>Ga0315555_1003452_pt1 | contig 10863 bp, 6 predicted proteins | sample SalMarSW160380MG_FD_202113 | JGI IMG/M metagenome (GOLD analysis project Ga0315555, IMG submission 202113) | Salt marsh sediment microbial communities from the Plum Island Ecosystem LTER, Massachusetts, United States - Salt Marsh Sediment SW1603-80 ...
AAATGGCTCGAGGAGCAGGGCATCAGGGCCGAGTAATATCGTAGCCCATTTCAGCGATCGTCTTCCCGTCCACGTCCGCCGGCTCCTCGTTGAAGTTCACGGTGATCTGCGTGCCGTCCGTAAACGTGCTGCGGCGGAGCCTTCCGTCACCGCTGAGGACCTCGTGATTCGTCATCTGCTCGAAGGCGATCTTTTCGTGTGACTCCTCCAGAATCAGCGTGTCCTTCATCCGCTGGCCCATGTCCGGGAACTCTCCCTTGAACGTCCAGTTGCTCGGATTGCCGAACACCAGGTCCCACAGCATCTTCTCCCTCCAGTCCTGGAAGCACTCCGGCTTCACCCGGTAGTAGATGTAGTCCTGCGCATACGTCCGCATCTGGTACCAGTACGCCACCACGCAGTCGTGGAATACCAGGTTCCACAGCGGCACGAACTCGCGGAACCGGTCCTCGTGGAACGGGATGTACGACTCCCCCATTATCCCCTCGCAGTAGTGGACGTGCTTCACCGCCCAGTCCTGGCCGACCTCGGCGCCCACGATCTGCCCCTGGTCCATCAGGTGCTGGAAGAGTCTCCCGCGGTATTCCACGTCTTCCTTGTTGTCTATCGGATGCTCCGGATCGAAACACTCCTGCGGCGCGCCGGCGCCGAGCACGTCGATGAACATCAGCTTCGGCTCGAACTCCATGATGTCCTTCATATTCCGCTTGCAGTACTCCAGCCCGGCCTTCAGGCACACGTTGTACGCCTGGCCGCCGTCCCAGATGTTCCCGCCGGAGCGGCTGCCGTCGGCCATGATACGTATCCCCTTCGGAAACGACGGTGCGTCCGCGTAGATGTCGGTGTAGTTGTCGTGGAGACCGACGGGAAAGGGCGATTCCTTGATCAGTCTATGCAGGCCGTCGCTGCCGCCGATCTCCTCGCAGGGAGGCAGGATATCCGGGTGCAGGTTGTCGTACCCGCGGATGGTCCAGCCGGTGAGCACCACGGCGGCGTTCTTCACGCCGAGGGCCTTGATATCATTCGCCATTTTCAGTGCGTCATCGAAGGTGCTCCATACCTTGTGGCCCCCGGGCACCGACCACTCCGGCAGGTTCTTCATGTACTCCTCGCACTGGTGATCGAGCAGGCGGATCTTGATCATGCGAAGACCGGCCATCTTCTCCACCATCGGGTTGTCCGCGGCCTTGTCCCGAAGCGTCTTGACCAGGCCCTCTCCCTCGGCCCACGTGCGGTACCTCGCGCACACCTCCGGAAAGCCGCCTCTCATGAAGCGATACGTGACGGTCCGCGGATACGACCATTCGTCGCGCGACAGCTCCCAGGTGGGCGTCGCCTCCAGCTTCTCGCCGGATGACCATAGCGTAGCGTTCCACGGCGTCTCGAAGATCGCGAGGTACGCGTGGTCACCCTTAAGGCCCCCGAACCACCGCATGCTGAGCCCTATATTATGGAAACACTTTATGTATCTCTCGCGCGGCGCGCGCAGTATGGTCCCGTTCTGCATCGGAAGCAGAAGCGCGTCCTGCTCGAGCGGCGGCGGGAACCCGAGATTCGTATACTCGCCCTTGTAGTCGATGATGGTGAACCGTACCGCATCGTCCACCAGCTCGACGCCGCAGTGGCACACGCCCATCTCCTTTCCGTCTTCGCTCTTGAGAAGGATACGGAGGGTGTCCGTCTCGTTGGCCGCCTCCCAGGTGAACGCGCAGGGAACATGCCCCTGCACCGCCGCCTTCACGTCTATGGTGAGCTTCGCGATGTCGAGCTGCTCGGCGGTATCCGCCATCTTCCAGGCGACACCGTTTCTCTTGTCATGGATGGTGAAGCTCCTGTCCAGCTCGACCCTAATAAAATCGTTCTCGATCATCATTTCGCTCCTCCTGGTTTCTCGAAGAGATCCGGTCTGAGCCGCCGCGCCAGCGAGGTGCACTTCTCGGCATCTTTCGTCTTCCCCTGCCGGGCCAGCGCAGTCCCGAGACCGCCGTACGCCGCCCCGAAGTGGGGTCGTATCTCGACGGCCTTCCGGAAATGAGACTCCGCTCTAACGAAATCTCCCAACTGGGTCATCACGATGGCGATGTTGTTATGGGCCTCCGCGAAGCCGGGATCGGCCTGCAGCGCGGCCGCGAAGGCCGCCAGCGCCCCCGGCAGGTTGTTCTCGTCCAGGAAGAGACTTCCGAGATGGAAGAAGGAGGCCGCCCTGTCCGGAGCGGAGGGCGCCACCTTCCGGAGCGCCTCTATCTGGACCGCCCTGCATCTCCTTTTCAGTTCCTCGTCCTTGAACACAGAATAGTCGATCGGGTTCTCCGCGCAGTACGACGCCATCAAATCGAAGAAGCGGGCCCTCTGCTCCGGCGTCGCCTCGGGCAGGGCTATCATGTCCCGGTACGCCTCGTGCACCGAGAGCGCGTACGCGGCGAAGTCTATCTGCGCGTCCACGTCGGCCGCCAACTCCCGGAACACGGCGAGCGTCCCGTCGCTGTACTTCCGCCCGGCGTCGATCTCCTTCCGGATCTCCGCGGCCTGGCTCTTGTGCACCAGCCGCGGGGCCTGGAACTCCAGCCTCGGCCGGCTGTCGGTATTGACCGGCCCCTCGCCGAAGAGCTCCTCCAGGTTCTCCGCCACGACCAGCGCGTACAAGCTCTTTTCGTCCGTGAGCCTCACATTTCTTGATTTCTTGATATACGCCAGGTTTTTCTCCGCGCGTGCCCGCACCAACCCCTTTCCGTCCCTGAAGCCGATCAGGACGTAGTCACTCCCGGGACCGGAGAGGGTGGTGAGAAGCAGCACGCTGTCGGGAAACACCTCGGCGAACGTGCGCCCGACCAGCGCGAAGGTCTCCCAGTCCATCTGGTACGCGTGGAGCCACTGCGAAAAGACCCCTCCCTCGTTCAGCCTGTCTCTTACCAACTCGAAGAAGTCCTTCGTGAACAGCGTCGCCAGCCCGGCCATCCACGGGTTGGACGGCTCCGACATGATGACGTCGTACGTCCGGTCCGTCAACTGGAGGTGCGCCCGCCCGTCCTGGATGATGACGTGCGTCCTTTCGTCGTCGAGCACGTTGTTGTTCCACGGCCGGAACAGATCGCTGGCCTCCACCACCTTTGTGCTTATGTCGATGACGTCGAGCCGCTCGAGTGGGTAATGAAGCATCTCGCCCGCGGTCACCCCGCTCGCGAGACCGAGCACCATCACCGTCCCGGGGTTCTCGTGGAACATCATCGGGAAGTGCCCGGACATCGTCTGCGCGTCCATGTCGCCCTTCGACGACGCGTCCGATTTCCCCGCGTTCGTCATCACGTACTCGTAGTTGCCGAACGAATCCGGCTTCCGGCGCACCGCGGTGAACCCGCCGATGCCCTCGCCGTAGAACATCAGCTCGTTGCGGTCCAGCTTCTCCAGTATCTCCGAGCCCCGGAAGAGGGAATCAGTCCAGCCGTAGTATCTCAACGCCGTTTCGATCTTGTAGAGTCGATGGTACTTCCCCAGAGAGAGCGTGAGATGGTTCCACCGGGGCATGAGGAAGCACAGCACCAGCCCGGCCGCGGCGAGACCGGCGACGGGACCCCACCTGGACCCGGCCCGCTCCCTGTTCCCTGCGGCCAGGACCGCCGCGATGACGAGCGCCGCGGCGAGCTGTGTCCCGGCAACGACGCTCAGCCCCAGCTCCTTGCCCATCATCGGGACGATCACGAACCCGGCGCAGAAGGAACCGAGTACCGCGCCAATGGTGTTGATCGAGTACGCGATGCCTATGGATCGTCCAACCCGGGTAACGGATCGGGTGTATATCTTGCCCACCAGGGGAAAGGTGGCGCCCAGACATATCGTCGGCAGCACCATGAACGCGAAGAGCACCCCGGCCTTGGCCAAGGTCAGCAATGCGAAACGCTCCCTGCAGACGAATATCAGCTTCGCGAAGAAGAGCTGGCTGTCGCCCAGCACCTGGCTGATGACGAGCACCATCACCGCCGCGAGCGCCTGGGTGACAAGCAGTAGACGCATGTGGTCTTTCACCGTGTCCGCGAGCCGTCCGAATATCATGCTGCCCAGCGCCAGCCCGGTGATGAACGTCACCAGTATCATGGTGAACGAGTACGTCGTCGGGCCGACCAGCAGCCCGAGCAGCTTCACCCACATCACCTCGTAGGCCATGGAGCAGAAGCCGGAGATGCCGAATACGGCGAGCGCCGCGATTACGACGCGGGTGGGAATTGGAGACTCGGCGGGCGGCTGCAGCGCCGGCTCCACGCCGCCTTCACTCTCGGAGGGCTCACGCCCCGCCGCGAGACAGACCAGGCCGATCGCGGCGTTCACTATCACCGCGAACGCCAGCGTCCCCCACACTCCCAGCGCCGCAATCAGCCAGAACCCGCAGAGAAGCGAGCCCGCCGCCGCGCCGAGCGTGTTGATGCCGTACAGCCGCCCCGCACGCGTTCCCAAATGGGACAGGTTCCTCACACAGAACCGGCACAGTATCGGGAGTGTCGCCCCCATGCAGACGACCGGCATGAAAAGCAGCAGCGCGCAGCCGGCGAATGTCAGCAGGTGGTACAGAATGAAGCGGTCGAAGAACCGGTTGTACAGCATCGCCTGCACCGGCCCGTACACCTGTATCAGGAACGGAAGCGCCAGACCATACAGGCCTATCACCAGCTCGAGCGCCCCGTACAGCCGTACCAGGTTACCCGGCTTCTTTATGCGGTCTATGGTCCGTCCGGCAATGTAGCTTCCCAGTCCCAGCCCGCCCATGAACACGGTGAGCACGATGCTGACGGCGAAGGGGGCGCCGCCGATGATCTTCACGATCATCCGGCTCCACAGGATCTCGTAGGTCAGGCCGGTGACCCCGGACAGGAAGAAGCATATGAAAACGAGGATGACGAGTCCGCTCATCCGCGTATCGTATCGCGGCCGTGCCCTGATTTCCACCTCGAGGGCATCACGTACCGCCGCCGTATCTCTTCCGGTAGACTTCCCGTATCGCCCGGTCCCGCTCCTTGTCGAGGGAGAAGCGCTCGAGATAGCTGTCGAACATCCGCAGGATGTCGCGCGGGTCGTAGAGATGGACCATGAAGAATTCCCTGGTCTCGTTCAGGCGCGGGACATCCTTCACGAGCGCGTCTCCACCCGACGCGGAGCCGAGGACCGCGTCCCAGGGAGTGAGCTGCCCGTGCAGACGCCGCGCCAGGGCGCTTCGGTCGACATCCTCCGGACCGGCAAAGCCGGCCGTGTCGTCCGTCCAGACGACGGCCCCCTCGGCCACGCGCCGGAAGTCCTCACCGGACAGAAGCATCCCCGACAGGAAACGGCCCAGGGAATAGTACTGCCTCATACCCGACTTCTCCTTCAGCACGCGATGCACGGCGGGGTTCCGCAGGCGGCCGTGTATCGTCGGGATATCGAGCACCATCGCGTCCGGCGAACCGATCATCATCAGATCCAGGCCGTTGAACCAGAGCGCGCACCACTCGAACGAGGTCGCGAAAGTGTTCATGATCCCCGCCGCCTCGTCCGGGCCCACGTTCCCGGCCGGCAGCACCTGGGAAAATATCCCCTTCGGGTTCAGGCGCTTCCTGACGTCCGCGTAGAACTCCCGCGTGAACAGGAGTGCGTTGTGGAAGCTGTACACGGGCGGGGTCGCTTCCAAGTGAATCAGATCGTAGGTCTTCCTCGAATACCTGAGCCGGCTGCGCGCGTCGTCGACGATGAAACGCACCCTGCGATCGCCTTCCCAGACGCGGTTCTCCTGAAAATGCTCCAGCGCCAGGTCGACCACCGGGCGCGATATGTCCAGGAAATCCAGCCGTCGGATGTCCGGAAACAGGCTGAGCGCGTAGGAGGACCTCCCGGAGCCGAATGCCAGGGCCAGCACGTCTGACGGGATATCCCCGGCGATCAGCAGAGGAATGAACCCCTGCACGATGAAGCTGTCGTTACCGCTCTTGCCGATGATCGTGCAGTTGTCCCACAGGTCAATTCCGTATTCCTCGGATACCGACACCCAGCTCGTTCCCGCGGTGCCTTCACGTATGTCGATTCGCTTCGCGTCGGCCGGGGCAATCTGTCTGATGACGGTGTGGGGCATGCGCCGCACCAGCCCGCTCTCGACGCACAGAGGAAAGAGCCCGACGGCCAGAATCGACGGGGCGAGAGCAGGAAGAAGCGGAAATTTCAGCTCCGCTCTCAGCAGGAGCAGTGCCATCAGCGCGTTCAGCGCGAAGAGCAGGTAGAGTGCCGCCTGGATGCCCAGCATCGGAAACAGGACGAACGTGGAAAGCACCGAGCCCGCGACGGCCCCGCCGGTGTTGAGGGCATAGACCGTGCCCGCCCTGTCGCCGACCTGGTGTGCATGAGCGGTGATGATCCTCGTAATCACGGGAAACACCGCGCCCATCAGCACGGTCGACGGAAGAATGAACAGGGCCAGAACCGGCAGCAGTGCGGCATCGCCCCTCGCCGCGACGCGACACAGGAACGGGAAGGACCACGAGGCGGCATACGCCGCGGACACCGTCGCGGCCCCGATTCCCAGCTGGAGCAGCGCGAGCTGCAGGACGGGACGGCCCGCCGCGGCCAGCCGCGCACCCAGCAGAACGCTCCCGGCGCCGATGCCCAGCACGAACAGCGTGATGATGCCGGTGTAGAGCGTGATGGAGTTGTAGAAGAAGAGAAGCAGGTACCGGACCCACAGCATCTCGTACGAGAGCGACACGAATCCGGATACCACCGCGCACATGAGCACCAGCGAAAAAAGGGGACATTCTGCTTTTCCAGAAAAACAGGGACAGATCCCTTTCTCCTCGACCCTCGTTCCACTGTCTTCTTCTTCCGGGGAAGAGCTGCCTTCCCCCTCCTTCCCATCCCCGCGTTCCGCACGCCCGGCCCCCGCCGCGATGCACACCGCGGCGATGACTCCCGCCGCGATATTGAGCCCGGCGGCGACACGGCTCGTCCCGGCCGCGCCGAGAACTCCCAGAAGGAGGTACCCGGCGGCGCAGCTGCCGCACGCCGCACCGACCGCGTTGATGCCGTACACCAGCCCGGCGCGCCGTCCGACGGCACCGATTCGCCTTACGAGGTGTTTCAGAAGGAGGGGCAGCGCGCCGCCCATGAGCGTGGTGGGAACGATCAGCACGCCGACCGCGATCGCCGCGCGGACGGTGGTGGTGTAGATCGTACTATCCGGAGCAGCCGGGTACAGCCGGGAGTAGAGAAGCCCTCCTCCGGCGAGGATCCACGGGAAAAGCAGGGCGTACCCGCCGGTGAAGAACTCGAGGACCGCGTAGGCGACAAGAGGCGTGCGCAACCGGAGAGAGAGCCTGCCGAAGATGCGGCTTCCCAGTGCGAACCCGCCGAAGAACACCGCGAGCACGACGGCAACGGCAGGAGACGTGGCACCGAACACCAGGCCGAACTCCCTGATCCACAGCACCTGGTAGATCAGCGCCGCGCAGCCCGATAGAAAGAACGCCGCACAGAGAGCAGCGGTCACCGGGAAGGACCCCACTTCTCACGGCTTTTCCCGTACAGGTCCCGGCCGGACGCGTCAATCGCGACGACGGCGGGGAAATCCTCGACCTCGATCTTTCGGAGCGCCTCCGGGCCCAGGTCCTCGTACGCGACCACCTCCGCCGCCTTGATGCGCTCGCCGTAGAGCGCCCCTGCCCCTCCCGTCGCGGCCAGGTACACCGCGCAGAAGTCGGCGCAGAGCTTGCGGACCTCGTCGCTTCGCTCCCCCTTGCCGATCATGCCTCTGACGCCGCATTCGAGGAGCGGCCGGACGAATCGGTCCATCCGCGCCGCGGTCGTCGGACCCGCAGCGCCGATCGCCTCGCCGGGACGGGCGGGTGAAGGACCCATGTAGAACATGACGGCGCCCACGGAGGGAAAAGGAAGATCCTTCCCCCTCTCGAGCGTCTCGATCATCCGCATGTGCGCGGCGTCGCGCGCAACCCAGAGCGTTCCCGACACCAGCACCCGCTCGCCTATCATGAACGCGCCGGCGACATCCTCGGTGAACGGGGTCTCGACATGGACCACTTCTCCGTTCACAGCACCACCTCCCCGTGCCGGTGGGCGTGGCAGTCCAGGTTCACCGCGACCGGAAGACTGGCGATGTGGCAGGGCGCGGCTTCCACGTGCACGGCAAGCACCGTCACCCGGCCGCCCAGGCCGGACGGACCCACCCCGGTGGCGTTTGCCGCCTCGAGTATCTCCTTCTCCAGCGACGCGAGACCCTGATCCGAATTGGGCTCGCCGAGATCGCGCACCAGCGCCCGCTTGGCGAGAAGCGCGCAGGTCTCGAAGTTGCCTCCGACACCGATTCCCACCACGAGCGGCGGACAGCTCTTGGCGCCCGCCTTCTCTACCGTCTCCACCGCGAATGCCTTCACGCCTTCTCTCCCGTCGGCCGGGGTAAGCATGCTCAGCCGGGAACAGTTCTCGCTTCCGCCGCCCTTGGCGTCGAATATCACTTTGATCTTGTCGCCGGTCACGATACGGGTGTGCAGAATCGCGGGGACCCCATCGCCGGTGTTGGCCCTGGTAAACGAATCGCATACCGAGGCGCGGAGAAAGCTCTCCTTCACCGCCCGCCGAAGGCCGTCGCTCACCGCATCTTCCAGCGATCCGCCGGTGAGATGCACGTCCTGACCGATGTCCATGAAGACGACGCCAAGGCCTGTGTCCTGACAGATCGGCCGGACACCCTTCGCGGCGCACACCGCGTTTTCGGTGATCTCCTCGAGGGCGACGCGGCCGGGCTCCGACTCCTCGCGTCCACGCGCTCCCTCCAGCGCCGTCTTCTCGGCGTCACCCAACCGGTAGGCGACCTCGCCGGCGAGCCGCGCGACTGCGTCCCCGATCTCTCCGACGTCGATCTCGCGCACGAATGCCTCCCTCAGCCGCCCAGTATGGACTGCGCGATATCGCTGGCGGCGTTCAGGTGATCGTCGCAGAACTTGATATTGAAATCGGCCGGCTTGTGCGGCGGCTTGGGCCATATCCCGTCGGAGTTCTCACCCTGCACCAGGTGCCACCACGCCTTCAGTACCTTCTGCTTGTCGTCGTCGGAAGACGCCTTCTTCTCCGCGTTGCGGATCGTCTCACGCACCTCGTCGATCTTCGGCTTGAACGCGATCGCCTGCGGGGTGTCCTCCCAATCGGTCGTCTTGTTGTGATGCCACGCGAAGCCTTCGTCAATCGCGATCGCCTCCTCGACCGTCGGGAACATCTCGAGCGCCTGCGAGCAGGTAATGAGCTCCCCTCTCTCCTTCAGCGCATCGATCAGCTTCGCCAGCCGGTCGAAGCTGCCGGGATTGTCCTCGAACAGTCGCGACAGCCCGTGGTACTTCAGGTGGTACCAGGCGGTGGTGCCGACGTACTCCGCGTCCTCCGCGAAAAGCGTCAGGTACCCTTCCCCGGTCGAATAGCGGTCTATCGTCTTTATCAGCCCGTCAAAGTCCTGCTCTCCTATGAAGTACTTCAGCGTTCGGACGGAAACCCGGTCGGTGCGGGTGATCGCCTTCACGCCGGGGATGACCCGGGACGGAAAGTGAAGGACCGGGTCGCTGGGCTCGATGGAGAGGATATCGTCGATCTGCTCCGGGCTGTGCGTGTGCGTCGCGGGAAGCGTGATACCCGTCTTGGACTGAATGTAGGAGTCGTAGTCCGCGATGATAGCGGAGTACCCGGCCTCCTTGTACATCTCCGGCACGTCGTTCCGCCAGCACCCCTCCGGGTTCCACCCGACGGCGGGACGCGTGCCGAAGTGTTTCTGCCAGCTCTCCACGCCGAATTTCAACGCGTGCACTCCGTCCTCGTACGGAAATGCGGTGAGGATGCTGTGCGCGTACGGGCTGCCTACCAGCTCGCAGTTGCCGTCCCGATACGCCTTCTTCAGCCCTTCCAGCACCTCCGGGGTGTGCGCGGCCATGTAGTCGAGCGTGAACCCGGACGCTTCATAGCACCACTTCTCTCCGGGATACCGGTCGTTAAAAAACTCCGCGAGCCGGCCGTAGCTGGCACGGCAGACGAAATCGAACTTCTCCGGCACCAGGTTCGAATAGTTGAGGTTCGCGTGAAAGACGAAGATGAACTTCATTCAGGGCCTCCTTTTCGAATGTCAGGGCAATGGAAAACCCAAGTATATCATCACTCCCCACCGTTGAAAAGAAGGAGCTGAGTCACGCTCAAGACAGTTGACTTCCGCGTGGGATATGTTACTCTTGCCCGCTTTGGTACGGAGCGAAATAATGAACGGCGATACCGCCATAGACAAGATCAGGAACGTGGGCATTACGGCCCACATAGACGCCGGCAAAACGACGGTGACGGAGAGAATTCTCTTCTTCACGGGAAAGAGCCATAAGATCGGCGAAGTGCACGACGGCGAGGCCGCGATGGACTGGATGGTCCAAGAGCAGGAGCGCGGCATCACGATCACGTCGGCGGCGACCACTGCATACTGGAAGGGCCACCGGGTGAACATCATAGACACGCCCGGCCATGTGGATTTCACCGCGGAGGTCGAACGGTCCCTGCGGGTGCTCGACGGCACCGTGGCGCTCTTCTGCGCGGTCGGCGGCGTCCAGCCCCAGGCGGAGACGGTCTGGCGCCAGGCCGAGAAGTACAACGTCCCCCGCCTGGCGTTCATCAACAAGATGGACCGCACCGGCGCGGATTTCGACGGCGTGGTAAAGGAGATACAGGACGAGCTCGGCGCGAACGCGATACCGGTCGTGATCCCGATAGGCGCCGAGGAAAAGTTCGAGGGCATCATCGACCTGGTGGGCATGAAGGCGATCTACTACGACGATGCTCCCAAGGGCTCGGTGATACGCGAGGAGGCCATACCGG
>Ga0315555_1003456_pt1 | contig 10858 bp, 14 predicted proteins | sample SalMarSW160380MG_FD_202113 | JGI IMG/M metagenome (GOLD analysis project Ga0315555, IMG submission 202113) | Salt marsh sediment microbial communities from the Plum Island Ecosystem LTER, Massachusetts, United States - Salt Marsh Sediment SW1603-80 ...
TCACGTCGACGATGGAGCCGACGACGCCCGTAATCGTCCCGTTAATGGGCGTTGCCTGAAGATCCTCGCGGCTGGCCTCCATCAGGGCTGATCCTCCATTGGCCCCACACTTTGTATACCGACATATACCGACCGTATTTCAGCTGCTTTAGCGCCGGCGAAAGGGCTGAAATCGCTGCTGGCGCGCGCGGAAATTGATTGGCGGGGCGCCAACTGCTAAGAAGGTATTCTAACTGACAAGCGAGTTGCTATGGAACAGCTCGGTACATTGCTTGCGGTCTCTGAGACTCCTGCGGTGTGGGCCGACGCGCTGGACCTCCTTTCGAGCCAATATTATCGGGTCTTGGCTGTTCGCTCGGTAGCGGAGGCCCGGGGAGCCCTGGCCGACGCCCATGTTGACCTCGTGATTGCCGATGGCGACGGCAGCGGGGAGGGGCTCGATCTCCTGTCGGACCTGCGCATCTCCCATCCCGACGTTATCCGCATTCTCGTGCTCGATCCGAAATCGAGCCTCGCGCCCCAGGCGCTGTCGGCCGCGGCCATCTACCAATTCTTGCGCAAGCCACTCGATGCCGTCCAGGTCGGCCTCGTGGTCAAGCGCGCGCTCGAGACCCGCGAGCTGGCACGCCGCCACCGGCTGTTGTCGCGGGAGTTCAAGTTCTCGGGCGACTCCTTAGGCCTCGACGGCCGCCCCGGCCTGCCTCTGCTGCCTGAGAGCCAGCGCTTCGAAAAGCTCGTGTATGTCAGCGAGAAGATGGCCCGGCTCTGCGATCTCGCCCGCAAGGCGGCGAAGACGGAGCTCCCCATCCTGATCCAGGGAGAGACCGGCACCGGCAAGGAGCTGCTCGCGCGCGGCATCCACTACAATTCGAGCCGACACACCAGCCCGCTCATGATCCAGAACTGCGGCGGCATGCCTGACGAGCTGTTGCAGTCGGAGCTTTTCGGCCACAAGCGCGGCGCCTTCACCGGCGCCATCTCCGACCGGCTTGGCCTGTTCCGCGCCGCCGACAAAGGCACCGTCTTTCTCGACGAGATTTCCGAGGTCTCGCCCTCATTCCAGGTGAGCTTGCTGCGCTTTCTGCAAGAGGGCGAGGTCAAGCCGATCGGCTCAGACAAGACCGAGACCTGCGATGTGCGGGTGATCGTGGCGTCCAACCGGCCGCTCAAGGCGCTCGCCGACGCCGGCAAGTTCCGCAAAGACCTTTATTTCCGCCTGCGCGGCTTCGAGCTCGAAGTGCCTCCACTGCGCGACCGGCCCGACGATATTCCGGCGCTTGCCGAGTTCTTCGCCGCCAAGCACAGCAACGTCATCGGCCGCAAAGTGCTCGGCATCTCCGCCGGCGTCTTGGAGAAGCTCATTCACTTCGACTGGCCGGGCAATGTGCGCGAGCTGGAAAACGAGATCAGGCGCATGGTCGCTCTGGCCAAGGACGGCGAATATCTCACGACGGACACGCTCTCGCCTGCCATATTGTCCGCAGCGCCGCGTGCGCCCCGCGTCAAGGGCTTCATGCCGGAAGGGGTGACCCTGAAGGAGAAGGTCGAGAGTCTGGAGAAGCAGCTCGTCGGCGAGGTGCTGTCGCGGCATCGATGGAACCAGAGCAGAGCGGCCAACGAGCTTGGGCTCTCTCGCGTCGGTCTCGCCAACAAGATCAAGCGCTACGGGCTTGCCGAAACGAGCTGAGCTAGACCCATGTCGGATCCGGAAGACGACGCCAACAAACCCGACGCTGCGGTGCTGCGCTTCCCGCAGTCGCGCGTGCGCCTGTCCGGCAGCGAAGAGCCTCTCAAGATCATCGGCACGAGCCAGCTCGCGGGCGTGCTCGGCGCGCCGTCAGAGCAGACCACGGGCCATTGGTGCAGCCATTGCCGCGGCATCTGGTACGGCTTCCTTCTCGAGGTGGCGTGTCCCGTGTGCGGCAACCGCCACGGCTAAGCCAGTCGCGTCAAACGCAAATCTTGCCTAGATTGCGTCCGTGACCGCGCCTGGACGGCGACGGCGGATGGGCCTAGCCAATCGGAGATAAGGCAACACATGCAACGCGTTACTATCACTCTCGACGACGACCTGATGGCCGAGCTCGATGCCATCATCGCCGCGCGCGGCTACCAGAATCGCTCCGAGGCGATCCGCGATCTGGCGCGGGCCGGCATTCGCGAAGCGGCGGAGCATGTCCACCCGCGGCGCGAGTGCGTTGCCGCGCTGGTCTATGTCTACGACCACGAGGCGCGGCAATTGTCCAAGCGCCTCACCAAGGCGTTCCACGACCATCACGAGCTGTCGCAAGCCTCGCTTCACGTCCATCTCGATCACGACACCTGTCTCGAAGTGACGGTGCTGCGGGGCAAGTCGGGCGACGTCCAGCATTTCGGTGAGCGCGTCATTGCCGAGCGCGGCGTGCGTCACGGCAGGCTCGTGCCCATGCCGTTGGACGCGTCGGCGAAGTCTAGCGCCCGCAAACGTCCCGCGCATCACCATACTCATCACGGTCACACCAAGACGGCCGCAAAAAGCAAACGCGCCCGCATCGCCGGACGCAGCAAGTAGCCTGACGTTACCGATCGTCTTTTCCATTACGTTGCAACGCTAACGACTTCATCGCGCGTTAGTGCGCGTTAGTATGAGAAGTCGTCGTGACGTGCATACAAAGTATGCTGCATACCAAGTATGCACGTACAACTTTTCTCGTATGCAAATGCACGTGAAGAGTTGTGACGCGCTTGCACCGCGTGGTATGACGTCTTATCGAAATTTGCTTACCGAAAAAATACGAACGACAGCAGAGGGAGGTTGTCCATGAAGCGGTCGTTTCTTCATCTGACAGTATTGGCGCTTTGCCTCGTTCCTACCCCCGCTCTTGCGCATCCGGCCATCGGCAACGCGAGCGGGTTCGTGCACGGCTTCATGCACCCGTTGAGCGGCCTCGATCATCAACTCGCCATGATCTTGGTGGGCATTTTCGCTTATCAACTCGGCGGCCGCGCGTTGTGGCTCGTACCGCTCTCGTTCATCGCCATGATGGCGGTGGGCGGTTTTCTCGGCGTCACCGCCACGCCGTTGCCGTTCGCGGAGATCGGCGTCGCCTTGTCGGTCGTCGTGCTCGGCGCCATCGTGGCGTTCGGCGTGAAGGCGCCGCTTGCCATAGCCATGGGCGTTGTCGGCCTGTTTGCCATCTTCCACGGTCACGTTCACGGCACCGAAATGCCGATGGACGTTTCGGGCGCAACGTACGGTGCCGGCTTCATGCTGGCCACGGCGCTCCTCCACGCGGTCGGCATCGGTATCGGCATGACGGTCGGCCTGATGAGCCGGACCTTCGGCAATACGGTCTATCGGGTGGCGGGAGGTGTCGCTTCCGTCGCCGGCCTGGCCTTGCTGATCGGTTACGTCTAAGCCGCGTCAGCGCACGCCGCGAACCTTGGATCGGCGCCGTTTTCGGCGCCGATTTTTTTTTGCGCCTCAGTCTGCAAACCAACTTATCAACTGCAAAGCAAGTTGCCTGTCACTGCCGCCAAGTTATTGCATTGCAACAAACTTTTGGCGCGAAGCAGCGCGTTAGAATGATTGAATTTTTCTCATTCCAACCGCGCATGGCACGTCGCTTGCTCTCCGTTAACTAAGGCGGCACTCAGGCCGCCGTTTGCGGAGGAAGCAAATGGCCAATCTTTTGTGGCTCCAGGGCGGGGCCTGCTCCGGCAACACCATGTCGTTCCTCAATGCCGAGGAGCCGAGCGCCTGTGATCTCGTCACCGATTTCGGGATCAATGTCCTGTGGCATCCGTCTCTCGGGCTCGAGCTCGGCGAGAACCTGAAGCGCATGCTCGATGCCATTGTGTCCGGCGAGATCGCGCTGGATATCTTCGTCTACGAAGGCACGGTGGTGAACGCGCCGAACGGGACGGGCGAGTGGAACCGCTTCTGCGGCCGCCCGATGAAGGATTGGGTCTCCGACCTCGCCAAGGTCGCGACCTTCACAGTCGCCGTCGGCGACTGCGCCACCTGGGGCGGAATCCCGGCCACCGCGCCGAACCCGTCCGAGAGTGAAGGCTTGCAATTTCTCAAGCGCGAGCACGGCGGCTTCCTCGGCAAGGACTACACGTCCAAGGCCGGCCTGCCGGTCATCAACATTCCCGGCTGCCCCGCCCATCCCGACTGGATCACCCAGATCGTGGTGGCGGTCGCAACGGGACGCGGCGGCGATCTCACCCTCGATGAGTTTCAGCGGCCCAAGACCTTCTTCACGAGCTTCACGCAGACCGGCTGCACCCGCAACATGCACTTCGCCTACAAAGTTTCGGCGACGGAGTTCGGTCAGCGCAAAGGCTGCCTGTTCTACGATCTCGGCTGTCGCGGACCGATGACCCATTCGCCGTGCAACCGCATTTTGTGGAACCGCGTGTCGTCGAAGACCCGCGCCGGCATGCCGTGTCTCGGCTGCACCGAGCCGGAGTTCCCGTTCTTCGATCTGGAGCCCGGAACGCTGTTCAAGACCCAGACGGTCATGGGCGCGCCGAAGGACATGCCGGCTGGCGTCGACAAGGCCGGCTACATCAAGCTCACCGCCGCTGCCAAGGCGGCCTCCCCGGCTTGGGCCGAGGAAGATCTGTTCGTCGTTTGACCTGGCACAAAGCCAAGCCACCTTTCAGGGAGGATAGAATCCCATGCCTGCTGCAGCAGTACAAACTCTCGACATCTCGCCGGTCGGCCGCGTTGAAGGGGATCTCGATGTCCGTGTCGACGTCGAGGACGGTGTCGTTACCAATGCCTGGACTCAAGCCGAGCTGTTTCGGGGCTTCGAGGTCATCCTGCGTGACAAGGATCCGCAAGCCGGCCTCGTGGTGACGCCACGCGCCTGCGGCATCTGCGGCGCGTCGCACCTCACCTGCGCTGCCTGGGCGCTCGATACCGCCTGGGCGACCGAGGTGCCCCGCAACGCCATCCTGGCGCGCAACCTCGGTCAGATCGTGGAGTCGATCCAAAGCCTGCCGCGGCACCACTACGGCCTGTTCATGATCGACTACACCCACAAGAACTATTCGAACTCGCAGTTCTATCAGGAGGCGGTGAAGCGCTGGGCGCCATTCACCGGCACCAATTACGAGCTCGGCGTGACGATTTCCGGCCGCCCGGTCGAGATCTACGCGTTGCTCGGTGGTCAGTGGCCCCATTCGAGCTACATGGTGCCGGGCGGTGTGATGTGCGCGCCGACGCTGACCGACGTCACGCGCGCCTGGTCGATCCTCGAGCACTTCCGCCGCAACTGGATGGAGCCCATGTGGTACGGCTGTTCGCTGGAGCGCTACGAGGAGATCAAGTCCTACGATGATTTCATGGCCTGGCTCGACGAGCGGCCCGAGCACGCCAACTCGGATCTCGGCCTATTCTGGCGCATGAGCCAGGACATCGGCCTCGACAAATACGGCGCGGGTCTCGGCAAATACGTGAGCTGGGGCTACCTGCCGCACGAGGACCGGTACAACCACCCGACCATCGACGGCCGCAACGAAGCCGTCATCATGAAGAGCGGCGTCTATGACGGGAAGTCGGACACCCACAAGTCCATGGATCAGGTGTTCACCCGTGAAGATATCAAGCACGCCTGGTACGACGAGCCAGGCGGATTGCACCCGTTCGACCGCACCACGAACCCCGTGCAGAAAAATGCCATCGATCCCGAGGGCAAGTATTCCTGGGCAACAGCGGTGCGCCATGCCGAAAACGGTCGGCTCGAGGCCGGCCCGCTGTCCCGCCAGCTCATCGCCGGCGGTAGCCATGGCGAGTCCTGGCAGCACACCGATCCGCTGATCCTCGACATGTACCGCAAGATTGGCGGTCCGAGCGTCATGCTTCGCCACTTCGCGCGCATGCACGAAGGCGCTAAGCTCTATCGTGAGGCCGAGCGTTGCCTGCGTGAGTTCAAGCTGAATGATCCCTGGTACATCAAGCCGACAGAGAAGGACGGACGCGGGTGGGGCGCCACCGAGGCGATCCGCGGCGCGCTGTGCCATTGGATCGAAGTCGAGGGCGGCAAGATCAAGAATTATCAGATCATCGCGCCGACCACCTGGAACGTCGGTCCGCGTGCCGCGGATGAGGAGCGGGGGCCGATCGAGGAAGCATTGATCGGCACGCCCATTGCGGATGTGCACGATCCGGTGGAGGTTGGCCATGTCTGTCGCTCGTACGATTCGTGCCTCGTCTGCACCGTTCACGCCCACGACGTGCGGACGGGAGAAGAACTTGCACGATTCCGCACGGCCTGACCCCAAGCCGGCAGTCGATCCGGAAGGACCTGATGCGGCGAAGGCTCGTCGGGCTGAGGCGCCCGGCGAGCCCAAGGAAGGTACGGCGATGCCGTCCGATCCGGGCGATTTGCTCAAGACCATCGCTGACATGCTGGCGGCGGGTCTTGAGACCGAGGTCGAGCCCTTTCCGGAGACCGACAAGGAGTTCGCCGACATCCTCATCAGGCTCCGCCAGCTCGACCCTAACGATCTCAAGGGCAAGCTCGTGATCGGCGGCTTCGTCGATCACCCTTACGGGCCGGACCAGCAGCGCTGCATGGAGTGCATGTACTTTCTCGTGCACCGCAAATGGTGCGACTTGCCCGAGCTCGCCGTGCCGGTCGAGCCGGAGTGGTGGTGCCGGCTCTGGCGGATCTGACGGCGCTCGACACTCCACGGCGCGCCGCGGGAGGAGAGCAGCATGGACGACGACAAGCTGCGGGAAGAGATCAAGACCCTGCTATCGGACGGCCTCAAGACCGAGGTGTTCCCGCGTGCCGACACACATGAGCAGGTGCAGGAGATCGTGGCGCGCCTCCAGGCCGCCAAAGGCGATTTGAAAGAGCGGCTGATCATCGGCGGCTTTACGCTCACGCCGATCGAGCATGAGGGGATCGAGCAGGCCTGCGAGACCTGCATGTACTACAAGGTCCACCGCCGCTATTGCGAGTTGCCCGAGTTCGAGGTGCCGGTGGAGCCCGAGTGGTCTTGCCGCCTCTGGCGCATTTGACGCAGGCGCGCCAAACTCGGTCTGTTATCGTATCGGGTGCCGCTCATGATCGCCGTCATCGCCTGTGGAAACGCAAATCGCTGCGACGATGGCGCAGGACCGGAGGTCATGCGCGCGCTGAGAGCGGGCGCCCTTGGCGGCAAAGGTCCTGACGTGCGCCTCCTCGATGCAGGCACGGACGGCATGGCGGTGATGTTCGCTGCCCGCGGCTGCCGGTCGCTGATCATCGTCGATGCCTGCCGTTCCGGCTCCGAGCCTGGCGCCATGTTCGAGGTGCCTGGCGAGGAATTGCTCCAGCGCTACCAGCCTTCGCTCAATCTGCACGATTTCCGTTGGGATCACGCGCTCCATGCGGGCCGCTCCATCTATGGCGAAGACTTTCCCAAGGACGTGGTGGTCTTGCTCATCGAGGCGGCCGACGTCGGCTTTGGTCTCGAGCTCTCGCCGCAAGTCAGCGAGGCCGTGGCGAGGGTCGCGGCCCGCATCGAGGAGCTGGTCGAAGAGCGTTTGAGCGAGATCGCGGCGGAAGGATGAGCGAGCCTCTGAGCGTGACGGTCAAGCGCGGCAGTCTCTATCTCGCGCGCGAGGTCTATGACCGCTACTTCCCGAAGCTCGACGCCGTCATCCTCCTCCGGCGCGACGACGATCTTCTGATCCTGCCGGTCCGCCACGCCGCCTCCGGGGGCTATCTGTTGAAGCTCCGCAGTGCCGCCGGCGACCGGGTGGTCAGCGCGCCCGACTTCTTCCGCGAGCAGGGGATCGAGGACGATCAGGAGCTCCATCTCAGCGTGACTTGGAGTCCGGAGAAGGCCGCTTTGTGCGCGACGGACGCGCTCAAGCTGCAAACTTAGTTTGCAGCTTGCGAAGGATATAGACAGTTTTTGCCAAAGCCGATAGCATGACCTTAATCAGAAGAACGCACCTCAAGGTGCGAGCTGGGAGGTACCTGGAGTGTTGACTCATCGAGTCACGGAGGAGGTACATGCGGCGTTGGCGGTCGCCGACGACGAGAGCGCAAGTCCGGTCGAGCGCGCAGAAATGCTGATGGAGATCGCGCTCGGTCTCCAGCAACGCCCGAAGTCCCCCGAACAGCTTCATGCCGCGGTCGAGCTTTACGACAAAGCGCTCGCCGTCTGCCCCGACGCCCAAGAGCTGCTGCGCGCCCGCATCACCGCGCGCAAAGGCACGGCGCTTCAGGCCATTCCCGAGGAAGGCACGGAGTGCCTGGAAGGCGCCCGCGCGGAATTCGAAACGGCGCTCCCAATTCTGACACAACTCGGCACGCCGGAAGAGGTGGCCGAGGCCGAGATGAATCTCGGCGTTGTCGTGCAGGCGCTAACCGGAGCGAGCCGCGCGCACATTACCGACGCCATTTCCGCCTATCAGCGCGCGCTTCGCACCTTCAACGGCGCGAAGCATCCGGAAGAGTTCGCCATTCTCCAGAACAATCTTGCCACCGCGTTTCTGTCGATGCCGTTCACCGATGAACGCTCGAAGATGCGCGAGGCGCTTGCCGTGCAAGCCTTCGAGGAAGGCTTGAAAGTCGTCGACCTCATCAGCCACCCATCCGAATACGCGATGCTGCAGAACAATCTCGGCAACGCGTTGCAATATGCGTCGTCGAGCCACGTCATCGAGAACAATCTCCGCGCGCTCGAGGCGTATGACGAGGCGCTCAAGGTTCGCACCCGCGAGACGACGCCCCTCGAATACGCCAATACCATCGCCAACAAGGCGAATTGTTTGTGGAACCTGCCCGACGATCCGGCTGCGCCCGAACAGGGCAACCGCGCCAATCTCACCCAGGCACGCAGCTACTACGCCGAGGCGCGGGAGCTCTTCATGCGTCACGGCGAAGTCGAGAAGGCCCGCATCGTCGGCGAGGCCGCGACCCAGATCGAGCGCGAGATCCTGGCGCTGCCGGAGACGAACGGTAAGGCCACGAACAACGAAGCTGTGAACTGACGGAACAGAGCAAAAGGAGACCAAAGTTGGAAAGCGGGGATTTATCCATTGTCGTGGCAGCGGTCGCTCTCATCGCCGGGACGGCTGCGGCTCTCATTGGCGGCGCGATTGGCGGCGTCGTGGTCGGCGGCAAGGCGCTCGGCAACGAGCTTGCGGCCATGATGGGCGGCTTCTACGGGCCGCTCGCGGGCGTGCCTGGACTCGTGGTCGGGCTCATCGTGCTCGCGCTTCTGAGCTAGGGGGAGGCGCACCATGTGGTCCATGGCTATGAGCTCCATGTCGCTCTTTTTCCAAGGCAAGTTGTTCGCCGATCCGAACAAGGCCTATCGCCAGATCGCCATCGGCGCCGCGGTCACGGCCATCGTTCTGATCGTGCTCGGCTTGATCGGGGCCCCCGTCTGGCTTGCCGCCATCGTCGCCGGTCTCGTAGGCGGCGCCGTCCAGCCGTACCTGTTCAAGGATCTCAAATATCGCTGAGGGCAGCATGAACGTCGTCGATACGACTCCGACAAAGCGCAACGACCTCGCCGAGTTCTTGAGCGACGTCGAGCGGCTGGAGTCGATCTTCGCGACGTGGGAAGAGACGCCGAAAAACGCCGTCGCAGCCTACCGTACGGCGATCGAGGCGCTGCACGGCGAGGCGCTTACCCGCCTCGTGCGTGCGCTCAAGGAAGACCCGGCAGCGCTTGCTGCCATGAAGCGCGCCATCGGCGACGAGATCGTCTACGCGGTACTCAGGCGCCACGGCATCCTCAAAGCGAGTCTCGCCGAGCGGGTCGAGGTCGCGCTCGCCGGCATCAGGCCCATGCTCGCCTCCCATGGCGGTGATGTGGAGTTGATCAAGGTGGCGCCTCCGGCAATAGAGGTGCGCTTTCTCGGCGCCTGCGACGGCTGCCCCGCCTCCCAGCTCACCTTCCATGCGGGCGTGAAAAAGGCGGTGGAGGATGCATGCCCCGAGATCACTGAGGTCGTGCAAGTAAAAGGCTCGGGCATCATCAACGAGAACAGCGTCCACTTCGTCAGCCCCTTTGCTAATCAAGCCGCCAGCAACTGGCTCGATGCGGGCGCCCTCGAGGACATCCCCGAGGAGGGCGTGCGGACGCTGACCATCGGCGGCGAGAAGGTGCTTCTGTCGCGGCGCGGTACCATGGTGACCTGCTTCCACAATGCCTGCGCCCATCTCGGCTTTCCGATCCACGACGGCGATGTCGCCGACGGCATCATCACCTGTCCCCATCACGGCTTCCAATATGACCTGTCGAGCGGCGAGTGCCTGACGGCGCCTGAGGTGGCGCTCCAGTCGCATGCCGTGCGCGTCACCGGAAGCCAAGTCGAAGTGAGGCTCAACGTCTAGCCATGCGCGTCACTCTCGCCCCAGCCCATGCGAAGACCCGTCCCGCGGGCGAGGGTGGGGCGCGCCGCCTCCTCACTGAGGGCGGACCGCATGTGGTGCTCGGCGGCGAGACGGGACCGACCGGGCTCGCTGCGCCCATTAGGCCTGGCGCGGCAACCTTGTTCGGGCCGCGCGGCGCCTGTCTTGCCGGGCCGAACGGGCCGCTGTTTGTGAGCGACACCGGCCACCACCGGCTGCTTGTTTGGAACGCGGTGCCGGAGGCAGACGGCGCACCGGCCGACCTCGTCATTGGCCAGCAGGACTTCGCCCATGAAGGCCGGAACGCAAAGGGCGAGCCTGGGCCTGCGACCCTGAACGTGCCGACCGGAATCGCTGCCGCCGAAGGCGTGGTCGCCGTCGCCGATGCCTGGAACCATCGGGTGCTGATCTGGCATGGCTACCCTGAGACCTCGAACCGGCCGGCCGACGTCGTGCTTGGCCGGGCCGACTTCGCCGACACAGCCGCCAATCGCGGCAATGAC
>Ga0315555_1003458_pt1 | contig 10854 bp, 9 predicted proteins | sample SalMarSW160380MG_FD_202113 | JGI IMG/M metagenome (GOLD analysis project Ga0315555, IMG submission 202113) | Salt marsh sediment microbial communities from the Plum Island Ecosystem LTER, Massachusetts, United States - Salt Marsh Sediment SW1603-80 ...
AGGCAATCTCCACCGCACATTGGCGGGCAATATCTTCGACCAGCTCCAGAGCGACTGTGGCCTCCCGGCCACCCACCTCCGGCGAGTGGCCAATCCGCACCGCGGCCAGGAACGCGTCCACTTCGCGCGCCAGCGCGTCCTCATCCTTTTTCGCACGGGTTTTTCGGATCAACACCCGCAAATCGGCGTCATCCGCGCCCGGGATCGGAAGCGAACGGGGGGTACCGGCGGGCACCCGCCTGTAAATCTCCGCCCGCCGCTTTTCAAAATCCACCGAAATGTAAGCATCCTCTTGAAAAATCCGGAATTTCCTCATCCGTTTCAGCGAGATCCGGCTAGCCGTCAAATTCGCCACCCGGTGCCCGGAAAAGGTGATGCGGGCATTGGCAATATCCACCGCCCGCGTGATCACCGGAACGCCCGCGGCATCCACGCGCTCGACTTCGCTGCCCATCCAATGCAGTAGCACATCCAAATCGTGGATCATCAAGTCGTGGATCACGGAAACGTCCGCGCCACGTGGTGAATATGGTGCCAGGCGGTGAGCTTCGACAAATTTCGGACGGACGTCAACGCCATTCAGCGCGCGAACTCCGGGGTTGAACCGTTCGATGTGCCCCACTTGCAGGATCAAACCACTTCTATCTGCAAGTTTTACAAGATCTTTCGCTTCCTGTGACGTGGCTGTGATTGGTTTTTCCATCAGCAGGTGGCGTCCCGATGATAACACCTGCCGCCCTATTTCATGATGGGCCAAAGTGGGCGCCGCTACGGATACCGCCTTCACCTTCGCAAGCAGGGACTCAAGACCGGTGAAAGGACGGCAACCCGTCTCCCGCGCAACACGTTCCGCCACTTCCTGGTCCGAATCGTACACCCCGACGAGCTCCGCCCCGCTGTTGGCTGCGTATTTCTGGGCGTGGAACCGGCCCAGCCGCCCGACTCCAACAACCCCCACAGGAACTCGGTCCATGAAACTCTCCCGCCCGCAAACTTTGAATTTGCTGCGCCTTCAGGGGGGCGCCGCTCGGTTCGCAAGGTACCTACGAATTGACGGCCGTTGCCAGTTCGCCGCTCCACCAGTCGCTTGTTTAAAGCGGGAGACGTGCGCCTCTCCGCCGTTCTATCCGTTGTATCTTTCACAGTTTTAATGGAGCAACCATGGCGCATCGAATCCTCGTTTTGTCTACTGTGCATCCCTTGGGCCACGCGCGCCACACGATGAAAGTGGCGAGAGGACTGGCCGAAGAGGGCTTCGATGTGGAAGTATGGGGGCGAGGCGAAGCTCCCGAAGGTCTTCCAAACAACCTGACGGTGCGCTCCCTGCCGATCCGCAACAAAGTCGAGCGGTTCATCGACCTGCCACGGGCGCTTACGCGCGCCCTGTTCGGCGGACACGACCTGGTTCTCGTGGTCCCCCCGGAAAACGTGCCCGTGGGAGTTGTCGCAAGACTGCTCGGGAAAAACGTCCTCTGGGATGTGGAAGAAGATTCCAGCGCCGCGATCGAGAATTCCGACTGGATTCCCCAGGATATCCGCAAGCCGACCGCCTATGTATACCGGATTTTCGAACGCCTGGCAGCCTCTCTGTTTTCCGGAATCAGTCTCGCGGAAGACTCGTATGCAAGCAGGTTTACGAATGCCGCGAGAGTGGAGGTGATCCACAATTACCCCCCGAAGCCTCCCGCAGGCGCACCTGATCCATCCCGAGGCAAGATTGCCGAAAAGCGGTGGAAGCAGCCCGGCCCGCGGCTGCTTTACGTGGGAGCCGTAACGGAGCACCGCGGCCTCCTGGAGACAGTGCGAATTGTGGAATTGCTCGAGGACGATCTGCCGGACATCTGTCTCGATGTAATCGGCGCGATTCCCCGTGAGGACTATCATTCACGTTTAATGGCGGCCCGGTCAAAACTGAAGAAGCCGGAAAGAATTACGTTTCACGGCCATGTTCCGTTCGACAACCTGGGGGGCCATTTTGAACGGGCCCAGATTGGGCTGCTCCCGCTGTGGCCGCAACCCAATCACCTCATTTCCCTCCAGACAAAACTCTACGAATATGCCCTGGCGGGTCTTCCGACAGTTGTCGGAGATGTTTCCCTGTGGCGAACGCTTATTGATGCGAGTAAGTCGGGCGAGGCGGCCGAACCCAGGAACCCAAGCGACTGGGCTGAGGCCATTCACAGGCTGTGGAAATGGGGGCCGCAGAGACTCGCGGCGGCCGGCAGACGTGCGCATGACCTGGTTGTGAAAAACAACTGGTTCTGGGAGCCTGAACGCGCCCGTCTTGCAACCCTTTGCAAAGAGATAATAGAAGGAGGGCTCTGACGCCGGCCGTTTCATTCCGGGAGACCAGAGAATAAAAAAACGCGGCTTTTCGCTAACAGATATTGACGAGCCCACGCTGGACCTTGTGAAGCGCACCGACAAGAAAACGCTGGCCGTCTGGGTTATCGATTGCGTTGAGCGGGTCCTGCCCTATTTTGAAAAGCCTTTTCCGGAAGACCCCCGACCTCGAAACGCCCTCGCCACCTTGCAAACCTGGATCGACACAGGTGTTTTCAAGATGCAAGTGATCCGCAAGGCTTCGTTGGACTCCCATGCGGCCGCTCGCGTAGTGAACGAGGACAACCCCGCCCGCTCGGCCGCTCGTGCCGCAGGTCAAGCGGCGGCAACGACACATGTTCCCACCCATTCTATCGGAGCCGCGAACTACGCCCTGCAGGCGATCTACCGAGCCGCCGACCCCAACGATGCGGATGCCGCTGTCGCCAGGGAGCGGGAACGGCAACGTAGACACTTGCACGATTTAAGACGAAAACAAAAGAAAAACAAGAAGTAGAAAGCTCTTTTTCGCGGTTCGCACCCTTCCTCTTTCGACGAAAAACGCCCCACCTCGAACGATCTGGCAGAGTCGGCGCGAAAACACCACTTTCTAATTACTAATGTTCTGTTTTTTCAGGAAGATGGTTTCGCAAGAAGGCTGGATTTCAGCGGATAAGACCCCGATCCACGATGATCGCGGTGAACAGCGCGAGCAGGTAGACGATGGATACGCTGAATACGCCGCGCGCGGCCATGTCCGTTCCCTTCCGCCAGCCGCGGATCACCGCCACCAGGAACCAGACACCGAGCCCCGCCGCCGCCAACAGGTAAAGCCAGCCCGGCTCGAATACGGCGAGCAGGGCGGACAGTGCCAGGGTCACAAGGGTATACGCGAGGATCTGCGCCCAGGTGGCTTTTTCCCCGACGATGCCAGGCATCATCGGGTATCCCACCTGCGTGTAGTCGTCCTTCAGGTAGATTGCCAGCGTCCAGAAGTGAGGCGGGGTCCAGAAGAAGATCACCGCCGCCATCAGCAGCGGCGTCCAGCCAAGGTGATTGGCTCCGGCAGCCCAGGCGATCACTGGACCCATGGCTCCGGCAAGGCCGCCGATAACGATGTTCTGGGGGGTACGCGGCTTCAAGTAGAGAGTGTAGAAAAGGCTGTAAAAGAGGATTGTACCTAGAGTTAGGGCTCCCGCAAGCAGGTTGAAGCCAAGCCCGAAAACGGCTGTCGAGATCACCCCAAGCAAGACCGCGTAAACCAACGCGCCAGTGGGCGAGATCAATCCCTGGGGGAGTGGCCGCCGTCTGCGTGTACGGCGCATCACAGCATCCACATCCCGCTCGAAATACTGGTTGAAGGCGTTGGCCGAGCCACCCGCCATACCGAGGAACACGAGCACCGCCATGAAGCGCACGGGGTCGTTGTTGAGCGACCCTTCGACAACCAGCCCCGCCGCGCCGGTGAGCACCACCAGCAGCAGGATCGAGGGTTTCGTCAGGGCGATGTACGCCCGAATGGTATTGATCAAACGCGCCATTTTCCCCTTTATCCGAGCAGGTTTTTCAGGTTTTTACGCACCCGCTCACATGTAAAGCATCGCGTACACCACCACACCGCTGACAGAAACAAACATCCAGACCGGCCAGACCCAACGCATCAACCTGCGGTGTTTGTCAAATGTCTCCTTCAGCGCCCAGCGAAACCCGACGAGGATGAACGGCACCATCACCGCCGCCAGAATCACATGCGGGATCAGGATCGAAAAATAGAGGATCCGCGTCCAATCATGATATGGATAGGGCACCGACCCCACCTGGGCATGGTAGATCAGGTAGCTGACCAGAAACACTGCAGAGACCGTCAGCGCGGTGATCATAATGCGCTTGTGTCCGCGAGTGTCGTACCGCGCAATCCGTAACCGCCCGGCGAGCAGGAGACCCGCCGAGAGTGCGTTCAGAAAGGCGTTCAACGTCGCGTGTCCGGTCGGCGCCATCGCGCATCACCACTGATGTTTTTCGGTCTCATGCCGGATTCAGAACACGGTTTTGATCGCTTTCCTGAAACCCGACCTGCCGGTGGACCCAAAGCTTTACTGAAACTTCATGAAATCCGGGACTGAAGTCCCGAGCCACCCTACCGGGGCTATTTGAACGCCAGGCGTTGGTCCTGGTCTTTTGCCGTATGCGCGCTTTCGGCGGGAGCCTCCGGCGCACTCCAAGGCTCCTCTAACAGCTGTTTGATCTGCTGCCGGATGATGGCCATCGGTTTCGCGTCGAGAGCGTTGAAATATCCCCGGATCCTACCCTCCCGGTCGACGAGCGCAAACTTTGTGCTGTGGCCCATGGGCAGCCGATCCGCAGCCAGCATGAACCCGTTCACGGAGAGATCGACGACGTTCGGGACGCTGGCGTACAGAAATTGCCAACGCGCATCGTGAACTCCATTCGCCGCGGCGTAAGCTTTCAACACGGCCAGGGTGTCGTACCCGGGATCGACGGAAATCGAAACGAACTGCAAATCATCGCTGTCTTCGAAGGCCCTGTACAGCTCACCCATTTCACGTGCCATGATCGGGCAGGCGCTCTGGCAGCGTGTAAAGAAGAAATCGACAATCGTCACTTTGCCGAGCATCTGAGCACGTCCAAAGGGCATGCCGTCCTGGTTCGTAAAGGTGAACTCCGGGACTTCGCCGTACACCGGCAATTTCGCCTTGGAGGTTTTCGCCTGGCGGAGAACGAGGGTGGAAAACACCGCAAGCACGACCACGAGAAGCCCGGCTGCAATCAGGAATCCAGTTTTTTTCATGCTTCTCCCTTCCGGTTCTGGCGCACGGCAACGTAGAGCATCAGCAGCAATCCGACGATCAGGCTCGCGCCCCAGAGATGAAACAGTTTCAAGATGTCCGCGTAGGAGACAACCAGCATCGAGACGCCGAGCAGGAACTGCAGGACTCCGACGATGCCGAGCGCCCACGCCGCCTGCACCACCAGCGGGGACGCCTGCTTCGAACGTCTCAGCAGCTTGACCGCAATGTGAACGGCGAGCCCCGCGACGATCAGGCCGAGGGTTTCATGGACATGCCGGATTGGCCCGACGGCATTCAGCCAGACGTTTTCTCCTGCGAGCGGCTTCGCGTCCATCAGCATTTTCAGTGCCGAGCGCACCTGTGTACCCAGCGCACTCTGTACGAGCGCGGCGCCCCAGGCGACGGCGATCCACCGGCTGACTTTTCGCGGATACCCGGAGTCCGCTTCTGCCTCCGGATGTCCGACATAGTGGGCTTGTTGGGCGGTGTACAGGACGAGGCTGGCAACGAGCAAGGCACCGATCATATGAGCGGAAACCAGCAGCGGCTCCAACGCGGCCGCCACCACCTGCCCGCCCTGCCAACCGATATAGGCAATAAGCACGGCCGCGAAGACAGCTGGAACCCAGATTTGCTTCCAGCGCTTGGCTTGAAGGACCGCGAGCACAGCTGTGGCAAGCACAAGCAATCCGACCACCATGCCCAGTATCCGGTTGCCGTACTCAATCCATGCAAGCGTAAGATTGAACTGGCTCGCGTCGATTCCGGGAGGAAGCTGGTCCACGCTGATCGGCGGGAGCCAACGGCCAAAACATTTCGGCCAGTCCGGACAACCGAGCCCGGCACCCGAAACCCGCACCAGGCCCCCGGTGAAAATCAGCAGGAAACTCATCACCGCCGATGTGACGGACAGTTTTCGCAGGGCTTTCATAGATCAAGTCTCTTTCCGCGACCGCTTAAAGCCCGGGAACCGGAATTCCGGATCATTCCCGGCACCCCCTTTTTTCGTTCTCCCGGGGCACGTTGGTCCCTCGCCGCAAAGCTTCCGTCCGCAGACGAGCGAGGCGGCGGGGCCATCCCGCTTCCTAGTCCGTTGAATCTATGGATTTTTCCGCGGCTGTGGTGTCGGCGGCTGCGTTTTCATGCTGTTCTTCGGATGCACCTTTTTCTTCGTGAATATTCTTCTTCAGCGGCTTCCCGTCGTCGCCGTAAATCACCGCCCGCGCACGAATCGGAGCCGCCTCTTCCGCGTGAAGGTCTCCGCGATCCATCGTGTCGAACATCGTCAGGATGATCAGAACGCTGAGGAAGACCAAGGCGCCGGCAAAGAAACTCCCGTAGATCTTGTTGTCGTGCAGCAAGTGCATGAAGAAGAGAACGACGAGCACCGCCTTGACAGAGGCGATCAGCATCGCTACCACCAAATTCCACGGTCCCAGGTTGATGCGGGAGATCGCCACCGTAAGGACGGTCAGAGTGAGCAATGCCGCGCCAACCTTGAGATATGTGGAGGTCGGCGAAAGGTGTCCGCCCTGGGCGTCTGTTTGTTCCACGTGTCTGCTCATCGTGTCACCCCACCAGGTAAAGCAGCGGAAACAGGTAGATCCAGATCATATCCACGAGGTGCCAGTAGAGACCGGTCACCTCGACCGGTGTGTAATACTGGGCGCCGAACTCCCCGCGGCGCGTGCGAAGAATCATCCAGAAAATGACCCCCATGCCAACCAGTACATGCAGCCCGTGCAGTCCGGTCATCACGAAATAGATGCTGAAAAACACGTGCGGGTTGGTCCCCTCGATGCCGGTGTAGGTGTAATATTTGCCGGGAAGTTCCCCGAGATGGAACTTGTGCGCATACTCGAAGTACTTGATGACCATGAAGGTCGCCGCAAGCAACAGCGTGACCCAAAGGTAGTGTTGCGCCGGTTTGGGCCTGTCCACCTGCAGCGAGCGTATCGCGAGCGCGATGGTCAGCGAACTGGTGATCAGCACCATGGTGTTGATCGCACCGAGCTTCCAGTTCAGCGCCGTATGGGCGTTGTGGAAGATTTCAGGATTCCACGCCCGGTAGATGGCGTAGGCGGCAAACAGCCCGCCGAAGAAGAGGACTTCGGTAACGATAAAGATCCACATGCCGAGCTTGCTGCTCTCTCTCTGCTGAACGGCGTCGGCGAAATGGTGCTGCAGGTACTGCGGATGCGTGGCGCTCTCTGCCATGCCTACTCCCGCGTTGATGTCAAATCGAGACTTTCGGAATCACCTTGTCGTAGTCGTACGGGCCGTGTTCGTACACCGCCTCCCCGTCGAAGTTGTGCTCCACCGGTGGGCTGGTTGTCTGGGTCCACTCAAGCGTCAGAGCCCCCCAGGGGTTCGAGCCAGCAGGGCGTCCGTGGTGGACCGCGACAAACAGGACTATTGCGCTAATCAGGAAACCGATGCCGAGGATGAACGAGCCGACGGAGCTGAATCCGTGCAGCGGCTGGTACTGGTCCAGGTAGGTCCAATAGCGGCGCGGCATGCCTCGCGCCCCGAGAATGAACTGGGTGAAAAAGGTCATGTTGAATCCGACGAAGGTCAGGATCCAGCCAACCAGCGCCCATGTCCGGTTGTACATCCGCCCCCAGATTTTCGGCCACCAGTAGAACAAGCCGCCCATCAACGCCATCACCGTACCGCCCACCATGACGTAGTGAAAGTGAGCTACGATGAAATAAGTGTCGTGCAGATGGACATCCACCGATAGCGTGCCAATCATCAACCCGGTGAGGCCGCCGATGGTGAAGAGGAAGAGGAACGAAAGGGCGTAGAGCATCGGTACACTGAAGACGATACTCCCCTTGTAAAGGGTCACCGTCCAGTTGAAGACCTTGATTGCGCTCGGAATCGCCACCATGAAGGTGAGGAAGCTGAAGATCATCACCGCGATCTCGCTCTGTCCCGAGACGAACATGTGGTGGCCCCAGACGAGAAAGCTGACCAGCGCGATCGCCATGGAGCTGAACGCAATGAAGGTGTAGCCGAAGATTTTCCTGCGGCTGAACGCGGTGATCAGCTCGCTGATGATGCCCATGCCGGGCAGGATCATGATGTACACCGCCGGGTGGCTGTAAAACCAGAAGAAATGCTGATAGAGCACCGGGTCGCCGCCCATCGCCGGGTCAAAAATGCCGATGCCGAAGGCGCGCTCAAGGATCAGCAGCAGCACCGTGATCCCCAACACCGGCGTCGCCAGCACCTGGATGATCGCGGTAGCGTACAGTCCCCAGATCATCAGTGGCATTTTGAACCAGGTCATGCCAGGAGTGCGGAGCTTGTGCACCGTTACGATGAAGTTGAGCCCGGTGAAAATGGAGCTGAACCCCAGGATGAACACGCCGATGGTCATCGGAATCACCGCGGTGCTGCTGGAGCTGCTGCTGTACGGCGTGTAAAAGGTCCAGCCTGTATCGGCGGCGGAGATGATAATCGAAGCGATGGCGAACAGGGAGCCAAACACGTAAATGTACCAGCTCGCGAGGTTCAGCCGCGGGAACGCGACATCTTTGGCCCCGATCTGCAGCGGGAGAACGAAGTTGCCGAGAATCGCCGGGATGCTGGGGATGATAAAGAGAAAGATCATGATCGCGCCGTGCAGCGTGAAAAGCTTGTTGTACTGCTCGGCGTTGAAGAACTGTTTGCCCGGCTCGAACAGCTCCAGGCGGATCAGCAGCGCAAAGATGCCGCCGAGGAAGAACGCTACCGAGATCGTGATCAGATACAGCACGGCGATCCGTTTGTGGTCGAGCGTAAAGAGCCACGACTTCAGTCCCTTACCTCCGTCCTGGAGAAAATTGGGGCGTGGAAGGCCGGTCTTGGGATCGATCTGCTTCGGCACCGCGATGCGGCTTTCGATCGGAGCGGTTGCAACGGTATCACTCACTGCCGCCTCCCAAGGACTTGATAAACGCGATAAGCCCGTCGATTTCCTTGTCCGTGAGCACCCCCTGGTAGGTGGGCATGATCGGCTGGAACCCTGCGACAACCTTCGCTCGCGGACTGAGGATCGATTCGCGGATGTAATTCTCGTCTACAACCAGCTCGCTCCCGTCCGCAAAATCCGTCTCTTTCCCGAACACCCCCAGGAAGCTCGGTCCATTGCCCGGACTGCCGTCAACCGTGTGGCAGGTGATGCAGGCCTTTGACTTGTAGAGCTGGCGGCCGTAGTCCACTGGGCTGAGTCCGGTCACCTCCGCCGTCGACTGCTCCAGCCAGGAGGCGTATTCGGCGTGTGGCAACACCCGGACCTTGCCGATCATCTCGCTGTGGTTCGTGCCGCAATATTCCGCGCAGAAAAGCTGATAGCTGCCCGGGTATTTTGATTCAAACCAAGCGACAGTGTAGCGGTTCGGCAGAACATCCTGCTTGATCCGGAATGCGGGCACGTAGAAACTATGGATCACATCCTTCGAGGACATCAGCAGCTTAATCGGCTGATCGGCGGGAACCACCAGCTCGTTGACCGTCGTCGCGCCGCTCGGGTAGGAAAAGGACCAGAACCACTGCTGGCCGGTAACCTTGATCTCGAGGGCGTTCGCCGGAACGACGCGCATCCTCATGTAGCCGCGAAACCCCCAGACGAAGATGATCATCACAAGGACCAGAGGGATGCCGATCCAGGTCGCCTCAAGCAGCTTGCTGTGAGTCGGGCCGGTGTCGAGTTTGACCTCGTCTCCGCTGCGGCGGCGATAGCGCCAAGCGAAGAAGACCATCAATCCCACGATCAGCAGGAAAAAGAAGGTTGACATCCAGACGATGAACATGAAGGTACTATCTACTTCATGAGCAACGGTGGATCCCGCCGTGGGCAGCCAAAAAGTGGCCGTGGTGTCCATGTCTCGAGGGTCCCCCTATGGTGCACAGCGCAAAAAGTTTCAATCGCCTAACTTTTAACGCACAAAAGTAACACGTGAACACGGTCTTTGCTGTCAATAATCAACATGTTGGAGACAAGACGAGGGCATTTGCCGCGATCCTGCTGCAACGGTTTAGATCATGTTTTTTCATGCTTTGCCCGTCTGCGCTCGCGCAACAACAACCCTCCGATCAAGAGCGCGAGCAGCAGCATGGTGATCACGCCCCCGAGCTTCATCACGTTCGAGGCAAAGAGCACGTAGCCGTTGCTGTCCGGGTCATAGTGGAAACAGTAGAGCAAAAGCTTGTCCGCAGGATCGCCGATCACATCCCGTCCCGCCTCGAGCAAACCCAGTTTCAAGTCCCGCGGATTGTACTGGATGCCGTAGAGCACGCGGCTGAGCTTGTGTTCGGGGGTGAGCAGAAAGATCGCCGCCGGGTGGGCATACTGCTTGTTCTTCTTGTCGTAGAAATAGATGAACCCAAGGGCGCTGGTGAGGCTATCGATGGAAGATTGGGAACCCGTGAGGAATTGCCACGCCCCCGGTTGAGAGCCCTTCGGCAGCTCCGCGGTGAACCGCTTCTCCGAGCTCTTCGAAGTTTGGGCCGTTTCCAGGGGATCTATGGAGACCGCCACAATCCGGTACTCTTTCCCCGGCACGAGGCCCACGCCCTGGATCGCCTTGGAAATGCCTTCGAGCACCAGTCCGCAGAGCATTTGGCAGTTGCTGTAATGGAACACGAAGATGACCGGGAGGTCGTTGCCCAGCACGCTGCCGAGGGAAACGGTATCCCCGTTGGAGTCAACAAACGGCAACTCGCCCGGCACGAC
>Ga0315555_1003462_pt1 | contig 10845 bp, 11 predicted proteins | sample SalMarSW160380MG_FD_202113 | JGI IMG/M metagenome (GOLD analysis project Ga0315555, IMG submission 202113) | Salt marsh sediment microbial communities from the Plum Island Ecosystem LTER, Massachusetts, United States - Salt Marsh Sediment SW1603-80 ...
TCTACCCCTCTATTGATAGGCCCCGGATGCATTATAACTACGTCCTTTGAAGCAAAATTCTTAAGTTTATTGTAAGTAATGGAATAATCTTTAATATACTCTCTTAAAGAAGGCAGAAAACTTTCTTTCTGTCTCTCTTTTTGAATTCTTAAGATATACAAGATATCTTTCTCCGGAAGAGTTTTCTCGAGATTATATTCAAATTCCACTCCTAACGGCTCTAACCATAAAGGTAAAAGAGTAGGCGGAGCGCATACAGTTATTTTGGCTCCCATTTTGTTCAATCCGTAAATAAGAGACCGGGCTACTCTGGAATGTTTTATGTCACCGATAATGGCAATTTTTAAATTATCAAAAGTCGAAAAATTTTTCTTTATAGTCATTATATCCAATAAAGCCTGCGTGGGATGCTCGTGACACCCATCCCCCGCGTTTATTATAGAAGCCTCTAATCTGTCCGCCAAAAAATGCGGAGTGCCCGGCGAAGAATGCCGTACTACCATCATATCTACTTCCATCGCCTGTATATTTTTTGCCGTGTCAAGCAGTGTTTCCCCTTTTAAAACAGAAGAAGAAGCAGCTGAAAAATTAATAGAATCAGCCGAAAGACGCTTCTCGGCAAGGATAAAAGAATTTAAAGTTCTGGTACTCGGTTCAAAGAAAAGATTTGCCACTGTAATTCCTCGAAGAGTAGGAGCTTTTTTTATAGGTCTTTTGAGAATTTCTTCCATATATTCGGCTGTCGTGAGTATTTCTTCGATTTCAGTCTTTTTCAATTCTTTAATTCCGAGTAAATCTTTGCTATTCAGCCCCATTAGAAACCTCGACTATTTTTATTGAATCTTCTTTATCTGTTTCTTCAAGAAAAACTTTAACTTCTTCCTTATCCTTAAGCTCGACTGACACGCCTGTATAGTCAGGAGAAATAGGCAGTTCTCTTCCTCCCCTATTAACCATAACAGCCAATTGAACCCTCAAAGGACGCCCATAATCCACTATTTCATCGAGTGCCGACCTTATTGTTCTTCCGGTATAAATAACATCATCTACTAACAAAACTTCTTTTCCTTCTATAGAACAGGGAAAATAAGTGGAACCGATAATAGGTTTCGGGCCGTATTTTGTCAAATCATCTCTATACAAAGTAATATCGAGAACCCCCACATCTATTTCCCATGAAGTTGATTTTTTTAAAACATCAGCGATTCTCCCAGCCAATATATCTCCTCTCTTCCTTATCCCTATTATACATAGAGACTTCATCAGAGGATTGCCTTCTACAATTTCAGAACACAATCTTTCAATGGTTTTTCCCATTTCCTTTTTACCCATTAAAATTCTTTTTTCTTTAAACTTAATATTCATTTATCTGACAAAAAAGTGAGAAGAAATACAATCTTAAAGTTTCCATAAGTAATCATATTGAAATATAACAAGAAATTATTTTTCCTTTGCGCTCTGCGTTTCCATTTCTTAAAAAAATTCCCGCCAAAAGAGGAGCAGAGATATAGAAGGAAATCCATGTCATTTTCCTCTTCATTAACCCTCCTTTTGTACTAATTTATTAAAAACTATTGAATAGTCAAGGTTTATTCTACCTGCAAAGAGATATTTAACAACAAAAAAGGCACAAATTATAACCGGAATAGATATTAACCACCAAATAAACAAAAATATGAAATATTTTCGTTGTTTTACTAAAACCTAAATACCCCTTGACTTTTATTACCTTATATTTAAAATTACAGTATGGAATATTTCGAAATACTGGGTGTTTCTAAAGAATCGAGTGAAAAAGAAGTAAAAAAGGCATATTACAAACTCGCCGCAAAATATCATCCAGACCACTTAGAAGAGGATAAAATCGAACAATTTCTCCCTTATTTCTTAAAAATCACCAGAGCATATCTAACGCTTAAAGACGAAGAAAAAAGAAATCAATATGTCCGTGAATGTAATCTGGGTATTTTTGAAGAGGACAAGGAAAAAGACAGAAAAAAGAGTAGGAAAAAGTTATTTGAACAGGGAATGAGATATTTGTTAGCCGACGCGGTCCGCGCGTCTAAATATTTCAGGAAAGCTTATCTTCTAGATCAAAGCAACGAAACTTATAAAAGCTACTATGGACTTTCTCTGGTCCTAACAGGAAGACAACATAAGGGATTAGATTTGTGTTTGGAAGCGGCAGTAAATGAAGATACCGCGGAACATCATTTCAACCTCGCCAAATCCTACGCGAAAATGGAAAAATATAGAGAGGCATTATCACATACGAAAAAGGTCTTAAAAATCAATAGAAATGACATGAAAGCAAGGAAATTTATGGAGGAATTACAAAAACACACCGGTATAAGAAACTTATTTAAGAGAAAATAACTCTCGTCCTCCGGGATAAATTAAAAGGGGGAAAGGATTATTGTAAACAAAAAGCCTGCTCTTATGGCTTTTCTTATTATATTAACAGGTTTCTACAGCACAGTCTTTATTGATATTAAAATTTTTTTAATAGGTTTCGTGCTCTCGGTTATCGGTTATTTTATTAAAAAAAAGGATATAGTATTGCTTTTAGTTCTCTTCTTTTCCGCCGGCATTTACCAAAAATCGAGAACACCCGAAATAGGAAAACGCATATACTTCCAAGGAATTTGCCTGGATAACAGAATAATCGACCCTTTCTGGGGAGAATTATATTCACGTCTTCCGGTCAATTCCGGGAATTTCATTAAAGGCAGCGGAATTTTCGTCAAAGATATAGGATTTTCTAAAATAGTCGGAGTAAAGATAAGAAAATCTTCGCCTACTATCCTAACTCCTTTGTTTTCGTTCCGGAATTCCTTGGATAAAAAAATAAAAAGACAAATTCCGGGAAATATCGGAGAAATATGTTCGGCAATTACTCTTGGCATAAGAAAATCGCTCCCTCCAAAAATATACAAAAGATTTCAATCGTGCGGAGCAGCTCATTTGCTTGCGGTAAGCGGGCTTCATACCGGTATAGTTTTTGCCGTTATCTTTATTCTACTTAAAGCTCTCCAATTAAAAAGGAATTCGGCTTTAATTGTCGCAGTAATTTTTGTTTTAATATACTCGGTTTTCACTGGGTTGCGCCTTCCTACTCTACGCGCATCCATAATGTTATTATTTTTCGTAATAGGCGAACTTAGAGAAAGGAATATGGATCCATTCAATATTCTTTCCTCCGCGGGTATTTCTATAATACTACTAATGCCGAGAAGTATATCCGGTATAAGCTTTCAACTTTCATTTATAGCGGTATTCTCTATTCTAATTATGTTTAACCTGCTAAAAGATTATTTAGATAAAATACCAAACAAATGGTTTAAACAATGGATCATTCTGCCTTTTTTCATAACTCTTAGCGCTCAACTCGGCACAATGCCTATAGTCGCTTATTACTTCGGCTATATTCCTCTTACGGGACTTATCGCCAATTTAATCCTTATTCCGCTTACCGGTACATTAATTTCGGGTTGTTTTTTGTTTTTTCTTCTACCCTTCGCGAGTAAAATAACCGGCAACTTTGTATGGTTAACGGGATTTTCAATGAATAAGATAATGATGGCAATAGAAAAAATACCCTACGCCGTTATAGAAATACCAAAAAACAAACCTATAATTCTTTTTGTATATGTGCTTTATATAATTCCTCTTATCCTCTGTTTATATAAGAAAAAAAAGAAAATAATTTAATTGAGTATTCATAAAAAGATCAATTAGATATACTTTCATTTTTCTTGCCAGAAAGTATAAAATTTTTAATTATTTTCTTCACTTCACTATTCGAAGTGAGCGCTTCTTCTCCTACTGCTCCTTTATCCATAACGGAAAAAAGAATGTAACTTTTGGCTTTATGCGGAAGAGAATAGGAATGGCTCGCGTTAACCGCGATATTCTTAGCACCTTTAATATAAGTATCCTTAAAATATATATCTCCATCATCTGGACCTAAGGAAAAACTGACTCCGAAGAAAAGTTTAATTCTAAAATGATTTCGAGTTCCATAAATATTAATACTTTCAACCCCAAGATTATCATTGCCAATCAAACCGCAAAATGTTCCCCTTTTGTTATTCTCGGAAGAAAATCCAATATCTTGCCCTATATGCAGCTTGGACGGCGGGATATTCATCTCTAAATCCTCTCCGTACTTCTGCCAATCAAAATCACCATCGAGAGCTTCCACGCCGAAAAGCTGATTGCTAAAACCGTTGTTCGGCGAGGCTACATAACAAACCCTCCCAACTACGTCTTTGAATTTTATTTCCGTACCCGGTACATTCAAAAATCTTATAGCGTACCGAAGCACAACACCACCCATGCAATGAGCCACAAAATTTAACTTAGAGTCTTCTCTTTTTTCCCAATCCTCTCCATAAACAGAGACGAGTACTTTCTTTACAAATACCGCAAGATCTTCTGAATAACTTGTACTTTTAAGATTTTCCATGTATCTTTCGCTGTACCTTTGATACAAAGGTAATAACTGACCATCTCCCATCACAGAGGGTTTACCCGTATAGTACGAAAAATTGAATATTAGATTTTCTCCACTCTGCGCGGGTAAAATGCTTTTCACATTAAAACTAAGAGAATCACCTGATTTGTCTTTACCACATCTATATCCATTGTATTTTTCATCCAATATTTCGGTAAAAACAGTGGGATGCTCAAGATGATTTTTGTGATAAGGCAACCACACCTTCGTTGCCAATGTATCGACAGCATCTGATCTATGCCCATGAAGTAAAATTACAGGAATAGAAAATAAAATCAAAATCATAACAAATAATAAGAAAGAAACTTTTGAATGTCAATACATTCAATTGACAAATTTTTAAAAACCGTTAATATAAAGATAAAGGGGGTATTTCATGAAAAAGGTTTTAATATTAGTGTTTCTTTTTTCTTTATGTATATTCGCGCAGGAAAAAATTCTTGTATTAAATTTTGGAAGTGTCGATTTAGAAACGGAACCGCTCGATCTTAACGTATACTCTAATTTTTTCAAAAATGAAGTTCGAGGGAGATTAAAGAATGCTATTGTTATGGAAAGTTACAGGTTTTGTGCTACGCCTTTCTGCGCGATGGAAGAAGGAAGAAAGGCTAAAGCCGACAAAGTCCTGTACGGAGTACTTAGCCAGATGCCCAAAGGGAAAACCTTGATTGAAATAAAGGAAATTTCAACTGAAACCGGAATAATTAATTACTCGACACAAAAATCCGTAAATTCTTTATACAATATTGAAGAACTTCTTGAAGACTTCGCCGAAGCTTACGCGGAAAGAAAACAAATATACGAATTACCCGAATACGCCATTGAAACCTGGAGGAAAAACGTTAGTTCTTTCTTTTCCTTTAGAGGCGGGTACTTTTATTGCCTTGGAGATAGTTCTTATATAACGGATGAAGACATAACAACTGTCCAGAAAGTTTTCGACGTAGATATTAGTTACATGTACTTTCTTACTCCCCATATTGCCACAGAATTATTGATAAGGACACAACACATAGATAGAGGTGCCCAAATTTACTTTCCTTTCTACTATGTTAGTGACGCCAGAGCGAATCATTGCATATTCATAGGAGGGGGTCCCGGATTCGGTTTCGGACCTTCTTTCAGGAGAGACGGTTTAGCTTTAATGGCTACCGGCGGACTGATGCTTTTCAGACATTATGATTTCAGCTATATAATAGGAGGAAGATACACACGTATTATAGACTATCCTTATTACGATTCCGGAATAGGCCTATATGTAGGTTTTGCCTGGAATCGGAATTAAAAAAAGTTTCTCTCTCTAATAATTTTGCGGGATTTAACTTTTTTGTCACCTACCAAACGGCTAAATTTCTAATTTAAGCTTATGCCGGAAACTAATTATAATTCAAATAATATCTACAAATACTGCCCCTTATGCGGCAAGGAATTAAAGTATGACTTTATAGAAGGAAAAAAAAGAAAGAACTGCCATTCCTGTGGTTTCGTGGATTATCACAACCCTCTTCCCTGTGTATCGATTATAGGAATAAAAGGGAATCAAATAGTCTTAATTAAAAGGGGAATAGAACCTTCAAAAGGCACATGGGCGCCTCCATCCGGTTTTATGGAATATGGAGAAAAACCTGAAAAAGCAGCTTTAAGGGAACTTCATGAAGAAACTTCTCTCAAAGCAAAAATCATAAAACTGTTGGGAGTACACAGCCAGCATACTAAAATTTACGGCAACCTCGTTGTAATAACTTTCCTCGTTAAAATAACAGGAGGGAAAATACGAGCGGGGGATGACGCGGAGGCAGCCAAATTTTTTGACCTCAACGAAATCCCTCTGATGAAATATGAATTTCATAATATAGCAGTAGAAAATGCCAAACAATGGATAAAAAAACATAAAAAAAACAATAAAAAAACGTAAACAAAAGAGGCACGGAGGCTAATATGGCAAATCTTTCCTCGTCATATATGGGTATCGAGTTAAAAAACCCTTTAATAGTTTCGAGCTGTGATTTAACCGGCAATATAAAAAATATAAAAAAATGCGAGGAAGCAGGTGCCGGCGCGGTCGTTTTAAAATCCCTTTTTGAAGAACAGATAGAAACAGAAACAAAAGAATTGATAAATAACATCTGGCTAACCAATCATACGGAAGCTTTTGAGTATGTCAGGGGAATGAGTATGGCTAACGGTCCGGACATGTACCTCGAATTAATCTCTAAAGCAAAGAAGGAAACTTCGATTCCAATAATAGCGAGCCTCAACTGTATCTCCCCCAAATGGTGGATAGATTATGCTAAACAAATCGAACTATCGGGAGCCGACGCGCTCGAACTTAATATTTCCCTACTCCCCAGCAACTTAGAACGAAACAGTGAAGAAATAGAACAGATTTATATAGATATAATCGAAGAGGTAGTAGAAGAAATCAATCTACCTATAGCGGTTAAGATTGGAGCTTATTTTACTTCGATAGCAAAAATGGCTGATAAAATTTCCAATAAAGGAATAGCTGGGTTGGTTTTATTTAACCGTTTCTACCAAATCGATATAGACACTAAAAACATTAAATTGGTGGAAGGAAATCCATTAAGTTCCTCAAACGAAATGAGCACTTCCCTCCGATGGATAGCTCTTTTATCCGGACGTGTTCCTTGCGATTTTGCAGCGACCACTGGGATACACACGGGAAGCGATGTTATAAAACAGCTTCTGGCAGGAGCAAAAGCGGTAGAGATATGCTCGACACTATATAGAAACGGACTCGAGTATATTAAAGATATTTTAGATGAAATTGAAAATTGGATGAATGAACATAATTACAAAAATATCGGAGATTTCAGAGGAAAATTAAGCAAGAAAGAAAGCGACAACCCTGAACTATATGACCGCCTTCAATACATCAAAGCATTAAACAAACAATCCTAAATCCTCTGCAACACTATCAATTAACCTTTCTTATTTTACAAAAATACGATTTCTTTTGTTTTATCTGGGAATTTAAATATTAAAAATTAAAAAGCAAAATGACAAAGAAAAATGTAAAATTTACCCATCCCATAACCGCAAAAATCCTTGCGCTATTGGTATAATCTGCTATTTCTTAATTTTTTAAATTGATTTTTTAATTTTGATTTGTAATTTTACATTTTGATATTTGATTTTTACTTTTTAGTATATACTATATCCTGAGAGTCATTAAATCTCTGGCTAAAATAATTTCTCCCTGATACCCGGAATCACTTACTTCAGCCTCTACTTTTTCATCGCTCATACCCGCAACCCCGGGATAAAAATGTGAGATTAATAATTTTTTCGCTCCCGCTTTCCGGGCAATTTCACCGGCTTCAAAAGTCGTTAGATGTCCGTGACTCGGCTTATCTTTTGGGTAAGAACTCTCCAATATTAAAAGATCCGCGTCTTCTGAAAGATTAATTAATTCCTTGGAAACCTCACCATCGGCTCCGTAAACTATAACCTTACCGCCAAAAAGCCATCTGTACCCAAGAGTGGGTTCAAAATGATTCATTTTTTTTGTTTTTATTAAACATTCCCCAATCTCAATTTCACTGTTCGAAGAACAAGTAATAAATTCTAAGGGAAAATTACATTTTAAATAAGGAGCAAAATCCAGATGCATATCGAGGTACTCCCGAACACTCTCGGGACCATAAATGAACAAAGGTTTACTTCTTTCAAAACCGGGAGTATATTTTAAGGCAAGAATTAAAGGGATAAGAGCCCCAATATGATCGGGATGAGTATGACTTATAAAAATCCTATCGACATCTTTATATGATTCCCGGGCTTCGGATAACCGAAAAAGCGCGCCTTCTCCTATATCGACAAGCCAACTTTCCTTTAATTGTACGGGACAAAAAAAATACGAAGACGGATATCTTTCAAAAGAAGGGACACAGGAACCTGACCCCAAAACAGTAATTTTACAAGAAAAAGTTTCTTTTTGGCTCAACCTACTTTAAATTCGTTTTCATGTCAGAGAGTGTTGCGTAATGCTTTCTCTCTTCTTCGATTATTTTTTCTATCAAATCTTTTTTATTGTCCGCGATAAGTTTTTCGACCTCATGATAATAAAGAATAGAATCCAACTCTCTCTGCATAGCAAATCTAATTGCAGAAGGAACATCGTCCACTTCCTTTTCTTGTGTTTTTAACTGCTCATCTGTAAATATTACATTATCGACATAACATCTTAAATAATCCATATATTCATCTGAATAATTGTCAAAAGAAACATCCTTTGTTATATCAGAAAGCAAATTGGTAAAAATATCTTTATGTTTCACTTCCTCATCTGCCAGATAATTAAACATGTCTTTTATTTCTTCATCCTCAGTCAGTTTGCTGGCAAACCTATAAAACTTTTCTCCGTTTTCCTCGATCCTTATAGCAAACTTAAATATTTCCTTCGCTTCAAAAATGGCCATTAATCCTCCGTAATTATTTATTATCCTCTAATCCGCCTTATTTAATTCTTCATCAATAGCATCTCTATTAAAACCAACTATTACTTTATCATTAATTATAATCTGAGGAACTCCCATTTGTCCTGATTTTTCAACCATCTCTCTCGCGGCCGCTCTATCTACCGAAACGTCTTTCTCTTCAAACTCAATGCCCTTCTTTTTCAAATAATCTTTAACCAGATTACAATAAGGACAAGTTGGGGTTGAATAAACTATTATTTTCGACATTTTTCCTCCTTTTTGCTTAATATTAAAATGAAAAAGTTTTCTACCTGTCCTAAAAATCCGCTTATAATTAAACCAACCATCTAAAGATACGATTCTTTAAAGATGTCGTTCTATTTCTCCCTTATTTTCTTTGAATTTCGCCTCGTATTTATGCTTCTTTCTGCCAAAACAAAATCCAAGACATTCATAAAAAGAGACCATTTCCATGTCCACATCCCGCTCCTTTATAGCTTTTTCTGTTGGCAGATACCTGATTTCTCCATTCTTAACGTCCTGAACCGTAACCCCGGTAATTCCGCTAAGCAAAAGAGCCGTTGCTCCGGCTCCGGCTTCCATTCCGAAATTTACATCAAAAGCTGAAGTTTTTCCGGAACGAACGAGATGTTCGGGTTTAACGTCCCGGACTCCGGGAACTTCATACAAACCTTCCACAAACATACCCTGCTCTTTCATAAATTGTGTAATTTCCGGATCTTCCTCTAACCTTTTTTCCAACTGACCTCGAACATATCTTCCCGCTCCGGCTAATTTTTTGTGTCCAAAAGCATCCACGCCCAGACTCTCGTCGACAAGCTCTTCTCCTGAAGCGTTTTTCATACCTTCCGCAACGACAACCGTGTATGTCCCCGCGTTCACATCGCTATCGATTATCCTTCGCATATAATTCTTTTTTAGATGAGCGTATATAACATCAAAATCTACAGGCACTTCCGGTATCAAAATACAATCCGCGTCCGCACCTATTCCTCCTCTAAATGCCGTATGCCCTGCATATCTGCCGAAAACTTCAATAACAATTATCCTGTTATGACTTTGACCTGTCGTCTTAAGGTCGGAGACAAAATTCGAAACTCTGTTGATGGCTGAGTCGGCTCCGACAGAATAAGTTTGAAGATCTAAGTCCATTGTTTTCGGAGCATGCACACAGGGAATACCCTGATTTGCCAAATCCACCACCACGCTGCCAGTATCATCACCACCGGAAATAACTAACCCACCTATATCGAATTTTTTAAGCCCTTCTTTTATTCTTTTATATTTATCCTTATCTTCTATTTTCTTTATCTTTACCCTGGAATGCCCCGCCTCTGAACCAGCCAGAGTAGGATTTATGGTATCGATTCTCCTCTCATCCAGCCTGGTTAATCTTTCCATATTCACAAGATTATACAACCCGGCATAACCATTTGGAATTATATAGGCAGAAACACCCTTTTCCATAGCCATAAAAGCCGCACCTCGAACAACCGCGTTCAAACCTCCGCAATCTCCTCCGCTGGTTATAATTCCGATATTTTTTATCTCAGACATTTACTTTATCCTCCCTCCATTTATATTTAATCAATCTGAAGTTTTCAAACACGTGCAAAAAACATTATATTTTGCTTTTGACGCAAAGCGCGTCATTTAAGGCAACCACAGCCTTATTATAATCTTCTCTCTTAATTACAAACTGCATGTTAACCTGCTGTAATGACTGCGAAACACACTCAATATTAACCTTGTTTTCCGCTAACAATTTAGTTATTTTTTCTAGAATCCCCGGACTCGCTATATTGGTTCCGACAACGCATAAAACAGCTACTTTCTTAATGGTAACCCTATAATATTTCTCTTTAA
>Ga0315555_1003464_pt1 | contig 10840 bp, 6 predicted proteins | sample SalMarSW160380MG_FD_202113 | JGI IMG/M metagenome (GOLD analysis project Ga0315555, IMG submission 202113) | Salt marsh sediment microbial communities from the Plum Island Ecosystem LTER, Massachusetts, United States - Salt Marsh Sediment SW1603-80 ...
CTTGGATGCCAGACAGAGGGCTTAGTGGCTCCATTGGACAGTCCGAGCCGCCTATAACCCATATGCCTTCATTGATCAGCGTTTTGAGTGGATAAAGCCACCTAGCTCTTTCAGCTCCTAAGCGGTCAACTGCTGACCAAACCGAAAATTCAGAGATAACACATTTGGGTTGTACAGAAACAATCATCTCCAGTTTCTTGATGCGCTGAATCAATTTCTTGTTGAGAACTGACGCGTGCTCTATGCGATACCGATGATTTTTTCTTGGCGCTGCCATCAAAGCTTCTTCAATAGCAGCCAAAGACAGGTCGATTGCATGGTCGCCCATTGCGTGCATTACCAAACGAAAGTTGGCTTTGTGAGCCTTAGCAACTAACGTGTTCAGTTCCTTTTGAGAGTACAGTAGCTGCCCCTTTGTGGCTTGGTCGCCAATGTAGGGCTCATTCAGAGCGGCTGTTCGTGCGGCTAATGAGCCGTCTACAAAAACTTTAACGCCCAACGTTCTCGCCGTATTGTCCCCAGAGCCTAGTAGCGAATCTGAATTGTCTAGCTGGTCCAGAATACTTGCTGGGGCTATGATGTGAACTCTCAAGGGCAACTTGTTTTCTGAACGAAGCCTCTGAATGACCGAAATTTCAGCCAAAGATGCAACTATCCAGTGTATGCTGGTCACTCCGGCTTCCACAATTTTCTCGCACGCTAAGCTAGCGGACTCGATAAGCTCTTCTTCACTGGGCTCCGGAATTGTTTTCCACACCAAATCCGTTGCGCTTTCCCGCAAAATGCCTGTGGGCTCACCAGTTTCAGCGTCTTTTTCGATCGTTCCACCTGACGGAGCCAGTGTTTCGTTCGTTACATTAGCCGATTCTAAGGCTTTGCTGTTCACGAGACAGACGCGTCCACATTGGTGATAAAGGATCACAGGGTTGTCTGGTGAAGCTTCATCTAAGTCCCGAAAGGTTGGATAACGTTTCTCAGCAAAACGGGTTTGGTCCCATCCGCTACCGATAATCCATCTTCCTTCAGGTATCTTCTGTGCACGTTCTCTGATTCTTTTCTGCATTTCTTTGATATAATTTACGTCTTTCAAGTCGATCCATGTTAAGAACTTTCCAAAATCGGCAACATGAATGTGCGAATCTATTAAGCCGGGGACAACGGTTCTTCCCTGTAAGTTAATGATCTTTGTTTCTTTTCCAATCCACGAGTTAATCTCCTTATTTGTGCCGACCTTAACGATTCTGTCTTTCTTTATGGCTATTGCTTCAGCACTGGGCTGAATAGAATTCATGGTTAAGACGTTTCCCTCTATCAGAGCCAAATCTGCCTGCATCACAAGTCACCGTCAACAATCGGCACTAACAAAGAAAGTTAACGTTGCAGATTTGTTTTGTCATTCCTATTTTTTGCGCAAGACTTCAGGAATGTAGGCACACGCTGGATCAGATCCGAAATAAGAGCCTGTAAGGGCGTAGGCTCTGGTCCTACATCCACCGCATATTTTCCGATGTTCACAGACGCCACACTTGCCTTCCAAGTTGTCTGGGTCTTGCAGTTTCTTGTAAAATTCTGAGTTCTGCATGTCATCCCAGAGTTCTTTCAGGGGCTTCTCTTTGATGTTTCCAATCGTCAAGCCCTCAGAGTAGAAGCAGGGGATTACATCTCCGTTCTCTAGGACACTCAGGTATCCGCCAAACAGGAAGTATATGCATTTGGCTGTGTGTGTTTTGTTGTACCAGTCGCAGAAGCCTTCTGGGTCCCTCTCTTTGTAGATTCGAATGTAGTGGGGGCAATGTATGTTAAAGTCGAATTCAACCTTGTATTGTTTGTGGGCTAAGTCGTACAGGTGATTCAGGAAAACTTCATATTGTTCAGGCGTCGGCTCCAAGTCCAAATGTTGTTTGGCTCTTCCGGTTGGAACCAGATGATTGAACCAAACAAACCTAGCGCCGTATTTTTCTGCCAGACCAACCACATGGTCGGCTTCGTTGAGGTTGCGGTTTGTGATTGCCATGGATAAGCCGTTCAAGATTCCCGCCTTTGACAGTTTTTGAATTGCTGACAAGGCTGCTTTGTATGAACCCTCCCCCCTTAACGAGTCGTTCGCTTTTTCTGAACCATCAATGCTGATGGACGTGTAAACGTTGTACTTGGCTAGGTTGTCAAGGATTTCTCCATCCACGTAGTAGCCATTGGTCAGCAACAATACCTCAAGTCCCAGGTCTTTTGCATGTGCGATAAGCGTGAAGAGGTCTTTCCGTACGAGAGGTTCTCCTCCCTTTATTCCGAGCCATTGAGAGCCGAATTCGTAGATTTGGTCAACGAGACGCAATCCCCATTCAGTATCTAATTCGTCGGGAGACTGCTGCATATTCGCGTCTACGTTACAATATACGCAGTTATAGTTACAGGCTCCAGTAGCTCTCCAAGAAGTGATCATCAGGGGACCCTTCTTCATTTTCTTCGGGGGACCGGGACACGCCATTTTGGATCAAATCCAGTTTAGATAGACAAAATGTTACTATAGTTGCAGTTTAAAAACGATTCCGTTTTGCGTACACGTAAACTTTAGGAGGTGCCCGCTTGAGCAGCAACATAATGAATTATCAGGCTTAATGCAAAACACATAATAGTTGGCTTCATCCGTCTTTTCATTGACCAATAATTTGGGAGAACCACAGTGAAGGCACATATAACCCTCGTGAACCCACCCCAGACAAGTGGGGCTCCCGAGTCCGGCTTTATTCCACTTGGCATCGGATATTTGGCTGCCATTTTAGAGGATAACGGATACGCCGTTGACGTTATTGACCTCCAAGTTCAGAAGCACACACAGAAGGATCTGGAAAGCAAGTTGGCTCGGCTTCAACCTGACGTGGTCGGAGTGACATCAACCACCCTCACTTACAGCTCCGCAACCGAAATAGTGAAAACAGCAAAGAAAGCCTGCCCGAATAGCTTAACTATTCTAGGAGGACCCCACGTTACTGTCCTAGACGAACAAACCCTAAGTGAGCAGCCTGAAGTGGACATTGTTGTTAGGGGAGAGGGTGAACAAACTCTTCTAGAACTCATGGACATGGCATCCAAATCCAGCATGAAAGACCTTAACGAGGTTGCAGGCATAACATTTAGGAAGAACGGTCAAATTGTCCAAACGCCTGACAGACCATTCATCAAGAACATAGATGAACTGCCCTACCCGGCTTTCAAGCATTTCGATGTAAGCAAGTACAAGATTTTCGGGAAAACATACCTTCCCATCATAACTAGCAGGGGGTGCCCCTTCCAGTGCACATTTTGCCTGGCATCCAAAATGTGTGGAAGAGTCTTTAGGGCGAGAAGCCCAAAAAATGTCGTGGACGAGCTGGAGTTTCTCAGGGACACGTACGGCGCTGACGCCTTTTCCTTTTACGACGACACTTTTACTTTTGACAGAAGTAGGGCGCGCAAGATCTGTGAAGAAATGAAAAGCAGAAAGTTTGACATTCAATGGGATTGCCGAACAAGGGTTGACAGGATAACCAAAGAGGATTTGGCTATACTGAGGAACGCAAACTGTCAGCTCATCCACTTCGGAGTTGAGTCAGGCAGCCAGAAAATGTTGAATGCCATGAAGAAGGGAACAACGGTTGAACAGAATGCAAGGGCAATCAAGTGGGCAAAAGAAGTCGGCATATCCGTCGCCATATCCGTGGTTGTCGGATACCCGGGCGAAACCCCAGAATTGTTACAGGAAACCTTGGATTTCATCTACAAAACGCGTCCGGACTACGTTTACATGTGCGTGGCAATACCATACCCGGGCACTGAGCTTTACGACCACCTGAAAGAGTTGGGATGGGAAATGTCCCCCAGGTGGGATCAATATGACGAGCAGACAGTGGTCTTCAAGAACCCGTTGCTGTCGCCTGAGGAGATAACGGAGATGCAGAGAAAGTTTTTCAACAAGTTTTTCTCCCTCTCATACCTGCTGCGTCAATCTGTGAAAAAGGACTTTTACAGCAAGATTATGGCTCGAAGCGCGTTGAATCATATTCTTTGGCGAGTTAAACTGCCCAGCTTGGTTTCTGCCACATTCAAGAAGCTGCCACGTAAACAGAAAGATCAGCAAGAAACATGAAACGATTCGATAGGCGGCTTAACTCCGCTCAGACAGGCTCATCAGATAAACGTTATTATTCTGCCATTTAGCATACTTACGAGTCCACAGCATGACCAGAGATGAAAGATACCGATGATTTTGTTGATGACCACTGCTCCGCCCGTAAAATCGCCTTGGGGTGTACCAGGCAAACTTCCCCCGCTGGGATTAGCTTTTGTCGCTGCTGCTCTCGAAAAGGCGGGTTTCCAAGCAGCAATCATCGATAATTATAACCTCAAAAAACCAATCGAAGAGGTTAAACAGGAAATCAGAAGGCTTGAGCCGGAAATAGTGGGGATAACTTGCGGTTCCGTAACTTATCGGAGATGCATTGAAACAGCTCAGGCAGTAAAAGAGGTGCTTCCTTCATGCAAGGTTGTGGTTGGCGGATGGCAGCCCACATACATGCCGGAGAGCCTGCTGAAGTATCCGGAGATAGATTATCTTGTCATGGGAGAGGGCGAACAGGCAATGGTGGAACTTGCAAACAGCCTAGCGAAGGGTGAAGACAAGTCAGCTGTTGCCAAAATCTCAGGTATCGCCTATAGACATAGGGGAAAAATAGTCACGACTCCTTCCACATTCATGCAAGACTTGGATCAGATTCCTTTTCCGGCAAGGCACCTGCTGCCCATGCACATCTACGACAGAATCATCCCCTACTTGGACGCGAATCCTGTAGACACCATGAACGTGATACGGGGCTGCCCATACAACTGTGCATACTGCGAAACAAAGAAACTGTGGGGACCAACATGCCGCGCCTTCAGTCCGCCCCGAGTTGTAGCAGAAATTGAGCAGCTAGTCCAAAACTTTGGTTCAAAGGGAGTCTATTTTGTAGGCGACAACTTCACGATCAACAAAAAACGAACCGTAGAGCTATGTAATCTAATGAAAAAGGAGAATCTGGACATCAAATGGGTTTGCGACACCAGAGCTGACCAAATCTCGCGAGAACTGCTGCGGGAAATGAAAGACGCTGGATGCCAGACCATATGGTTCGGAGTGGAATCAGGTTCAGCACGAATTCTGGAAAAGCTCAACAAAAAAATCACTATGGAACAAATCACTCACGCATTCAAACTCTGCAAGGAAGAGGGAATCCAGATAGCCTGCTCATTCATGGTTGGAATACCTGGAGAAACAGTTGACGACATGGAAGCCACGTTCAAGTTTGCAAGAAAACTGGATCCTGACTGGTGCCAGTTTAACACCTACGTAGCGGTTCCGGGCAGCAGATTATATGATGAGATAATGGAGAAGGGACTCTACGACCGCGTCGAAGATTTTGTAACCTACGTCAAGACCGAAGAGTTCGATTATGAAACAGTATCAGAGATTCAGAAACGATTCCACATGACATTCAACAGGTCACCAAAACGGATACTCAGAAAAATCAGAAAAGAAGGCATCTTCAGCGTCCTAGGAAAAGGCTTCAGATACATGGGACACTGACAAAAACAGTTCTCCGCTTAGCAGAACATTTGCCCCGTTCATATTAGGAGACTAATAGCAGTGTATTGTTGAAAACAGCCTTTTTTCAGGAAAACAGCAGAATATTTCACCAAAACTAGTTTTTCTCTACTGGCACTGAATATAAGCTTCAGCAATCACCAAATAACCAGCGTAATCTAGCAATGGCAATTAAAAACGCAAGTTTATATTATTCGCGAATATTCTATTAAATGGGAATTTGGGGAAATTTAACATGAAAGTGTCTCTCCCGGAAACAGAGAAAGAAAATAGTTACAGCTCAAGAGAGAGCTGGCCTCCTTACACATACCGAGATTATCCGGATATTGCACCTGGAACATACAAGGAATTCATCGAGTTCCTGTCAACCGAGAACACATCAAACAAGGTTATGGAGCTCCAGCCATGGATATCCTTCTGCGACTCCAGATGCACCTTCTGCTACTACCCAAACAACCCTTACTCCAGCAGCATGATGGAACCATACCTCGAGGCTCTAAGAAAAGAGCTAATGATGTACGCTGAAACAAAGTATGTCAAAACCAGCGAATTCGACGAAATAGTTCTGGGCGGAGGAACCCCAACCCTCATGACCAAAGACCAAATGTTTGGTCTAATAAAATTCTGCGAACAAAACTTCAACACAACAGACGACTACTTCATCAAAATCACAGGCTCATCCAGAAGCTTCTCCAAAGAGAAGTTGGTTGCAGCGGCAGACTATGGCGTCTTCCAAGTGGACATGGGAGCCCAAACTTTTGACGACAAACTGAGAAGGATGCTTAATCTACCGGACAGCGCAGAACATGTAAAAGATGAAGTCAAACTCGCCCGAAAACTGGGACTCTGCGTATGCATAGACATAATGTACAACATTCCAGGACAAACACTGGAAAGCTGGACCGACACCGTGAAGACAGCAATCGACCTGGACGCAGAAGTTGACGCCTACTGCCTTGAAGTATACCCAGAAACAATCCTGTATAAGCAAATGCAAGCAGGGAAGGCTCCACCTCAGGCAGACCCAGAACTAGAAAAGAAAATGTACGTCGCAGCATACGAGCTATTCACAGAGGCAGGCTACAAGCCAATCGGTCACGACCGCTACTCCAGAGTAGAATGGCACGCCAAAGAGAACTGCCTAAACGGATGGCCTTGGGCAGGCATCCTAACCACAGGAGCAGGATGCTTCATGGGCTACATTCAAAAGTTTTCTTACTCCAACATCGAAGCAGCAAAAGACTACATTGCAGCGGTCAATGAAGGAAGACTTCCGATCGCAAAACTCTCAAAATCAACCGACCAAGACATGATGAGAAAGGTAATGACAAAACTTTACCTGCGCCTACCCGTAGACAAACAGGAATTCAAGGAAAGATTCGGAAAACTGCCAGAAGAAGTGTACCCAGAGCAACTGAAAAGACTGAAGGATAAGGGCTTAATCGAAATAGACGAAAAAGAGATCAAACTAACAAAGCTTGGGGACCTCTGGAAAGCCAACATCGCATGGGAATTCGCAGAAAACAAATAATTTTTTGTTGTTGCCCTATTTTTCGCGCAACAGCTTAGGCACGTAACCACACGCTGGATCAGAGGCGAAAAGGTCTCCAGTGTAAATTTCTGCTCTGGTTCGGCAGCCGCCACAAATCTCGCGGTACTCGCAGACGCCACATTTGCCCTTCAAGTTACTTCTGTCCCTGAGCTTGAGAGTGAACTCTGATGTCTGCATGTCAGTCCAGATTTCCTTCATTGTATTGTTCTTGATGTTGCCCATCCGGTAACCTTCATTGAAGCCGCAGGGTCGGATGTCACCGTTTTCTAGAAGCCCCATGTATCTGCCGCCGATGAAGCATTGACCAAGAAAAACGTTGTTGAACCAGTAATCAAAATCGGGCATTCCCCGTTGTTTAGCGATCCGAGCAAAGAACGGACAATACGCGTTAACGCCGAGTTTCCCTTTATACTCCTGCATTAAGTCATAGATTCTGTTCAAAACCACCTCATACTGCTGAGGGGTAGGAGCCAACTCCAGATGCTCCTGAGCTCTGCCAACCGGAATATAATTATGATAAACTACACGAGTAGCATTAAACTTGTGACCCAGCTCGGCAATATGATCCACTTCCGAGCAATTGTACTTATTCAAGGTCGTTACGATACAATCAAAAATCCCGCCATCAGACAAATTCTCCATAGCCTTAAGGGCTGTCGCATAGGAGCCTTTTCCGCGTGTAATATCGTTTGTTTCTTCTGTTCCGTCAAGGCTTACAGCGGTCATAACCTCGTTTCGAACCAAGTTGTCTAGGATATCTCCTTTAACGTAATAGCCGTTTGTTATGAGGCTCACATTCATACCAAGACTCTTGGCATGACCGATTATCTCAAAAATATCCTTCCGCATAAGCGGTTCTCCACCGCTTAGCCCAAACCACTTTGCCCCCATCTCATAAAGCTCATCAACTATGCGCATTCCACCCTTGGTGTCAATCTCGTTGATGGCGACAGGGTTCGAGGCGAAGCTGCAGTGTAAACAGTTGTAGTTGCAGGCTCTTGTACATCTCCAAGTCATCATGTACAAAAGGGGTCTGTTTCTCACGGCGTTTACCATGAACATTAACCATCCGGAGATATCTAGGAACCTGTGAAATCATATTTAACTTTTCCGTTTTATAAGGCTTATCGAAGTAAGTTCTGCAAATAATTTTCAGCTTTTAGGTAAAAGCAAGCTCACAGGGAGTGAAAGAGGCAGCAACAAATTAAAGGAAAACAATACAGCAACAATCCATAAAACGGTAAAAGCATATCTTATAGGAAACCATCCCATGAGGTACAAACGATGAAAATACTTCTCATCAATCCGCCACAGACATTTTTTCCAGGTTCAGACCCGCCAGCAGCCAATCTTCCCTTAGGTCTGCTGTATATAGCTGCGGTTTTGGATAAAGCAGGAATCAAAACGGAGATTTTAGATGCATTCATGGCGGATTTCCCGTTCAGGAAAATTGGAGACACAACAGAAGTGGGCATGCCTTATGGAAAAATAAAAGAGGAAATACAGAGAAGAAAGCCAGACATTGTGGGCATAGCAAACCCTTTCACATGCCAGGTTGAGCACACGGTTAGAGTTGCTGATATTGTTAAAGAAATAGACCCCAGCATTTTAACAGTTGTTGGAGGACCTCATGGAACCGTAGTGCCATTAGAATTCTTGGAAGAGGCAAGAAACGTCGACATTGTAGTAATCGGCGAAGGGGAATACACGATGTTAGACATTGTCAGGTTCTTTGAGGGAAAAAAGAAGATAGACGATGTACAGGGGATCGCCAATCGCAGAGATGAAAGGGTAGTGCTAAATTCGCCGAGACCATTCAACAAAAATTTGGATGAGCTACCATATCCCGCTTACCATCTAGTGGACATGGAACAATATCTTAATCCTAAAACAATAGAGTACCGCAGCTTTCAGAACCGGGCATTATCAATGATAACCAGCAGGGGCTGTCCCTTCAATTGCAGCTTCTGTTCGGTTCATCTGCACATGGGAAAGACGTTCAGAGCACACTCTGCAGATTATGTTATCGACCACATAGAATATGTGGTAAACAAATACCGAGTTAAGACGATATATTTTGAGGATGACAATCTCACATTTGACCTAAAACGGTTTGAAGAAATTTGCGACAAAATAATAGAAAAAGACATCAAATTCCAGTGGGAAACGCCGAATGGGGTAAGGGCAGACTATTTGACTTTAGATCTTCTAAAGAAAATGAAGAAGTCAGGATGCCAAAGCGTCTTCGTCGGCATCGAATCTGGCGACCAGTATGTCTTAGACAACATAATCGGTAAGAGACTCAAACTAAAGAACGTAATCAAATTTGCTGAGATGTGCAAGAAGATTGGGCTAAAAACAGGGGCGTTTTACGTTATTGGTTTCCCAGGTGAAACAAAAGAAAACATGAGGAACACTATCAACTTTGCTCTTATGCTGAAAAGAAAATATGATGTCGGCATGCACCTGCTTTTTGCAACACCATCATATGGCACCAGACTGTACGAAGAATGCAAGAAGAACGGGTATATCCGAGTGGAATTGACACCGAGGGCTTTCGCTGAGGTTCGACAAAATTGGGGATTGCCGTTAATAGAAACCGAAGACTTTACGGCGATGGAGGTAAAAGAGATAGCTTCATGGGCAATGAAGACCTACAAGAAGCTATCCATAATCAACTACATTAAACACCCCACGAAAACATTAAAGACGGCACTGAATCAGCCAAATCTTGTTGGAAAATTCATCAAGAACCTGCAATCTCGATGAGCACCTCAAATCAATGATGACAGAATGTCAAAAGCAGAAAAATGGGAAAAAAACGGAGCAATGAACCCTTTTTCTTACTTGAATGGATTTATGTCCAAGCGGGATTGTTTTAGAAACCTTTAATTCAGAATATACAGTAAAAAAACAAGTACGGTAAAACCACGTTGGGTGAAATCGCCTACGACTTGCATAAAAAATTGCGGTTTTGCCCTAACACAAAGGAACCCTTCGAAGTGAAAAAATGGGAACCCCAAAGCGTAACTATGTGATAGTTGCATTACTCTTGGCATCTTTGATTCTTTCAACTTTTATGCTGTTCCTAGATTCTGCGACCAGCATCACTGACGCAACCGAGTCCAAGGTTAACGCAGCAATGGATTACGGTGACTTACTTCAGTATGAGTGGCCACAGATTCACGGCGATCCAGGTTTTGCTCGTTTCTCGGAGGGACCAGCCCCAGAAGCGCCAGACATTCTGTGGAAAACGACAATAGAGGGCATAGAAAGTTATCTCACAGCCTTCAACGACAAAGTATTCGTCACAACAGCAACTGATGTTATCGCCCTCAATAAGGACACGGGAAACATAATTTGGAATACCACGCTCCCTGACCGTCAGCGGTGGCCAGCAGTATTCAAAATTGATGAAATCCGCTTTGTTATAGGAAAGCATTGTCTTGAAACAGAAACTGGAAAAATTTTATGGACCAGCGAAGAATTTTCCGCCAAAGTGTCCTATTGGGCTGAAAGTGTTTATAGTCCAGAAGAGAAGCTGTTCTACACTCAGGGCGAATCGACGGTTCAAGCTTGGAACTTCTCTGATGCAACAGAGCCGCCCACACTGGAATGGGAAACCTACGTTTCTGGCAGCACAGCGTCTGGAACGGGGATACAATATGGCG
>Ga0315555_1003465_pt1 | contig 10838 bp, 21 predicted proteins | sample SalMarSW160380MG_FD_202113 | JGI IMG/M metagenome (GOLD analysis project Ga0315555, IMG submission 202113) | Salt marsh sediment microbial communities from the Plum Island Ecosystem LTER, Massachusetts, United States - Salt Marsh Sediment SW1603-80 ...
CCACTCTCTGCAATCTTCTTCTTTACCTCTTCAAAATGATCAGGCAGTTTCTCAGGATCCAGGCTGTTTTTCAAGTACGTTGCAAATTGTCTATCGTATCTCTCCTTATCCTCTTTAATTTTTTTGGCGTACTCTGCGATGTGCATTCCGCTAATTCTGCCTTTGCTTGGCAGTATGCCCTTGTTCACAGGCAGCTCCATCCCTGCTTCTATTGCCCCGGATACTGCAGCGTATACAGCATTTTCCTTGACAGAGGTCTGCAATCCGATATCAAGTATGGCTTTTTTAATTCCTTTTTTAATGCACCTGAGGCCTGCCAGAAAACCAGTAAGGTAAGCTGCTGGCAGGTTTGCAGGATGTCCCTTCCAGCCGTAGGCAGTCAAATTCTTTGCAGACACCTCAACCACGGTTTTATCGCCAGACTCTGCATACTCTATTGCCTGAATATGTACACTGTTGATGGTCCTTCTCACGACTAGCCTGACACTGCCGGACTTAAGCATACCAAGCCTTTTCCTGTAATCGGTTTTCTTTTCCCTTCTTCTTCTGAACATAACATCACTCTTTTGACTTTTCTTCTGACTTCTTTACCAGGTCGTGCTTCTCCATGTATGTAAGCATGTGGCTCCTGCTCCTGAAGAGCCCGCTCTTTGCTTTCAGGTACATGTTCCTGTATGTTTTCTTTGCTATGCTGTTGTCTTTTCTTAGTTTCTGAAGCTCGTTTCTCAATGCACGTATCCTCTGTATCCATACTTTTTTCTTCGGCAGCCTTGTCCTGAGCTTGCCTTTTCTCGTACCACTGCCTTTTCTCCTGCCTTTTTTCAGTTGTTTCATCATCTTCTTCCTCCTGTAGGAGCTGATGCCCTTCTTTGGCAGTGCCTTTATAACGCCGTCCTTGATAAGTCTCCTTATGTCATTGGCTGTTATTGCATCCTTTATATCGCCCATTCTTGCAGGATTAAGCCATACCCGGCTCCTGCCGCATTTCAGCAGCCTGGCAGCAAGCTTTTTTTGCGAACTCAGATTCATAATCATCAACCTACCTAGCACCAATCCATTTCCATATCCTTTTCTGAAAATACAAAAAACCTGTCAAATACTGTCTCGCAGGCAGTGCAGTGAAACATATCTTCGCCTATAGCTTTTCCAAAACTGCCGCAAAACGGACATCTTCCCTGCTTGAAAATCATATCATCACTTCTCTGCTAAAGCGGAAGCGGCTTTTTCTGTTTTGATTCCAGTCTTCTTCTCCTTTACTTCTTCTTTCTTTGCTGCTGCCTTCTTTTCAGTTTTCTTCTCTTTCTCCTCTTTTGTTTTTTCTTCCTTCCTTTCCTCTTTTTTAGTTTCTTCTTCCTTTTTCTTTACTTCCTTTTCTTCTTTTTTATCCTCTTTTTTCTTTTCTGCCTTTTCTTCTTTTTTTCCCTTCTTTTCTTTTGCCTCTGCCCTCTTCTTTTCCAGTAGCTTTTCCTTTTTTAGTGCCCTCTTTACCTTTTTCATGTTCAGGATCTTTATCCCGGCTTCTTGGGCTTTTTTCGATATCAGTATTACTTTTCTGGACCCCAGGCCGGATGAAATTATTATGCTTCCTTTTATGCTGTCAAGTGCCTTCAGCTCATTTACAACTATTGGTTTCTCTGTCTTCTTTTTCCCGTAGCCGATGCTGACCTTTTTGCCTGAACCGCCCTTCCTAACCCTAAGCTTGCTTTGGCTGCCTTTGGGCCGTCTCCATTTTCTCTTCAGCCTCTTGTGCACAGTGTAATCCTGCCTTAGGAATTTCATAGCTTCTCACCATTTTGCAAAAGTTTTTCTGAAAGGTAGATACCATCCTGGTAGACCCTTCTGTCTTTTCTGCCTATCTTGCATGCCCGCTCTATGTTCGCGCAGGTCTGGCCGATATCCTCCAGGTTTATGCCTTCCACAAGTATTTCATCCTTTTTCACGCTGACACTGCTGTTACCGGCAACCTTGGCTGTTCTTGCTCCTTTCTCGCCAAGGAAGTTCTTTACCTCCACGATGCCATCCTTTACACTCACAGCCATTGGGAAGTGTGAATAGAATATCTTCATCTTATACCTGAACCCGACAGTGACGCCGAGTGACATGTTTTTTATGTGGGAGCATATGGTGCCTATCATGGCTGCAATTTTTCTGTTGTCAGCACTGCTCTTAACGATTATTTCATTGTTTTTTTCTATGGTTATCAGGCTGTTGAAAACAGGGTTGTCAAAATCCTTTTCCAGTTCGCCCTTAGGCCCTTTGACCTTTACCCTTAGTTTGTCTACCTCGACCGTTACATCGTCTTTTATTGCAACCTTTTTTTCAATCATCGAATCACCTAGTAGATAAAAGCCAGGAGTTTTCCACCAAGCTCCTTTTTCAGAGCGTCTTTCTGGCTCATAACACCCTGCGGTGTTGACACTATAAGCACGCCGAAATCTCTTGCAGGCAAAAATCTTGTTTCCCATGCTTCGTATTCATCCTTCTTGACAGAAAACCTTGGCCTTATTGACCTTGCCTTGTTTATTCTGCCGATGAGCTCAACCCTGTATTTTTCCTTCCTGTCATCAGCAAAAGCAAAGGAACCTATATAGCCCTCTTTCTGGACTACAGTAAGGACGCTCTTCACCAGTTTCGAAGCAGGTACTTCACAGGAGCTCTTGCCAATGCTCTCAGCGTTATTCAGTACAAACAAAACATCCGACAGTATATCATGCCTCATATTCTCACCTCAACTTCCTGAAGCCAAGATCCTTGGCAACCTCCCTGAAACATCGCCTGCAGTAATAAAGGTTGTATTTCCTTATTATCCCGTCCATAGAGCCGCATCTAACGCATTTCCTGGCTCCCTTTCCGAATTTTCTTTTAATTGCCTTTCGTCTTACCATATCTATCGAACCTTGACTCCAAACTCCTTTTTCATGAACTCTATTGCCTCTTCTTTCTTTATCAAATGCTTTTTGCCAACCCTGCCTGAGACCTTCCTTTTCTTTACAGAGTATCCGGGCCTCTCAAGGGTCACGCATACATCAAAGCCTGTAACAGGTATGTTGGGGTCGTATTCCATGCCAGGCACGTCGATATATTCCTTCACCCCGAAGGACAGGTTGCCCGTATTATCGAAATTTGATTCCTCTAGGTTTTCCTTTGCCTCAAGAAGCTTCTTTAACAGCTCATTCGAATCCTTTCTTATAGTTACCTTGCAGCCGATCTCCTTTCCTTTCGGGAAATTAAATGTTGATCTTTTCCATGTCTTTATCAAAACGGTCTTCTTGCCTGATACCTGTTCCAGAATCTTTCTTGCGTTCTCTAGCGAATAGGTTGTTCCGCAACCCATGTTAAGCACCACCTTCTCTACACGTATCTCTCTCATCTTATTCATTATCATCACCCAGTGAAATAACAGGCTTGTCTTTCCCGACAACGAAAACATAATCCTTTGGAATAGCAACATCTTTGTCTTTAAGCTTTATCTTTATCTGGTTCGGCTGCGTACTCTTTGTAACAATTATCTTTTCTATCTTGCCTACAGAACCGATGTTGTGGCCGTCTGTTATCAGAACAGTTGCCCCCTTTTCGAATTTCAGAACCTCTTTGATGCCCTTTTCAAGGTCGATTACAACAACATCACCTGTCTTATAACTGCCTTTTTCAGCAAGTATGTTTTTGCCGTCATGCAGGTTAAGCTGTAGCTTGCCTTTAACACAGCTCTTGTTCTTTATCATGCTGAGCTTTACCCCTGCTTCCTCCTTGCCTATTTTCTTAAGATAAAGAACCTTCTTGCCTGGCAGAACCCTGTAATACTCGTTGCCTACTGATATTACATCCATAAGCCCTACTGGAAAGCTTTGATCCTTCACTATCCTTGCATCTACCTTAACAGCCCTGCTCTGGAGTATCTCTTTTACCTCCTTGAGTGTCTGTGCATAATTCAGCATATCCCTGAGCACAAGGCCAAGGGGTATGCACTTGGATTTAAGGTGGGGACCTGGTCTGGGAACTATCACAAACTTCCTTGTCTTTTTCTCTATTGGCCAGAACTTTGGCGCTACAAGTCTTTTCATTCCTACACCTCAATCATCATTAAGTCTTCCGGCACCAAGATTTCGCCGTCGAACCTCTCCTTTATCTTGCTTATCATATCGTCTTCCTTGCCTGTGCAAACCGGGTAGAGATGATTCAACACAAGTTTCTTGACAGCTGCCTTTTCAGCCACCTCGCCCAGCTCATCTGCAGTAGTATGCCCATCAACATGGCCTTCTGGGTATGAACATTCGTGTATAAGCAGGTCTGCGTTCTTAGCAAAACTGATAATAGCATCAGAAGGCTCTGTATCGCCTGTGTAGACAACTGTTTTTTCTGCAGCTATTTTGTATGCAACAGCATTAGGGTGCACGGCAGGAACGCAGCTTACTTTACATCTGCCTATCTCAACTTTATTCATCTCATTGATTTCCGTGTATTCTTTATAACCAAGCTCTTTCATGTACTGCATTTGTGGTAATTCAAATATTTTTTCCGTAATCTCATCAATCCCTTTTGGGCCATATACGTTCAATATCGGGACGTCTTCATTTTTCTTCGCAATGCCCCTTGACAGCAGGATAGGGAAATAATCCGCAATATGGTCAAAATGGAAATGCGTTATGAAAAGATGCTTTATTTCATTTACATCATGACCTGCCTGAACAAGCTTCTGCATTGTGCCTGGCCCGCAATCAAATAGAAGTTTTTCCCCGACGTCTACAAGTATGCCTGAAGAAAACCTCTTCCTTGTTGGCAATATCGATCCTGTTCCCAGGAATGTTATCTTCATTTTCAAAACACCTCTAGATTTCTGTTTTGAATTGAAACGTTAAGTTTCATTTTTTCACCTCTTTCTCACCTTTTCTCTGCAGGGACTTTTTTCTCATCTTGTCGTCCAGGTTCAGTTTTGTTATCATTACATTGCTCGGATCCAAAGGCAGCTCGAACTCCTGGCCAGAGGTCTTTTTCCTCTTTACATTGTCTACAAAGATTTTTAGATGCCTTAGATCGACCCTGATTACGCTGCCCTTTTTCTTCCTGAATTCGCCTCTTACGACAATGACTTCGTCTCCTTTCCTTATAGAAAGGGACCTTTTTCCATAATTCTTCCTGAGTTCTTTTGCTAGATGTGCGGAAACAAGATTCTGCCTTACATGCATCGGTGCGTTATGCCTGTATTTTCTCTGCTTCCTTGGCTGGATGCTTCTTTTCCACGATACTGAAAACTTCTTTTTCATAGTTATAACCTCTGAACTTCTGGTTCACGACCATACATCATGTTTTTGATTTTTTCTGATTTCTCTTGACCTGTAAGAAATGGTTTCTCTAACACGAAAATCCTTAGTCTTTTTATTTCATCTGGTGACAAGAGGTATTCATGAGATTTACATTCTCTACCCCAAAACGAATAGTCAAGACTATTGCAGTTGCAAGGGCCTGTCAACCTTAATCCATCCAAACTGTAATCACCAATCTCTATTGACATATCTCATCACAACACTATGCTCGCTATCTTGCCTATTGCAGTAAAGCGCTCAACAACCTCCTTTGCAATAACAGTCCTGATTTCCGTTCCTGTTGGCTCGAATGTTTTCTGGTTCACCAGAACAGCTGCGTTATCGCTGAATTTTATCCTTATGCCGTCTGCTCTCCTGTATCCCTTTTTCTGCCTGACAATAACAGCATAGACAATCTGGTGCCTCATTTTTTCTTTCCCCTTTTTAACCGCGCAGACTATCACGTCGCCCACGCCTGCCCTGGGCAGTCTCCTCAGCCTGCCACTGTACCCGCGGACAGCGATTAGTTCCAACTCCTTTGCTCCGCTGTTGTCAGCGCAGACCAGTCTGGCGCCTAATGGTATCGGCTTTGTGATCTTTGCTCTGACTGCTTTCATACTTATTTCACCTTTTCAATAACTACAAACTTCTTTGTTTTTGAGATGGGTCTGCACTCGCCAACCTTGACTACGTCGTCTATGTCTACTTCTATGCATCCGGGGCAGTGGGCAGATACCCTTGTCTTTCTTCTTTCGTATCTTTCATATTTCGGAATATAATGGTAATAATCCCATTCTACTATCGCGGTGTTCGTGCTCTTTGTCGAGACCACCCTTCCCTTGAACACCCTGCCCCTGACCTTCAGATGGCCATGGAACGGGCAGAGCCTGCTGCTGCAGGTTTTCTCAGGCAGTCCGACGCCTAGGCCGATGTCCTTTGCTTTTATTTTCTCCATAAATTCACCACTTCTTGAACTTTTTCTTTATCCTATCTTCCGGCCTTGATATTAGATAGTTGCCGTCTATATCTATCTTCTTGCTGTTGAGCTCTATCCTGAAGACCGTGTTCTTTTTCGGCACTCTCTTTTCTTCATTGTTCTTGATAACGATGGTCTTCATCGTCTCATCTATTATTTTTCCCTTCAAACCGATCTGGCTCTTGTTGCTGGCAGATACCACTCTGCACTGCAGTCCTATCAGCTCATGTCTCAGTATGTTATCTGCTTTTCTCATAACCATCCCATCCGGAACTACTCGATTTCTATCATTTCGCTTGGGAACCCTTCCTTTTCCATGAGTTTCTTCACATTCTCCCTGTGATTTCCCTGCAGTTCTATCTGGTTGTTTTTGTATGTGCCTCCGCACGCAAGCGCTGACTTCAGCTTCTTTATCAGGTCCTTTATGTCTATCTTCTGTGCATCGACCCCGCTTATCACTGTTACGTGCTTGCCGTATCTTTTCTGGACAACAGATATTTTGATTTTCTGTGCCTCTTTTGCAATGGTCTCGCAAACGCAGAGCTCCTTTGGTAATCCGCATTTTTGACAGATTATTTTTTACCACCTTTTTGATTTTTTATTAACATTATCCGTGCTATGGTCCTTTTTATCTCCTTTATCTTGCCGGGGTTTTTTACAGTGCCTCCGACCTCGCTTGCTCCCTTCTCCTTTATCAGCTCCATCCTGAGCTCTTTCAGTTTCTCATCTATTTCTTTTTCGTTCAGTTCTCTGATTTTTTTCATCTTCAGTATCGCCATGATTATTTCACCTATTTTTCCGCCTCTTTCTTTTCTTCTTTGGCTTCTTCTTTCTTTTCAGGCATTGCCTCTTCTTTTTTTGATTTTTTTGCCTTTTTCTTTACTTCTTTTTTCTTTTCTTCTTTTGTTTCAGGCTTTGGCTCTTTCACTTCTTCCTTTGCTGCCTCTTTCTTCTCTTTTTTCGTGTTATCTTCACAAATTATTTCCTCTTTTACAGGCAGTGCCTCCTTCAGTATAACTCCTGGTTTTCTGACCATGATCTTGACTGTTACTCCTGTATTCCCGAGCTTTGGCGAAGCAACTGCAAAGCCTTTTATGACGTCTCTCTCCGCAGGCTCGCCGCATTTCTTAAGATAACCAGCTGTGAATCTTTCTTTCCTACTCCTCTGGCCAGTGAATTTCCCGGACAGCACTATCTCACAGCCAACAGCCCCTGCTTTCATTATCCTTGACGTGTAATAATTCCCTAGCCTCTTGAAGTTAATCCCACGCTCAATAGAGCCTGCAATGCTTTGCGCAATTATGTAAGGATCCATGTCAGGCTTATCAATTCTCTGGACATCGATCTGGGGATTTTCCAGGCTAAATTTTTTCTTCAGTTCCTCTAGCGTTTCCTTTATCCGCTCTCCGCCAGAGCCTATAACCAGGCCCGGTGTTATGGTGTGTATTATAATCCTCGTCATTATAGGAGTATGTTGTACTTCTATGTTGCCGCATCTTGCCTGTGAAAACTGTTTCCTGATAAATTCCTCCATGTCTGTATGCTCCTTTGCCCTTTGTATGAATATCCTTTCTTTCATATCATCACTCTTCTGCTAAAGCGGAAGCGGCTTTGTCTGTTTTCTTTATTTCTTTTTTCTCTTCAGTTTTCTTTTTTATTTCCTTTTCCTCTTTTTTGATTTCTTTTACCTCTTTTTTCTTCTCTGCTTTCTTTTCTGTTTTTTTGACTTCTTTCTTCTCTTCCTTGATTTTACCCTTTGGCTCTTTCTTTGCAGCCTTCTTTTCTTTGCCTTTTTCTATCAGCATGATCTCCACGTTCGTATTCTTCAGCCTTGATCCGAAAGCTGCTTTTCTTCTTCTCCTTCGCAATATTGTGCCTGTGTTGGCAGAGGCATGGACAAAAAGCTTCTCATTGTCCAGGCCCAGGAACAAGGCATTCTTCTCACACGATGCCAGGAGGTCAGATATCCGCCTGACAGCCTTTGTGTAATACCTTTTCCCAAGACTCCTTCTCCTGGCAAGCATGTCATTCATCAGCCTCTTTACCCTTGCAAGGGGCTTCTTTCTTATAACCCTGCATATCCTGACAGCATCCTTTGTTGATATTCTCATGTTTCTGCCAAACGCCTTTGCATATTTCTCCTTCGGCTTTACCGTGTACATCAATATTCACCTACTCCCTTTGTCATATTCATCACCTTACTTCAACGGCACGAACTTGCTGGACCTTGTAGCTCCAAGACCAGGGGCGCTGTGCTTTACCCTTCCACGCGTAGGTGCAAACTCGCCAAGCCTGTGGCCTAGCATGCTTGCTTCTATGGTAACAAGCTTGAATTCCTTGCCGTCGTATATGCCTAATTTTACGTCAACCATTTCAGGCAATATTGTCATGTCCCTTTCCTTTGTTCGTATCAACTTTTCCTTGCCTTTGTTTTTCCTGATTCTTTCCAGTAATTTCCTTTCGTTCCTTGTAAATCCCCTTTTCAGGGATCTCCTTTCACGGCTGTTCAGCAGGAGTGAGAACTCATCAAGTCCCATCTTTTGCAGTTCTTCCAGCTCCTTTCCCCTGAACAAAAATTTCTTTGCCATAGCTACTTCCCCTTTCGTTTACCAACCCTTCTTGGAGATATAGACCCTACCTTTTTGCCTGGCGGCTGGTGCCTTGACACTGTTTTGTGCTTGCCTGGTTTTGCAGAACCACCGAAAGGATGGTCAACAGGATTCATTGCAACACCGCTTGTTCTTGGGTAAGGCTTTCCAAACGCCTTCATTGAGTAGAATTTTGAGCCTGCCTTTCTGAAAGGCTTTTCTGTTTTTCCGGACCCTGACACCTCGCCAATCATGGCCCTGCATCCTGATGTCAGAATTTTCTTTTCCTTTGATGGCAGTAATATCACACACTTGCCACGTTCCTTTGTAATCAATACAGCAGATGTCCCAGGGCTCCTGCATATCTTTCCTCCTGAGCCTGGCCTTAATTCAATATTGCATATCCTTGTTCCTTCTGGTATGTTTTCCAGTTTTTCAGCGTCTATCTTCTGTGCTGTTGCTGTTCCCTTTGTAGCAGTCTGCAGGAATCTTTTGCCAGCAGCTTCTATAACAGCGATAGGCGATTTCCTTCCTGGTGAATGGACGATATCTACTACAGTCCCGCCCTTTAGCTCATAGCTTATCGGGGTCTTGACGCTTGCCTTATACCTGGAGGACCCTTTTCCCCTTCTCTGCTGCCTTAGATTCTTACCCATTATAATCACCTTATATGATTCCCAGCCTCATTGCTATATCGCCTGCTGTGCCTGGCTCCTTGAATTTTATAAAGGCCTTTTTTCTGCCTTTGCGGTCTATCATCGTCTTCACGTCGCTTACTGCTGACTGGAAAGCTAACTCAGCTGATTTTTTCACGTCATTCCTGGAGCATTTCTTGTCAACTATGAAAACCAGTTTATTCTCCCGTTCAATCAACTGTATTGCCTTTTCTGTCATCAATACGAATTTCAGTGCTGCAAAGGGATCCTCTGGCATTGGTTCTGCCTCTTTTACTGCCTCTGTCTTCTTTTTCCTCTTGATTAGTCTTGGTAATCGTGATTTTTTAACCGGTTTCTCTTTTGTCTCCGTCTTTTCCTTCATACCATTCACCTTTTGCTGAGATTATCCAGAGCGCTCTTCGTGATTATTGTCAGCCTTCCTGCCTGTGACCCTGGTGCAAGCAGTTCTATATTAAGTTCGTCCAAGCCGGCTGCATCAAGACCTGGAATGTTCTTGGCTGCCTTTAGCAAAGGGCAGTTACCTGATACAATTATCAGGGGCCCTTTCTTTCTCTTGTATTTCCTGCCTCTCATCTTGCCCTTGCCCGGCCTGATTTTCTTGGAAGAGCATCTCTTCATCTCGTCTTTCATGATGCTCTTTAAGAATGAGCTAACATCCTTTGTTTTTTCCATAGCCTCAAGGGAATCTATAACAATTATCGGCAGCTCCTTTATAGCTGTTAAATGCCCACGCTTCTTTACCAGAGCTACATTAGCAGTTGCTGCAAGTGCAGACCTTATTGCAGCCTCGTTTTCCTTTTTGTTTATTTTTCTCTCAAAGCTCTTCTCTGCCTTTGGCGGATGGGCCTTACGGCCTTTAACAGCCTGCGGCACTATGCGGGCGCGGAAAGCAAGATAGCCGACCTTGCCGTGGATACGGGAAATCCTTGCCATCTCCCTGTTCATCATGGTGAATCTATAATGCCTTTTTCCATGATAGTGCGCGCTGCTTCGCTTGCCTGCAAGCGGGTTTGCACCGTACCTCTGTCTTCTTGAAGACTGCAAAGCAAGGACTGCTTTTTTGATTGTTACTGGCTTATACTTGGTGCTGAATACTTTTGGCAGCTTTGCCTCACCAACTGCTTTGCCGTCAAGACCAAATATTTTTACCATAATTATGCACCCTGTTTACTATCAACGGAGATGAATTTTATATCTGCTGGCTCTGTCTTTGCCTTCCTGCTTGCTTTTCTTAATCTTATCAGCCTCTTGCGCGGTCCTGGGACAGAGCCCTCGACCATTATAAAATGCCTTACGA
>Ga0315555_1003466_pt1 | contig 10837 bp, 13 predicted proteins | sample SalMarSW160380MG_FD_202113 | JGI IMG/M metagenome (GOLD analysis project Ga0315555, IMG submission 202113) | Salt marsh sediment microbial communities from the Plum Island Ecosystem LTER, Massachusetts, United States - Salt Marsh Sediment SW1603-80 ...
TGTATATCATACAGATAGATGTAGGCTGGTTGGTTCACCGTGAAGTACACCCGCATCGTTTCGCCCACCATGTAGGTCGATTTGTCGGTCCACACCCCGACCGTTAGGTTCTGCCCCGGAGTTGGAGTAGGGGTAATCCCGAGTGGGTTCGGCGCTCCGTCTGCCATTACAATTGCCGAGGCAATCACAAGACCGATCAGTATTAATGTCAAGCTTATACTCAGTCCTGCTTTCATCTTTATCACCTCGATCGATCTACACCCAGATCCCTCTCCAGTTTCAACGCTGTTAACACCCCTTCTCTGATACAGGACTGTGATCTTTTCCTCCTGAGTGATCGATCTCCGATAAGAACCCCTTGCCACACTGAGGCGATCGCGCTACCTTTGTGAAGGAATGAAGGTAATCGGACTTGCTGGTGGAGCCGGATGCGGTAAGAGCGCTGTGGCGCAGGAACTCGCGAAGAGGGAGGGGATCGCGCGGGTCGACCTGGATAAGGTCGCTTGGGGGACATACCGTCCGCGAAGTCCTACCTACTGGCGTCTTGTCTCCCGCTTTGGGGAGGGAATCCTGGATACAGGCGGTGCGATCGACCGCTCGCGCTTGAGTGAGATCGTCTTCTCCGATGAAAGGGCCCTCACCGATCTGGACGGGATCATCCATCCAGAGGTGATCGACCGCCTGCAGGTGATAATCCGCGCCGAGGAAGCCCGTGGGACGAGGATTCTCCTTGTTGAGGGGGCGCTCCTTGGCTCCTCTCCCCACGTCGATCGCTCCCTCTTCGATGTCGTCCTCTGGCTTGAGGCATCGAAGGAGACGCGTCAGCGTCGGCTGCAAGCGGCCGGTCGAGAACAACACGTCGTGCGCACGTTACCCGAGCCCCGAAGCAAGGAGGTTATCCGCATTGATGCAGAAGGATCCGTTGCTGAAGTCGCCGCGCGCGTCGCGGAGGCGATCGAGTCCGTTTGACTGGAGAAGCTAACCCGCCTGCTTTGCTAACCCTTCCTCACGGAGGAATCCCGCATCGCTGTAGGGAACGTACTCGTGGCCGACGATTTGATAGGTCTCGTGCCCTTTGCCAGCCAGCAGGATGGCATCGCCCGGCTGGACTAAGGTCACCGCTCGCCGGATCGCCTCGCGGCGATCGACGATCCGCTCGTAGCGGCCACGGGTGGATTTCAGTCCCGCCTCGATTTCGTCGATGATCCGTTCGGGATCTTCTGTCTTTGGGTTATCTGTGGTAAGAATAGTAATATCGGCTAGTTGCCCACTGATTTTCCCCATGAGCGGCCGCTTGGCACGATCCGCCTCCCCGCCACAACCAAAAACGCAGATGCATCGACGCGGTGAAGCGGCAATGCGGCCGAAGAGACTTCAAAAATGAAATGTTTTTCTCCTGCCTCCAGGGCCACAGCCGCGATCTGTTGGACGAGGGGGATCACTGAGGAATCTAGTTGGGAGACAGGAGAGGATAAGGATTACGGTTTCAACTCAGGCAGGACGGGGACCAGTTCTCAAAGTCGACCACGCAAGAAACCGTTATTTCGTGCACGGGGCTCTCACATCAGGTCGCCCAGGGGGCCCAGGTTAAGGTTTAGCTCTTCGTCTTCCAAGCCGAAGACTTGCTTGAGTTCCTCCATGCGTTCTTCCAGCTTCAGAAAGGTCTGACCCATTCGTTCGATCTGCTCGTCGCTCAAGGAGCCAGCCTCGATGCGCCGAAGGGCCTGGCGCTCCAAGAGCCGACGCAGAAGCTCGATCAGGGTCAGGACGAGTTTGGCCAGCCCACGTTCCACCTCTTCGGGGTCAGCGTTGACCCGCCTGGGCAGGGCACTGCCGGCCCGCTTCAGCTCGGTGGTAAAGTCTTCTAGGTCGCTCGGAGCACATAGAAGTTTTTCCCTATCATGCACGGGCATCTTTCCCCTCCGCCTTTTCCGCCGTCGGCACCTCTGCCGTTACGAAACTGTAGGGAGGCCAAGGGCCGGTACAGAGGAGGCGTAGCGCCGGGTAAGTGGCACTGAGGGCTTTCACCTCCTGCTGGAAGGCTGCTACACGATCTCGCTCTACTAGATAGGCGGCTGTTAGTAGCAGGCGAGGGGTGAGTAAGACCTGCTTGGTGCTCTCCGCCGCCAGTCGGGACAGTTGGGCGTGGAGTTCTGTAGCCAACGGCTCTGCCCGCTGGCGCCAGGCTTGGAACTGGCGCTCCTCCTCCAGTCGCGCTAGCAGGTAGGAACGACCGTCATTAACTGTCTGCTGCCTGCTCCTTTTTCTTATCGCTTGATGGTTGGCGGTGGATGCCCAGCCCTCGTTATCTTCCCACAGTACCCGCAACCCCAGCTCCACTCGCCCGCATACATGCTTCAGAGCAGCTACAAAGTCGACATGGTGCTCTGTCAAGGCAGCCTGGACCGTGGCTTCGTTGGTGAGCACAGTGCCGAATCGCACGGGGAGGACGGCTCGATCTGCCATCAAAGCCTCCACGATCGCCTCATGCCGCCACAGGTTGGTCTCCCTTGGCGACACCGTTGCTGTACCCGTACTAAGAGGACTGACTACCGCGGCGATGTTGCGATAAGGGAGGCTTTCGATTGGAGCCCCTTCCAAACCTGGCTCCGCGGGCACAGGGATTTCGGGTCGGTCAGTGACAGCATACAAATAGATCATGGCTTATGTTCCACTTTCAGCGTCGGTTGAGATACTGTTCTCCGCATGCGCTCGGCCGTTTCCACTGAACTCAGAAGCACCTTCAGGCCTGCGTAGACCAGGTCCACGTCGGCTACAGAGATGGTAATATCACCCCACAGGATAACTCCTTTAGTAAGGATGCGGTCCAGAAGATCCAACAGGGTGAGCTCCTTTTCCTTAGCTACCAACTCACTCATCGGGAAGCCCCCCTCGCAAAGTCGATGGTTACAAAGTTGTAGGGCGGCCAGGGGCCCGTCATCTCGTAACTGAATCCCAGGTCGCCGTACTCCTTTCCCAGGCTTTCAAACTCTGCTCGAAAGGCCGGGACTTCTTCCTCGGTTACCAGGTAAGCACCGTTGAGGAGCATCCTTTCCTTCTTGCCGGTGATCTCTTTGCTTTGCAAGGGATTGACGGTGAATTCTTTCGCATAGTTTGCCAGACGATCGTGACTGCGTTGAGCGTAGTCGTCACTAACGCTGTCCATCTCTTGGGCGACGGTCTCTTCCAGTTTTTTCTTTAAGAAGTACGCTGCGCCACTTGACTTACTTGCCATCTCCTTCTTGAGATCTTTTACCCTGTCACTGGTCTCTTCAATCTGCTTGGCCAGGGTCTCACTGTCACAGTAGATCTTGACCCCCCATTCCTGTTTGCCCTCCACTCGCGCCAATGCCGCAACAAAATCATCATAGTGCCGGGCCAGCATCTCCTGCAGGCGGCTCTTGCTCCGATAGATAGCACAGAACCTCATCGGGATAAGGGTGCGGCTGGCCAACACCTTCTCGAGGACGCCCTGCTGGGCGTACACCTTGGCCTCCACCCATTTCATGTCATTCAGATTTGCCTCTAGCTCCGCCTGGCCGAACTCCCCCAGTGATACCTTACTCACAATAGCCTGGATACCCTGGTAGGGCAGAGCATAGACCGGATAGCCCGGGTCGATGCCTTCCTCTGGCAACTCCTCAATGGGCTGAGCGCTATCGCCCCCTACAATGCTGTAGACGTAATAGCCGTAGCCCCTGTGATCTTCTTCTCTTGGGGTATTGACTGTATCCTCGATAGGTGGATCTTGTATTCTTTCGGCCTTTCCGGTGGATTCTTTAGCCTGTCTCAAAAGCTTCTCATTGTCAGTAATTTTTTTTCTAATCGTCTCTATTTCCTGCTGGACCTCCCCCTTGCTCTCAGTTGAATTGATTCGGCTCTGAGCGCTCTGTAAATCGGCAAAGGCCTCGCTTCTGGTCTCCTTGATGTTCTTCGCTATCTGGCGATCTGGAATGTTCATCGACCTCCATTCACGATATTCTATTAACTGTCAAGTTTTCTCATCCATTGGTGTTTCCGTAGATTACCCTGGTTATCTTGTCCAACCCCGCGATGCCCTTGATCTCGTGGGGGAAGAGCGGTACCTGGATCAGGCCAGGGGCGAGAGCGCCTAACTCCTCCAGGTGCTGCTGCTGCTCATCCCGTATCGTGGCGCAAAAGGCACATTCGGTTGAAGGCACTACCATGTTGACCACCACCCACCGACAGGCAATGGAGAGTTCGGCCAGGCGATGCAGGAAACGGCCCGTCTCCAAGACGGCCATGGCCTCGGGGACGGTCACGGCAATGAACTGGCAGCGCTCAGCATTGGGCAACAGTTGTTCCACCCGCCGCAGTTGCTTCGATTTATCCCGCAGCAACGCGGCCACCTGGGTCAGCCGTACCACCCCCTGATACTTCAAGAGCAGCCTGAAGAAGGTGATGAACCATTGCCGCACCATGCCTGGCATCTCCAGGAAGCGCAGAGCGTGCCCCGTGGGAGCCAGGTCCAGGATGTAGCAGTCGAACCTCCCTTCCTCCATGAAGTCCATGATCTTCATCAGGGCCATCAACTCATCCAGGCCCGGCGGAGTCAGGGAAATGAGTTCCTCCATGACTGCCCGGTCGAACGGGGCGTCGAAGGAGCCACCGAGTAAAGAGTCAAAGACCTCATCTATCTCGGCTAAGTACTCTTGCTTCAGTTCCTCCAACAGCTCCGTGGCCTCCATCTCCAAGGCGAAGAGCCCCTCCGCGCCGGCGACAGGTGTGATCCGGTTGCCGATCTCCTGGTCCAAACTGTCCGATAGGGAGTGGGCCGGATCGGTGGAGAAGAGCAGGGTCTTTTTCCCCTCATTCCCTCCCGCCAGATGGATAGCCGTGGCCGCAGCGATGGTGGTCTTGCCCACCCCGCCTTTGCCGCCGAAGAGGATGAGTTGCTGCTGCGCCAGGACCCTCACCGTATCCTCCCCACCCCCCTTCCCCTCTCCCGTCTGACGGGAGAGGGGAAGGGGGCTGGCCGTGAGGCCGGGAGATAGAGGTGAAGGCGGCGGTTCATGATCCAACATGGTCTGGGTGTATCTCTCTAGGGGCCCCTGCCCCCGCACCTCCTGAGGTAGGAGCGGCACCAGCACTAGGTTCCAGGCCGAGAAGCGGCCCTCGATCTCCTCCAGGTATCGTTCCTGTCCTCTGCGCCGCGCTTCGCAGTACGGGCATTCCCTTTGGGTGACCACCCGGTTGATGACCACGGTTCGCACGCGGAGACGATAACTCTCCAAGCCCTCCAGCAGCCTGGCCGTCTCCTCGATGCTCATTGCCTCCGGGATGGTGACCGGCACGAACTCGGTGGAGTTAGCGTCGCTCAAGAGAGCGCGCAGGCGACCCAGGTCAGCCGATATGTGCTCCAGGAAGGCGTCCGTTTCGTCGGGGCGATAGCGGCGGCGGGTAATAACCGAAGCCACGTAGCGGTGTTTCTCCAACATCAGATCCAGGATGCGGATCCAGTCCCCCATCAGTTGCGGCAGAGCCAAGAGCCGCAGGGTATGCCCCGTGGGAGCCGTGTCTAGGATGACCAGACCGTACCGTCCCTCTCTGAGGATGTCGGCAACCTCGATAACAGCCATCAATTCGTCCAGGCCCGGCAGGGAGAGGTCGAAGAAAGCGGCAATGTCCTCCTGGTCGAAGTAGGTGCCGCGGTGGGCGATAGTCTTGAGCACCTCTCCGTACTGTCGCTTGAAATCCTCCAGCTGCCGACCTGCGTCCATCTCCAGGGCGAAGAGGTTGGGCACCCCCGCGATGGGCCTGATCTCATCCCCGATGGGCTGGTCGAAGCTGTCGGAGAGGGAGTGGGCCGGATCGGTGGAGACGACGAGGATCTTTCGCTCCAGTCCTCGGCCAGCCCAGTAGAGGGCGGTGGCAGCGGCTGCGGTGGTCTTGCCCACGCCCCCCTTGCCACCGAAGAGCAGAAGCTTCAAACTCTCATCACCCAGAAAGGACGGTACTTGCCCGGCCATCTATGCTACCACCTCCTGCCGTTGGATTGCAATCAACAGCGTCCGTTCCACCGCCTCCCGGCTGAATGGGATTGCGGATCGCTGTCCCTCTGCTCCCTTGCTCCTCTGCACCCCTGCACCCTTGCACCCTTGCACAGTTTCGGCGTAGGTCGTGAGAAGCCCATACGCTTGGGTCAGTTCAGCCATGCGGGCCTCGGCCTCCGGGTCCTCGGGGTTATGATCGGGGTGCAGCTGGCCGGCCAGCCGACGGTAGGCACGCTTGATCTCACCGAGGGCAGCCATCTCCCCAAGGTCTAACTGCCGTCGAGCCGCGTCTACCGCCTTGAAGGAGGGCACCTGCACCTTCACAGTGGCGAAGCTGTAGGGCGGCAGGGGGCCCACGCAGCGGAAATGCAACTGCCCCCCGAACTCTTCGTCTAGCTCCTCCAGCCGCCGGTCTAGCGCATTGCGGCCCGCCTCGTCCACCAGCAAGGCCGCGTTAGTCACCATGCTGTCATCCATCAAAGGGTTGACCACCAGGTCCAGGGCCAATTCCCGAAACGATGGGAGCAGACGGTCTCGCAGGGCGACACGGCGACGTTCCAGGGAGGCTTGGACCATCTGGCCGATTGTGACCCGCTCAGCTACTGTTTCTTCGCGAGACCGAGTTGCTACCTGGGCTTTTAGATGAGCAATGGGCTCTTCCCGGCCAATCTCCTGGAAAACCTCCTGGAGGTTCCAGAGGACCACCACCTCCATCTGCACCCGACCGGCGAACTGCTCTAGCATCTTGCCAAATAGGACTTCTCCCTGAACCAGGAGGCGATGCACCCAGGTCCTATTGGGTAAGATGGTACCGAACTCCACCGGAAGGATAGGAAATTCTTGCATTACTTCCTCAACAACACGCTGGTGGGGCACCAAATAGCGAACTGCTTCATCCCGCTTCAGCCCCCGATAATCCATCAGGGAACTGAAGCTGACTACAGCAGCGAGGTCGCGATGAGGAATAGCGAAGACTTCGTTGTGGTTCTTGTCCACTCCGGCCACATTAAAGGTCACCTGGTCGCCTCTGGGGATAATAGCGTAGACGTACGTCGCAGCCATTGTTATTCCTCCCTCTGTCTGGTTTCCAATGCCTTGTCAAAGTGCCGTCTGCCGATCTCAAGCAGATCGTCTTCGCGTCCCCGTGTCTCCGTGTCTCCGTGTCCGCCTTGTTCCTCCAGAAACTCGCGGATGGCCAGCATGGCCGCCTGGCGGCAGAGACCCTCGATGTCGGCACCGACAAAGCCCTCGGTCTCCTCAGCCAGGGCCTCCAGGCTCACGTCGTCGGCCAGGGGCATGCCGCGGGTGTGCACCTGAAAGATAGTCAGTCGGGCCTCTTGGTCAGGCATGGGTAGCTCCACCAACACCTCAAAACGACCGGCACGCAAGAGGGCCCGGTCCACGATGTCCAGGCGGTTGGTGGCTGCCAATACCATCACCCCTTTCAGTTCTTCGATGCCATCCATCTCAGCAAGAAACTGGCTGACTACCCGCTCGGCAACATGGGAACCTCCGCCGCCAGCATCTCGCCGGGGAGCGAGGGAATCCAGCTCATCGAAGAACACGATACAAGGGGAGGCCTGCTTTGCCTTTCTAAATACCTCTCGTACCCCCCGCTCGCTCTCGCCGACATATTTAGATAGTAGCTCTGGTCCTTTGACTGATATAAAGTTGACCTCGCTTTCATGGGCCACGGCCTTGGCTATCAGGGTCTTGCCCGTGCCAGGCTGACCATACAGGAGGATGCCTTTGGGAGGAGTCGTCTTGGCTTGGTCGAACAGCGCACCATATTTGAGTGGCCACTCCACCGCCTCGATGAGCAGCCGTTTGACCTCCTCCAGCCCACCCACGTCCGCCCAGCCTACATCGGGCACCTCGGTGAAGACCTCCCGGATAGCCGAAGGCTCCACCTCGGCTAGAGCGCTCAGGAAGTCGGACGATGTCACCTCCAGGGACATGAGTTTCTCATAGGGAATGGAGGCCTGGACGAAGTCGATGTCGGGCATCAGGCGGCGGAGAGCATTCATGGCTGCCTCGCGACAGAGAGCGGCCAGATCTGCTCCGACAAAACCATGGGTAATCGCTGCAAGTTTCTCTAAGTCTACATCATCCGCCAGAGGCATGCCCCGGCTGTGGATCTCCAGGACCTCCCGGCGGCTATCCTTGTCTGGAACCCTGATGGCGATCTCGCGGTCGAAGCGACCAGGACGGCGCAGGGCCGGGTCCAGGGTGTTTGGGATATTTGTTGCAGCCACAACGATCACATTGCCCCGGGACGCCAGCCCGTCCATCAGGGCCAGGAGCTGGGCGACCACACGGCGTTCCACCTGGCGATCGCCGCTCATCTCCTCTCGCTTGGGGGCAATAGAGTCAATCTCATCAATGAAGATGATAGCCGGGGCATGGCGGCCAGCCTCTTCAAAGATGCCTCTTAGATGTTTTTCCGAAGCGCCGTACCATTTGTCGATCACTTCCGGGCCGTTAACGTGGAGGAAGTGGGCACTGGTCTCGTGGGCTACTGCTCGAGCGATTAGGGTCTTGCCACAGCCGGGCGGTCCGTGGAGGAGCACCCCTTTGGGTGGGTCAATACCCAGCCGCTCGAAGACCTCCGGGTAGCGCAGGGGAAGCTCGATCATCTCTCGGATGCGGCGGATCTCCCGGTGCAGCCCGCCGATGTCCTCGTAAGTGGTGACGGCGCCCCGTTCCCGCTCAGCCCCTTCGCCGGTGAGGCGGATGGTCGTGGACGGGCCAATGAGCACGGGGCCAGCAGGGGTGGTCTCGGCCACGGTGAAAGTCTGGGCGCGGGTGCCAAAGAGATCCACGCGCACCCGATCGTCGGAGATCACGGGAATACCGTCCAAGAGGCGCGCCAGGTAGCGGACCTGAGCTGCTGCCGGTGCAGTCCGTAGGCCCTCTATGGGGGCGAGCGCCACCGCACGGGCCGGCTGGGCTTCGACCCGGCGCACCGTCACCCGCTCGTCCAGGCCGGCGCCGGCATTTGCCCGCAGGATACCATCCATCTGGATCAGATCCTGGCCCCGTTGGGCAGCATAGGCGGGCATGGCCCGGGCCACGGTGGGCCGCTTCCCGGCGATTTCCACCACGTCGCCGATCTCGACTCCCAGCCGCTCCAGATCTTGGGGATCCAGACGGACCACTCCCCGGCCTACGTCCTTGGACAGAGCCTCGGCGACCCGCAGGAGTAAACCTTGTCCTTCAGCCGGTTGGGTCTCTGTGATGTTCGCAGTTTCTTTCCTCATAGCTTTCTCCTGGCTGATGCCAGATGGACATTGGCCGGTTCAGTATTCCAAAGTTGTGGGCAAGCCTCTATTCTCCTTGCGCTGTCGTTTTATAGCCGTAATCTGACGCTCATACCATTTGATCTGGCGCTGGAGGCTGGCTTTTTTGAGAATGGCTGTTTTGTCCAGCTTGCTCGATTCTTCCTCCAGCCGGCGCTGTTGCTCGGCCAGGCGCAGGTCCTTTTCATCGGCTGTTTCTTGAGTGGACTGCCGGGACCTCAATCGGGCTGCCTTAGCTTCTGCCCGACGTACTTCAGCTTCGAACTGGGCCATGACTCTTCTTTCCCAAGACACAGGCTTCCTCCTTTGGCGCTCCACCACTGATGACTATATGCCATTTGTACTCCAGGTTAACCTTCCTCGAGCCATGGCCACGCCTTCTCCCAGGCGGGCGCCCCTTTTCGGGTGGCAACTTCTTGTCCGCTCGGCTGAGATGACACCTTTGCCCCCGCAACAACCACAGGACAGGGGACTGTCCGGCCAGATATAGTTAACGTAATCGGCGGCCCGGCCGGTTCCGCAGCAGCAGGAGCAGATCACCGCGTCTTCGGGGATCTCCACCGTGCCTACGCCGCCACAGGTGGTGCAGGTGTTGCGGGAGCCAGGATGCACGCCAGTGCCCTGACAGAAGGGGCAGGGGGCCGTCGGTTGCCGCAGGGTGTGGCGTCCCGTCCCGCTGCAGACTTGGCAGGTGGCCAGGGGGGACATGATGCCGAAGGGGTCCTTGCCCGTACCGCCGCAGAAGGCGCAGGTCACCCCCATTGTCTGTCTGATAGTTGCTTTCTCGGGATTTGCTCTCATCATGTTGTCACCTCCAGTCTAGTTTCCAGTCGATCCAGCCGCTCCCGGAGGAGGCGGTTCTCCTCCTCCAGTTGCCCGGCTTGGGAGGAGAGGTAGGGATCGCTCTCCCACCAGTTGATGCCCATCTCCATGGCCTTGTCCACCGAGGCTACCAGCAGCCGCAGCTTGATGTTTAGTAGCTCCACATCCGCCAGGGAGATGGTGATGTCCCCGGCAATGACGATGCCCTTATCGAGCACCCGCTCCAGGATGTCGGCCAGGTTGGTGGTCTGAAGGGCACTTGGCATACGTTGTTCCGACATAGTGCGCTCCTCCTTTACGTTTGTCGCCGGCGGTTATCCAGTCGCCCAGCCTTGAGGACCAGCGTCGCTGTCTTCCGGCGTAACTCCGAAAAGTTGTGGCACAGGCGACAATCCACGGTTCCCTCGTCGTAGTGCTCGCAGGCCAGTAGCACGTCCACCGCCTTCATCATAGCCTGGGCCCAAGACGCTTTCTCCGCGGCCGTGGGAGCCTGGTTGATCTCTTGCGTCAGCCGGGCGATCTCCGCCTCTTGCCTGGAGAAGAGGCCGATGGGACAGCGGATGCCCGCCGGTCTGTCACCACTGCTCATTCTTCTTTCTCCGTTACCTCAGCCCGGTAGTAGCGCCGGGTACGCTGGTAACGGATCAGGTTGCCTTCGTCGTCCAACAGGGTCTCGTAGGTAGCCAGCACGTCGGTGGCCTC
>Ga0315555_1003474_pt1 | contig 10827 bp, 10 predicted proteins | sample SalMarSW160380MG_FD_202113 | JGI IMG/M metagenome (GOLD analysis project Ga0315555, IMG submission 202113) | Salt marsh sediment microbial communities from the Plum Island Ecosystem LTER, Massachusetts, United States - Salt Marsh Sediment SW1603-80 ...
CGAGCACGAGCGGCGCCGAACTGCGCGTGCTGGAACGGCTGTTCACGCCCGAGGAGGCCGAGCTGGCCGTCCATCTGACCCTCGATCGGGAGACGGCGCAGACCATCGGCGCTCGTGCGGGCCTCTCCGTCGAAGAGGCCGCACCGCGGCTTGACGGGATGGCGAGGAAGGGGCTGATCCTCTCGGTCGAACGGGAAGGTGAGCCCACGCTGTACCAGGCCGTTCCGTTCGTCGTGGGGATCTTCGAGTTTCAGGTCAACGACCTCACGCCCGAATTCCTGGGCGATCTCGTGGAGTACGCGGAGACACGCGGCGAGTTTCCAAAGGTGAAGAGCATTCCCCAGCTCCGCACGGTCCCCGTCGGGGTCAGCCTCGCGTCGCACACCGAGGCGCTTCCGTACGAGCGGGTGGAGGAGCTCGTCCACACGCACGATCGATTCGCCGTCGCCCCGTGCCTGTGTCGTACGATCGCCGGCATGGCCGGAACCGCCTGCGACGCGCCGGTCGAGACGTGCCTCTTCTTCGGCGACTGGGCCGACTTCTACGTGAACACCGGTCGCGGCCGGAGGATCGAGCGAGAAGAGGTTTTCCGCCTTCTCGAGCAGGCCAACGAGGCGAACCTCGTCCTGCAGTCGAGCAACTCGAAGGAGACATCCGTGATCTGCTGCTGCTGCGGTTGCTGCTGCGGCGTGCTGACACCGCTCAAGGCGCTGGAGAATCCGGCAGACGAGGTCGCCAGTGCGTTCACCGCGGCGTACGACGAATCCGCTTGTGTCGGTTGCCACAAGTGCCTGACCAGGTGCCAGATGGACGCGATCTCACGCGACGGGGATCGGATCGCTCTGGCCCGCAACCGCTGCATCGGATGCGGACTGTGCGTCGCGACCTGTCCGAGCGGGGCGCTGCGACTCGTTCGCCGCGAGGGGGCCGACGACGCACCGCCGCCCGACGACGTCAACGCGATGTGGAAGGTCATGCGCAAGGCGCAGGTGGGTGGAAGCCACGACGGAGACGATCTCCCGATTGGAGGTTGAACGAGCCGATGTCCGTCATCGCCGATCCGACGACCAGCAAGGTCGGCCCCCCTCCGTATCGCGCTCGGGAGCCCGTATGAAGCCGAGGATCGAAACGGCGAAGGACTACGACGACCTCAGCGCGCGAGCCGCTCGTTTTCTGTGCGATTTCATCCGATCGACTCCTCGCGCTGTGATCGCGTTGCCGACCGGCCGGACTCCCGTCGAAGCGTATCGGCAGACGGTCGAGCGACTTCGCGCCAATTCGTCGGATTGCTCGAGGCTGTTCCTCGTCGACATCGATGAGATTGCCGGCCTTCCTCCGGATCATCCCGCAAGCTGCGCTCAGACGCTGCGCCGGCAGCTCCTCGATCGGCATCCGGTCTCGATGGCCTCCTGTCGCCTACTCGACGGTGCGGCGGACGACCTGACCGCGGAGGCCGCGTGTCACGAGAAGGCGATCCGGGACCGTGGAGGCCTCGATCTGGCGGTCCTCGGCATCGGCGTGAACGGCCACATCGCGCTCAACGAACCCGGCACGCCCTTCGACTCAGGAGCCCACGTGTCCCCGCTCACGAGCTCGACGATCGAGAGGCTCCCGCTGCCCGGCGGATCCGACGGGATGACACCGACGCTCGGCTTGACGTTGGGAATCGGAACCATCCTTCGAGCACGGAGGATCCTGCTGCTTGCGAGCGGCGACGACAAAGCCGACGTCCTCAACGCTGCGCTGAACGGCGACGTGACCGAGCGGATCCCTGCTACCGCGCTCCAGATGCACCCGGGGCTTCACGTCATCGCCGACGAGCCGGCCTTGACCCTGTGGAGGCCTCAGCAGGAACGGGCAGGATCACGAAAGCGGAGGGGAAGATGCCTGCGAGGTCCTTGAAGGTCTGCGTGATCGGGGGCGGAAGCACCTACACGCCGGAGCTGATCGACGGCCTCATCGATCTGGGTCGCTCGCTTCCCATCGAGGAAGTGGCGTTGATGGACGTCGATGCGGGAAGGCTCGAAACGCTCGGCGCACTGGCCCGGAGGATGGTGGCCGCCGCCCATCGTGAGATTGCGGTCCGGACGACGTGCGATCGACTGGACGCGCTTCGCGATGCCGACTACGTGGTGACGCAGATCCGCGTCGGTGGGACGAAGGCCCGGATCCAGGACGAGCGGATCCCCCTCAGGCACGGGGTCATCGGCCAGGAAACCACCGGTCCCGGCGGCTTCGCCAACGCCCTGCGAACCATTCCCGTGATGCTCGACATCGCGGCGGACACGGCCCGGGTTGCCCCGAGGGCCCGTCTCATCAACTTCACCAATCCGTCCGGCAGCGTCACCGAAGCGCTGGCCAAACACTCGGAGGTCGAGCCTATCGGACTGTGCAACGGCCCCATCGGAGCTCGACGGGCCATCGCAGAGCTGCTGGACGCGGATCCCGAGCGGATCTTCATGGACTGGGTCGGGCTCAACCACTTGAGTTGGGTCCGCGGCGTCACGCTGGACGGGCGGGAGATCATCGGTGACGTCATCGAGCGGGCGATCTCCAGTGGGCTCGTTTCTCAGTTTTCGCCGGCCTTGCTGAGAGGGCTTGAGATGCTGCCGAGCTACTACCTCGACTACTACTACAACACGAACCGCGTCCTTTCCGAACAGCGAGCCGCCGAGCGGACCCGCGGCGAGGAGGTGCTCGAGATGGAACGGCGGCTCCTCGACAGCTACGCGGATCCTGCACTCGCCACCAAGCCGGCGGAACTGGGGAAGCGTGGTGGGGCCTACTACTCCACGGCCGCCGTGTCCCTCATCCGTGCGCTCGAAGGTGAGGACGGCATCCACATCGTGAACGTGCCCAACCGCGGGGCCATGGCGGAGCTTCCCGGAAACGTCGCGGTGGAGGTTCCGTGCTCCATCGAGAGCGGCACGGTGCGGCCTTTGCCCTGTTCGCCTCTTCCTGCGACGATTCGCGGGCTCGTGCAGTCCGTGAAGTCGTACGAGGAGCTGACCATCCAGGCGAGTGTGGAGGGCGACGAGGACGCCGCCGTTCTGGCGCTCCTTGCCCACCCGCTCGTCCCCGGCTTCGATGTCGCCGAGAAGATCTGGGAGGACATCAAGAGGATCCATGCGCGATACTTGCCGCAGTTCGTGTGAGAGCGGCGAACGGAGAAAGCGCTCGTGGAGCATGTGCTCGGCGTAGACGGAGGCAATTCCAAGACGTTCGCGTTGATCGTCGACGTCGAGGGACACGCGCTCGGCTTCGCGCGAGCCGAGGGCAGCAACCACGAGCGAATCGGCTTTGCCGAAGCCGAGCTCGTTCTCGAGCGGGTCGCGCGCGAGGGCCTTGCGCAAGCGGGAATCGACGCACCCGCCGACTTCGGATTCTGGGGTCTCGCCGGAGCGGACGTACCTTCCGACTTCGAGGCGCTGGACGCCATCGTCGCGCGAATCGGCGCCGCGAGGAAGAACACGGTGAAGAACGATCTGGCCGCCGCCATGGGTGCAGGACTGTCGCGAGGGTGGGGCGTCGGAATCGTCTTCGGGGCCGGGTTCAGCGCCGGAGGACTCGCGCCGGACGGCCGCGAGATCAAGTTGCCCTCCATGGGGGCCACGACCGGGGATTGGGGCGGCGCAGGCGTCCTGGCCATAGAGGTGCTTCGGCTGGCTCACCGCAGCTACGACCGCCGCGGCGACAGGTCGCTGCTCGAGAAGCGGGTGCCCGCCGTCTTGGGGATCTCCTCGTTCGAAGAGCTCCCCGCGAGACTCCGCGACGAAACCATCGATTGGGAAGCCGCCTTCGCCGAACTGCCGCCACTGCTGTTCGAGGTGGCCGCTGCCGGAGACGGGGTCGCTCGCGGCCTGGTCGCCCGTGTCGGAGAGGAAGTCGGCACGACCACAGCCGCGCTGATCGAGCGGCTGGGATTGCGAGAGACGGACGTCGAAGTGGTGCTCGGCGGCTCCGTCTTCCGCGGTGAGGGATCGCTTCTTCTCGAAACGGTGCGGACGGCGATCAGGCCGTTCGCACCGCGGGCGCGCATCGTCCTCCCCGAGTTCCACCCCGTCGTGGGCGCTGCCTTCCAGGCAATGCGGGAACTCGGAATCGATGTGGACGATCGAATCCGAAGGAACATGCGAGCCAGCCTCCCTGCCGAGCTGCTGGAACCGAGAGCGGAGCGTGGGTAGCGGGAATCGAAGCCGTTTCGCGGAAGGGGAATCCCCCCTCCGTCTGCGACGCCGAGCCGACGGACCGCGATACGCTACAACCCAGCGGCCTCCAGCACTTCGGGGACCCGCTTCTCCCAGCCGAGCGGCATGATGTGGACCCCTTGACAGACGTCCACGATCTCGCCGATCAACCGCGCGGCGATCTCGACCGACTTCGCCGGGCGGTCCTCCGCGTTCGCCATCTCCTGGATCAGCGCATCGGGGACGTGCACGCCGGCGACGTTCTTGTTCATGAACCGCGCCATGCCGGGCGACTTGAGGAGGATGATCCCGGCCATCACGGGCACGCCGAACCGCTCCGCCTCCTCCATGAACCGCGCGAACGCCTCCGCGTCGAAGACCGCCTGGGTCTGGAAGAACGCGGCACCCGCGGCGATCTTCTTCTCCATCTTGATCAGCTGCGGCTCGACGGGATCGGCTCCCGGTGTGACGACGGCCCCGAGGCAGAAGTCGGGGCTCCCGTCGAGCTCGTTGCCGCCCATGTCGTTTCCTTGATTGAGCCCTTTCGCCGCGGCGAGGAGCGACACCGAGTCGAGGTCGAAGACGGCCTTCGCGTCGGGGAAGTCGCCGAGCGCGACGTGATCGCCGGTCAAACAGAGGACGTTCTCGATCCCGAGCGCCCACGCGGAGAGCAGATCGGACTGCAGCGCGATCCGGTTCCGGTCGCGACACGTCACCTGGAAGACGGGTTCGATCCCGCGCTCCTTCAGCATCCGCGACGCAGCGAGCGACCCGAGGCGCATCACCGAAGACTGCTGATCGGTGATGTTGATCGCGTCGACGCGCGGATTCAGCCGCTCCGCGTTCTCGATCATCTCCGCGGTGTCGGTCCCCTTCGGCGGGGCGACCTCGGAGGTGATGACGAACTTGCCGGCACGGAACAGATCGGTCAGTTTCATCGGGTCACGTCCTCCGTCGTCTTCATGTCGATCGCCCACGTGCGGGTCCCTCGGATCGCGCTCGGCGGACGCATCTGCGCGTGGTCCTTGACTTGCAGCGGACTGCGGCGCAGCAGGTCGAGCCGCCCCTGCTTCTCGAGGCGCTCGTAGATGACGTCCCACGCGCACCGCCGAACCTCCGGCTCGACCTCGCACCGCCCGTCCTTCGCGCCGCCGCACGGCCCGTTGACCAACTGCTTCGCACAGGCGGTCAACGGACAGACGCCGGCGGTGAACTCGAGGAAGCACTGCCCGCACTCGGCGCAGCGCTCCTCCCCCTGCCATTCGCCGCGTATCCCGCCGAGGGAGATCGTGTTGCAGGCAGGATGGACGGCCTTGTCGATCACCGTCGCCGACGCTTGGATCCCGATCCCGCATGTCGAGACGACGACCGAGTCCGCGCGCTCCAGTGCCTCGGCGAACGGCCGGAGCCCGGTCCGGATCAGCGCCTTCTGGCAAAGGAAATCGACGACCTTCCAACCGACGACCTCCAGCCCGCGTCCCTCCAACTCGGCCTTCAACGCCTGGATCTCCGGTCCCCCACCCGTTCCGGAGGCGGCCGCACATCCGTCGCAGCCGAGGAGGAAGACCGCACGCTCTCCGGCGAGGAACCCCATGATCTCGTCGATGGGCTTCCGTACTGTTACGAGCATTTATCGCCTCCTGAGTTCCTGTTGAACGATCTCGACGACCCGAGGAACGGAACGGCGGACGACGGTCGACAGGTCGAGCCCCCACTCGATCTTCTCCGGCTCGACCCCGATCACGACGACTTCCGGGGCCTCCCCCGGCGGGCTGAGCGCGCGGAGCGTCTCCAGCAAGCCCACGTCGTGGCTCGCCCGTCGGACACCGGCGGGATCGGGTTCGACCCCGTCGCCGAACCGATATACCGTGCCCGGCGCCTCCCCGCCGCGGACCGTGTCGACGACGATCACGCGATCGAGCCCGTCGAGGTCGAACGCGACGTCCGGGTCGGTCCCCGCGTCGATCACCAGTACCCCTTCGGGAAGCTCCGCGTCGGCCAGCGCGCGGGCGACGTGAACGCCGACCCCCTCGTCCCTCATCAGTCCGTTCCCGATCCCGACGATCGCCGTTCTCATCGCGCCTCCTAGCTCACCACGTACCGCCCCAACGATCTGCCGCGGGGCGTGTTCAGGTGGACGGCGCAGGCCAGACACGGATCGAACGAGCGGACGATCCGGACGATCTCGAACGGGTTCTCATCGTCCCGGATCGGCGTGCCGACGATCGCCTGCTCGACCGGACCCGGGTTCCCCTGTTCGTCCTTCGGCGAAGCGTTCCACGTCGTCGGGACGACGCACTGGTAGTGGTCGATGACTCCGTTCTTCAGTCGGACCCAGTGGCCGAGCGCCCCTCGCGGAGCGGCGGTCAGCCCGGCCCCTTCTCCTTCGTCGGGGATCTCGTACGGCGCGTAGACCTCACCGCCCGGCACGAGGTCGAGGACCCAGTCGGCCATCGCGTCGGCGACGAGCTTGCATTCGATCGCACGGGCCGCGTGGCGTCCGAGAACCGAGTTCAGTGCCGCCGGTTCGGCGTCGAGCGCGCTGAGAACGTGGTCGATCAACCCCTTGACCTTCTCGTTTCCGCGACCGTAGTTCACGAGCATCCGCGCCAGCGGGCCGCCCTCGTAGACGCGGCCGTCGTAGCGGGGTGACTTCAGCCACGAGTATCCCTCCTCCTTCGTCGGGGCCGGCTCCGTCTTCCCCGCCGTCGGATGCCGGGATTCCCCGTCGTCCGAATACCAGGAGTGGGCGACCGACTCGGTGATCTTCCCGACGTCGAGCTCCTGGGGAGCGAGGTCCATCGAGGTCGTGCCCGAGTCGAGGAAGCGGCCGCTCTCGAGACGGAATCCCCCGTAGCTGATGAAGCTTCCGCATCCGCCGCCGATCTCGGTGTAGTCGCCGTAAGCGCGCGCGACCTCAAGGACGTCGGGGACGTAGACGTGGTCGATGAAGTGGCGGATCTCGTTCAGCCGCCAGAGGAAACCGGCGATCGTGTCGACCTCGGGGATCTGTGTGACGCCGCCGGGGACGATCCCGACGTTGTGCGGCATCTTCCCGCCGAATACCGCCAGGAGCTCGTGCGCCTTCCGCCGGACGTCGAACGCCTGCACGTAGTGTGACGCGAGGAGCTGCGCGACGTCGGTCGGGAATCGATAATCCCCTTCGCTGCAAGCAGGCCCGGATCCGAGCCCTCGTAGGTCGCGACCTCCGTCACGTCGACGTAGTCGAGCGCCGCCAGATGGTAGAAGTGCAGGACGTGGGACTGGATGTAGTTGCAGCCGAGGATGAGGTTTCGGATGACCCGACCGTTCGTCGGGATCCGATCGGCGATCCCGAACGCCTCGTCGAGCGCGAACGTCGACGCCGTCGCGTGCGCCGTCGGGCAGACGCCGCAGATCCGCTGCGTGATCCGGGGCGCGTCGCGAGGGTCCCGCCCCCGAAGGATCAGCTCGATCCCTCGGAACAGCGTCCCCGTGCTTCGCGCCTCCACGACGACGCCGTCGTCGACGGTCGCTTCGATCTTCAGGTGCCCCTCGATCCGCGTGACGGGATCGATGACGACCGTTCGCATGGTCAGGACTCCTTCCTCGGCACCAGAAGGGCCTCTTCCGGAAGCCTCTCGTAGAACGGTGAGATCAGGTCCGGGAACTCCGGCTCGACGCAGCCGTTGCACGGCGCGCCGCTGCCGATCACCCAGTTGGTTCCGTTGTTCCAGCGCCGCAACGGGCAGTCGGCGTGGGCGATCGTTCCCTTGCAGCCCAGCTCGTACAGGCAGCCCTCGTCGCTGAGGTGCTGCGCGAACTTCCCCTCATCGAAGTACGCGCGGCGTGGGCAGTTCTCGTGTATCAACCGGCCGAAGAACCGGGTCGGCCGTCCGAGCTCGTCGACCTCCACCGCGGACAGCCCGCCGACCAGGATGGTCGCGATCGTTCCGATGAACCAGTCCGGGTGCGGCGGGCACCCGGGGACGTTGATCAGCGGCGCGTCGATCCCCTTCTCCTTGAGGAGGGCTCCGACGCTGACGCAGCCCCCCGGATTGGGATCGGCGGCGAAGATCCCGCCGAACGATGCGCAGGTTCCGAGCCCGACGATCGCCATGGCGTTCTTGGCCAGCGCGACCACGCGATCGACCATCGGCTCCTCGCCGAGCGTACCGTAGACGCCGCCGTCCCTCGTCGGAATCGATCCCTCGACGACCAGCACGTACGAACCGGGATCGCCCTTCGCGGCCGCGTCGAGGACCTCGACGACCGGCTCGCCGGATCCAGCCATCACCGTGGCCTGGAACCGGAGGTTGACGTGGCGCCCCGGAATCACCTCGCTGAGGAGGACGTCCGTGATCTTCGGCGCGGCCGAGTTGAGCACGGACACAGAACAACCGCTGCACGTGGCGGCCTGGATCCAAACCACCGGAATCTCTCGGGTTTCTGGCATCGTCTCACCCTCCCTCGGGGCGAATGCTTGCGCCGTTTGATCTGCAGAAAAACGCGACGAACTACTATACGAAAACTCAGTCGGGAAGTGAAATCCGGTCGGCTACGATCTGCAGTCGTCCGGTCGATGGGGAGACGATCACCGGACGCGACGTCCCGTCTTCCAGCCCGGAGTTCGCGCGCCGGCCCATCCGGAAGGCGAAACCGAGAGGAGGGAGGCGCGTGCCTCTCTTCTCTCGGCTCGCAGAACCTGAATCTCTAGAGCGTTATCGGTTCTGTCTGGACCCCCCATTCGAATTCGCCGTAGCGCGTCCACAGGAAGTACGCGTGGATTTGATCGATCTCGGGCTCAATCCCCTGGGGATGATCGAGCGACGTCGTGACCGCGGCACCCTCGTCGGGCATGCAGTCCGTCGGTCCCAGAAAATCGCCGAGGACCGAACTCAGGTTCGTGACGCCGTCATCGCCTCCGAGATCGGCGAGAGGGATCGTCAGTGTGAGCGCGCTCCCTGAGACGGCGGGCGCCGCATCTCCCACATCCACCAGGGTCGTTGCCGAGATGACGTCGTAGTTCCCCGCCGCATTCCGCTGGAACAGCGAGACGAATAGATCGGACCCGATGGCGGAGATCGGAGTACACGGACAGTACGTCGCGTTCGCCGACGCGAATCCCGTGGTGCTCGACTCATCGACATCGAAGTCGATGAATCCCGCCAAGTCACCCGGTCCAGCCACGGCATTCGCGGCCGGTAGCACCGGAGGCGTAGCCGAGTCGAACAGCACGGTGATGGTCAACGCCGTGGACGTCCTTGCCGTCGAGATACTGACGACATCGAAGGTCGCAGGACCGAACATGTCGCCAACTGCGTCGACGATCTCCGCGGTCGCAGACGGGACGAGCGTCACCACCGCCGAGCCGGTGCTCACAGCAACGTCCGTGTACGTGGCCCTGATCGTCACTGTCGTGACCGCCGTGACGGTCGCCGGGGCCGTGTACACGCCAGCAGCCGAGATCGTGCCTGGCCCCGCGTCGACGGTCCACGTCACCGTCACGGGATTGCCAAACTGATCTGTCGCAGCAAAGGCCACGGTCTCCCCTGCCTCCACAATTGCCGAGAGTGGAACGACGGTCAGTGTCTGAACGCGCATGCAGCCAGCCAGCAGAACCAGGGCCAGGACCAGAACCGGTCCCACAAGATGCGTTCGTTTCATTGCACTCTCCTCTGACACGGTCTCATCAAGCGACCTGACGAACGGATCGAGAATACCTCCGATTCGTCGCGCTCCGGAGGATAGCAGGGAGCCCGACAGGGGAAATACGTTCCCTCCGCACAGCACCATACCGACCAAAACGATGCCGCGTGCGCACCGCGAAATGGACGTGCGCGACGCCGCGCGTGTCCCTCGGCCACGAGTCTCTTGTCCTCCCCGAGCCGGTTCGCTCCGTCTAGTGTGAGGACGGGCGAACCACACAGAGACGAGTCCGCTTGGGGCGCTGCGATTTGACCTGTTCGACCTCCGTCGCAGCGCCCTTCGCCATATCGATGTCACGTGAGACGCCCTTCCCCGGGGCGCGTATACTCCCACCATGCGCCGCTACGAGAAAGAGGGGAAGCTGATCACGCAGATCGGATCGCTCCCGTTCGCCGACGTGGATCGCGCGGTCGCCTACAGCCTGGACCACGACATCCCGTTCCTCCCCGAGCTGACCGCGCTCGGCGACGCGATGCTTCACTACATCAAGGAACCGGGGCACCTCAGCTGCCTCGACGCGTTCAAGCGCCACCGGTTCGACACGGTGAAGATCCAGTGCATCGGTCCGGCGACCCTGCTGCAGAACGGCTACGACGAGGACGACGCGATCTCGCGCGTCTACGCGCACATCGAGGCGATCCTCGACGGCCTCGCGGCCGACGAGACGATCCTCTTCCTCGATGAGCCGGCCCTCGGTTACGCCGGGTTCGACTACCGGCGGCTGTGGGTCCCGTTGTTCGAGAGCTTCCCCGTCGTCCGCGGCGTGCACGTCTGCGGAAACATGCAGTGGGACCAGCTCTTCGACGCCGAGATCGACATCATCAGCTTCGATGCCTCGAAGTACGACATCACCAAGTACTACCAGCAATCGCGAAACGAGAAGCGGATCGCGTGGGGAATCGAGCGCCTCGAGCACGTCGCCGACTACCGCCCCGGGGATCTGATCACCCTC
>Ga0315555_1003480_pt1 | contig 10819 bp, 8 predicted proteins | sample SalMarSW160380MG_FD_202113 | JGI IMG/M metagenome (GOLD analysis project Ga0315555, IMG submission 202113) | Salt marsh sediment microbial communities from the Plum Island Ecosystem LTER, Massachusetts, United States - Salt Marsh Sediment SW1603-80 ...
AGCACAACGCCGCCCCGGTCCAGCGACTGAGGTCATCGACTCGATGTCTCAGGCCGGAATGCCAATCGCATTGCATGAGACCCGGTCCGCGACTACAATGCGGTTTCGTATGTCTGTGGCGCCTTGATTGGTTGGCCAGAGTGGCGGAATTGGCAGACGCGCGGGATTCAAAATCCCGTGACCCTTACCGGTCGTGCGGGTTCGATCCCCGCCTCTGGCACCAGATATGAATGATAACCGGTCACGACCGTTTCGATTCTCCTTCCGGCCGATCTTCCGGCTGCTCGCCGCCTTCGTAACGAAGGGGTGGCCCTACATCGTCGTCGGGTCGGTGCTGCTGACCATCTTCTCCATCCGGTTCGCCCTGATGCTGGAGCTGGACACGAACGTGATGGACCTGCTGCCGAAGAACGACTCGGCGGTCAAGGACTTCTTCCAGACGTCACGCCTGTTCGGCTTCGGCGACCGGCTGCTCGCCGTCATCGAGCTGGACGAGCGGCTGTCCGACGACCTGGCAAAGGACTTCATGCAACGCTTCACCGAGCTGCTGCACCAATCCCCCATGATCGAAAACGTGGAATACAAGCTTCCCACGTTCGCCCTGAAGGAGAAGGAACGGAAGATCGAGGAGAAGTTCGACATCAACTACGTGTACTACACGACTGCGGAAAAGAACATGTACCTGATGATCATCTATCCGGTCGTGCCGTCCGGGGACGTGGCGGCCTCGGAGAAGCTGATGGCGGAAGTCGGACGGCTCGAGTACGAGGCGAAACGCCGGGTCGAGGGAAACATCACCGGGCTGAAGGTGAGCTACACCGGGGGCCACGCGATCGGCCTGGAGGAGTCGAAGTGCTTCGCCCGGAACCTGAGAGTGACGGTCCTCAGCACGCTCGGCTGCGTCATGTTCCTGTTCTTCCTCGCCTTCCGGAGGATGCGGATCGTGCTGTCCGTCGGGATCACGCTCGGCATGGCCGTCGCGTGGACGCTGATGATCGCGTACTTCACGTACGGGCGGCTCAACGTGATGACGGTCGGGTTCGCCGCCATCCTCGCCGGCCTCGGGGTAGATTTCGGCATACACATAAGCAACAGGTTCCTCCACGAGCTCTCGAAGAGCACGGACCCGTTCGCGGCGGTGCGCAACACAATAGCCACCACCGGCGAGGCGATCTGCTTCGGCTGCGCGACCACGTCGCTCGCCTTCTACTCGCTGCTCCTCACGAACTTCTCCGGCGCGTCCGAGTTCGGCTTCCTGATGGGGACCGGCGTCCTGCTGTGCGCCGTCGCGATGATCATCACCCTTCCCGCCATACTGCTGGCCTGCAGCATGGTCGCGGGAGGCATGGAGAACACGCCGCTCGGCTTCACCGGGCTCGGGCACCTGGGACGCACCGCCGGCACGTGGGGAAAGCCGGTCGCGGTCGTCCTCCTGCTGCTCATCCTCGGGTGGACCGCGCTCACCCTCTGGGGACGCCGCCTGCCCGAGTTCGACAACCGGATGGACAACATGAGCTCTCGGAACAATCCGGCCGTCGCGCTGCAAAAGAAGGTGGCGAAGCTTCTCGGCAACTATCTGGAGCCGGTCGCGATCGTGTCGAGAAACGCCGACCCGGAGGCGGCCATACACAACCTGCGGGCCGTCGTACCCCGCATCAACGAGCTCTCCGACGAAGGCCAGCTGGTACGGTTCGCGAGCGTCTTCAAGCACCTCCCCTCCTCCGAGAAGCGGAACTCTCTACTGGAAAGGATGCGGAAGCTGAGGAACCCCGGGAAGGCGATGGACTACATCATCAACCGGATGAGGAGGGCCGGCAAGAAGGAGGAATTCGACTTCCTGTCGCGCGCCAAGGAGCCGATACTCAAGATTCTCGAGAGCGACATCTCCGAGGAATCCATATCCTTCGAAGACCTGCAGCGGATACTGCCGGACGAAATCTTCAGGAAGTTCTTCGCCAGAGACCCGAAGACGGGCGAGTACGTGGCTGTCTGCTACCTGTACCCGGTGAAACGGATCATCGAGGAGGAGGACGTGAAGAAGCTGGCCTGGCAGCTCCGCGTCGACGGACAGAAGCTGAAGATGGTCGGCCTGGGACTGATGACCGGCCGGCTGGAGCGCATGATACAGAAGGAATTCAAGCTGGTGACCGTGTGCATCGGCCTGGCGCTCTTCGCGTTCCTCGGCCTCCTCTACCGGCGGCTCGGCATGACGATCATCTCGATGATCCCCCTAGTGCTCAGCCTGCTGGCCACGATATCGTTCATGATCTTCTTCAAGATAGATTTCAATTACGTGAACGTCGTGGCCTTCCCGCTCATTATCGGGATCGGCATCGACGACAGCATCCACATGGTGTACCGATATTACGAGGGGGGCGAGCGAAACGTTGCCGTCATGCTCGAGCAGACGGGCAGGGCGGTGCTTCTGACCTCACTGACCACCATCAGCGGGTTCGGCTCACTGCTCTTCACCGAGCACACCGGACTGATGTCGCTGGGCCTGATCACCAGCCTTGGCATCTTCTTCTGTCTGATCACCTCGATGTTCATTCTTCCGGGCCTGATGCTCTTCTGGGAACACAAGCGCACCGACGAGCGCTTCTGAAATAGGGACCGGCTACCAGCTACCATTTTTCTCGTCGCCGGCCCGGCGGCGTGTTGCCTCGTTCACTCTCGGCACCCTCTATAGAACTGGGCGCCTCCGAGGCAAGTGAAAAAGGGGACAAAAAAGGGGACATTCTACTTTTCGCTGCCGGCTGTCTTCCTTACCTGCAGATTCTTCAGAAGTTCCAGGATATTCTCCCCGTCATACCGGCCGGAGCCTGCCACGAACCAATCAACGCGAAACAGGATTCCATCGGGCCAGTAGAACACGGTCACGTTGTCGGGAAAGGTATCGCCCTTCTTGATCCAGGCGCACAGCAGGTAATCGCTACCCGTCTTCTCTTTCGTAACCGGCCCCGTGATGGACCGGCTCCTCCAGGTTCGAATCTCCGACTCGATCGACTTCTTTCCGGACGCGGGCATGCGGTGGAAGTTCACCGCGGTGCCGGTGCCGGTTGACAGGTGAAACCCGTAGCCCTCATCGGACAGCCTTCCCACTTTTCCCTTCAGGGCTTCGTAGGTGACGACGTACTCCTTTGTCTTGAGCGTCACGGTGTTGACGGAGAAGGACGCAGCTGCTGTCTTCACGATGTAATTGCGCACCGGCTGGCTGCTCAGGATCTCGATCGACTTCGTCTTCATGCAGGTCGAGATGCCGCCGTCCAGATTCAGGAGCCGTTCCAGCTTCGGGATTCTCTTCTTTATCGAGAGGGCGAGATCGTAGAGCGTGATCTGTTCGGTAACGACGATCACGACATCTCCCTCTTCCGTAAGCCCCACAAGAGTCCTTCGCGCCGACCGCTTGCCGCGAGACCTGATGCCGATCTTCCCGCCCGGGTCTATCACATAAGGGCCGGTCTGAATGACTATCGGATAGGAATTTGTGTTGTCCTTCTTCGTCAGCAGGCGAATTACCCCCCTCTTGTCTATCGCCACGAAGCCGGAGAGTCCCTTCGACGGGGTGTTGTGTATGGGTGAGCCGTCTATCCTGCACAGTCCAACGGGGGAGAAGTCGGATTCGAAGTACCCGCCGTTGATGATGAGCTGATGCCTGTTTGCATCCCAGTGCTTGGCGATGCTGTCTCCCTTGGTCTTCTTCGGCACGTCGAGCACGGAGAATCCAGTATTCTCCTTTGCGGGAAATGTCACCACGCGCGCGTCGAGCCCGGACGTCTTGTCGACAACATGTTCGACATTGAAATCGCCTGCCGAAACGGACGCGGCGATAAGAGCAGCCGAAACGGCAAGGATTCTCATCGTTCCTCCAGCATAATTACTTAGCTCCGTTCCTGTCTCCGGTGCGCTTCTGCCAGTCCAGTATCTGGTAGCGAAGGTCCTCGAGTTTCTTGTGATAGCCCGGATCGGAGGCCAGGTTCCTCGTCTCACCGGGGTCTTCATATATGTCATACAGTTCGTGCTCGCCCCGCGCGCTGTAGTTCAGTTTCCAGCCGTCGGGCGAGATCACGGTGCGGACGGAATCTCCGACCGACGCCCGGATCTCATCATTACTCCCGAACTCGTCGAGCCACGCCGGCCTCGGCTCCTTCCTCAGCTGCCTCTCCACCCCGCTGTCCCGGCCGTTCCACTCTATGAACACGTTCTCGGTCAGCTGCGAATCCTCGCCGGATTCCAGCACCGGCCTCAGGCTGGCCCCCTGCAGATGAGGCAGGAGCGACTGCCCCATCAGATCGAGAAGGGTGGGGACGATATCCACCTGGCTCACCGGCCCCTTCACCCGCCTCGACTTCGTCTGCCCCGGGAGCCGCATCAGAAGCGGCACCCGCACCGCCTCCTCGAACATCACGCACTTAGCCAGAAGCCGGTGCGCCCCCATCATGTCGCCGTGGTCCGACGTGAATACCACTATCGTGGAATCCTTCAGTCCGCATTCCTCCAGCGTGTCGAGGATCGTCCCGACGTGCGTGTCCACCTGACTGCACAGCCCCCAGTAATTCGCGACCATTCGCCGCCAGTCGTCCTCCGTCTTCAGCGGCAGGCCGCTGTGCCCGTTTTCATGGTAGAGCCGCTGGAACACCCGCGTCTTGAGCGGCCGGTCCTCTCCCGGCACCTCGTCGAAGTTACCCGGCAGCAGAACGTCCGCCGGGTCGTACTGCTCGTCCCTCGGCCCAAAGTACGGCATGTGCGGCTCCAGCATGTTCACGTAGAGCGCGAACGGACGCTCCCTGTTCTCCCGAATGAACCGGCCTGCCTCCCCCGCCAGGTACGCCGGCTTGCTGAACTCCTCCGGATACCGGGCGGTCACGCCCCGCTTGAACAGGTTCCCCTCCCCCGGCTCGAAGCCGTTCTCCACCAGGAAATGGTGGTAGCCGGAGCGGGCGTCCAGATCCCGCCCCTCGCTGTAATGCGGCCGGTACATGTCCTCGATGCTCACCCACTCGTCAAAGCCGTGCTGGCGGAAGATCTCGTCGCCCAGGTGCCACTTCCCGTGATGCGCCGTCACGTACTGGCCGTGCTCCAGCATCTCCACCAGGCACTCCGTCTCCGAACGGAGCGGTACGTTGTTCGCGATGCACCCGTTCGTGTGCGGATAGAGCCCGGTGAGGAGGGTGGATCGCGACGGGGTGCACACCGGCTGGGTGACGTAGGCCTGGTCGAATACCACGCTCTCGTCGGCCAGCCGGTTCAGGTTCGGCATCTCGATGCGGTCGTTCCCGTACGCCGCCAGCGTCCGCCACGCCTGCTCGTCGGTATATATGAAGAGAAGACTGGGCCGCTTCATTTCGTTGCAGAACCTCCCCTTCTTTATTACCATATCCTCCAATACTGTCAAGTGCCGCGGAAACGGAGCCGGTTGAACATGAAGAGAGAGAAGATACCCCCGGAGGTGATCGTCAGGAACAAGGCGACGATAGAGGACCGGGTCGCCGCCTACAAGAACGTGTACCACATAGTCACCGACGTCGAGTCGACGGCGTTCTACGACGGCTACTACCTGGCGTTCGGCTTCGGCGCCAGCTCCTGCCGCCACACCTTCTGCGGCCTGGAGGATGACTGCAAGGCGCTCCGCGGAGAGAAGTGCCGCTTCTCATTGAGGGCCAGGCCGTCCATGGAGGCCGCCGGAATCGACGTGTACAGAATGACCGCCGAGGCCGGCTGGGACATCTACCCGACAGGCAGCAACGCGAAGCCGGAGGACATGCCGAAGGGAACGCTCGCCGGCATCGTGATCGTCTGCTGATGGAACGACCCACCAGCCCGGACGGCCCCGCCGATGAGGCGCTGTTCACCCGATTCCGGAACGGCCTCGACGAAGACAGCTTCCGCGTCCTGATGGAGAGGTACTTCGACCCCGGGTTCGCGTTTGCCAGGGGAATGCTCTCCGACCCGGTCGCCGCGGAGGACGCCGTCCAGGAGACCTTTCTGCGCACGATACGCGCCCGCGCCGCCTACGACCCGAAGAAGCCGTTCCGCACCTGGTTCTTTCATATACTGAGGAACTGCTGTATCGACGAGCTGCGCCGGCGCGGAACCGGCATGAAGCTCGCCGGCGAGCCGGAAACGCTCGAGCCGGTCCGGCCCCACGACCGCGCCCCCGAGACCGACCTGGACGACATCATGCCGCACATCGAAGAATTGCCCGATATCATGCGGGAAGCGCTCATCCTGCGGTTCTGGTCGGGTCTCACCCTGGAGGAGATCGGCCGCACCCTCAACTGCAGCACCGAGGCGGCCAAGAAGAGGGTCCAGCGGGCTCTCGCACAGCTCAGGGATTCGATGTCCCGTCCGGCGGATCCCGCCGTATATGCCGTCGGAGGTGAAGAGACCGGAGGCAAGCCCGGGACAACGGAGGGTTCATGAATCGCGAGGAGTACGAGGGACTGGAACACGTGGTCTCGAAAGTCAAGGAGGCGGGAGGCCGGGCGGCCCCGGAGCCCGGCGCTCGGGAACGAGTCTGGGACGCGGCCAGGAAAGAGATCCAGCTTGCCGGAACGCGTGGGCGCCGCAGGACCCTCATGCTCCTCCTTCCCGTAGCGGCCGCACTCCTGCTTTTCATCTCCGTCGCGTCGCTCGTGTGGATCGAGCGGCTGAAGCGGGCGCCGTCGTCACCCCCGGCCGTCGCACGGCACCTCGACTGGCCCATGTGGGGACGAAAGCCGTCCGGCAGCTTCCGCGCGCTCACCGCGGAAATCGCGCCTCCGTTCGAGACGCTCTGGCGCTACGTAACTGAGGGCGGTGACAGCGGAAAGCCGGCGCAGAGCCCGGTCACCTTCGGAAACGCGGTATTCACCACGAAGCACGTCGGCACCACCGAGCGCGTGGTCGCGCTCGACGCGGCAACCGGACGGGAGAGATGGGTCTCCAGGGAAGCGACGATCGGCTACCTGGCGGCGGACGATCACCGGGTCTACGCCATGCGAAGGCACCTGGGCAGTATCGCCGTCATGGCGCTGAGCGCGAGTGACGGCAGTATGGAATGGACCCGCAATCTCACCACCCGCGGCAGCGGCTTCTGGCATCCGATACTCGTGGGACAATCCCTGTGTGTGGGCGCGGGCGACGCGCTCGCCGTGCTGAACGCGAAGACGGGAGAGCGGCTGTGGCGGTGGAACGCGGAGGAGGCCGGCGAGCTCTCCCCCGTCAGGCCGGTGGCGTGCGGATGCGCCAACCGGCTCTACGTCGTGACGACGGCCGAGACGCTTCACGCCGTCGGGCTCCGCACCGGAAAGAAGGTGTGGTCCAAGAACCTGAGACAGTCGAACGGGAGGCCGGCAGAGAAGATCCATCTCGCGTACAGTGAAGGAAGGGTCTACACGCTGCAGACCTACGGCGAGATAGACAAGGGGCCGGCGATACTCTCCTGCCACGAAGGAAGTGACGGCAGCAGCCCCTGGCGGACGGACGCCAGGAGCGCCATGTACGTCATCGCCGCCGGCGGCATGGTGTACACCAAAGGAATGGACCTCATCGCGTATCGCGCGGCCGACGGCAGGGAGGCATGGAAACGAACCCTGGGAAGCTGCGCCCCGATCACCTGCGCGGGCGACCAGCTGTACGCCATGAACCAGCCCGAGAACAGGCCGCTCGAACTTCTGGCCCTTTCCGCGGAATCCGGGAAGGACCTGTGGAAGTCGCCCATCGACAAGTCGTGCATCGGCCTCATCCTCACCGGCCGGACCGGGCTTCTCGCCGGCCTCGACGGGACCCTTCGCGCACTTCGTCTCGGCGGGACGCCGAAAGCGAGGGACGGCGCCTGATGAAACAGCTTCTTGCGGTCGCTATCGCTCTCGTCCTCATCGCAGTGGCCGCAGTCGCATTCCTCACCCTCAAGCCGGCGGACAGCAAGGAGCTCACGCTGCATTGCGGAGCGGGCATCCGTCCCGCCGCCAAAGCACTCATCGAAGCATTCGAGGCGACGCACGACGTCAAGATCAGCGGCAATTACGCCGGAAGCGGCACGCTCCTGGGACAGATAACCGCGCTGCAGAAGGGAGACCTCTTCATGCCGGGTGCGGAGCTGTACGTGGACAAGGCGATAGAGAAGGGGCTGGCGGTCAAGGATACCAAGCGGGTGGTCGCGTACTTCATCCCGGTGATATTCGTCCAGAAAGGAAACCCCAGGGGCGTCGCGTCCCTCCAGGACCTGAAGAAGGAGGGGCTCCGCGTCGGACTCGGCGACGAACGCGCCTGCGCCATCGGCAAGAAGACGCTGAAGATATTCGAGAAGAACGGGATTCCCTACGCCGACATCCAGAAGAACGTCGCTAACAAGAGCGGCACGGTCACCGAGCTGGGCATGTGGATCCAGCTGAAGAACGTGGACGCGACGATACTGTGGGACGCCAACGCCCGGCACTTCGCGAAGGACGGCGACGTGGTGGAGATCCCCGTGGAGCAGAACATCCCATCCACCATCCCGATCGTACTGCTCGAGTGCTCCGCCTATCCCGAGGAGGCCCGCGACTTCATCGAGTTCGCCACCTCCAACGAGGGCAGGAAGCTCCTCACCGACCGGGGATACACCGTCACCCTCCCCTGATTGCCGGGGACAGGTACCGTCAATTGCCCCCCCCCCGATTCATCCCCCGGAACCGGCAACTTAATTCTAGTTTCTTGTGAACCAATAGGTTGCGTCAACCGATTAATAGGGAAAATGGGCACCACCCATTTTCAAGGGATCAGGGTCGTTGAAATCGTGCCACGGGGGATGTAATCTGGCGCTTCGCATTCTGTAGGGGCGGCGTGGTACCACCCTTCAGATCCAAGGGTATAAGCCTATGAAAAAACTAATGTTACCGCTTCTCCTGCTCGCCGCGGCCGGCCTCACGGCCGGCGAGAAGCCTGATCCCACGGACACTCTCCAGGAACTGGTCACACAGCTGGTCGAGCTTCGGACGGAGACCGCGCGGGAACGGAACCGCTGGAAGGAGGAGAAGTCCCATCTGGAGACGTCGAAGGCGCTGCTGGAGAAGGAGAACAAGAAACTCGACGACGAGCTCGCGACGACAAAGGCGCAGACTGACGTGGCGGAGAGCAGACGGGAAAAGCTCGCGCACGACATAGACACCTCTTCCACCCTGCTCAAACGGGCGGACTGGTCCGCCCGCCAGACGGCGGAGCAGCTTTTCGCATCCTACGACGCCCTCCCCGAACCGCTGCGCGTCCCGCTTGCCGCAGGCGCAACCCGGGTAAGGAACTCCCTTACTGCGAAGAAGGAATCCCAGAACGCGGCGGACCGGTTCCGGCTCGTGGCCGCGTTCGCGTCCGATATCAACCGGACGCTCAGCTCCGTCCACGTGGTGAAACAGGCGCTGGCACCGGACGGCAGGGAGCGAAGGGAGATGGACGTACTCTACCTCGGCGGCGCAATCGGCTACTACGTGTCGCCGGACGGCGCGCAGGCCGGCATCGTCACTCGAAACGGCAAGGAATGGAAATGCCTGCCGCGCAACGACCTCGCCCGCACCGTGTCCCGCTCCATCGCAGTGTTCCGCAAGGAGAAGCCGGCCCGCCTCGTCCGCCTGCCGCTGGTGCAGGAGGCGAAGAAGCCATGAACGGAAAATGGGGACAGACACGATTTACGGACCGAGCGAAGCGAGGTCGTAAAATCGTGTCTGTCCCCGATTTTCCGCTGATACTTCTCGCTGTCCTGCTCCTCTCCGCCCCCGCTCTCGCAACCGACGCGGACACCGCCGTTGCGAAGGCGATCGAGCAGACAAAGAAGGACATCGACGCGGCCGGGTCCATTCTGAACGACGTGCGCAAGACGATATCCGACGAAAGAACCAAGCTGTCGCGCGACGTGTCCGTCCTCAGCGCCGAGGTCACGCAAAAGCGGGAGGCGCGCCGCCACCGCATGCGGCTCCGCGACCAGAGCGACATCCGCCTGCAGGACCTCGAGGACAAGGCGGAGTCGCTGAAGCAGCAGATCTCCATCATCCGCACCCTCCTGGTGGAAACGCGGCGCAACACGGAGACCCAGCTCCACATCGTGGACGCGGCCGCCCGCGCCGGCGAGCTGGCCGAGCTGGACGGCATGCTCGAGACCGCGGGCGTCACGGAAGACGCCGTCCCGGCCGCCGCCCGGCGCCTGATGAACCTGGTTGAAGAGCACACCGCCGCCGCGGCCGGCATACGGCGGTCCTCCGGTACCGCGATAGGCCCGGACGGCCGGGAATTCGAGGGCACGTTCGTGCAGATCGGCTCCGTCACGGCGCTCTTCTCGCCCGAAGACGAGAACGGCCCGGCCGGCATCGTGAAGGTGGAACATGGAAGCTCCCGGCCCCACGTCTGGGACGTCCCCGATCAGCCGGACCGGCAGGCCCTCGCCGCCGCGGCGAAGGGCACCGTCGCGACGGTGCCGCTGGATGTCACCTCCGGCGCCGTCTTCCGCGCGGCCGGACCGAAGCGCTCTCTCACCGAACAGGTGAAGGCCGGAGGGGTCGTCATGATACCCATCATCGCCATCGCGCTCGTGTGCATGGCGATCGGCCTGTGGAAGACCGTCCAGCTCGCGAGGGTGAACACGGATTTCGACGCGCCGCTCGCCCGCCTGCTCGCGCTTCTGCGCGAGGGCAACACGGAAGGCGCCGCCGCAATGGCAAAGACCACCGCCCCGCCGCTTCGCCGGCTCATGGAGGAAGGCGTCCTGCACGCGAACGCGGCGAAGGAACAGCTGGAGGAGATCATGCACGAGGCCATCATCGTGGAGACCCCCCCGCTGGAGCGGCACCTGTCCATGCTGGCGGTCGGCGCC
>Ga0315555_1003481_pt1 | contig 10818 bp, 11 predicted proteins | sample SalMarSW160380MG_FD_202113 | JGI IMG/M metagenome (GOLD analysis project Ga0315555, IMG submission 202113) | Salt marsh sediment microbial communities from the Plum Island Ecosystem LTER, Massachusetts, United States - Salt Marsh Sediment SW1603-80 ...
GTTAACGGGCTATTGGCAACACATCGGCCTCTACGCCTTCCGCAGGGAGTTTCTACTCAAGCTGACAGCCCTCCCACCGAGCCCGCTCGAAAGACGGGAGAAGTTGGAACAACTGCGGATATTGGAAAACGGGTATAAGATCAAAACCGTGATCTGTTCCACACCCTCTATCGGTATCGATACGCCCCAGGACATAGAGCGGTTTAGGTCGCTGCTCTAATCTCTTGCAGGATATCCTGGGCGGCCTTAAGGGGATCAGCGGCATCCCTGATGGGACGCCCGATAACCAGATAATCGGCCCCTGCCCTGATCGCCTCGGCAGGGGTCATCACCCTGGCTTGATCGTGTCGCGGGCCTTTGCGCGGCCTCACCCCGGGGGTGACAATGATCATATCCTCGCCGCAGGCCCTGCGCAACGGTCCGATCTCCAGCGGGGAGGCAACTACCCCGCTGAGGCCTGCCTCTTGAGCCAGGGTGGCCAACTGAACCACCTCTGCCTCGAGGGTGAGGGTAATACCCACGCTCCTGAGATCGCGTTCCTGCAGACTCGTCAAAACGGTGACGCCCAGTATCATGGGAACGGGTAAACTTTCTTTGTGGGCTATCTCATGGGAGGCTTCGACGGCTGCACGCATCATCTCCCTACCCCCCAGGGCATGGAGGTTAAATATGGATACCCTGAACCGTGTGGCCATGGCTGCAGCCTTGGCCACCGTCGCCGGGATGTCGTGATACTTTAAATCCAAAAAGACCCTACTGCCTCCCTCCTGGATCATCTCCACTACCCGTGGCCCCATCCAGGTAAAGAGCTCTTTCCCTATCTTGAAGCCCCATACCACATCCCTGAGCTCTTCCACGAATCGCTGGGCCTCTTCCCAGCTCCCTACGTCCAAGGCGAAGATGATGGGGTTGGCAGGCCGTACTGTCATCGTCTCTCCTCACGGTATGGTGATGTAATGCCCACGGACTACCGACTATTGTGATGGTGAGAGAACCGTCACCATCACAAATCACCGTTATCCAGGGCTTGGGCAAAGGCTTCTACGATGCGCGGATCAAACTGGGTCCCGACATTCTCTACAATCTCTGCAACCGCCTCGCTTTTGCTCATTCCTTTTTGATATGATCGGTCATGGATGATGGCATCGTAGGTGTCGGCCACCGCGATGATCCGAGCGATAAGAGGGATTTCCTCGCCCACCAGCCCCTCGGGATATCCTGAACCGTCATAATGTTCATGGTGGTATTTGATCCCCGGGATGATCGGCTGCAATTGTTTGATATGCCCCACTATCTCTGCGCCGGCACGGGGATGGTCCCTGATGATCTCCATCTCTTCCACGGTCAATCCCCCATTCTTGCCCAGAATGTGATCGGCAATTCCCACCTTTCCTATGTCATGGAGTATGGCCGCAAGGGTAAGGTGCCTTTTTTCTTCGGGCGTCATGGACAGATATGTGGACATCGCCATGCAGACCTTCAAGACCCGCTGAGGGTGCCCTCCGGAGTAACTGTCCCTCTTTTCAATGAGCTCTGAGAGACCCATCACAAGCTTCCGGGCCATCTCGTTCAATTCCGTATACAACTGCGCATTGTCCAGGGCCACGGCGATCTGATCTGCGAGGGCCTGAAAGAGCTCGAGATCGTCCTGCGTAAACGTACCCCCTTCCTTGTTGATGCCCTGGATGACCCCGATGATTGCCCCCTTGCACCGCAGGGGAACACAGATAATCGTATGGGTGACGAAACCGGTGGCCTGATCCACTTCTTTGAAAAAACGGGCGTCATCGTGGGCATTGGGAACGATAAGCGGCTTTCCATGCAGGGCCACCCACCCTGCGATCCCTTCCCCCATCTTGAGTTGAAACCGTTTTACGATCTCCCCCTTTTCTCCCAAAGCCACCTCAAAAAAGAGTTTCCCCTCCTCGTCCTTCAAGAGGAGAGAACTGGTTTCACAGTCGAGGAGTTCCGTTACAGCCGCAATAGCCCTCATTTTCACGTATTCAAAATCCAGAGAGGAATTAAGGAGACCGCTGAGCTTAGTGAGGATCTCCAGCTTCTTGCACTTTTCCCCCATCCGTTTCAACTCGATCGTATATCTCTCCAGTTCCTGTCCGGCCCCGTGAGGGGATATTCGCTTCTTGGGCACTGCGTCCTCCCTGTACCTCAATCCTCCCCTATTGCCCCTGTCATGGGGACGAAGACGACCCCTGTAATCCGTTGCTCCTCGAGGTTCCCCCCCCGCTTGGTGAGCACGGTGAGGGATTGATAAAATGGTTCACCGCCTAAGGGCAGGATCACCCTGCCTCCTTCCCTCAATTGCTCTACCAAGCGCTCAGGGATGCTCGGTGCGGCACAGGTTACGATAATGGCGTCATAGGGGGCGTACTCCTCCCAGCCGTAAAAACCATCGCCGCACTTCACCCACACATTATGGTACCCCAACTCCTGAAGGCGTTCTTGGGCTGTGGTGGCCAACTCCTCAATGATCTCGATTGAATACACCTCCTTGACCAACTCCGCCAAGACAGCGGCCTGGTATCCTGAACCGGTGCCTATCTCTAAGACCTTCTCTTCGGGTTGCAGGTGCAGATGATAAGTCATCAAGGCCACAATATAGGGCTGGGATATAGTCTGCCCCTCTCCGATAGGCAGGGGGCGGTCCGCATAGGCCAAGTGGCGATAGTCTTCCGGCACAAAGAGGTGTCGCTTCACTTTCAGCATGGCCTGCACGATCCGCTCATCGTTGATCCCCCGCCCCTCGATGTCCTCCTTCACCATCTGTTGACGGGCGGCTTGATAAAAATCCTTTTCACTTTTCTGGGCGGCGCAGGTGAGCAAAAAAAGGGATGCTATTACGCTAAAGCTGAGCTTAATGATGGGATCCATGGCCATTTAACAGGTATTCACTCTTAACGTTGCCGAGGGCGGCAAAGATATTCTTCTTTATCCTCCTATCCACCTTGTCAAGCTCTCCTAACAGGTATTTTATCTGCCCCCTGCGGGTCGTACCGCGCGTGGGACAACCATCCTGGACCTCGGGCAATGCATGAAGGTCGGCATAGGCCCGCACCTTTGCCTCCTCGACCAAGGCGAGGGGCCTGATGATGGAGAACGCGCCGCCAAATAGGTCCTGATGGGGAATCATGGTGCTTATCTCACCGCTATACAAGGTATTGAGCAAAAAGGTTTCTATAATATCATCCTTTGTGTGTCCCAAGGCCACTTTATTACACCCCAGCTCCTGAGCGGTCTCGAAGAAGACCTTTCGTCTCAACCGCGCACAGAGGAAACAGGGACTTTCTCGGTTTGCATCGCCCTGTGCCAAGGGCCCGATCTGGGTCTTTTTGAGGACAAAGTCATATCCGAGATCCCTCGTGTACCCCTGTAAAGGCTCAAAATTGCCGCCTTCATAGCCGAGATCGACCGTGAGTACCTTCAACTCATAGTCGATGGGCACCCGGGCCCTGCGTCCATGCAGGATATTCAACATCACCATGCTGTCCTTCCCACCGGAAAGGGCCACCAGTATCCGGTCTCCATCCTCGATCAAATGATAGTGGTGGATCGCCTTCCCCACCAGTCGCCTTACTTCTCGTTCGAGGTAGGCCATCCATCCTCCACAGGGCATCCCGCACAGAGGGGTTTGGTCTTACAAAAGGTCTTGGCTAATCGGACGAAGAGGGCGTGATATTCCTTGTACAATGCCACATCCTGGGGAAGGCTCTGCATGAAAAGGTCTTGGATATCCCCATATGATGCCCCATCGGTGATCATACCGTGTCGGAACAGCACCCTGCGCGTATAGGCATCGACCACAAAGGTCGGCTTTTCCCCTGCGTAGAGGAGAATACTGTCGGCCGTCTCAGGGCCGATTCCCTTTACCGCAAGGAGTTCCCCCCGCAAGGACGAAAGGGGCTCGGTGAACATCCGTTCAAGATTCCCTCCATATTCCTCGTCGAGGAAATTCATCAGGTGCTTCAGCCGCCGGGCCTTGACGTTATAGTATCCCGCCGGCCTGATAAGCCTTGCCAATCTCGCTTCATCGAGCCCTATCAAACCATGAGGTGTCAGCACATCTGCTTCCTTAAGATTCTCTATGGCGCGCTCCACATTCCTCCAGGCCGTATTTTGTGTCAAGACGGCCCCCACCATTACCTCAAAGGGTGTTTCAGCCGGCCACCACCCCTGCTCCCCGAAAAAACTCAATAACGTATGATAAATAGGCAATAATTCGTTCACAGAGCAATCGTTCACCTGTCACAAAAGCTTAACATAAGGGACAAAATTTTTCAACTCAAGGAAATACACGATCACTCAGAAGACGAGGCAATAACAGCTCAGACTAAAGTACAAAGAATCAGTTGCCGAGGGAATTCAAAATATGTTAGTCAATAGGTGTCACAGATTGTTTTAGATTCGAGAAAAAAAGAGATGCAAGAGAAACGAGAGATCATCAGGGCTACCGGTGTGGTGAGCGTTGCCACCTTCATGAGTAGGATCCTCGGCCTGATCCGCGATATGGTCATCGCCAGCTTCTTTGGTGCCGGCATGACAACCGATGCCTTTTTTATCGCCTTTACCATCCCCAACTTGCTCAGGAGGCTCCTCGGTGAAGGGTCCCTCACGGTCTCTTTCGTCCCCGTCTATACGGAATATCTAACCCACCGCCCCCACGAGGCCCCCCGGGTCATCCATACGACGGCTACCGTTGCCGCCTCCCTCTTGTTTGTGTTGACCGCTCTGGGAATCGCTCTGGCCCCTTGGATCGTGATGATCCAGGTGCCGGGTTGGAAGGACCCTACCCTGATTAAACTCACTGCCCTGATGACCCGTATATGCTTCCCCTACCTTTTCTTCATCGGCTTGGTGGCCTTGGCCATGGGGATCCTCAACTCACATCGCCACTTCCTTGCCCCTGCCGTAGCGCCCTGTCTGCTCAACATCTCCATCATTGCGTGTGTCCTCTTTTTGAGTCCCACGGTTTATCCTCCCATAGTGACCGCGGCACTGGGGGTATTACTCGGGGGACTCACCCAACTCCTCCTTCAGCTCCCGTTTCTGCGCACCAAGGGTATAACCTTTAAGATTGACTTCGACCTGCGCCACCCGGCCCTGCGGCGCATCGCCCGAATGATGGCACCGATGGTTATGGGGATCGCCGTCTTTCAGCTCAACCAAGTAGTGAACCGCCTCTTAGCCTCTTTTCTTCCGAAGGGAAGCGTCTCCTATCTCTACTATGCCGATAGGATCTTCGAATTCCCGCTGGGACTCTTCCCCATCGCCCTGGGGGTAGCAGTCCTGCCCAGTTTCTCGCGCCTCGTGACCCAGGGGAAAATGGAGGAATTCAAGGATGGCGTAAATTTCGCCCTGCGGATTATTCTCCTCATCACCGTGCCCGCCATGGTGGGTCTCATAATCCTCCGCGTCCCCATTATCAACCTCATCTTTCAGCAAGGGGTCTTTACCTACCACAGCACCCTCATGACGGCCCAGGCCCTGCTGTGCTATTCCCTCAGCATTTGGGCCTTTGGCGGGATTAACGTCCTCACGCGAGCCTTTTATGCCTTTGAGGACGCCAAGACTCCCGTCAAGATTGCCGTCATCGCCCTGGCAACCAACTGCCTAGCCGGCATCATCCTCATGCATCCCCTGCAACATGCAGGTCTGGCTCTCGCTAGTTCGATCTCCGCCACCGTCAATGTATCTTTGCTGATCTACTTCTTCCACCGCAAAACAGCTGGAATGCGTTGGCGGGAATTGACCTCCTCCCTGTACAAGATAACCCTCGCCGTCATACCTGTGGCCCTAGTGGCTCTGGCAGTCGAGAGGGGGTATGGGTGGGAGGAAAGCGGAGGTTACGGGGTAAAGATACCCCTGTTAAGTGGAGGGATCCTTGCCGCAATGATCCTTTTCTTCCTCTGTTCTTATCTTCTTAAGAACCAAGAAATACAATCCTTCTGGAAGTTGTTTAGGAGTGGGCGCGGCCGGAAAGGGCCTTCCGCAACTCCTCGGGCTTAACTGTGGCGGTACCCACCTTTCCAACCACGATTCCCGCGGCATAGTTGGCCACAACCGCCGCCTCGGCAAACGTGCTCCCGGCGGCCAGGGCCAAAGTCAGGGCGCTGATCACCGTATCCCCTGCACCCGTGACGTCGTACACCTCTTTGGCAACGGTGGGGACATTGACAACCTCCCCTTCTCGCTCAAAGAGGACCATCCCTTCCTCACCTCTGGTGATAAGGACCGCCTGGCTGGCGAACCGCTCCAACAATTGGTTGCCCACCTCCATGAGGGAATCATCATCCCGTATTTCTTTGCCGGCGGCCACCTCAGCCTCATAACGGTTGGGGGTCAAAATGGTAGCCCCTGTATAGAACGCAAAGTTGTTCATCTTGGGGTCGACAGCCACCAATTTTCCATCATCCCTCTTTTTACTCATGATAAAGTCCATCAGATCCGGGATGATCAGACCCTTGCCGTAGTCGGAGATAATGATCCCATCAACATTGACCCAATTCTTTTCGATGTACCGCAGAAGACGCTCTTGACTCTTTGTGCTGATAGGCTCCCGGCTCTCTCGGTCAAAGCGGACCACCTGTTGGCTGTGGGCGATAATCCTCGTCTTGACCGTCGTCGACCTCCCTGATTCAGCCACGAGCCCTCGCCCATCGATCTTTTGTTCCGCCATGAGTTCCTTGATCTTCTCACCCATGCGATCGTCACCGATCACACCGGTCAGCAAGACCCGTCCCCCCAGGCTATGGACGTTGTGTACTACATTGGCGGCGCCCCCCAGCATGAGGTCTTCATGGGTAACGGCGACCACCGGCACCGGCGCCTCAGGTGAGATCCGGGAGACCGTACCCCAGATAAACTCATCGATCATGATGTCACCCACCACCAGGAGGGTGGTCTTTTTGAACCTCTGCACGAGTTTGTCGATGTCGATTCTACCGCTGATCTGTCGTAACATAGCTCACCTCTCTCAAACCCTCATTTGATGGACAGCCCCTCAGGTGCCACAGCAAGAGCCGACAGTAGCTGCGCCAGCGCTCCCGATACCGTTTCTTCCAAAGCAAGAGAGAATTGCCCACGACCTCTCCAACCAGGCGCAGGACCAACCCCCCCGTTAACAGGATGGTCTCCACCCTTCCCCGCCATCTGGTGAATAAACGATATCGAGAACGATAGTATTCAATCCGGGCCTCGGGCTTGGCCCTGGCGACACTGGACCCCTGCAGGTGAAGGATGTGGGCGTTAGGAACAAAACTGACCCGCCACGCCTGCTCTTTCATTCTCATGCACCAATCGGTCTCTTCCATAAAGAAAAAATACCCTTCATCCAAGTACCCCACTTCGTCAATAGCCCTGCGGCGAACGATGATGCAGGCGCCCACCAAGGAATCGACGTCTATGGGGCGAGGATAATCCCGCTCCTTACCCGGGTACCGATGGGGGAAGAGGATCCGCAACAGGCGTTTGTTGAACAGCTCCGTGGCCAGCGAGGGGAAAGGGGCAATGGAGTTCTGCCGCGACCCGTCCGCGTTGATCAGTTGACCACTTGCGATACCCACATCGGGGTTTTGCTCCATAAAGGCCGTGAGGGTCTGGGCCGTCCCTTCCAAGAGCCGGGCATCACTATTCAAGAGCACGATATAGCGCCCCCGTGCCTGGGCCAGGGCCTGGTTGACGGCCCGGGCAAAGCCCTGGTTTGTACCATTGCGAATGAGGTGGATCTGGGGAAAGGCCTCTGCGACGGCCTCCGGGCTCCCATCCCGTGAACCATTGTCCACCACGAAGATCTCATAGGCGTACCCATGAACCGTGTCTACGATGGAGCTCAGGGCCCCCAGGATAAGTCCCCTGGTGTTCCAGTTCACCAAAATAAATGAAAGATCCTGCACCATTACAGCAAAAACCTCTTGATTTCCTGCGCCACTGCCTCCACCCCGGTGCCGGCCCAATTCAGGATGTATGGGGAGGCCTACGATCACGTCAGACCGATGCTGAAAAATCAACCAACGGAACCCACATCCCGCAACACCTCACAAACAGGGACAAAGGAAAACTCCGCCAGCAACTGTTCCACCTTGGTTTGTACCGTATTCAGATGGTAATAGAGGGCATATCTCCCTTTGCATCCCACTGCCAAGCGCGGGAGCGTTGTGTCCAGCTCCCATGGATGGAGATAGATGACGGCGGGCAAACCCCTCTTGTTGAGCCTCTTGATACAGTACCGGATAAAGCGATAGGGCAACGTCCGCAGATACAATCCCCCGGAGAAGGGGAGACGAAAACGGCCTATGCGAAATATGGAGGGCGGCACCTCGATAATGTCGGCTTCTGCCCTGCGGTGTATGAAAGGATTGGAGCGGGATAATCCTCCCACATAGGCCTTGGCCGGGAGGATGCTGGAATCGTATTGGAATCCCATATCGGCTAGTATCCTCAGCGCCCAGAGAGAACGCTCGGTGATGGACCATGAGGGCGCCCGAAACCCGATGACCTCCTTCCCCCCTATCTCCTCCACCAGGGCCTTCGCTGCGCGGGTCTCAGAAAGAAAATCATCTTTTTTTTGTTCGTAGACGAGACGATGACCATAGCCGTGCAGACCTAATTCGAACCCCTCATGTGTCAATTTCTTTACCAAGTTCGGGTAGTGTTCGGCGACCTCCCCGAGGACGAAAAAAGTCCCTTTCTGACCAGCGGCCCTGAGCAGGGAGATGAGCCGCTCCGTCTGCTCGACCACCCTGCCGCCCAACAATGCCCGTTGCCGGGAGGAGAGGTGAAGGTCGTTTCTGTGAAAGGCCTCCTCCACATCAATGGTGAGTATGTTTTTTACGCCGTTGCCTTGAACCATTCCACCGTCCTGCGCAACCCCTCCCCGAAAGAAACTTTCGCCTCATATCCCATAAGGGTGGATGCCTTTTTTATGCTGGCCTGTGAGTGTTTTATATCTCCGGGGCGGGGGGCGGCATATTCGACCTTCAGATCATCCGGGACAATCCCCTGCAGCTCCTGTATCAAGTCATTGAGGGATATGCGTTCTCCACACCCCACATTGAACTGCTCACCGGCGACCCCCTCGGCCTCACACGCCTGAAGATTAGCCTCCGCTACATTGGCCACAAATAAAAAATCCCTGCTCTGCTCGCCATCCCCGTAGACCACGAGGGGTTTCTTGCCTAAGGCCATGGTGATAAATTTTGGGATCACGGCGGCATACTTGGAAAGGGGGTCTTGTCGTGGTCCAAAAATGTTAAAGTAACGAAGGCAGACCGTTTCCAGGCCATAGATCTGGTGGAATACCTGGCAGTAATATTCACCGGCCAGTTTGGAAACGGCATAGGGTGACAGGGGTGCGGGGAGAAAATCCTCTTTTTTGGGAAGGGTTGGGGAGTCGCCGTAAACGGCGCACGAGGAGGCATAGACCACCCGCTTCACACCGGCGTCGCGGGCGGCCATGAGGAGGTGCAGGGTGCCGTTGAGGTTGTTCTCCGTACTCCCTTTGGGGTCTTCAATAGAGAGAGGGACGGAGGGGAGAGCCGCCTGATGGATGACATAGTCGACCCCTTTTACCACCTCGGCGGCTGTCTCCGGTTTCCGAAGGTCTCCTTCGATAAACTCTATCTCATCCATGAGATGCTCAAGGTTTTTCCGCTTCCCTGTTGAGAGGTTGTCGATCACCCTGACCTGATCCCCTTTCGTGACCAACTCCCCCACAATGTGGGAGCCGATAAAACCCGCCCCGCCGGTTACGAGATACAATGGCCGCATTCTTACTCCAATAACGAGATAGAAAGAACGACTAAAATACTTTGATTACAACTCTTCTCGTCCGGGGACCGTCGAACTCACAAAAAAACACCCCCTGCCAGGTCCCCAACGATAGCCGTCCATCCTTTACCAGGAGGACCTCTGACGGCCCAACCATGGTCGCCTTGATGTGGGCGTCGGCATTCCCCTCCCGGTGGTGGTATTGATCCCCGGCCGGCACCAGCGCGTTCAGCTTGGCGATGATATCGGCCTTGACGCTCGGATCGGCGTTCTCATTGACGGTTACGGCCGCCGTGGTGTGCGGTACCGCGAGGACACAGATACCCTCATCGATCCCCGATTTCTCCACGGTCTTTTCCACCTGCGGGGTAATATCGACCAGCTCATTCCTTTGCTTGGTCTTGACCTGTATCTCCGTGGTGATCATTGCACCACCCCCTTCGTCCCCCTCTCATCAAGGAGCTGCAGGTCCCTGAGGACTCCTTCCAAACCTTTGATCTCCCCGATATGATAATCTGCCTCTACCTGCTCCCCCTCTCCCACGTAGATGGTGGTCATCCCCAATGCCCTGGCCGCAGCCACGGTCGGCGGGTGGTCATCCAGCATCAGGCACTCCTCTGCCGTCACCCCCAGGTGATCAAGCACCTTCTGAAACGCGCCGCGGTGGGGCTTGGGGCAATACCCCATAAAGGCGATGTCAAAGATATGCGCAAAAAAGGGTTCCACCCCCAGGGAGCGCAGGACGCGCCGGGCATGCCGCTGGGTGCCGTTGGTGACGATAACTTTCCCAAAGGGGATCAGAGACATCATGCGGGCAAGTTCCTTATCCTCGCTGATGGTCCCTTCGACGTCCACCTCGTGGACAAAGTCCACATAGTCCTCGGGATCTATGCTGTTGTGTTTCATAAGCCCCACTAGGGTGAAGCCGTATGTACGAAGATAACCGCGCCGCAAGGTCGCGGCCTCCTCTGGGGTCAGACCCAATCTGATACCTAGGTACTCCTTGATCCTCTCCTCGATGAGGTGAAAGAGTCCACA
>Ga0315555_1003482_pt1 | contig 10818 bp, 12 predicted proteins | sample SalMarSW160380MG_FD_202113 | JGI IMG/M metagenome (GOLD analysis project Ga0315555, IMG submission 202113) | Salt marsh sediment microbial communities from the Plum Island Ecosystem LTER, Massachusetts, United States - Salt Marsh Sediment SW1603-80 ...
TACGGATCACCTCGGCCAGGGAGCTTCCATGGGCCGAACGCACCTCGGCCAGCTCCCCGTATTTTATTCCGTCGGCCTTTACGGTGATGACGTTTCCCACAATCTGTTCGATTTTGCTGTATACTTTGCGCATAATATTTACTCCTGTTGCAGGGCCGAGGCGGCCGGTTTTGCCGGAAACATCTCCCGTAAGCGCTCATCCAACTCCTGTGCACTGCTCCCGCTTTTTTCCGTCACCATGCGGTAGAGCTCACCCTCTATGGTATGAAATTTTTCCGATTTCCACTCCATTCCGTTCCAGTCCAGAAATACCTGCCGGAGCTGGTTCATAAACCCGCGGGCCTCATCATTATTGTTGACCTTGTAGTCCGCAATCATGATTTTCAAGATAGCGTCGAACACATAGCGCTGCCTCTCGGCCGAGGTGGAGGCATCCACGGGATCAAAGGCGTTCTGCTGCAGATACACCGAATCAAAAAATTCGCTTTTTAGATAGATAATATAATCCTCTAGGCTGGTGCCCTCCTCGCCCACAACCTTCATCATCTGATTCACCTCGTTCCCGCGAAAAAGCAGGCGCCGGATCCATTCTGTTTTTTCCCTGTTCACCGGGCCCTGGTACTTGCTCCAACTGTCCAGGGGGTGAATGGCCGGGTAGCGTCTGGCGTCCGAGCGCTCGCGCGACAGGCCGTGGAAGGCCCCCACCACCTTTAGGGTGCTTTGGGTGACCGGCTCCTCGAAATTCCCGCCGGCCGGGCTTACGGTCCCCCCAATGGTAACCGATCCGTACGTACCGTCATGCAGGCGGACCACACCCGCCCTTTCATAGAAACCGGCGATCACCGATTCCAGGTACGCGGGGAAGGCCTCCTCTCCCGGTATCTCTTCCAGGCGGCCGGACATCTCACGCATGGCCTGGGCCCAGCGCGAGGTGGAATCCGCCAGGAGCAGCACGTTCAGGCCCATCTGCCGGTAGTATTCGGCCAGGGTCACCCCCGTGTAAACCGAGGCATCCCTGGCGGCTACTGGCATGGAACTTGTGTTACAGATAATGATGGTACGCTCCATCAGGGATTTACCCGTGCGCGGGTCTACAAGCTCCGGAAACTCGCGCAGGGTCTCAACAACCTCTCCCGCGCGCTCCCCGCAGGCGGTGATCACCACTATGTCCACCTCCGCGTGCCTGCTGGTTATCTGCTGTAATACGGTCTTGCCCGCCCCGAAAGGCCCGGGAATACAGTAGGTCCCGCCCCTGGCCACTGGAACCAGGGTATCAACAATGCGTACCTTAGTAATCAGGGATTCCGTGGGCTTTAAACGCTCGGTATAGGCGTCGATGGGCCGTTTTACCGGCCATTCAAAGACCATGGAAAGCTCGATACGTTTCCCGTGCTCATCCTTGATCTCCGCAATCGTGTCCCTCACCCCGTATGTGCCCTTGGGCACCATAGATTCAATGGTGTAACTGCCGTAGAGGTTGAAGGGGACCATAATCCTGTGGGTAAAAATACCCTCAGGCACCGTACCCAGAACAGCGGCCCGCCCCACGGTGTCGCCGGGTTTTACCGCGGGCGTAAATTCAAATTGTAACTGCGCCGGCAGGGGGTCAAGGTACACCCCGCGCTCCAGAAAAAAACCGTGCTGCCGGGCCAGTTCCGGCAGGGGGTTCTGCAGGCCGTCGAAAATCTGCCCCAAAAGGCCCGGCCCCAAAGCGACGGCCAGAAGCTCTCCCGTAAACTCCACCTTGTCGCCGATACCGATACCCCGCGTATTATCGAACACCTGAAGCTCCGCCCGCTCCCCGCGGATACGGATTACCTCGGACTTCAGCTTTTTTTCGCCTACATGTACGTAGGCCACCTCGTTCATCAATGTGTTTCCGTTGAAGCCCACCGAGATCATGTTTCCATTTATACCGACCACTTCACCAAAATTACGTTCCATATGCCTCCACTCCGGCTTTCAATTCCTCAAACACCCTCTGTTCCAGAGCGCTGAAGGTTTCTTTGCCTTCCTGCTCCTTAAAAAAAGCCTTGCGCTCCAGAAGCTGCAGTTTAAGATAATAGACAACCAACTTACTCAAGTCAAAAAAATGCCCGATCTCCAGGTCCTCCAGGTACTGCCAGCGGGCCCTGTCCGTTAATTCTTCGGCCTGCAGGGGTGAGGCCTCGTCAAAGACGCGCCTGGCAAAGGCGCTCATTCCCGTTAAACCTTCACCCTCTTTCAGATACCGTACGGCATCCTTACCGGCTTTCGCGGCGCGCAGCAGTACGAGCTCATTGCGCAATGCGGTCTCCCATGTTCTGTACAGTCCGTACACGGCGGGACACGGTTCCCGGCCGGAACAATCGAAGATCAGGGCCCGTTCAAGCAGGGTAAAATCATACGGCTGCATGTGGGCACGGCACAGATCCAGAAAATATGCCCGCGTAACCCCGGCGGGCCTGTCGTATTGCAGCATGGGAAGCGATGCCGTCACGAAGTAATAGTTGCTCAAGATTCATTCCCCAAGCCGCCGGTGTGATCAAGCAATTTTGCCAGTTCGGGATTGAGGTATTCGCTTAAAAACTCGGCAATGCCCTCATCCGTCAGATTATAGTACATGGTACCGTCGGTTTCCATGATGCGAAATCCGGCCTTGATCTCCGGCAGTGGCTTTATGGTTACCCCCTCCTTCATGCGGTCTGCCAGTTTGCCGACGAGGAAACTCTGCAGCCTGCCAAGGTCCTCCTCCGCCACCAGGAGCGTGATCCTGGTGGTGCCGTTTTTAATCCAACCCGTGACAACCGCAAGCAGAACATCCTCCAGCACCTTGCCCTTAAGCACTGACCCCACTTCGGAGTTGATAACGGCCGCAAACAGGTCCTGGATCCGTGTCTTAAGGCTTAACATCAGGTCCCGCCCGGCCTGACGGAGAGCCTGATCGGCCGCGTGTTTGTAAGCCTCCGTCTCTTTCCCGGCCTCTTTAAGCAGCTCCTGGGCCTTGTTTTTCGCATCCGCTATTATTTTTTTGGCCCCAGTTTGCGCGGCCTGTTTTATTTCATCCGCTTCTTTTTCGGCCTGTTTAATGCCCTTGTTTTTAATATTATCGATCAAATCCTGCAGCTGTACTTCCATTGTTTCCTCTTTACGATCAAATTTATTTTTGAAAGATTCATGTATAAGCAGTTTTAATTTTAATACTAAAATAATTTACACGCCAGGAAATTTCAAGTATTAATTCCGAATCATGGAAAGGTTTATGCCTGTCCCAGGCTCAGATCCCCATGAATTTTAAATACATTTCCGTCCTTCGTTACATCCAGAATCTTTTGGGGAAACTCGTTTTCAAGCTCCCGGTCAAGGATTTCAACAACGTCCCGCTCGATCTGCCGCCGTATCTCCGCGGGTACGTGCGAAAGCGTTGCCATGGTGATTTCAACTATATACCCCGGGCCGTGCTTCGAACCGAAACCCGCGGAGAAACTGGCCCCCACGTTAAAAAGCCCGTCATGTTCCTTATTGGAGGTTGTGCCGCGCGCGGGGCGTGAAGGATGAAGCGGAAACAGGTCGCCGTATTTATCCTCCAAAAAATCATCGATTTTATCGAAAATGGTTTTTAGCTGTCGCTCCCACAGGGCTAATTTAGGATGTCTCATATCTACATTTAACATACCAAAACGGGCATGGCTTATCAACTGTCAGCCGGCGATTTCCATTGGGAACAAATATAGAATTGCCGCCGGTCCGGGTTATTCACATCTTACATAGTTCATAACCTTGGCAATTTTCCTGGCCACAAAACCCATAACAGCCTGCTGATACTCATGCTCCTGCCGTCGGTTTTTAAACTGCTCTTCAATGTATGCTGAAAGCTGTGCCAGACTGTCAAAACGCCCGATCTCAATCCCGTTGATGAATCCTATGAAATTATTCAGGCAGGCGATCTCATTTTTAAACAGGGCGGTGTTCTCCATGTACACATAATTTGTAATCTCGTTTTTGGCAAAACGCTTCTTTTCCACCGACATCAGGAGTTCTATATCTTCAATAAGGTCTTCCAGCTCCATGCGCAGAATAGCAATAAATTTTTTTTGCAGGGCTTTCATACTCAGAGTCCCAAGGGGTTGTCCGTGGTTCCCCCGCCCACGCTTTCCCTGCCCTGCTTTTTCCGGAGCAGGGAAAAGCCGAATACGCTTCCGCACAATCCGCCCAGAAGATGGGCCATTTCATTAATGTTATTCCGGGCGCCCACCATATTGATCACCTCGGTGGTAAGGTAAAGCAAAACCACGGCGATAAAACTGAGAGGAATCTCACCCGCCCGTACATTGGTAATGGAAATAAGGACAATCATCATAAAGGCGACACCGCTTGCGCCCAGGGAAGGATCGGGGAAAAACAGCACATTAATAAGCCCGGCGACACCGGCCGTAATAAACATCATGAACAACAGCCTGCCGGAGCCGTATTTTTCTTCAAGAATCGGCCCGATCAGCAAAATAAACGTGAAATTTGAAATAAGGTGCGTCCAGTTGGCATGACCCAGCGCATAGGAGAACAGTTTATAAAAATCCAGGGAAAAAATATGAAATCCCATGGTGTTGCCCGGGACCATGAAATAAGAGGCCACAAACCTGTCTCCCACGGTATCGATGCCCGGGCCTCCCTCGCCGCCCAGGATCTGCCAAATAACCATTATTGCCGTGCAGATCAGCGCATAACTTAAGATTACGGGCGCATTATAACGGATTTTCATAATCCCTCCCTCTTTGTATATGGCCGGGCTATTTCCCCTGTGTGGCCAAAGCCCTCAGGTACTGCGAGGGGATGAGATCCCGCTCCTTGATTATTTTTGCCAGTCGCCTGCCCAGATAACGGAAATGCCACGGCTCATGCTTATAACCGGTTATCAGCTCAGTGTCCGGCGGGTAGGACATAACAAAACCGAACCGATACGCGTTCTCCGCCAGCCACTTACCGGCGGGTGTGTTCCCGAAATCATCAAACACATTTCCCTTCAGATCCACCACGGTAATGTCCATGGTGGTCCCCAGTTGATGCTCGCTGTGTCCTGGGCGCGCGGAGGAGCGGTCCGCCTCCTCTTTGCCCAGCGTATTGACCCAATAGTCATATACTCTTTGTTGTGTTTTATAAGAACGATACGCTGAAAAAACCATCAGGCGGTAGCCCTGAGCCAGCGCGGCGTCAAACATGGCCCCCAGATCAGGAATAATCACCAGCCGCACGCGCATGGACGGATCACTTGCCCGGATACCGTTTTCAGCCAGCAAAACCAGATCCGATGGTTCGTAATCGGCGGGTAGGGCCTGGTCACGGTCAACGATAACGGTCAGCTCCCGCTCAAGATCGCTTAGTTCGATCTCGGAACTTCCGTTGTCGTGGTTGCCCGCATAACGCTCCCCGGTGGGTGCGGAGGCGACGGAGGGTGCCCCATGTGGGTTGATTAACCTTCCGGGCGCAAAACACGATACCGCGCCATATAACGCCAGAAACGGCATACAGACACAGATTAATCCGATTAATAATCTCTTCATTTTTTCCCTTCTAATATATGGTTAATAAAAAAAAAACATCAAGTACCAGCAATAAAAAATTATGCGGCCGTGCAAGTAAAATATCTTTCAGCGTTCGCCTCCCCGTTCCAACACAAAAAACGTAATATCATCGGTGGATTCGGTTCTGTGCATAAATTGTGTAGTCTCTTGTTTAAGCACTGCAATCAGGTCCTCCAGGGCAAGCTGCTTATTCACGCTGAGGAAGTTCAACAGGCGCTCCAGGGAAAAATGTTCCTGTCTCAGGTTTCGCACGTCAACAAGACCATCCGAATACATAATCAACCTCTCCCCCGGTTCAAATATAAATGAATATTCCTCAAGCTCGATCTCAGGGAAAATGCCGATCGCCGGACCACCCTTGTCGATCTGGATGAATCTCCCGTTTTTTTTCTGCCAGAGGGGGTAGGTGTGCCCGGCCCTGGCAAGTATGGTTTTCCCGGTATCCACATTGATTACACCATAAATTATGGAAAAAAACGGATTTTCGGCCGCGGTAAAATAAAAACGTTTGTTGAGTTCACCGATCACCTCTTTAGGGGTCAGGATACCCGCTTCCGCTAACCCATTATGTTTATTTGTCCTGCCGCCGCTTTTAGCTTTCTTTTTTTTAAGGATGCCCCCTTTTTCCGTATCGGGGGTAAGAATACGGTGCAATACCAGAGAGAAAAGCGCGGCGGTAAAACCATGGCCCATAACATCAAGTATATAAAAACAGACATGTGAACCGTCCAGGCTGCGGAAATTAAAGATATCTCCCGAGCCGAACGGACTGGGATAAAAAAACCAATGGGAACGAATCCCGTAGATATTTTCCAGTTTATGGGGAAGCAGGCTTTTTTGGATGTTTACGGCCGTGTCCAGCTCCCTTTTTATGACCTCCTGGGACTTTTCCTGGGCGCTTGTGTCACGCAGGGTGATGATGACCCCGATGGTTACCTGCCTCTCATCCGCTAATGGTGAAAGCGTCATGTTCACGGGTATCTCTTGCCGATTGGCCGTAATAAGTTTAAACCTGTTATAAAAAACAAGCTCCCCTTCACTAGAGGCACGGTCAAACGGAACAATAAACCGTTTCCTCTCGGCGGTCGCCTCAAAAAAATTGAAAACCTCATTAAAATCCCGGCAGGACACATCGGCAAGCGAATATCCGGTAAGGCGTTCCGCCAATGGGTTCACCAGGCGGATGACGCCATGGCAGTCGGTAACAATGACAGCCTCCCCCATGCATTTTACGATGTGCGCGTACCATTCCCAATTCGCCCTGGCGGTGCGCTCCTTCCTTGCTTTGGAGAGCGCCGTTTCGATCGTTGTATACAAAGAGCGTTCGGAAAAAGGCTTTACCAGAAAACCATAAGGTTCGCTTTCACACGCCCTGGAGAGCGTTTTTTCATCCGAAAGGGCGGTCAGGTAAATGATCGGGATACGATACTCGGAAAAAATCTGTTTTGCGGTTTGTATACCGTCAATACAGCCTCTCAGCTGAATATCCATTAATATCAGGTCCGGTTTGGCTTCAAGCAGGTTTTTCATGGCCTCCTCACCCGAGTCTGTGGTACAAGAGACATCGTATCCCAGGTGTAACAGCTCTTCCTTTAATTCCATTGCCACCAGACCCTCGTCTTCGACAATCATAATATTCGGCTTTGCCATTGGCTGTTTCTCCGTTCTTTATATATGGGCACGATAAGGCTTTTTAACACATATTTTACTTTATCAAATGTACTACAACTCACCCCAAATTACAAAACTAATTTTTTCAATACAATTCCCTATACTATAAAGGGTATCAGGGCTTTCCGATCACGAGGATAATCACGGAACATTTTATGATACCATCTATGATGGAACACGGCGCGTGGAGCAAGGTTGGCTATGGTCCAGAACATAAAACACAGGGCCGCGGGGCTCCACGTGGCCAGCGCCCAACCGCTCCATTGGATTATCTCACCCAGGTAGTTTGGACAGGACACCCAGCGAAAAAGCCCGCCGTAAGGAATCCTATAGCCGGTATGCCCTGAATTCTTCAATTTATTCAGGATATGGTCGGAATACGTATGAATGAAAAATCCGCCGGCAAAAAACATGGCACCGCCGATAAACCGCGCGTCAGCCAACCATGCCGCCGGAGAGGGGGCTGACAGATAAAAAAGGTAATATCCGTTGAAAAACGAATTACAGCAGTTGAACAACATGCCGAAGAGCATTATTACACCGGGCATTGTCGGTTTTGTGTATCTACGCGTCAGGGGAAACAGTATGGCCCGGTAGGAATAGTGCAGCGTCCACATAGCCAGGAAAACAAGCGCTACGGGGTTATGAGGCCTGTTTCCTGTGAAAAACAGCACACCCATACCCACCAGGGATACCAGTTCCATGTAAAACCAAGCTGCCCGGCTTGAAACCTGCGGTCCCCACCCCTTCTTCCAGTGCCGTCCGTAAGGAGCGGGAATAAAAAACAGAATAACAAAAATCAGCAGGGCCAATCCCGCCCAAACGCTTAACAGAAGATAAAACATACTGCCGCCGATAAATACATGCATGTTTCACACCATACAAAAGAAGCGGCGGTCTGGCAACCGGCAATTTCAATTTTGTTAATTTTCACGCTTTGGAATAGATGTCCGTCTTCCGGTCCATAGCTGGTATTATGACATACTTAAAATTACCTTATGGGGTCCCCACGGCTTTTTCATATAAAAGAACCGCCTTCTTTGCAGGTGGTTCTTGGGGGAGCACCCCGCAGGGGTGATAGGGGGGAGAAAAAGCCGCCACTTATTTTTATAAAAGTAAAGCCACTTTTATCCAGCACCGAGAGTGGCGGCTTTTTCATAGGTTATAAAGGCATTTTATGTTCAATTTGAAAACGGAGAAAGGTGTAGGGCAAAGACCGTGGATGCAAGCAGCGATGGAATAGGCATAGTACTCCCTCTATCGGTGTTTTCCATCAAGGAGTATAGTATCACCCTGGAACCGCTTAACGGAAGTTTTAAAATTACGGATGAACTGGTATATATTAAACCTCTAAGCGACCGGGCATCCAAGGTAAGCATTCAGTTCTCCCGTGGCAACGATCTCTCAACCTATAGGGCCCTTTTAATAAAAAACACATAATAATGAACATAAAACAACAAGCCCTGACATTACACACCGAACTTGAAGGCAAACTCACCATAGCGCCCAAAAAACGCATCCGTTCACAACTTGACCTCTCTCTACTGTATACGCCCGGCGTGGGGGAACCTTGTAAAAAGATCGCTAAACAACCGGAACTTGTGTTCCGTTACACCTCAAAGTGGAATATGGTGGCGGTCGTCACCGACGGCAGCGCGGTGCTGGGGTTGGGTAATATCGGCGCGGAGGCGGGCCTGCCTGTTATGGAGGGCAAGGCCGTGCTTTTTAAAGAGTTCGGAGGTGTGGACGCCTTTCCGCTTTGCTTGTCCACCCAGGATACGGCCCAAATTATACAGACCGTGGAGTTCATCTCACCGACATTCGGCGGCATAAACCTTGAGGACATTTCAGCACCCCGCTGTTTTGAGATTGAGGAAACACTCAAAAAACGCCTTAACATTCCGGTGTTTCATGATGATCAGCATGGAACCGCTGTTGTTACCCTGGCGGCCCTCATCAACGCGTTGAAAATAGTCCACAAACAAAAAGAACACCTGCGAGTGGTGATTAATGGCGCAGGCAGCGCCGGAATCGCCATCGCGTCCTTCCTTATGCAGTGGGGCGTAAAAGATATCGTCATTTGCGACTCGCGCGGAATTATCTGCGATGAACGTACCGATCTGAATCCGTTCAAAGCCAATGCCGCATCGTTCACCAATCCAAGGCATATCTGTGGCACCCTGCACGACGCCCTAAAAGGGGCCGATGTCTTTATCGGTGTATCCGGTCCGTCCCTGCTTACCACAGGCTCCATCAGAAGCATGGCCGCGGACGCGATCGTCTGTGCTATGGCCAACCCGGATCCGGAGATCCTGCCGGACCAGGCCAGAAAAGGCGGCGCGCGCGTCATTGCCACCGGACGGTCCGACTTCCCCAACCAGATCAACAATGTATTGGCTTTTCCCGGCATTTTCCGCGGAGCGCTCGATGTACGGGCCAGATCGATTACCGAGGAGATGAAGATTGCGGCCGCCTATGCCATTGCATCCATGGTAAGTGAAAAAGAACTGGCCAAAGGCGTCATCGTTCCCTCGGCCCTGAACAAGGAGGTCGGCAGAAAGGTCGCCATGGCCACGGCCTTGAAAGCCATGGAACAGGGTGTGGCCGAACTCAAGGTCCCGGTCGGTCGGCTTACCGCAAAAATAAAAAAAATGATCCCGTGATCATACGCTGCCCGTTCATACAGATTATAAAGACTTGATTTTTCCTGATTTTGAATAATACTTTAATTTAGAGGTGGCGTATGGCAAAGAAATCCTTACTTTATACGGCAATATGCTTCGGACTCCTTTTTATACTTCTTACCAATAATTACAGCGGAGGATTCGAGACCTGGAGCGACTCAGACTATGAGATATACGATTATGTGAGTTTCGCCACCATGCCTGCGGCCAACGGCAGGGTCGATATGAACAATATCGATTACCCTTTACTGGACGCCGCAATATTTTATGAGACCAACCGCCGGCGGGTGGAGAATAACCGCAAGCCCTTTTTGCACTCACCGGCCTTGGAAAAGGCGGCCACCGGCCATAGCAGGGATATGGTTGCCCACAATTTCTTCTCCCATACCAGTCCGGTGAAAGGCAAGGAGACCATGAGGAAACGCCTGGCGCTGGTGGGCATCACCAGAGCAACCACGGGTGAAAACATCGCCAACACCTTTGGAATCGAATATGAAGCCGGAAAATCCGTGTATACGCCCCCGCAAAACGGAGGATACTTCAGCTATGAATACAAGGGTGAACCGATCCAGAACCACACCTACCTGGGTCTGGCCAAGGCAGCCCTGGATATGTGGATGCATTCCCCCGGGCACAGGGCCAATATCCTCAATCCGAAATTTACCTACCTTGGCGCAGGCGCCGCTCATTATAACAACAGCGGGTTTTTTGATATGGACTATTTTAAACTAACCCAGAATTTCGCAAGCATTAAAGGCCCGGTTGAAGAATAATCTTTAATTAGTGGACAGAAGCGTGTACCCAAGGGAGGGCTCATACGTAAGCATATTGTGGAACATAATGGTTCTCCTTATAGGGAGTAGCTATCCTCTTTAACCAAAGATCATTCAGGGACCCCCATAAAA
>Ga0315555_1003489_pt1 | contig 10806 bp, 12 predicted proteins | sample SalMarSW160380MG_FD_202113 | JGI IMG/M metagenome (GOLD analysis project Ga0315555, IMG submission 202113) | Salt marsh sediment microbial communities from the Plum Island Ecosystem LTER, Massachusetts, United States - Salt Marsh Sediment SW1603-80 ...
CATCAGAAAATTACACGATTGCCATCCAACTGGAAGAAACAACAAACAGCGAAGTGACGAACTGCAGAGGAAACATCGTCTTAACCAACTGTAGCAACAACAGCATTCACGAGAATTTTCCAAGCACTGTCGCGCTTTTCAGTAGCGACTACAACAGAATATTCGAGAACACAATCGTAACCGGTGACGTAATTTTCCCCAAAGCCCTGTCCGACGACGAGCGTATGTGCATCCAAATCTTTGGGTCAGACTATAATGAGGTCTACGGAAACAATCTTCTAGACAGCGTTTGCGGCATCAAAGTTGGTGACGTCAGTTTTGGCGGGAGCCAACATAACAACATTTATGGAAATAACATTGCCAACGTTGAGTCTGGAGTCTATTGCTTTTACAGTTCAAACAACAACATCCACACAAACAACATAGCAGACTGCGGAACAGGAATCCGCTTCAGTTACTCGGACAACAACAGAATCCTTCAAAATAACATAAAAAACTGCGGAGTCAGCATCAGCATCTACGTGTCCAACAGCAACAGTTTTTACAGTAATAACTTCATCGACAACGGGCAACATGTTTTCGAGAGACATGACCACTTCCTTTATCCCGGCTCTTACTTCTATTCCGTTAATAACACGTGGGACGATGGCATTAAAGGCAATTACTGGAGCACCTACAACGGCACAGCCGATAACGGCGACGGCATAGGAGACACACCCTACAACATTTATGAAAACTATACAGACCGATATCCACTCATGGAACCAGCAGATATAACATTAATCCCAGAGTTTCCCTTATTTACACCAATATTTCTTACGTTCGTAGCGTTAGCCGTTACTTTAACAGTTTACAAACGCAAACTACGCAACCCCAATCAGCGGGAGGAGTTGATTTGAAGAAGATCCGGTCAATAATTGTGCTTTTTCTGACCCTTTCCTTTTATCTGTCAACCATGGTTCCATGTGTCTTAGGAGCTGAGGACTCTTGGATGACCATGGAGCCAATGCCCACGGCAAGATACAGATTTGGGCTTGCTGTTGTAGCTGGAAAGATTTATGCTATCGGAGGTTTAGCTTCCGGCCCTCTTGGCACTAATGAAGAGTATGACCCAGCAACAGACGCATGGACCACAAAAACACCGATGCCAACTCCACGATATTATTTTGCAGTAGCTGTTTATCAAAACAAAATATACACGTTTGGGGGACTAACCGAACTCCCGCTTCAAAATAACACTTATGTTGGAGTAACAGAAGTCTATGACCCCGCAACAGATACATGGGAAACCAAGACGTCTATGCCCACAAACAGGTCTGCGTTATGTGCAAACGTTGTTAACGGCAAAATCTATCTCATAAGCGGAATAGTTTTCGGTCATACGATTACGTTTTCTGCGCACTCTGACTTAACCGAAGTTTACGACCCAGAAACCGATACATGGACTGAAGCAGAACCTATACCCACTGGAGTTCGTTTCGCAGGTGCAGGCACAACCAGCGGAGAATTTGCACCAGAAAGAATCTACGTTATAGGCGGTAGCACCACTCAATTTCCTGATGGGAGCAACCTGACCCAAATCTACGATCCGGAAAAAGACGTTTGGATTACGGGTGCCCCAATGCCAACCCCTCGCGGTGGCTTACGCGTCGCTGTCGTAAATGATGTGCTGTACGCAATTGGAGGCTTCAACACCAATGGGGATAACGTGTTAGCGGTAAACGAACAATACACACCAATCGGATACATACCCGAATTTCCATCATGGATTATTCTGCCCTTAATCTTTGTTTTTATTCTAGTTGTTGCAGTAGTCAAAAGGAAATCCTTCCGTCCAACTTAATAGCTAATACGTAGAAAATTAAGAAATAAGGGTCATACGATGTTCTACGAGAAATACTTGAAGGCAACCAGAGAGAAAGGCAGTTTCATTAACATTAATCTCGATCCTGCGCTGCCAAAACAAAGAAAGGAAAACGTTGTTCCCAGCAGATATGTTTCCAAGGAAGATGCAGAGACTCTTCTTAACTTTTCTTTGGACATCATCGAGCAGGTCAGCGATTACTGCTGCTCCATAAAACCGAACACCCAATACTATCTCGGTCACACGAATATACTCAAGAAGATTGCAAAAAAAATCCACGATAAAGGAATGCTCGCAATATTAGATCATAAGCTCAGCGACATCGGCTCCACCAACGGCTCCGCCATATACTGGATCAAAGAAATGGGCTTCGACGCCTTCACCTTTTCTCCCTTCGCCGGCAACACACAAAAAACAGTAGAAAAAGCACACAAAAGCAACCTGGGTGTCATAGTTCTCACTCTTATGTCCAACCCCGAAGCCGAAAACATGATGATAGACACAACAGTTAACGGGCAACCATACTATCTGCATACCGCAAAAACCGTGAAAGAATCCAATGCTGACGGCTGCGTAGTAAGCTTAACATGTTTCGTTGAGGACGAATACATCAAAAACATCCAAGAAGTTGTCGGAGACCAGGTGGTGTTTCTGTTGCAGGGCATAGGACCCCAAGGCGGACAAGCCAACAAGATAAAATATGCCCGTAACCCGCTGGTGAGCCTAGGCAGAGCAGTTATCTACGCTGATGACCCACGAAAAGCCGTCAAAGGATACCATGACATACTCAAGAAATTTATGTGATGATAAGGCTTCAGATTACATCCATGTATTTTGTTCCCTTCTCCGTAATCCTGTAGATTCCTCGGCTAACCCGCTCAATATACTCCTTCTTCAGCAAATAACGTAACCGATTATCAAATCTTGTCCGCGTAGCCAAAGAGTGACACGTAGTCAAAACCTTCTTCTCCAACACCGTCCAGCGCACATCACCGCTCTTGAGGGCAGCCAAAATAACCTTGTCCATCATGTCCTGTTCCTCCCGACGACGACTCATGACAGCTTCACCTCCACAGGCTTCACAGAGGCATCAGCCAGAGCAGCCCTAGAAATCGCGGAAAGAAAAGTTATGGCACTGCAACGCTTCATAAAACGAACATGCGAACGAGAAATCTTCAATCCCCTAATACAGCAGGCAAGTCTCGACCCCGCGAAGGCAAACTGCCGACTGAACTGGGGCAGAGAAAAACCTGAAGTCAAACTCAATGACCTCATCAGACTAGCCGAGATAAGCGCCACCACTGAAACCTCGTATGTGAGACCGGAAGAGGTGCGGAAGAACCTGGTCAAAGCCGGTTTCGAGCTGTGGGAAAAGAAACAGTGAGGAGGGAGATGAAGACATTGGGATTAGAATTTAAGCCGAAACTCTCCGCCATCCTAGCGGTCGTCCACGGCACCTCCCTTGCCCTAGCCTACATCGTTACTCAGGGAAACATTACAGCCATGATCCTGTGGTTCGCAGTATCCACCGGCGTAACGGCGGGACTCAGTTACTACACAGATCACGAAAAAACAGAAAACCAGACCTGAAATTCAACCCCTAAACCAGAACGCTACCAATTTTCTTCAATTATAGTATTTAGGTTTTAATTTTCTATAGGTTTTTTCTGTAAAATAGCTTCAGAAGCCATTTAAACGCTTCACCCCTAACTGATGAAACTAAAGGAGACTTCATGATGTCGACTGAAACTATTCTGCGGCTACTGGAGAACGGAAAGTGGCATTACCTAAAGGATATAACCGAAAAAACTCACCTAAACAGTAGCAAGGTTGAGAATGTCACAAAATTTCTGGCAAATTACAACTTCGTCAAACTGGATGAAGCAGAGCAAAAAGTAAAACTTGATCCGCCCACAAACAGGTTCCTCAAGAGACTTCGGCAACTGGAAAACGAAGAGAATCATTAACTCTTCCATTAATATCGTGTTTTGATAATGGCGGCTGTGGCATCTTAGCCTAGTCTAAAAGGGTGAATCATTTCTTGTTTTTCCATCTTTCTTGAATGTTGCTTTCACAATTCTGGAGATTGTGGGCGGTTTATATAGAAACAGTTTACCAATACTTTCAGACGCATTGCCCGATTCGGGGACAGCGTAGCATTACTGATTTCTTGGCTTTTTGAACGGGGAGCCCGTAGGTCACTGGACACTAGTCGAACATTTGGTTATCAACGCCTTTCTCTGTTTTTCGCTCTTTTTTCTGCAACGATCCTAATGGGAGGCTCCATAGTTATTATCTCTCAACCCATACCCAGAATCTTAAACCCAAAACCAGTAAATCCTACCGGAATAGTAAGCATAGCAGTCATTGGTATTTTATTCAACAGCATTGGATATTCATCCGCTACTAAAACCACAAGCTACCGTACGAAGCACTAGACTATTCAACGCCAGCAACAATATATACTTTAAAGAGCTAAAAGTGTAACGCAATTTCAGGATAAGAACATCTGTGAAATGGAAAGTATAATTGTTGCCTTCTTATGGGCGCTGTGAGGGATTGAATGAAAAACTCGTTGCCTTATAAGATACGATAGGTCAAATCAACGAGATGATCGAAGATGGGGCAGAAATTAACTCAAATAGCAAGACACATTTCCAGATATACCCTACAAGTAGTGCGAGAAAGACAACTTAAAAGATCCTGCGAAAAGCTTTCACAAATGTCGTTAGAACAAACAAAAGTAAAGCTCAACCTTAAAAAAATAGGTATCCCTTTCAACCCGGAACTCTTTATTAACCCACAAGACAGAGGCTTGTCAGCAGATCTTTATACTTGGGGATTTCGAGAGCCTATAAACACTTCGACTATTTACAACTTTTTAAGAAGAGAAAAGCAGAACATTGATGCTGTGATAGATATAGGAGCCAATGTTGGCTACTTTGCAGTAATTGCTCGACTGAGTAAGATAAAAACTGTTTTAGCTATAGAGCCTGTGCCCGAAACTTTTGCGGCGTTAAAACGAAATGCAGAAGGTCGAAACATCAAAGCGTTAAATGTTGCCATTTCTGACAAAGAAATGAAATTGAAAATGTACGTTCCTGAAAACTTTAATCGCGCCACTCCCGTTTCTTCAGCATAGGAACTCAAAACATTAAATATGTAATGACGGTTCAGGCCACAACTTTAAAAAAGATAATTAAACAAGAAAATCTCGAAAATGCAAATGTCGTAGTGCGAATGGACCTTGAGGGCTACGAGAAAAAGGTTATTGACACCCTACCCGACAACATCTATGCATTGCTTTTTGAATTTCACATCCCAGTTTTGGGCTACCAAGAATCCAAACAATTATTGCAAACCATTAAAAAGAACGGTTTTGATATTGAATACTTGATAGATAACCCCAAGGGATATACGCCAGTAGTTAAATACACATCTTTAAAAACCTATTTGCAGTTATCTAACATCATTGGAAAGAAAAGGTTGTACTATCGTCCTAAACAAGCAGTCATAGAACGGTTACTACGGGCTGGAAAAGCTTGCCCTGAGATTTTAGCGAAAAGAAAAAATTTGCATCTATAGATGCTTTAACTTCTGGAGAGGCGAAGCTTAAATTTCGACACAAAGTGAGCAAACTGAAGTGTCTACACGCTTCAAGCTTCTCATGTTCAGTCTAAATGATGCGTTCATAGATTTCTACTATTCGTTTCGCGATTAAGCAACTATCATGATTTTTTCTCAAATAGGCATATTCTGCTTCCCACAATTTCGGAGAGAGGTCTTTAATTGCTGCAACCACTTTCTCCACCGAATCCAAGTCCTTCAGTGGAAAATCTTTGTAGGAAGGATAAGCGGAAGAAACAAAGTTCAAGACAGGTCTGCCACAGGCAATAGCCTCCAAGGAAACCATCCCAAGGGATCCAAGCTTAAACCTGTCCATCACCACATCAGCGTTCCAAAAATATTTGTTCATATTTTCATGAGAAGTCGCTGGCAAAATATTTAGATGTAAACCCAACGAATCCGCCAAAGCCACGGTCTTAGCGAAGTCCCTGCCCTTATACATGAGAAAAACTTCAACTTCGTTTTTCAACTTGGCTAATGCACGTATCGCTATATCAGTACCCTTCACATCCCAGTTAGAGTCACTTGCAACTAGCACCCTCAACTTTTCCTTGTGAGCCTTGACCGGTTTGGGATAAAAGAGGCTGGTGTCTACTGGGTTGGGAAGATACTCCGTGTCCTCTCGGTACCTCTTCGCTGCATCAAGTATATCCGGGCTGCTCACAAGTATAATATCACATTTCTTCAGATTATGCTTCACAATCCTTTTCCAGGCAAAATGGTTGAGGTTCCGCCTCACATCAGTTCCATGTGCATGTCCAACTAACGGGCGTTTTCCTAGCTTTGAGCTAATGTAACAGTCTTGAAGCAAATAATTAACATGATAAATGTCTCCTTTTGTTCTCAAAATGTTCCAAGCGATTTTGAACGTTTTGTCAAAAAACTTTCTCGATCGTTTAAAATGCACTACATCAATGTAACTGGGCATATACTTAATCAATGTCTCTCCGACAAACGCACAATCGTTAATCATCACAACCTTCATGGTCCTGCTTTCACATCCAACCCTTGAAGCACGCGTCTTATACCATAGTTAGCAAAGTTCTTAAGCTGTTTATAATTTCACTGAATATCTTATCTGCAGTCAATGCTTAAAACTGTGCGCGAGTGCCACTCGATGTAAGCTTTCATCTCCTCATCGGAACTAAGTCCCAGAAAATCTTGGAATTGCCTTCAATTCAGATTCAATGTTGCTATGAAATATCCTTAAGAACATCTAAGACGTAGTTGATGTCTTCTCTATCAACCAGAGGGTGAACGGGCAGACTTAAGACCCGTCTGCAAGCTTCCTCAGTATTGGGGCACCTTGTCCCTCCGTAGCCTAACTCCAGATAGAGTGGCTGTCTATAAATGGGGATGGGATAGTGAACAGCAACCCCAACGCCCTTCTCAGTTAGAAGATCAGCAAGCTCGTCCCTGTCTCTGGGATACTCCTCTTCTACTCTCACAACATACTGATGGAAAACATGTTTCACATCCTTATCTACATAGGGTACAGTTAAACCCGTGAACTTGCGGATTCCGTTACTCAAAAGCTTCGCATTCACTCTTCTTTTCACGTTAAATTCATCAAGTTCCTGAAGTTGGACTAATCCGATGGCAGAACAGAGTTCGGTCATGCGGTAGTTGTAGCCCAATGTGTCATGGTGATACTTCTGGGTTTGCCCATGATTTCTGAGTAACCGAGCTTTCCTAGCCAGTTTCGGGTCATTCGTGGTGATCATTCCTCCCTCGCCCACTGTCATGTTCTTCGTGGCGTAGAAACTGAAGCAACCCATGTCTCCTATGCTTCCAGCTTTCTGTCCGTTATATTCGGCTCCGTGGGCTTGGGCAGCATCCTCCACCAAGAAGATTCCCTTGTCTTCAGCGATTTCCTTCAGGGCATCCATCTTGGCAGGTTGACCGAACAAGTGGACTGGTATTAATGCCTTGGTTTTGGCAGTTATCTTCTCGGCAACATCTGAGGGGTCAATGTTGAATGTTCTTGGGTCTATGTCAGCGAAGACGGCTTTCGCATTCTGAAATAGTATGCAGTTGCTGGAGGCTATGAACGAAAAGGCTGAGGTTATCACCTCGTCGCCGGGACCTAAGTTGAGAGCTTTAAGCGCCACGTCTAAAGCTACGGTTCCGTTGGTTACGGCAACAGCATGTTCTACGCCGATATACTCTGCAAACTTTTCCTCAAAGAGCTTAACTTTTTTTCCTTGAACCAGCATGCCTGATTCCAAAACTTCTTTCACGGCTTCCAGTTCTTTCTTTCCCAGAGCAGGTTTTGCGATTGGTATTTTGCGTTTCATTCCATTTTTCACTCTCACTTCAGCATATATTCATCACGTCAAATAATTCCATTCAGGTGTTGGATTTGGATTCCATCTTGATAACTTTTGTCTCAAAAGCATTGACTCTATCTTTTATCTTATCCGCTTCCTCAGCTATTTCAGGGTCTTCCATTTCCTTTTTTCTCTTCTCATTCGATGCCAGAATCAGCTTGATGAACTCTGAATCATAGCTTTTCGAAAGCAGTTCAGCATTTGAAATGAGGCAATGTCCGCCGATTATCCCTGGAAAATAAATCGGTCTATCAAACCGCACTTTATGTGTGTCCTCCAGAAAATCTGTAATCTGGTTGAAATCTGCGCCAAACTTTCTTGAGATTCTATGCATTTCTTGGAAACAAGCAATCATCCATGCACGATATGTTGTCGAAAATAACTTAGCTAACTCTGTTTCCGCCGTTCCTGTCAAAACTTTCGTTTTCAATCCCATTTCTTCGAAGTGCCTGCGAGCCAGCTCTGCTGACTTTTTGTCTATGCCCCCAACATATTTTGTCCAAAACAGCAGATCCCTTTTCATGGTTTCTATGCTGGTATGCATGCCCCTGATGGGAGAATGCACGATGTGACCTCCAGAAAGCTTGTGTACCTTCTCGCTGGTTCCCGGTGGAACAGAGCTATTGATAATCGTTAACTTGGACCTGAACTGCTTCATGTAATTCACTGTTGTTTTAACGAAGTCTTCTTGGTTGCTGCAACGGTAGCAAAGGTGCAAGACGTCCACTTCCTTTGGCAAGTCATCCTGTTGAATGTCCTGCATCTTTTCTTTGTCAATGTCCAAACAGTAAACGTCAAATTTTTTGCTTTGTTTTAGTAACTCAAACAAAGAACGTCCTATTTCACCCACACCAACAACTAGGACTACTGGCTTAACCAAGCACTAATCCTCCTATGAACTATTCTAACCAGAAAAACTACTAGCCTACTAAAACTAATAAAGGTAATCTCAAACGTAACCTTGCCTAGCTTGATCATAAACCTTGAGATTTCTGTTTCATGAGTTTTCTTTCTCTAATCGGCTTCCGTTTTCCTGTGAGAAAATTCCGTTACTTATGAGGTTGACTCGTTAGTTTTCTCTATTGTGTAAATTCTTTTTTACTAACTTCTTTGGCTGGATTACCATACACGAGCTTTTCAGGTAGTACATCTTTTGTTACAACAGAACCCGCGCCGACGAGTGCATCTTTTCCAACGGTTACTCCCGGAAGAATTACGCTTCCTCCCCCAATTCTCGCTCCATCATCAACTTTGCAAGGTTGGATGTTTCCATCAATGTACTTGTCATTCAGAATAGTTGCTTTGGGTCCAAGAAATATGTTGTCTCCAATTATGGTTCCGTTACTGATAGTTACGTGGCATTGTATAAGACAGTTTTCGCCGATTTTCACGTCTTTTCCGATGTCGCAGTAACTGCCGATTCGCACGTTATCTCCTATTTCTGTGTTGTCGCCAATCACCACGTAATTCCATATCGTGGCATTTTTGCCGATCCGAACATTTTCCCCAACAATAGCTGTTCTGGAAATCATTTAATGCATCTCCATTTCTTGCTTAGAAACTAGGAATGAAAACCGTATAAAATGTTTGTTCTCATCTCTGAGATAACTCAAGTATTATGTTTGCAAGGTTTTCGGCACCGGATGGCAACGTAGGAGCCGTTCTGTTTCTTGCTTCATCTATTGAGTTCAGGAGAGTTTCCAAGTTTATTTCTGAAACGAACACAGCGTTTATTTTTTCAGCCAGAAGTTCTGCGTCTTCTGCTCCCACCGTTCTTGTCCACTCGGGGTTTAATACAATCACGACAGGTTTTTTGTAGACCACCGCTGCCTCTAACGCCGTTAATCCGAAGTGCGTCACTACAACTTCAGCGCCCGCTAGAAGTTCCTGAAAACCTTCTGTGAAAGTTAGCACCTTCCACTCAGGATGCTTCTCAACGTACGGTTTTGGATCAACTTTTCCAGTCTGCAAAACTACATTATGTAGGCTGCTTTCTGCCATGGCATCAAACAAAAGTCTATGTCCATGGGTGCCTCCTGTAACCAAGATGTATCCCCTGTTCTCTGGTTTAAGCTCCAGATTGGGAACTATTGGACCAACCACCACGCCGTTAAGCAGTCTCTTCTGCTCCTCCCAGTGCAAAGCGGTTATTGCCGAAAAATGCTGCAATATGCGAGCGGTTTTAGACGGCTTCGAGAAACGAACAGGGCTCTCAATGTTAACCACAGGAACGCCCCTCATCCACGCCATTATTGCCGGTAAAACACAGAAATTACTGCCTGAACTCACCACAACATCAAACTCGTGAAAGGGTTGACCAACTGATTCTATGAAAGCTTTGGCTAAACGGGGTATAAACTGCTGGGTTGACGTTTTTGGACCCCGCGGTTTAATAAGGAACTTGACGTTTCCAAATTTGCTCAGTCTTCTTTCGCTCAAAGTGTCTCCGTGGGGCACAAGGAAAGACAAATTCATCTTTTTGTGAAGCGCTTGAGCTAACGCGTATGCATAGCCACTGTGCCCTCCGCCTCCAACAAGAATCAACACGCGCCCGTACACTTGCTTCTCCCACAACATCTTTCGGGTAACAAGGTATATATCTGTGCTTTCATCCATTCAGAAACGTTTAAATGTTGGTGAAAGAGGCTTTTCTCTCTGGAGGCATAGTTGATGTCAGAGAAGATTTCACGTGGACTTACTTATCAATGCGTGAAATGCGGTGCACAAGTTAGAACAGAAGAACTTGAGTTGCGCGGTGGAGGAGTAAAATGCACCTTTTGCGGTTACCGCGTCCTCAAGAAGAAAAGACCACCTGTAGTGAAACGGGTCTCCACAGGATAACTTCACTCTTTCAATTAAAAGGCGAAAGCCTAAATAAAACTCTTTTTAGAGTAGTGGATTCGATGATTCCGAAATTTATGTTCCTGACTAAGGGCGTAGGCAGCCATAAGGAGCGTTTGGCATCCTTTGAGTTAGCTTTGAGAA
>Ga0315555_1003494_pt1 | contig 10799 bp, 9 predicted proteins | sample SalMarSW160380MG_FD_202113 | JGI IMG/M metagenome (GOLD analysis project Ga0315555, IMG submission 202113) | Salt marsh sediment microbial communities from the Plum Island Ecosystem LTER, Massachusetts, United States - Salt Marsh Sediment SW1603-80 ...
TAAATATGTTTATTGATCCGAGAATATCTTCAATTTTTATTTGAGTATAAATACGGCGGGGTATCATCGCTACGGGTCCAAATACCGAGTAAGAGATCTTTGTCTTGGGGCGTCAGGACTTAAGCCTTTGTGCTTTTTCATCCCGTACGCGGAAGCGCCGATCTCATATTGTAGGAGTACCCTGCCTTAATATTTTCCTAATATAGAATTCGTTATATCTTTCAGGTAAGATGAATTCAGCACTCTTATAAATATTTAATTATTTGAAGGCAAAACTTATAAACAGAAAAGAAGGGATGAGAATATGAGAATTTTAAGAATAGTATTATTGATTATTACGATATTTGGATCACTTAACTTAATAAATGCTCAAGAGTTTAAATATGAAATTCCAATGAGGATTGAAAATGATTGGGAGGTTGAAAATATATATGATAGTAACGTTAAAGTTGATTCACTTTTTATGTTGATTAATAAAATTGAGAATAAAGAATATAATAAAATACATAGTATTTTGATCGTTAAAAATAACAAACTTATATTTGAAAAATATTATAGCGGTAATAAATATAAATATTGGTTGCCTTCATCACCGACATTTGATGCAGGAGTTGTTGATTATGGAATTGATTCAATTCATAATATTCATTCTGCTACAAAAGTATTTACATCTCTCTTAATAGGGATAGCGATGGAGAAGGGATTTATTGTATCAATTGATGAACCAATATATAAATATTTCCCTAAATATATTGAGTCAAGTGATAGTATGAAACAGAAAATAACCATAGAGCATCTTCTGACTTGTACCTCAGGATTAAAGTGGAATGAATTAGATGAACCTAAAGGCCCTTCAAATGATTTGGTAAAATTACTGGCGAAAGTTTTAAATTCTAAAGAAGACTTGGAACATAAAATTGCATTGCCTGCTGATGATTTAATAGAATTTATACTGTCAAAACCTTGTATTGCAGTGCCTGGAACAAAGTGGTATTATAGTGCAGGAGATTTGGTGTTACTGGGTGAAATAATTAAAAACGCCACTGGATTGCGGATGGATAAGTTTGCTGCTAAGTATTTATTTGAAGAATTGGGAATTGAAAATTATAAATGGGAATTGATTGATACCGATATTGTTAACGCTTGGGGAATGCTTGAAATACGTCCCAGAGATTTTGCTAAATTGGGTTATTTATTTTTAAACGATGGAAAATGGAAAAATAAACAAATTATTTCTAAAAATTGGATCGAAAAAAGCTCGATAAAATACATCGATGTTCCATTTGTTACTGAAGAATGGGGAAAGCTAAGTTACGGTTATCAATGGTTTCAAAGAACTACAAAAATAAATAATAAGTCTGTTAATTATTTCTTTCGGCCAGGAATGGGTTGTCAGTGTGTAGCAGTTTTCCCAAAATATAATGTAGTATTTATTATAACCGGTGGTTATTGGCCTTCTGATGGTCCTGTGAATGAAATAATCGATAGATTTATACTACCATCGATTATGACAAATTGAAGTAATTCGGTTATCAGAATGAATTCTTTTTATTTTGTGCATATTGAAAATAATTACACGCCAAAAGATTCCGCCAAAAAGCGGAGGACGCAAAAAACGCGAAAGCATGGCGGGCAAGTTGGCGTAGCTTATTTATCAGCCATATATTTGGCGGATGCGCCAGTCATTAGCCGGCAAGAATAATAAACAATAAATATAAATGTCTTATTATTACGGAGGAAGCAAATGCTACTCAATATTATTTTGAATGCACTTATTCTTGGAATTATAATACTAATTGTTACGAAGGGGTAAAATAAACCAGATATTTCAATTCTTCTCGGGTTGCCAATTGGCTTAGGAATCTTGAGTGAAATCCTTTTTTTGTTCCTTGGAATATTCTCTCTAGTTATTAGTTTAGGAATTGCAGTGTTTGCTTTACGCTGGGCGTTTAATCTCACAAATAATCATTCTTTGATAGTAACAGGTATATGGGGTGCATGGCAAATAGTATATTCATTATTTTAGACAAGAAATGCAGGTGATATTCTTGCCGCCTTATCAGGTGCTCCCTGCAAATAAAAAGGGATTATACTATGATCAGTCGAATATGGCATGGATACACTTCACCGTCAAATGCAGATGAGTACGAAGCACTTCTCAAGAGTGATATCTTTACAGGCATAAAAAACCGTCAGATTACCGGCTATAAAGGTATACAACTGTTTCGAAGGAATCTTGATGCTGAAACAGAATTTATAACGATTATGTGGTTCGAATCTCTTGATGCAGTGCGTGTATTTGCAGGTGAGGATTACGAAGCCGCGGTCGTTCCACCGAAAGCAAGAGCATTGCTTTCCCGGTTCGATGCACGGTCACAGCATTATGAAGTGAAAGCGGAATTGATGGAGAGCGGAATATAATTAGGCTTTTAGAAAATTATAACGGCTGTTATCTGAAAGTGGGGACGTTCAATCGAACGTCCCCATAAAAGTATTACCTGCCTGACTCATTTAATAGCATCAGCAGAGTCTTTGTGAATTCGTACGACATTTTCAGCGAAGCCGGAGAGACATTTTTTGAACGGTCTTCAAATGTATGTATTATGCTAAGAACTTTAGGTGCGTTAAGAGAATCAGCTTTATAGCCGTTTTTGACATATTTGCTTAACCGTTCGCCATCGCCTTTCGGAACTATAGAAATTGATATGTTCTGCAAATCGAATTTTGAAAACGACATATGGTCTGAGGCGGGGTAATCCGCACTTTCGAAGAATGGAAATCCTGTTATTTGCGCTGCTTCGTGGACATAACGGAGGAATGTCCGGTTATCATTTCCGACCGGACCTACAAAAACTTCCTCGCCCATACCCTCAATATCAAGATTTATCATTGCTAAATGACGCTTGGGGACGACAAATTGTTTGACGTAATAATATGACCCGAGACATTCTGGTTCTTTCCGGTCGAAGAAACAAAAATCAATGGAATAATTCCACTCCACATCCTGCAGCTGTTTAATAAGCGAGAGTAAAACAGCAACACCGCTGCCGTTTTCATTGGCACCAGGGGAATCACGATATGCATCGTAATGCGCTCCTATTACGATCTGCTTTGCCCCGCCTCCGGTTCGGATAATAATGTTTTCGCCTTTGATTGTCGTTGTATCTTTTTTATTAGCGACAATGTAATGAGTGAACGGTGCAGTGACATACCCGACACCTAGTGTTTTCAATTGGCTTTTTATAAACTCATTACGCTCTCCATGCGATTTGCCTTCAATACCCATAACAGAAAATATTAATTCATCTCCGATGGGTAATTGAGCCCATGACAGCGAATATGCAAATATTGCGATAGAAATAAAAAGATAAAAGCGTTTCATAGGGAACCTCATGAATTTAACCTTATACGAAATGTGGTTTTAAAGCCGGATTTACTTTCTTTAAGAAACAACCTGCCGCCGTGATGCGACTCGACGATACGTTTTGACAAACTTAATCCTAAACCCCAGCCGCGCTTCTTTGTCGAAAAGCCGGGACGAAATACGTCATTGCGATGTTTGATATCGACGCCTTTTCCGGTATCTGAGATATCGATATAGCTGTATTTGCCGTGGCGGGAAATAGAGTAGGTGATCGTTCCCTTGCCGTTCTCAATTGCATCGAGTGCGTTCTTTGTCAGGTTCTCAATGACCCATTCGAATAGCTCCCGGTTAATGCGTGCATGCACTGGCCCGGGCGACTCGACGACAAGATGAACTTTTTTGCCGAGTTGGGGAATCCGCCGCTGGAAATACTCTGATACTTTACCGACAACTTCGGTAATATTTTCTTCGTGTAAATCCGGTTTGGAACCGATTTTCGAAAAACGGTCTGCAATTTTCTGGAGGCGATGGAGATCGTTCTCCATGTCGAGCAGTGTCTCCGTCGCTTTTGAATCTCCTGCCGATTGATCTTTCAATAATTCCACCCAGCCGAGCATGCTTGATATCGGCGTCCCGAGCTGGTGAGCGGTCTCGCGTGCCATTCCTACCCAGATGTTGGTCTGTTCGGTTCGCTTTACATAGCTGAAGCTGATATAACCGATGAGAATGAAAAGAGTTGCAACTGCAAGTTCAATGTAGGGAAGCCGGCGAAGCTGGACTAACAGTGCCGATTCGCCGTAATGAAGATAGCTTAAAACAATCGTATCTTGATATGTGACTTTAATAGGCGGCCTGGAATAATCCATTTCAGCAATAAATTCTTTAAGGAATAGATATTGCTCTTTCTGCGATTGCGTGGAATCAATAGTGATATTTTTGGTGCTGGTCTTGTAAGGAAATTGCGGTTCGTTATTTCGGTCTGTCATTACAATCGGAAAGTCTATGGCGTTAATGATCTCGGTAAAAAGGAAATTATAGTCGCCGTCGTTCGCTTTTCCGTTGGCAATATATTCCAATGACTTGGCATAAAGATCGGCCACTTCTTTTTCTTTTTTGCTGAGCGTATTTACAAGATAGTGGGTGTACCACAGTGTGGCAGCAATGATCACAAAAGCGAGGGCAAGCAGAAAAATCTTCAATTTGCCGGACCGGGGGATAGAACCGGTTGTGGCAGATTTGATAATCGATGCTGTTTTCATATCGAATTAATATGGTTATCGCACCATTAAAGTTTGATCACGGCGTGCACCGACCGATACCATCCAGATGTCTGCGCCGATCATTTTACCCGTAGCTTCGATGTACTGTCTGGCTTCCTTAGGCAATTTTTTATAACTACGGACATCCGAAGTCTTTGCCTGCCAGCCTTTAAAGGTCTTGAATATCGGCTCTACGACATCGAGTGTTTGCGAGTCGGTAGGGTAATGATTCAGCGTCTTACCGTTGACTTTGTATCCGGTGCAAACCTTGATTTCTTTGAACTCGTCCAGTACATCAAGTTTTGTAACAGCAACCCGTTGTATACCGTTGACGCGAACGGAATACCTGAGACTCTCTGTATCCAGCCAGCCGCATCGGCGGGGCCTTCCTGTTGTAGCGCCGTATTCGCCGCCGATTTTTCTCAGCCTGTCTCCGATTTCATTGTTCAATTCTGTCGGGAACGGCCCGTTGCCGACTCGCGTGCTGTAAGCTTTAACAATTCCGACAACAGAATTGATAGAGGTCGGAGGAATGCCAAGGCCTGTGCATGCACCGCCGCTTGTCGGATTTGAGGATGTGACAAACGGATATGTGCCGTGGTCGATATCCAGCAGCGCGCCTTGAGCGCCTTCGGCAAGGATGCGTTTGTTTTTTTTCAGCGCATTGTTGAGGTATTCGGAAGTATCGGTAATATACTCATCGAACTTCCGGTCGAATTCCTGATATTCATTTATAATTGCATCTACATCAAGCGCTTCTGTTTGATACAACTTACTTAGTAGTTCGTTGCTTGATTCAATATTACGTTTTAATTTTTTACATAAAATATCGCGGTTCAATAAATCAACAACGCGGATGCCTGTGCGTGTATATTTATCGTTGTATGCCGGGCCGATTCCGCGTCCTGTGGTGCCGATTTTTACTGCGCCTCGTTCGCGTGCAGCATCGAGCATTTTATGATACGGCATAATCAAATGGGCATTATGGCTGAGCAGGAGTCTGCCGCCGATTTTAATACCGGCGTCTTTCAGCTGCTCGATTTCCGTCATTAATGCCACCGGATCCAGAACAACGCCGTTTCCAATGACGCATTTTACATGCGGGTGAAAAATTCCGGACGGAATGAGATGCAGTACATACTCTTTCTCTTCTTTCCCTTTTCTACCCGGTAATACGACCGTATGACCCGCATTGGCTCCGCCTTGATAACGGGCAACGATATCTACTTTTTCGCTTAAATGATCGACAATTTTTCCTTTTCCTTCATCGCCCCACTGGGCGCCTACAACTATTTGAACTGGCATGTTTATTCTTCTGAGTTTGTGTGAGTGATTTGTCCTGTCTATTCTTTGTTCTTACCTAAAAACCGAAAGTTTAAGTTCAGAAACTATTTAACCAATTTTCGTAAGAAAGACAAGGACAACACAGAATTCTTCCAAGTCTCGGAGTGAATTACTTTTGGATTGAATTTTTTCTTTGGCTTATCTTCTCCCGTCGGATGACCAATCGGGATGACATTGAGAGGTATAACATCAGGCGGGATATTTAAAATCGATCTTACAGGTTCCATTCTGTCGGGATACGGATAAACGGCAGTCCAGATAGCTCCCAGGCCGATGGCTTCCGCTGCAAGAAGTATGTTTTCGCTCGCCAATGTCGAATCAATAACTGCGTAATCGGCCATTTTTTTATGTGCTTTTTCCGGCATACCGCAGACAATAATTGCTGCACCGGCTTTATATATCATCTTAGCAGACGGCAAAATATCACCGAGTTTGTCGAGGGTCTTTCGATCGGTAACAATAACGAATGCCCATGGTTGACAATTTACTGCGCTTGGAGCTGCCATTGCAGCTTTCAAAAGAATTTCTATTTGGTCTTCAGTTACAGGTTCGCTTGTGTAATTGCGTACACTTTTGCGGTTATGAATGACAGTAAGTGTGTCAGATATGTTTTTTTGGTCCATTGTTACCTCAATATTTGTTAAGCTTTTGCCTTTATTCTTATAATGTACTATATTGCCTCCGGCAATTTTATATAATTCTACCGAAATATAAACAAAGGAGCAAGCGGTGGATAAGTTCATTATCAACGGCGGAAAATCCCTGAACGGTACGGTCGCAATCGGAGGGGCAAAAAATGCAAGCTTGGCATTAATGCCGGCGACGATTCTGGCGAGCGGGACACATCATCTTCATAATACTCCGGAATTACGCGATATACTTACAATGACGCAGTTGCTCGAAACAATGGGAGTGAGTATATCGTCGGCAAATCAAACATTAACAATAGATACAAAAGCGATCAACAGTTATAAAGCGCCGTATGAACATGTGAAAAAAATGCGTGCCTCGATTTATGTATTAGGTCCATTAACGGCAAGATTCGGCAGGGCAAAGGTTTCGCTTCCCGGCGGCTGCGCGTGGGGACCACGCCCGGTGAACTTGCATATCGAAGGCATCCGAAAATTAGGAGCGGAGATTGAAATTAATGCCGGTTATATTGTCGCAAAAGCAAAACGCCTCAGCGGTACGCGGATTCTTTTCGATATCTCGAGTGTCGGAGCGACAGGCAATGTCATGATGGCAGCCGTACTGGCAAAGGGAACTACTCTTATCGAAAATGCGGCACAGGAACCCGAGATTGTTCAATTATCGGAATTCCTTGTGAAGATGGGTGCGAAAATTCACGGAATCGGTACAGGCCGTCTGGAAATTGAAGGCGTGGATGAATTGCATTCGGCGGATATTACGACAATCTCCGATCGAATAGAAGCAGGCACGTTTCTTATTGCCGGTGCAATAGCGGGGAAAAAAGGTGGGAAGATACGGTTGGAGAAATGTAATCCTGATCATATGGGCGCACTTATCGTGAAGCTGGAAGATGTCGGTGCAAAGATGACGACGGGACCGGATTGGTTAGAGCTCACACCGCCTGAGAAAATTCGTGCTGTAAATGCGACAACGGCAATCTACCCGGGATTCCCGACCGACATGCAGGCGCAATGGATCGCCCTGATGTCGCTGGCACAGGGAACAAGCATCATAACTGATACGGTTTACTTCGACCGCTTTACACACGTACCGGAATTGATTCGCCTCGGTGCAAATATTACAATAAAAAAAAATATTGCTACCGTCATAGGAGTGAAGAAATTGACGGGAGCAAAAGTGATGTCTACCGATCTGCGTGCAAGTGCATCGCTTATTCTCGCCGGCCTTGTTGCCGAAGGAACAACGGAAGTACTGCGTGTGTATCATATCGATCGCGGGTACGAATCTGTTGAAAAAAAACTTCAGGCACTCGGCGCGGATATCCGCCGTGAAAAAGGAGAAGAATTTTAAATTACTTTATTACCTTCGCAAGGTTGCTTGGTTTAAGCGAAAAATACCTTGCGAAGGTCGCTTTGCTTGGGCGAAGATAACCTTCGGAAGGTAATCCAGACTATGCAGACACGTGCGTTCAAAATTTCTATTTTGGTTCTTATTTTTTTCTCCATTGTTTGTACACGCATTCCTTTGTTTAATTATCTCGGTTTTGAATTCTCCGTAATTACCGTACTTCTTGCCGGATTTATTTGCGGGCTTCTAACGCTTTCATACTGGAAAAATGCCTGCTGCAATTGCAAAGCTGACGTCTGGCGGTTCATCGGTCAGGTTCTATTAATCCAGTTTGTTCTTCTTGTTATTCCGTTTCTAATATCACTGGTAAATGTATTCTTCGTAAAGAATTGTTCCATCGGAAATGGAATAGTGCTTTATGCTCTTATCGTTATTCCAGGCGCGATCTTCTCTGTTGCCCTGGCAATGATGGTTGGTGTATTATTTGAAAAATGGCGAAAAACAATATATACGGCTATTTATTTTCTTGTTCTAATGCATATTCCGATAATAACATTCTTCCGTCCGCAGATATTTGCCTTTAATCCTGTCCTCGGCTTTTTCCCGGGGTTTACTTATGACGAGACACTGCAGGTAACTCAACGATTATTGAATTATCGATTAGCGACATTAGCTGTGTCCGGATGTCTTGTTACCATTGCAGTATGCATCCGGCATAAACGGTTTTGCAGGAAAGAAAGTAAAAATGCTTTTCAACAATCATTTCCTTTTATCGAAACCGTAATACTTGCCTTACTGATTCCTATTGTTCTTATGATGTTGTTCTTTAACGAACGCCTTGGTTTTTCTTCATCAAAACAATATATCCAGCAAAAGCTTGTAGGGAATTATAAAACCGAACATTTTGAGATTATTTATCCCGCCGGTTCTGTAAAACGCGAAAAAATCGAACAGATCGGATGTTTGCACGAGTTTTATTACGATCAGATTTCGCAGACTCTGAATGTCGGGACACGGGAGCACATAATCTCTTTTCTCTATTCATCGCCTGAAGATAAAGGAAAATTTATCGGAGCAGGATCTACCAATATATCCAAACCTTGGCTGCGGCAGGTCCATATCAATCTTGCGAGTTTAGATGCGGTATTGAAGCATGAATTGGTGCATGTGCTCGCAGGAGAGTTTGGCTGGTCGCCTCTCAAGATCTCACATAACTCGGGACTTGTGGAAGGCATCGCTGTTGCTGTCGGAAACGATGTATTGTATGATGAACCGCTGCATCGTTCGGCTGCACTTGTTTTTGCTGCCGGAATCGAACCGGATATGAATTCGATATTTTCAATTTCTGGATTTGTAAAAGCATATGCCGGAGTGAGTTATACGCTTGCCGGTTCTTTCTGTAAATTTCTTATAGATTCGTTTGGCATAGAAAAATTTAAGCAATTATATACAACGGGTGATTTTATTCAGACATATCAGCGTGATTTTTCTTCATTAACCACAGACTGGGAACAAATGATTCGTTCTCAACAGCTTACGACGACAGATAGTGTTAAAGCACGTTATTTCTTCAGGCGTTCGTCTATTTTCGGAAAAGAATGCGCACGCGTTATTGCCAATATAAACTCAGAGACTAAAAAACTCCTTGCCCGGAATGACTTTGAAAAAGCTCTTGCCTCAGCAGAAAAGTCATTATCACTAAGTACAACATCTCAAGCGGTTTTTCAGAAAAGTGCAGCACTGTTCGAGATGCAGAGATTCGAAGATGTAATAAAATTCAGCACCGCACAATTGTGTGATACAATACTCGGTTCTTCTCTTCTTCCGCTTCATCTGCGGCTTGGTGACGCATACTGGGCGGTGGACTCAATATATGAAGCAAAGCAGGAGTATACATTGCTCGCAAACATTCATTTAAATGCCGGTTATGACGAAGCGTGTGCACTTCGTTTGGAATCACTGAAGGATGAACGGGATCAAAAACAACTGCAAGTATATTTTACACGTTCGATGGAAGATACTAACCGGATACACTGGCTTTCAAGTCTCTCTTCTCCGGTAGCCCGGTACCTGCTGGCAGGCGAACTGATCGCCAAGGATAAATACGGCGAAGCTTGCAGCAAACTCGAAAAGATAGATCCATTAGACTATCATTCTTTTGAATTCTTCTATCTTCAACGGCTTGGGAAGGTTTACTTTTTAATGCAGGAATATAAAAAAGCGAAAATAATATTTTCGAAAGCCTTGTCTATTGCTTCGTCAAGTTCATTCAGAATAGAAATTAAAGAGTGGATAGAAAGATGCGAGTTTGAATTAACGTTACTTTCGGAAGGTTCTCAAGGTTTAAAATGAAACCTTCCGAAAGTTATGTTAGGCAACTGCTAAATTGAAGGACAAGTTATGGAATGCAATAAACCGAAGAACATAAAAAAATGCAATTGTACATATGAGCCATGTTCCCGCAAGGGAATGTGCTGTGAATGCATCCGTTATCACCTGCAGATGCAAGAATTGCCTGCCTGTTGTTTCCCTGACAACATGGAGCAGACATATGACCGCAGTTTTCGCACTTTTGCTCAAGCCGTGATGAACGGGAAGATACCGAGCTGAGTTAACTTCCAAGTACTGATAACCTTGACGAGGTTCAAAGGATGAGAATTGAAAAATGACTCATTATCAACTCTTGGTGTATTTATTTTTTTAACAATATCAGTTTTTCTGCTAAGATTTTCTGTTTTATCATCTTATAAATATCTCTATCATGTGTTTCAAGGGCTGATTTTTTCTGAGTCGACTTTTTTCATATTTGCTAAAGTAATTAGACAAATTTATAG
>Ga0315555_1003496_pt1 | contig 10795 bp, 4 predicted proteins | sample SalMarSW160380MG_FD_202113 | JGI IMG/M metagenome (GOLD analysis project Ga0315555, IMG submission 202113) | Salt marsh sediment microbial communities from the Plum Island Ecosystem LTER, Massachusetts, United States - Salt Marsh Sediment SW1603-80 ...
GTCGCCGGCGACGAGCGGATCGGGGTCCTCGAGGTGCTGAACCGCCTCGACGGCGGATCCTTCACGGCGGACGAACGGCTGATCCTCGTCTCGGTCGCCGACGAGATCGCGTTCGCGGTCCGGAACGCCACGATCTTCGACTACGTCGTCAACACGTACTGCAAGCGGCGTCAGGGGAAGAACTCCTGCAAAGGGTGCGAGCGTCCTCTCGGCTCCTGGACGCCCTGCATGCGGTACCGCGAATTCCTCCCGTAAGGCCCTCTCTTCGGGGAGGTCGGGTTGTGGCTTGACGTCTCACAAGAGTACCTGGACCGGGGATCGATGAGGGGCGACATCGGGGCGCGTCGCGCCCTTGCCCGACCACGGGAGACCGAATGACGATCGAGCTGCTGGGTACGTACTTGCCGATGGATCGCCGGCGGGCCCTCGCGAGCGGAGTCGATCTCCCGGTCGATACCGCGGGGTCGGTCCTTCTTGCCGACATCTCCGGCTTCACGTCCCTGACGGAAGGGTTGGTCGCGAGCCTCGGCCCCCGCCGCGGCGCCGAGGAACTGACGAGGCTCCTGAACGCCGTCTACACCGGCTTGGTCTCCCGGGTCCATCACTTCGGGGGGAGCGTCGTCTGCTTCATCGGCGACGCGTTCATCAGCCTCTTCCCGGACGACTCGGGCCTCCGCGGCCTCGCCTGCGGGCTGCAGATGCAGCGGACGATGAAACAGTTCCAGGCGATCGCCGCGCCGCAGGGGGGGCGCGTCTCCCTGTCGATGAAGGCCGCGGTCGCCGCCGGCCCGGTGCGGCGCTTCGTAATCGGGGATCCGGGGATCCAGCTGATGGACGTGCTCGCCGGAGCGACCATCGATCGGCTGACGGTGGCGGAGCACCTCGCGGAACGGGGGGAGGTGATCGCCGCGCCGGTGGTGGCGAGGAAGGTCGGCGCCCACTTGATGATGGAGGCCTGGCGCGGGCGATTCGGCGTGGTGGAGGGGTTGAGGGAGACCGTCGACCCGACTCCGTGGCCGGACCCCTCGCCGCCCGGTCCGCTGCCGGAACGACTCCGACCGTACCTTCTTCCCCCCGTCTTCGATCGGGTCGAGCGCGGACAGGGGGAGTTCCTCGCCGAGCTTCGGCCCGTCTCCGTCCTTTTCCTTCGGTTCGCCGGAATCGACTACGACGGCGACGCCGCGGCGGGGGAGAAGCTCGACGCGTTCGCGACGTGGACCCAGGGGGTGGCCGGTCGCTACGGCGGGTACGTTCTGCTGCTGACGACCGCCGACAAGGGGAGCCACCTCTACGTCGTCTTCGGGGCGCTCGAGGCGCACGAGGACGACCGCGAACGGGCGGTGGCGACGGCCCTGGAGCTGAAAGACCCCCCCTCGGAGCTTGGCTTCATCGTGGGGATCCAGATCGGCGTGAGCCACGGACGCGCCCGGGTCGGGGCCTACGGAGGCCGGGCGCGGCGGACGTACGGCGCACTCGGAGACGCCGTCAACCTGGCCGCCCGGCTGATGGAGGCGGCGCCGGTCGGGGAGATCCGCTGCGGCGAATCGATCCACGAGTCTGCGAAGGGCCGGTGGGCGTTCGACGCGCTCCCGCCCGTGTCGCTCAAGGGGATCGACCGGCCGCAACCGGTCTATCGCCCGCTCGGCCGAGCGGGGGCCGGCTCGGCCCGCGATGCGCGCGACCTGATCGGACGCCGGGCCGAACTGGGGGTCATCGAGAGGGTCCTGCGGGGAGCGCGGGCCGGTCCGCGGCGGATTCTGCTGATGGAGGGCGAGGCGGGAATCGGGAAGAGCCGGCTCGTCGAGGAGATCCGGTGTCTGGCGGGCGATCGCGGTTTCTCGTGCCTCCTCGGGGCCGCGGACAGCATCGAGCAGCACACGCCCTATCGGGCCTGGCGCGAGCTCCTGTCCGCCTTCTTCGAGCTGGAGGGCGGGGCGGATCCCCGAGCGCGGCGGGAGCGCGTCGTCGAGCGGCTTGCGGCGGTCGATCCGGGCTACGTCGATCGCGCCCCGTTGTTGAACGACATCCTGGAGCTCGGCCTCCCCGAATCGCGCGTCACGGGCGGCTACGATCCTGAGGTCCGGCAGGAGAGCCTCGCCGCATTGGTCGGCGAGTTGCTGCTGCACCGGACGGTCGCGAGCCCCGTCGTCCTGATCGTGGAGGATGCCCACTGGCTCGACTCGCTTTCGTGGGAGCTTCTGGTCTCCGTGGCGCGCACGCTCGCCGGCCGGCCGGTCCTTCTCGTTGTCACGCATCGACCCTACGTCGACGTCGTTCCGGAGCAGTACGCCGCCCTGTCGCAGATGAGCGGAGTCGAAAAGCTCGCGCTGGGATCGCTCCCCCCAGGGGAGACGGTCGCCCTCGCCGCCGCCCGTCTCGGCCTGGAGACGTCCGCGCTCCCGGAAGCGGTCGTCACTCTGCTCGCGGAGCGGGCGGGCGGGAATCCGTTCTTCGCCCTGGAGCTGATCGGCGCGCTCCACGATCGGGATCTGCTCGCCGTCGAGGGAGCGTCGTGCACGGTGGTCGGAGGGGTGGACGCTCTCCGCGAGAGCGTCCCCGACACGCTTGAGGGCGTGGTCCTCTCGCGCCTCGATCGCCTCCCGGCGGGAGAGCAGCTGACCGTGAAGGTCGCCTCCGTCATCGGGCGGAGCTTCCTCCTGCGAACGCTGCACGACGTGCATCCTGCGCAGTTCGAGCGCTCCGAGCTCCGAGCCCAGCTTGCACACACGTCGCGCCGGCGTTTGACGGTGCAGGAGGCCGAGGATCCCGAGCCGAGCTATGCGTTTCATCACGCGGTGACCCAGCAGGTGGCCTACGACACGCTCCTCTTCGAGCAGCGCCGCGAGCTGCACCGGGGCGTCGCCACTTGGTACGAAGAGACGTATGCCGGACAGTTGGATCCGCACGTCCCGCTGTTGGTCGTCCACTGGAACCGGGCCGGCCGCTCCGAGAAGGAATGCGAGTACTCGCGCCTCGCCGGCGATCAGGCCGCCGCACGGCACGCCAACGCCGAGGCGGAGGTCTACTTCACCCGATCCCTCGAGTTGGTCGACGAGCTCGACGGCCGGGGGGACTCGGAGCGGCGCGTCGAGATCCTTCGGCGGCGGGTCGGGGTCCTCGCTCTCCTCGGCCGCGTCGTCGAGGAGCGGGCCGATCTGGAGCGGCTGTCGTCGATTGTCGGGACCTCCGGCCGGCCGGCCGGACGCGGCGAGCTCCTCCTCCTCTGGTCGGACTTCCACAAGCGCTGCGGGCAGTTCGAGGCGTCGAGACGACAGGGCGAGCTCGCGCTCGCCGCGATGGAGGAGGCGGGCGACCCCGTGGGTCGGGCGAGGGCCCTGACCCGCATCGGGAATGCCCTCGAGGGGGAGGGGCGTTTCCAGGAAGCGCGGGAGTCCGCCCGGAGGGCGGTCGCCACCTTCCGCGAGGTCGACGCGCTCGACGGGGAGGCCGCGAGCCTGAAGTCCCTGGGGATCATCAGCGCCCGTCTCGGGGAGCTGCCGGAGGCGATGGAGCGGTTCGGCGAGGCCCGCGCGCTCTACAGCCGACTGGGGGACCGGAAGGGCGAAGCGGACATCCTCGGGAACCTCGGTGCGCTCAGCTACTACCTCGGCGAGTACGAAAAGTGCATCGAGTACACGGAGCAGGCGCAGCCGCTCTTCCACGAGATGGGAAACCGGATCGGGTCGGCGAAGTGCCTGACAAACCTAGGCAACTCGTACAGCGCGCTCGGCGCGTTCGCCGAAGGGCTGGAGAACCACCGTCGGGCACTGGAGCTCTACGAGCAGCTCGAGGACGCGAATGGATGCGCCGACAGCCTGTGCAACATCGGCATTGCCCACGGCGCGTTGGGTGTCGGAGGGCAGCCAGAACTGACGTTCCAGGCGCACGGAGAACGGGAGGAGCTGAAGGCTGCCGTCGAAGCGACGACCGAAGCGATAGCGCTCTACACGCAGATCGGAAGCCAAAGAGGGAAGGTCATATCCCACTTCAATCTCGGAACGACTTGGCTCTGTATCGGAGACATCGAGGCGGCCGAGGCACAGTTGCGAGATGCGCTGCGGATGAGTCGAGAGTTGGAACTGGATCGGCTTGCGATGAGATCCCTCTCCGCGATGGCCCGGGCGCGCTTCCTCGCCGGGGAGCTCGACGAGGCGGCGAAGCGAACCGCCGAGGCGCTCGCTCTTCTGGGGGACGGGTCGTCACCGGAGGCGATCGAGATCCACTTCACCCAGTTCCGCGTCCTCGTAGCGCTCGGTCGCTCCGACGAAGGGCTTTCGCACCTGGAGGTCGCGCGCCGTCTCGTGGACGAGCGGGCCGAGAAGATCGACGACGAGAACCTGTGCGCCCGATTCCTCGCGACGTATGGGGAGATCCTGAGCGCGTGGGAGAAGCGTCAGGCGGCGTCTCCCACGTAGGGAGACGCCGCCTCTCCATTCGCTGGTTCGAGCAGTCCGAGCCGCAGTCTAGAAGAACGCCACGGCGGCTTCTCCCGGCGGGTCGGTCGGCAGGTGGAGGAGGTAGTACTTCTTCCCCGCGACGAACTGCGCTTTGTGGATCCCGAACGAGACCGTCGCGCTCCCGGGGATGATGTAGAAGACCTCAGCCCCGTTCGCCCTGTAGCCCTTGCCGTAGGCGTTCGTCATCGTGATCGACGCGGCGGAGCCGCCCTCGCTTCCCGTCTGCGTCGAGTCGACAAGGAAGTAGAAGACCGAGTCGGGAATCGGGACACCGTCCATCGTCAGCTGGCCGAACACGGCGAGTCCGTCGATGTCCGATTCCAGCACGACTTCGCTCACGGTGTCCGATGTGACGGTGACCTCGTCGGTGGCGCTACATCCGGTGTCGCGGACGACCGTCACGCGGTAGACGCCGGACCGGCTGACGGTGAGCGACTCGCTGCGGCCGACGATCTTCCCGAGCGTGTCCTCCCACGTCACCGTGTACGGGCCGGGGGAGCGCGCGATCGTCGCGGTCAGGGTGACTTCCGGGACGTCGAGTGTGAGGAGCCGATCGGGTCCCGCGTCGACGAGCGGCGGCTCCGTGTCCTCGACGACGACGACCGAGTCGCTCGACGAGCAGCCGTTGGCACCGGTGACGGTGACTGTGTAGGTCCCCGGCTCGTCGACCGTGATCGTCGCGGAACGGCAGATCGTGCTTCCGCTCGGCGTGGACCACTCGATGGCGTACGGCGCTCTTCCTCGCGAGATGTTCGCCGTGAGGGTGACCTCGCTGACGTCACACGTGAGGACGCCGCTGACGAGCGCGTCGACGACCGGCGTCTCGACGTCCTCGGTGACGATGACGGTTCCGGTCGACGAACAGCCGTTGGCGCCGGTCACCCGGACGGTGTATGTCCCCGCCTGGTCGACGGTCGTCACGGGAGCGTCCCCGATCACGGCGCCGGATGCGTTCCGCCACTCGTACGTGTAGGGGAGACTCCCGCCGGTCGCCGTAGCGCGGAGGTCCGTCTCGGTGGCGGTGCAGGAGAGGAGCCGATCGGCCGTGGCGTCCACCGCGGGGGCCCCGAGGTCCTCGGTGACGACGACAGTGGCCGTCGCTGAGCAACCGTTGCTCCCGGTGGCCTTCACGGTATAGGTGCCCGGTCTGTCGACCGTGATGCGCGCATCGCGGCCGATGACGCCGCCGCCCTGAATCCACTCGATGGCGTACGGAGGGCAAGTGCCCGATACATGGGCCTCGAGCGTCGCCTCGCGGAGTGCGCAGGTGAGTGCGTGATCGACGGTCGCCGTGACCGCGGGGCGGCCGAAGTCCGCTGCGACGATCACAGTGTCACTGACGAAGCACCCGTCGGCTCCGGTGACCTTGACCGTGTAGGTTCCGGGCTCGTCGACGGTGATCGAGAGACCCCTCCCGACGACCCCGGCCCCCGCCCGCGTCCACTCGACGGAGCACGGCTCGCACGACGGCTTGCCCGGGCAGAAGTCGGCGGTGAGCGTCACCTCGGGTCTCGCGCAAGTGAGGACCTGGTCAGCGCACGCGGCGACGGTCGGCTTGCACGTCGTCGGGGCACACGTCGTCGGGGTACACGGCCCACCGTCGACGGCGATTTCCTTGGGCGCCATCGCGCTCGTCTCGCAGGGCGACGCCGAAAAGTCCGTGATCGGCAAGGGGTATTGCCAGGGGGAGGCGATGAGCGGATAGCGATCGACAACGGGAGCGTAGTACGGCTTGTCGCCGATCCCGTCGCAGTCGCCGTCGGTGCCCTGGTAGTCGCTCCAGTAGTTGCCCACCAGGCCGCAGTACCAGACGTTCCTGCCTTCCGGATCGTGGGCCGCGCGGGCGTTCAGAAGGAAGCTGTTCCTCGTGACGGTGTTCTCGCGGGAGCCGAGGGTCAGCTCGGCTCCGGTCCGATTCTCAGCGATGAGGTTTCCGGCGATCCCGTTGTCGTGAGAGTTCTCCAGCAGGATGCCGCGCTCGTTCCGGAGGAGCAAACAGCCTTCGATCGATCCGTTCGCGACGTCGAGGAGCCGGATCGCGGCTCCCGAAGCCGCTTCGATCACGCAGTTGCGGATGACGAAGTACTGCGACGTGTGTTCGATGTTGATCCCGAAGTCCGCTCCGTGGGCGATGATCCGCCACCCCTCGATGACGTACGGCGATTCCTCGGTCCCGCGTCCCGATACAACGCCGCTGTCGCAGGTGAATCCCGCATTTCCGTAGATGTAGATAGTCTCCCGATCGGTCCAGCAGCCAACGTCCTGGCCGACCTGACCGCTCGTCGGCAGGGCGGAGATGAGGGCCACCACGACCGAGACGCCGAGCAGAAAGCTCTTCCCGCGCATCATCGCCTCCTTGATCCGATTTCAAACGAGGGGATATCGCATGTCCGTCCAGATCCGGAGTATAGTCCCCCTGCGGGCTTCGGTCCGTAACGCCCGTCACACTGGCGCTGCGACATCCGTCGCGTGGTGGGGTTCGTGCCGACGGATCGGCGGCCGCGGTCGGGATCGTTGTGGTCGCGAAGAACCGGACGACGGCGTCGTGGGCCGGCTTCCAAGTCGGGTGGAGTGAACGTTGCCTGTCGCGGTCGCAGGGATGGAGGAACGACGGACAGTCGTTGAGAGCGACCGGTCCGTCGAGAGCGATGACGGCGTCCTTGATCGTCGCCTCCGAGGCCGGCCGCCCCCACGAGGTCATCCGGGATTGTCGAGCCCTCGAATGGAGCCGAGATCGTCTGCTCCTCTCTCTGTGGCTGTCACGGCGCGAGCGACGACAGGTCGGTGCGCGGGGTCGACCGACGGTCGATTCCGGCCTTCACAGTCTTGCCACATTCTCGCTTCGCCGTCTCCATGCCCGGAGATCACCCTTCGAGCGGCTGAGATGGACATGGAGGTGACCATGAGACGAAGGATCGTGCCTCTAATCGGAGTCGGGGCGCTCGTCGTCGCCGCCGTCGTGCTGACGCTCCGTGGGGATTCGTCGAACACGGCGGTGTCCTCGCCGACGTTGGAGGATCGGATCATCGCCGTCTATGAGGAGGCCGGGCCTTCGGTGGTCAACATCACCGGTCTGACCTACGTCAGTAACCCGTTCTTCGGAAGTGTCCCGCAGGAGGGGACGGGATCGGGGTTCGTCTTCGACGACCGCGGTCACATCGTCACGAACTACCATGTCGTCGACGGGACGTACCAGTTGATGGTGACCCTTCCGTCGGGCGTCGAGTACGCCGCGGAGATCGTCGGGAGCGATCCGGGAAACGACCTCGCCGTCCTCCGGATCGACGCCGGAGCCGATCTGCCTCCTCCTCTGGAGCTGGGGGATTCCGACGCCCTCCGCGTCGGGCAGTTCGTCATGGCGATCGGGGCGCCGTTCGGACTGGAGGAGACGCTCACGACCGGCGTCGTCAGCGCCCTCGGCCGGGTGATCGAAAGCCCGGAGGACGACCAGTTCATCGGCGAGGCGATCCAGACGGATGCAGCGATCAACCCGGGCAACTCGGGCGGACCGCTCCTGAACTTGGACGGCCAGGTCATCGGGGTCAACTCACAGATCCTCAGTACGAGCGGTAGCTCCGCGGGGATCGGGTTCGCCATCTCCTCCAACACGGTGAAGCGCGTCGTCCCGGAACTGATCGATCACGGCCGGTATCTCCATCCGTGGATCGGCATCCAGACGGTCGACCTCAACTCTTACACGGTCGCGATCTTCAGGAACGCCGGGGTACAGCTGCCGGTGGACAGCGGCATCCTGGTCGTCGGGTTCGAGTCCGACTCGCCGGCGGAGGACGCGGGGGTGAACGGCGGAGATCGCACCATCCGGTACGGCTGGTATTCGATCCCGGTCGGCGGGGACATCATCGTCGCTGTCGACGACAGGCCGACAAAGAAGATGGAGGACCTGCTGATCTACCTCGAGGCCGAGACCAGGATCGGTGACACGGTCCGACTGACGGTCCTCCGTGACGGGGTCGAGCGGAGGATCTCGGTGCGGGTGGCCGAGCGCCCGATGGAGGGCTGATCGGTCCATCGAGCCGGCCTCCGCGAGCGTCCGTCTGACCTCCGATGTCGGAAGTTGCGACACTCCTTGGCGGTACGAGCGGCCCAGGAGGGACAGTAGTCGACGTCGTTCCGCTGGACGCGACGGGCGCGACGACGGCCCTATGGGGAATATCGTATGCACTTCCGACGAGGCACGTGGTGAGGGGGTCGGGGACATCGGCCGTCTCCCTGCTCACCGGCTTCAAGGTCAGATTCCTGCCGTTCCGGCTCTGCCCGTTCTTCCTCACGGCGTCCGCCAGCCCGATCCTCACCGGCGGGACAGCCGGAAGCCCGAGATGGGGCATCAACCGGCCAGGAGACGGCGGGCGAGGGCGACGGCGCCCTGTTCGGTGACCTGAGTCCCGAGCGGGGTCAGGCGGACCTCGGGCGGGACGACGTTGAGGTGTCGGCGCATCTCACGCTGAATCGGTTCGAGCAGCTCGGGGTGCGCCAGCGCGATCCCGCCGCCGACGGAGATGATCTCGGGATCGTAGGCGTTCGCGATCGCTGAGAACCCGAGACCCGCGGCGAAGGCCGCGTCGTCGATGACGGACCGCGCAACGGGATCCCCTTGTGCCGCCGCTTCGAAGACCAGCGCGGGAGTCAGTCGGTCGACGAGGGCCTCGAACGCCGACGGCGCGTCAGCCCGGGCGAGAAGCCGGACCAGCTCGGATCCGCTCCGTCCGGCGTCCTCGAGGGCCAGTAGGCGCGCCCGAGCGTTTCCGACGATCCCGGAGCCGGAGGCGTAGGCCTCGACGCACCCTCGATTTCCGCAACCACAGAGGAGGCCGTCCGCGCGGGCCACGATGTGGCCGAGCTCGCCCGCGTTGCCGTCCTTGCCGAGGACGAGGCGCCCTCCGTCCCACGCCCCGACACCGAACCCTGTGCTGATCGTGGCGTACGCGAGGTGAAGCGCCGACTTGTCCGGGGCGTCCCTCCCGAGGCCGTAGTAAACCTCGCCGAGGACGGCGCCGTTGCAGTCATTGAGGAGATCGACCGGGCAGGAGAACGCCCGACGCAAGGGATCGACGAGCGGGATGAACCGCGGAAGCTCCCGGTGCGACTCGGCGAGACCGGCGGGGACGATGTTCGGCGGGCTCCACAGTCCGCCGTTTCGGATCGGACCGGCCGAGATGACGCCGATCGCTCCGAGCCGAGGCCGACGCAGGCCGGACAGCGCCGCGCGGAGCATCCGCACCAGCTGCTCCGAGAGCCCGCGGTAGGTGCTTCCCTCGGCGGTGTAATCGATCGAGCCGGACGCCGCGTCGGTCGATTCGACCGATCGCTGGACCCGCCCGTCGGACGAATCCGCCACGACGAGCGAGATCTTGGTCCCGCCGATGTCGAATCCCGCGATCACATCGAGCATGTCGCCATCGTATCGGAAGCGCCGCCGTCGCACAACGACGCGGTTGCGGCCCGGCGGCATCTTCTCGATAATCCTATCCAGGTCAGCGATACGGAAGGCAAGGGAGGAACGGATGCATCACGCGGTGCTTCTCGCATGCGATCCGGGGGAGGGCCTTCGTCCGTTGACCGACAAGGACACGCCGACCGCCTTGTTGGCGCTCGGCGATCGGAGGACGCTCCTTCGACGGTCGATCGACCGACTCGTCGAATCGATCCCTGTCTGGAACGTATGGGTGATCGTGCGGCCGGAGCATCGAGCGCGCGCCGCGGCGGAGCTTGAAGGAGCGATTCACGTCGCCGTCGATTCGGGCGGGCCGGTCGGCTCCTTGGTCGCGGCCCTGTCGGAGATCGTCTCCTCGGAGGGCGGACCCGCGACGGTCCTCGTGCAGCCCGCGACGCACGTCGTCGCGGACGAGGTGGGATACCGGGAGCGCCTCGTTGCCGGTCTCGACGAGGCCTCGTCGAGAGGGACGGGTGTCTCGTTCACGGCCGCCAGCGGCGGGGGAGAGGAGGTCGCGACGGGGATCCTGGCGTGGCCGGCCGACCGGCTTCGCGAGCGGCTCGCGGCGGTCGCGCGGGGCGGTCCGGCATCGATTCGCGAGGCGCTGTCGTCGCTCGTGGGTGGGTCAATCGCCGTGTCGCTAGGCGACGTCGGCTGGCTGGACGTCTCCGACTGGGAGTCGATTCGACGGCTGCTCGAGTACGTTGAGAAGCCGTGGGGGCACGAACGCCTGTGGGCGCTCAACCGGCACTACGCCGGGAAGGTCCTGTTCATCGAGGCCGGCGAGAGCCTGTCGCTGCAGTACCACGAGACGAAGGACGAGACGATCCGGATCGTCTCGGGGCGGATGCGGTTCCGAGCCGGGGCATCGGCCGACGCGCTCGAG
>Ga0315555_1003497_pt1 | contig 10795 bp, 9 predicted proteins | sample SalMarSW160380MG_FD_202113 | JGI IMG/M metagenome (GOLD analysis project Ga0315555, IMG submission 202113) | Salt marsh sediment microbial communities from the Plum Island Ecosystem LTER, Massachusetts, United States - Salt Marsh Sediment SW1603-80 ...
AGCCATTTCTTCAGCATTCCTGCGTTTTGGTACTGACCGACACTATCTTCGTGTGCATCATAGATCAAAGGGGCGCAATTCTGATGAACCATTGAAGCAGCAATACCCAATCCATCCCACTCGTTAGCATAGAAAACATCGCATCTGCTGGCTTGGGATAACTGCAATGCCTGGACATGCTGTAACTTGGACCAGAACCACCATTCGTATGCGACCGGACAAATCTTCCCCAGCATTAGCAGAGCTAGCGCCGCAGGCGCGGGCAATTTAGACGAGGAAACGGAATTCCAATCTACATTCGGCAAATCCGCCCAACTGGAATGCGGAGACCCAAAACCGATCACGGTTAGATTGAAGTATGGCGCAAGAAACTTGACCTGGCGGAGCACACGCGCGTCGAGGTAGATGTTCGAGAAGGAGATAATGCACACTGACTTTTGCATAACTTTAGCTATTTTAAACGGTCCAGACGCGCCTTACATAACTTGACTTTTCAGGCCTAGTACTACAGGACAATGTCAGATGACTTGATGCAGATAATCGGGTAAAACTGACTATGGAACCCCATTTGGCGGCAGTTTACCTGCTCGGAAAACTGAAAACCGGCAACTTGCGCTGTAATACTAGCCAATACAATAACATGATGTCGATCCCGACAAGCACGGTCTTGATGCAAATACCTAACCACAAATCACTCTGTACTTGCCTCCCCACAGCTACCAGCCCTATCGTGAACAAAGTTGCCAAGCCCAATTGTTTCCAGTTATGTGGTACAGGATAATATTTCTGGCTATAAGCCATATTTAAATAAAAAACTACAATGGTACTCAGAAGTGTTGCGACAGCTGACCCCATAATTCCAAGAACAGGAATCAGAGCAAAGTTGAGCACAGTATTGAGTATCGCGCTCAAGATATTGATAATTGCAATCAGGCCAGTCTTTTTAGCAATCCCGAGCCCCGGGGTATAGATGTACATTCCCGCCAGCAGAGTCGCGAGTGCCAAAAACGGCACTACGTCTGCTGCAGCATAATAAGCCGGAGTAGTCAACAAAATAAGCGCTTCCCTAGCAAACAGGGAGATTCCCAATAAAATCAGCAAGGCTAGAGCGACAGAATACTGGAAGATACGGGCGATTTCCCATGGTGCCTCTGGGCGGCGATAATTGGCATAAATCAACGGAGTCAACGAACTAGCCATGGATATCAGGATCAAAGATATGGGAGAAACAAGCCTATATCCGATCCCAAACAACCCTACCTCCGTAAAGGACATTATCTGTTTGAGTGCAATTCGATCAATATACATAGCCACGAATGCACCAATGCTGGACGGGACAAGTGGGATGGAGAATTTGAGCATCTCGACCAACTTAGTCCAATCAAATCGCCAGCGTAAATTGTGGCGTACAAAAAAAACCGACAGAACGACCCCAACCGCGTTCCCAGCCAAATTTCCCGCAATCACACCGATCACGCCTAAGCGTAGGACTAACACTAGAAAAACACTCACCAGTAATGTGGCAATCGTCGTCCCTAAGCTAGTAATAGCAAAGGCTATTGCCTGCATCTGACAACGCAGTAGCAGACTCAACAAGCTAAACACACCTCCACACCACAATGATAAGAGAGCCACTCGCATGAGTTTAGCTTGATCGGGTGTATCTAGGATCAGAGTCGATAAAGGCTGTGCCAACAGGATACCCACTACGACAAACACTGCATAGCTGCCTATGGTGAACCAAAGTGCCGTCGAGGCATAGCCGGTTTTGTCCACCTCTATTGACGTGTCCGGGTAATAACGATACATAGCTTGCGAGATTTCTAGCACAATCATCACCTGGGCCAGACTGGAAAACACTCCGATAATGTCGTATATGCCATAGTCGGATGGTGAAAGCACAGGCGTGTATAAAGGTAGAAGTAGAAATGATGCCCCGCGAGCTAAAATGCCAGCTATACTATAGATTGCGGTATCATTGAAAAATTGTTTCAGCATGAGAAAATACGGCCAATTGCAACCACGGCTAACGCATCAAAATTTTGCGCTGTAGCGTCTCTCCAAATCATCCAAATACATCAACAGGGTGCTAATACGCCTCGCCACATGTGTGTCTCCTCTCAGCATCAGATCCTTTTCAACTATAGAGGGGTCCAAAATGTCAGCGGCAAGATGGTAGAGACGGTAATGTTGCTGGAAATCGGATAACAATGCGCTGATCCTGGTTTTATACTCGCTTTGCCGAGAGCGCCAGTACCAATATCCATAGCGGACCGATGGAATTCTTACTTTCAGACCAAGCTTCAGCATTCTCAGTTGGTTTTGGGTCTCAAAACGAGCAACACTGAATTCGGATGATAATCGAATATTCTTTCCATAGATAGGTGGTTGCAACAAACGTGGATCTATGGCCTTCATAAACCGAATGAAATATCTATAGCTAGCCCATGGCAAAGGAACTCGATTGAAAATTGTACGTATGAAATCCAGTCCCCAGAGTGGCGCAACGGTCCAGAAATGGATTCTCTCCCGATCTTCTGCCGCAGCGCCTACATAGTGGTTATAGTACTCGTAATACCATCGCTTCAACTGATCTTGGCGTGTTTTTTCAGGATAGGTGTTTAGATATGCCTCGACCTCGTCCAGGTAAGTATCAGGGTTCAGCTTCATCATCCTACAAGCTGTTTCCACCGGCATAGAATATAGTCCTCGGCTAAGACCACGGAAGAGAGAGTGGTAGTAATGCTTGGCAGGATGGCGAATGAACTCACCACCCAAACCAGTAAAACGCGCCACTTTGCCAGGAAATTGTTTTTTAATGGCTTGAACATCCTGATAACAAACATATGTCGAGTAATAGTTCACTGCCCCGTCAGTTTTGCGAACGAGAGGAACCAAGTCTGTGGTATCGTATGAATGCTTGGCTTGGACTGTGCGAAATTCACCTGGCGATCCCATCTTCTGAAATACTTCCTGCGCCCAATCACTCTCGTCCCCTGTAGAAAGCTTAGGAGAAAAGTATGTTACGTCTCGACTGACCCGGCTCAAACCAGCCAAGACGGTGCGCGTATCAAAACCACCACTCAGATCTGCTATGAGGCGATAACCATTTCTCTCGAGAGTCTTGGAGCGATTCTTTACTGCTTGGAGAAAAACGTCCCGTAGAAAATCAATACTTGCTGCTTGGTTAGAAAAAGTATCGTATGAAACAAAATTAAAGTCACTCGAGTTTGTCACTTGTAGTCGAAAGCCCCTGTCTTGTGGCTTAACCTCCAGCATTTGTGCTGGCTGCAGACGAAACACATCCTGGAAGATGGTTTTGTTACCTAGCGTATATTCAAACAGAACAAAATCGATGAGACCAGCCCGATTCAGATTAATGCGCGGTATAAAATGCAGAATAATCTTTGGTTCTCGGCTAAATACGCATACTGTATCATCGCAATAATAAAAGAAAGCAAGACGAGCCAAGTAATCGTTAAAGATAAGAAGCTTACCATCTGTATTTTGCCTGATTTGCACTAAGAAATCGCCATCGGCAGTCTCAACGAATCTCCTCACCAGGCCCTGATAGTCACTACTATCTGCAAAACGTCGGGCGATCTCCACCAACCGAGTTTGAACTTCGGCCAGAGAGAAATTATAGACTATCCCGTCCAAAGCAATTGTGATGTCCTGCTCTTGCCACACCGAAAATGGGTAACCCTCATGGTATGAAACCGCAGACAAACACTGTGGAGTTTGAATAATCACATCTAACTTAAACCAATTTTCTAGCAGAGCTTCATTCAAATCTAACTCGCTCACCAGCCCATTAGTTCCGGTGGAGGATAGGATCGTATGTATACCAGCCATTACAGTCCTCCATTACACCACGAGAAAATCACCGGGCAACATGATCAGATAAGGCTCCATTACCGGTGTTCATTGCCAAATCTATCAACGCGCGTTCTAGCAACGGTTTATCGCCAAGGCAGAGCGCTGACACACCACCCACTTCAATAACTGCACGCACAATTTCCTTGAGTCGCGTCGCTGGTAGCCCCGTTCCGTGGATATAGCGGATACGCTGCGGATCAAAAAGCCACTCGTCCGGAATAACTCCTTGGAAAAGCCACAAAAATCGTTGGGCTACTTGTCGAGGTCTCCACTGTGTTGCCATAAACTCCCATGCCCGGCGACCCAGGTCCATCCGGTAGGTCTCATCCACAACAAGTTTCTCAATCGCGGTTTCAATATCATCCGGATGACAATAATAAACTGGTGGGAAATCTTCCACCTCAAACACTCCTGGGATCGTCAGTTTCTCGTCACAGGCAAATCCACATACAATGGCTGGCTTTTTAAAGCTGGCCGCTTCAGTAGCAAGTCCACCCATGCGCGTGTCCGAATACAATTCATCTACCACAAAATCGCAGCGCGCCAATTCATTCAGCACTTCGGCATTTGGTCGCCCGCTTAGCTCCACATATTCGATGATGTGCCCTTTAGATCGTAATGTAGTAATCGTATTCCGAATTATCGCTGTACCCTTATATTCCATCCTGGAAGGTGCATGCAGAATACGCACTGATTTTCCGAGCGACTGTTTTTGAGTAAATCGGATAGGATCTTCAAGTATGCAAGGAAACCCTACCAACAAAAAGGGCACAAAGGGCTTTTCCTGAAATTGTGCCGACAAATGGTGATCCACAATAACGTCTGCGTATCGCTGAATAGATAACACATTGGCCTTTATTCTTTGCGTCAAGGTAATACATTCCTGTAAGGTCAGACCACGATCTGTTGCCATGACAGCGCCGTTAATGTAAGGCGGCCGGGAATCTGAGCCATAAAAAACAAAAATGATCCGCTTTCTGAAAAACTTGAGGATGGGCAAATCAAGATGCCTGCCAAAGAAACTTTCGCCAAATGCAAAAACGAAAACATCAAACCGCCAAATACACTCCCACAACAAAAACCATTTGAGTAAAATGTGCCAACCGCGCCACCAAAGCTTAATCAGCAGAGACGGAGGAGATGTCTGAGATCTGCCTCTCCGGGCAACTGCTCGAACTAGCTTCATCAAAGGGGTGTAGGAGGTCGTACTTGTATCCTCATATTCAAAGGCATGTCCATAGTGAAAAAAAGTGTTAGGCACTGCTAGTTCAGTCAGCCCCCTGCTAAGACCACGATTGTAACCTGCAATTTCAGTCAGTCCAATAAAGATTCTCATAGGACATCAAACCCTCACTTGGTTAGGTACCGGATCTGGGGCCGTAAACTTGATATAAAAGCTTTTCGGAACGCGGTTCAACTTATACATCAGCCACCAGAACGGACGCATACGTTCGAAGGTTTGCTTGTAAGTCTTGAAATCGCGATAAGTACTGTGAGGTAAATTCATGATCTGTTCAAATTCCTCGTCAGAAAAGCCGAGGCGCTTCTTCACCATCTCGAATAGTTCGGGATCGTATTCCTGCGGCTTGTTCAATATCTCCAGCCCCTGCTCACGCGTGATTTGCCCAGAGCGGACAAGGGCCGAATACCCCAGCAGGCGTGTATCAATACCGTATCTTTTTGGCATGTAGTAGGTGTGCCAGAAAGCGGTAAATCGGTTTTCGAGATGATGACCTCCATACCATTCCCAACCCAATTCGCGAGTCAGGAGAGCCATAGCATCTTTTTTTACGTAGTCGACGTAATACAAAGGGCGGATTTTCTTAATACCCAGAACCGCTGTCCATTTGATGAAATCCCACATCAACATATTGGGATAAGTCTTGAGTGGAAGAGTGCCGTAATGCTTTTGGACGTTCTGAATGTACTTGCCATCCATGTAAATCCATCCCAGCGGAGAAATGCCTTCCGTGCGAAAAGAATGGCCTTCAAAAATGTACTTGATGTGATATTTCTCGGCGGCCATATTCAGCACTACCGCCAGGCCGATATCGGTCGGCGATTCGGTGTCCGGCACACCTGCCTTGAGAAAAGAACGGTAGATATCATCATATTCCTTATTGTCTACAACATAAGTATAGAGATCCACATCCAATTTGTTCAGAACATCATGGATATTCTCTACCGCAACTGTTGAGTCCCAGGTATTATCAAAATGGACAGCCAGAGGTCGCAGGCCAAGTTGTTTGCTCAAATAGAGCAAATATGACGAGTCGCAGCCTCCGCTGACACCAACAACCACGTCATATTGCTTGCCATGCCCCTCCTTGCGAATCTGGTTGGTAAGTGCCTGTAAGTGAAGTTTGCCTTCCTCGCCAGTCGGATATTCCTGATTTAACTGGTCATGAACATGACAATAATTGCATACTCCATTTTGATCAAAATGGATATTTGGAACTGTTTCATCATAAAGACAACGAGAACACCTTTTCATCGTCTCTCCTAGCTCAAAACAGCTTCCAGTTTTTCGCGCTCCGGAAAAGTGATCAGCACCGCGCGATTACGCCCGAAATAAACCACCATACTGCCCGCCGCGCAGGCAGATGCGCCGGATTCTTTCACGGCCGCGCGAAAATCATCAATCTTCCCGGCCCCCCCGCAAGCAATAACCGGCACACCGACTGCGCTCGTTACGGTTTTGATAAGCTCAAGATCATAGCCTTCCTGAGTGCCGTCCCGGTCTATGGAATTCAGCAATATTTCGCCCGCACCCATTCGTTCCATCTTGACAGCAAGCTCGACCGGATCGAGGCCTGTGCCTTTACGGCCACTATGAATAAATACTTCATAACGATCAAACAGTTTTCTACGCACATCAATGGAAACCACAATGGTGGAACTGCCAAACTTATCTGCCGCAGCATGCACAAAGTCCGGGTTATCGACCGCATGGCTGTTAATCGCAACTTTTTCAATGCCCAGGCTGAGTATCCGGCGAATCGTCTCTACATCACGCACGCCTCCACCATACGTCACCGGCATGAAACATTCGCTGGCAATTTCCGAGAGCACTTTGTATGGAGGCTCGCGCTTCTCAATGGTCGCAGAAATATCAAGAAAGATTAGCTCATCCACCTCCTTTTCATTATATATACGAATGGCATTGATCGGGTCACCGATATAGCCGGGGTCTCTAAACTTAACTGTCTTGACCAATGCGCCATTCTTGAGAAGCAGGCAGGGCATCACCCGCGGCATTAACATCAGGCATTCTCCACAAAGTTCTTATACAGTTTCATGCCGAACTTATGGCTCTTTTCGGGATGGAATTGAGCGGCCATAATGTGGCCATGCTGAATGGCGGAAACAAAATCATAGCCATATTCTGTGGTGGCAAGTACATCTTCTGGATTGTGAGCAACAACATGAAAAGAGTGGACGAAATAGAAACGCGGCTCGGCATACATGTCCTTGAAAAGCGTTCCCTCGCGCTGGATATTGATCGTATTCCAGCCCATGTGTGGAATCTTTAACCTGCTCTGTTTTGGGTCAAAACGGAATCGGACGGTTTCTGCATCAATCCAGCCGAGGCCTGGTAGCTCGCCCTCTTCACTGATCTTCGTCAGCAATTGCATTCCAAGACAAATGCCCAAAATGGGTGTTCTGGCCTTTAGCACTTTCTCATTAAGCAAACCAATCAGGCGCGTCTCACGCAAACGTTTCATACCCGTATCAAAGGCGCCGACTCCAGGCAAGATGAGTTTATCGGCCTGCTCAATATCTTTAGTCTCAGATGATATTTTTGCGGCAGGCGCTCCGACCTTCTTAAGCATGTTCAGGATTGAGCCTAAATTGCCCATTCCATAATCAACAATTACTATCATTATTCCTCTTGAAAACTAAAAAACCCGTGTGTTGCGAAGAAATCTGGCAGGACTCCCAACTACTACATTATTTTCAGGTATATCCTTCAATACAACACTTCCCATTCCAATCAGACAATGATCCCCAATGGTAATACCATCTCTAATGGCAGAATTCGTACCAATGTAACAACCCTGCCCGACTCGAACATTTCCTGAAATGCACACGCCGCCAGCAATGCAAGTAAAGTCGCCAATTACATCGTCATGGCTGATGATGGAATTCGGGAGAATATAGACGTGCCTCCCTATCTCCGCGCCAGACGCGATAGTAACATTCTGAAAGACTACCGTTCCGCGTCTAACTTGAGTCATTCTTGAAATACTGGCTGTTGGATGAATGACTGTCTCAAAACGCTCTTCTCCAATTCCCACTTTTGCCAGGATCTCGCCCCGTTTCCAAAAATTGGACGTACTTCCTATTCCAAAAACAAAAAAGATATTCTTCAATTCCCTCGCCATTTGCAAAGGCCCTAGGACTTTTACGCCGTGAAAGGACTTATCCCATTTACTTTTATCATCGTCCAAGAAACCGACACATTGATATAATTTTTCACGTTTGGAATCATTGATATCCAGCAAAGTATCTAAAATGTCAATACAATTACCTCCGGTGCCAAAAATAACGATGTTTTTCATTCTGGAATCCAGAAATTAATTTGTCTGCAACGCTACAACAGCATTGAGTGTATCCGCGATCAGATCTAAATCATTTTCGCTCATCTGCGGATAAAGGGGCAAGGTGATTGTGCGCGTAAAAGCCGCGTGTGAATTCGGTAACTGTCCGGCCTCATATCCAAATTGTCTCTGGAAAAAAGGCTGGTCATGCAATGCATAAGTGCCGAGAGTGGTCTCAATGCCGCGCGCTTTCATATTTTCCACGATTTTGTCTCGGTTGAGGTTTTCATCCACAAGAACGACATACGACTGGTAGATGTGACCGCCCCACTTTGGCTCAATCGGGATACAAATGCCCGGAATCTTTGAAAGTCGCTCAGAAAGTGACATGGCTAACTGGCGCTTGCGCTCGATAAGCCAAGGCAATTTCTCCATTTGTGCCACACCCATGGCGCTGAGCACATCGCTCAAGCGGTAGTTGAAACCGGCCGCTTCATATTGGAACCAGGCCCCGGTTCGCACGCCGCCATGACTGCGCAACAGTTTGATTTTTTCCGCCAGTTCAGGGTCTTTGGTAGTAATCATGCCACCCTCTCCCGTGGTAATAACTTTGCGCGGGTGGAAACTGAAGCATCCCATTGTGGAGAGGTTGCCACAATAGCGATCGTAGTATTTTGTTCCTATGGCGGTCGCTGCATCTTCTATGACTGGCAGATTGTGCTCTTTAGCGATATCCAGAATTGGGTCGAAATCGGCAGCGCACCCAAATGCATCCACCGGTATAATGGCTTTTGTCCGGGGGGTGATCTTATGGCGCATATCCTCCGGATTCATTGTCAACGTGTCCAGGTCAATATCCACAAGAACAGGCGTGGCGCCTAGTTGCACAACCACATTGGCTGTTGCCGGGAATGTAAAATCGGCCACCAACACTTCGTCGCCGGGCTTGATATCCAGAACAACCAGTGCAAGATGCAAGGCGGTAGTACAGGAACTCATTGCAAAGGCGTATTTACAGCCAATATAATCGGCAACTTTTTGTTCAAATTCGATCGTTTTAGGTCCCTGCGTTAAATAACCAGTGGACAGGACCTTGGCAATCTCCTCAAGCTCGCGTTCGTCAGTATAAGGAATGTTTAGACGCATCATCATTGCATCATGCTCCTGTACCATTCAACTGTCTCGGCCAGGGTTTCAGTGGAAATCGTTCGAGCCTCAAAACCCGTCAATTCTTTCAAGCGAGTCACATCCCCGCAATGACGGCGCACATCGCCAGAACGTGCTGCAGAGTGAAAGACCGGATGATCCGGCGCACCCATTACAGCCGTTAATTGCGAGACCAGGCTATTCACCGAGGTCTCGCGGCCGGAAGCAATGTTAATAACTTGGCCGCGTGTCCTTTCCTCTTCATAAATCTTCACCATCGCATCTGCTGTATCTCGTACAAAAATAAAGTCCCGCGTTTGCTTGCCATCGTCGAAGATCTCAATCGGCATGTTATTCAAGACACGGCGGATGACAATGGGGATAATACCGGCGTAACTACCTGGGTTCTGTCGGGGCCCAAAATTATTAAACGGGCGGACAATGACAGTATCGATGTTGTACGTCTCCCGATAAGATAGAATGATATGATCGCAGGCGGCCTTGCTGGCAGCATAAGGGGTACATGGGATAAGAGGATGCCTTTCATTCATGGGCACATGGATCGCGGAACCATACGCCTCTGACGAAGAACAATGCACCAGAGTCTGGATACAACCACGCCGCGCGAGCTCACAAAACGTGGATGCAATTCCAATGTTCGTCTCGATGGTCCAGGTTGGAAAATCCAAAGAAGTAGGCAAAGGAACTATCGCCAGATCAAAAACTACCTCGATTTTCTCAGACGTGACAAGTTGAAGCATGGCCGCCAAATTGGAAGCATCCATGCGGTATAGTTTCAGGTTGGGGTAAGCTTTACGAGCTTCGGCCAGGTTCTCTTCGCGACCGAGAAAGAAACTGTCGACCACCACCAGTTCGCCAGGATCTTCCTTGGTCAGTCGATCCACAAAATGACTGCCGATAAACCCGGCGCCACCAGTAACAAGAATCTTTTTACCTTTCAGTTTAGCCATAGCCTAATCTTCCTGACAATCAGATAGCAACGCTACACACCGTCCGGCACCTTGCCCGTCGCCGTACAACGTCGGGCGTACAGATGGGAACACAAACGAGCACACCGTTTGAACAATGCATTCGGTAGCAGATCCTGCCAATACATTCCACCCAGTTTGCACGGTCTCCACCCACTCGGTCTCATCCCGCAGCGTCACGCAGGGCACACCCAGCCAATAGGCTTCTTTCTGGATGCCGCCCGAATCGGTCAGGATCAG
>Ga0315555_1003506_pt1 | contig 10781 bp, 7 predicted proteins | sample SalMarSW160380MG_FD_202113 | JGI IMG/M metagenome (GOLD analysis project Ga0315555, IMG submission 202113) | Salt marsh sediment microbial communities from the Plum Island Ecosystem LTER, Massachusetts, United States - Salt Marsh Sediment SW1603-80 ...
CCGTGTAAAAAAGGGCGGGTTTCAGAACATTGCCTGCAACCTCTGCGGAGCCGACAGCGCCGTACCGTTTTTAACGGACGATGATTATGTATTCGTGCGCTGCCGCCGGTGTGGTCTGGTGTATCAGAATCCACAGCCTGTAAGCGCCGAGGTGGCCGAGCGGTACGACGGCGGTTATTTTGATTATGAGTACGCCAACGAAGACAACTTTTTCAACCTGATGCTGCTGGGTCTCAGGGATGCCGGGTTTACCGATAAGGTGTTGCGACAATGGCGCGATAAGACATTCCTTGACATAGGCTGCGCCACCGGAAAACTGCTGTCCCACATGCAGTCGCGAGGGTGGTCCGTCAGGGGGGTGGAGATATGCAGGGAATCGGCCGAGTACGGCATAAAGCGGCGCGGTGTGCCGATTTTCATCGGTACGCTGGAAGCGGCGAAGCTGGCCCGCGAATCCGTTTCCCTCGTTCATTTTTCCCACCTGATTGAACATGTTTCCGACCCCCGCGTCTTATTGACCGAGGTAAAGAGAATCCTCAGACCCGGCGGACTGGCCCTGATCACCACACCCAACTGCAACGGCTTTCAGGCGCGTCTGTTTAAAAACAAATGGCGCTCCGCCATTGCGGACCATCTTTTTCTTTTCTCAAAAAAAACTCTCGCCGGACTCCTTTGCTCCCTGGGTTTCAGGATTCATAAAACAATCACCTGGGGTGGGCTTGCCAGGGGCAGCGTGCCTTTGTTTGTAAAAAAGCCCGCCGACTACCTGGCCAAGAAGCTGGGCTTCGGGGACGTCATGCTTTTTAAGGTGAGTAAATAGAGCGCGGTGTGCGCCCGCGAGCCTATGAGGTTCCGGTGTCCGTGAGATCCCGGTACCGCTTCAGTACCGCTTCGCCGTGAAACCTTAAATCCTCATATCGCGCCAGCCGGTCTATTTTCAGGGCGTTCTTAAGCAGCGCCTCTTTGCTGTAATAGATGAGGGAGCTTCTTTTGACGAAATCATAAACGCCGAGGGGCGAAAAAAAACGTGCGCTTCCGCCGGTAGGCAGCACATGGTTGGGACCCGCCCAGTAATCGCCCACGGGTTCGCTTGAAAATTCGCCCACAAAAACCGCGCCGGCGTGTTTTATGCGGGGCAGGATTTTTTCCGGCTCATGCACCAGAAGCTCCAGGTGTTCGGGGGCGATGCTGTTCACAATTTCCGCGCCGCGGGTTATGGAATCCACCACGATAATGGCCCCGTAAGCTTCCAGTACGGTGCGTATCTCCTGTTTATGCTCGGATGCGTCCAGTTGATCCTCTAGACAGCGGTTGACATTGCGCGCAAGATCCGCCGAGTCGGTAACCAGTACGGCGGATTCGAAACCGGTACGGTGCTCCGCCTGGCTGAGCAGGTCAAGTGCGACCCATTCGGGATTGGCGCCCTTCTGGGCGAGGACAACGACCTCGGAAGGACCCGCGATCATGTCTATATCCACGAAACCGAAGACCTCACGCTTTGCCAGGCTTACATAGATATTGCCCGGGCCCACTATTTTATCCACCTTGGGGATGCTCTGCGTGCCGAAGGCCAGGGCGGCTATGGCCTGGGCCCCGCCCGCGAGATAGACTTTTTTTATGCCCAGCAGGGCCAGGGTGGCGCCCAGCAGCGGTTTTTGAAAAAAATGCGCCGGGGGCGTTGCCACGATTATCTCCTCCACGCCGGCGATCTTGGCGGGTATGATGTTCATCAGCACGGTGGAGGGATAAAAGGCCTTTCCGCCGGGCACATATACGCCGACACGTTCCAGGGGAATGATCCTCTGACCCAGTTTTACCCGGTCGGGAAACTGCTCCAGCCATGATGACTGCTTCTGCAAAAGATGGTACCGCTCTATGTTAGTTTTTGCCTCGGTGATCAGCGTTAAAAAATCGCGGTCGACCTTCTTTTTACATTCCAGGAGGTACCCTTCGGTTACCGCGACCGTAGCGGCGTCATGATCATACCCGTCATAGCGTTTTGTATATTCAAACAGGGCCTGATCCCCCCGCTCCTTCACGTCCCGTACGATTGACCGCACGGTCTCCAGTATGGTTTTGTCCGGTGAGAGTCCCCTGTTTATAATCTTTGTGATGTATTCCGGATTGCGTCCGTAATCTATTATTTCCATATTATGTATTGAAAAAATATAGAATTATCTGTAAATTGTCAATTGATGCCGCACAGCGCGGCATGAAATGAAAAAAATAATTTAACAAATCCATTGTATAAATCAAATAGTACCCATATTATAGTGACGGTTTTCCGGATAAGGAGATTTCAATACGTGATAAGGGCAAATGAACATTTTTTGAAACTGCGGTCCTCCTATCTTTTTGCGGAGATCGCCGGGCGCCTGGCCGCGTTCAAAGAAAAGCATCCACAGCATAAGGTTATCAGACTGGGTATAGGGGATGTCACCTGCGCCCTGCCCCGGGCCTGTATTGAGGCGTTTCATAAAGCGGTGGATGAGATGGCGGATGAGCGCAGCTTCCGCGGGTACGGACCGGAGCAGGGGTATGGATTCTTAAGGGAAAAAATCGCGCGTTATGATTATCAGGAGCGGGGCGCCGAGATTTATACCGATGAGATATTCATCAGTGACGGCGCTAAGTGCGATTGCGGGAACATTCAGGAACTTTTTGCGCAGGATTCCGTGGTAGCCGTGCCTGATCCCGTGTATCCGGTGTATGTGGACACCAATGTTATGGCGGGCCGCACCGGCGCCTGGCGTGAGGGCGGGTACGGGGGGCTTGTTTATCTGCCCTCAACCGAGGAGAACGGGTACGTACCGGAACCTCCCGGGCAAAAGGTGGATTTGATCTACCTTTGTTTCCCCAATAACCCTACGGGGGCCGCGATCGGTAGGCGGCGGCTGCAGTCCTGGGTGGAGTATGCCGCGGAAAACGGGTCGCTGATCATTTATGACGCGGCATACGAGGCTTTTATTAGGGACAACGATATTCCGCATAGTATTTTTGAGATACCCGGCGCCAGGCGGGTGGCGCTTGAGATCAGAAGCTTTTCCAAAACCGCCGGTTTCACCGGCACACGCTGCGCCTATACCGTCATACCAAGGGAGTGTATGGCGAACACGTCTTCCGGAGATGGGGTTTCCGTGCGTGAACTGTGGTTAAGAAGGCAGACAACCAAGTTCAACGGCGTCTCTTACCCGGTGCAGCGGGCGGCCGAGGCCGTTTTCTCCGAGCAGGGGAGGATTCAGGTGCGGGAGCTGATCGATTATTATATGTATAACGCGGAACTTATCCGGAAAAAATTTTCGGAAATGGGTTATATGTGCACAGGGGGCGATAATTCCCCGTATATCTGGATAAAAACAGGAATGCCGTCATGGGATTTTTTTACCTTGTTACTGGAAGAGGCGGGTGTGGTATGTACACCTGGAAGCGGGTTCGGGAGCTGCGGTGAAGGGTATGTACGTATCAGCGCCTTTAACAACCATAACCAGGTTGAAAAGGCTTTGTATAACATAGGACGGATTTTGGGCCCTAAGAAAATGAAAAAAGTAATTCAGAAGGAGAGCGGAAGCATAGATAATCGTAAAGAGGTATAAGAATGAAAACAACCGCCCAGTTGTTTAACGGGAAAAGCAAAAACATGCGCACAATTCTCTTGGTGGAGAAAAACCCTGAGCATGTGCGTAGGTTCATGGATATTGTGACGCCTATGGGCTTTGACTGTGTGCACGTGGAGAATCCCATGCAGCGGAGGGACATTTTGTCTTCCACGCCGTTCATTTGTATTGTGGATGTGACCGGCAATAAGAAAAGTGATGTGATGGATTTTATGCGGAAATACCGGGTTACCAACCCATATTCCGTCTGTATTGTAACTGCCGAAACCGTTCTCAGGGACAGGGCGCTTGGATACCTGGACCTGGGGGCCTATGAATACCTGGAAAAACCGTTCGCCCCATTGCCGGTGGGGAACCTGTTGGAACGTTGTCTTGAACGCATAAGCCTGCAGATAGAAAACAACAGGCTGCAGAACCAAGTGTACGAGATTAGTAATGAGGCCCGTTTTTTGGGCGATATAATGTCTGTTGTGCTTGGAGCTGCCAAACGCTTTATTTCCTGCAATTACCTGCATGAGCTGGGCGGCGTCATTATGGATGAGTTTTCCCGAATTTTCAATATCATGGGGGGCAGCCTTTTTGTTTTGGAGGACGACAAACTGCAGAGAGTCTTTTCCCTGGATCCGGGACATACGCCGGAGGAGATCCCTCTGCCGTTAAAACGTTCCAGTTTTTTCGGACAGGTAATGCATAACAAGGAACCGCTTTTAGTGAATGATCTGAGCGGGGAGATGAGGTTCGCCGCCAGCGGCTGGGACGGGTATAAAAAGGAATCCTTCCTAATTCTTCCCCTGATTCACAACTCTCACAACTTTGTGGGATGCGTGTCCCTGCATGATAAAGAAGATAACGGCTTTACCGCCGAGGATGAAAAAATCGGAAGCGTGCTTTCCGGCCTGAGTGCAAGCATGATCCATACCATACGGGGTATAGAAAAACTGCGCGAAAACGAGGAGAAACTGAGGTACTTTTTTGAGGAGAATCCCGCGGCCGATTTTATTGTCACACCCCAGGGCAGGATTACCCTGTATAATCCGGCTTTTACACGCATAATCGGACAGACCCGCAATAATGACGGTGTGGAGTATGATATTCCCGACTTATACGGAAGCAGAGATGAGTGGAAGCGGGTTGTAGAGATAATAAGGGACAAGAAAAAGGTGGATTCGTACGAAACCGAGTTCACAAAACATGACGGCAGCTTGATTAGTGTTATCGGGAATTACCAGGGAAGGTTCGACGATTCCGGCGAACTGCTGGATATAAAAGGCGTACTGATAGATGTGACACAGAGAAAGCGCCTTGAGGAGCAACTCAACCATTCCATGAAAATGGAAGCCGTGGGGCGTTTCGCGGGGAGTATCGCCCATGATTTTAATAACCTGGTTACTGCGATTTTGGGTTACAGCGATCTTTGCCTGCGCGTGCTTAATGAGAAGGACGCCCTGTACGCCGATATACGCGAGATTAAACACGCCGCGAACATGGCGGCCGAACTGACCAAGAAACTGCTTTACTTCAGTAAAAAACAAAGAATACGCCCGGAGAGAATCAATTTAAACAGGATTTTATCCGAAATGGACGGTATACTCAGGCGGCTGCTGGGTGAGGAGCTTGAGTTTACTACCGTTATTGATCCCCGGTTGTGTATGATTAAAGCGGATCCCAGCCAGATTGAACAGGTGATAATGAATCTCGCGGTGAACGCGCGTGACGCCATGCCCAAGGGCGGCAAACTGATTATTAAAACCAAACATGAAGAGATACATGCCGGGGTGGAAAATCATGATATCGAACTTACCGCCGGTTCTTATGTGATGCTTTCCATTGAGGATACGGGTTTGGGAATGGATCCGGAGACCAAATCTCATATCTTTGAACCGTTCTTTTCCACAAAACCCAAAGACAAAGGCACGGGGCTGGGACTTTCTACCGTATATGCCATCATGAAAAACAACGGAGGAATAATAAAAGTAGATAGTGTAAAGGGCAAGGGTTCGGTCTTCAGACTATACTTCCCGACCCTAACCGAAAAGCGGAATATGGAGGAGCGTCACCTGCCGAAGCAATCCGGCGGCAAGGCGATCATCCTGCTTGTGGAAGATAAGGAAATAGTAAGCAGCCTGATTGAGCGGGTACTTATTGTCGGGGGATTCTCCGTGGTGAAAGCCTGTGACGCGGAGCAGGCGCTTGACATGCTTTCGGTTGAACGGATCGAGCCGGATATACTGGTCACGGACGTACACCTGCCTAATATGTCCGGCTATGAACTGGCCGATAATTTAAAGGCGCATTTTCCCGAATTAAAAATAATCTTTACTTCGGGACAACCGGAAGATACGAAAAAATCCAAGGAAAGACTTGCGCGTCCGGATACTGATTTCTTGGGAAAACCCTTCAGTTCCGAGGAGCTGCTGCGGAAGGTATGCGCATTATTTATTAAAAAGTAAGATGAATCCCTTGATAGCAATCATAGACAATGTGTTTGACTCTTATGAAGAGGAGAAGGCGGTCCTGGCCCGGCTCAATGCCCGGGTTGATATATCAAACCCCCAAACCCCTCAAGGGCTTCTGTCAAAGGTAAGACAGGTCGATGCCGTTCTCGTAAATCTCCATAAAATTGACGGCATGGTCATTAGGGGTATGCAAAACTGCAAGGTCATTTCGCGTTATGGTGTGGGGGTGGATAATGTGGACATAGAGGCCGCCGCGCATAAGGGTATCTGGGTTGCCAATGTGCCCGACTACTGCGTGGAGGAAACCGCGGATCATGCCCTGGCCCTGCTTTTTACCTGCGCTCACGGTATTATATTCAAAGATAAGCTGATCCGTAAGGGGGAATGGAAGCTTGAAAAACGCTTTCCGCTTTCACGAAGCAGCGCTTCCACACTGGGGATTGTGGGATACGGCCGTATAGGCCGGGCCCTGCACCGGAAGGTCGGCGCCCTGGGGCTGGGCGGGGTGCTGGTCTGCGACCCGTATGTTGACCCTGGGACGATCGCGGCCATGGGCGGGGAAAAAACCGATCTTCACACGCTGTTGGGCAAGGCCGATCTTATCTCCCTGCATGTGCCGTTAACCGGAGAAACACTGCACCTGCTTTCGGAACCGGAGTTTTTACTGATGAAGCAGCGGGTGGTTTTAGTGAACACATCCAGGGGGCCGGTGATCGATGAGCGGGCGCTTATCGGCGCCCTGGAAAATAAACCCGGCATGAGTGCCGGTTTGGATGTTTATGAAAAGGAGCCCCTGCCCCGGACAAGCCCCCTGCGCTCATTGGAAAATGTGGTGCTCACCGATCATACCGCATATTACAGTGAACAGTCTCTGAGCGAGTTGAAATCCGCGGCCGCCGCCAATGTGGCGGAAACACTGCTGTGTGGCCGGCCGCTACACCCCGTAAACGTGATTTAGTTGGGTCCGTAAAAATCGCTCTTCACCTGCCGGTAAAACTCTTCCGTACGTTTGCCGAACTCCTCAACCGTATATTTTCTTGATGCGTGTAAAGATTTTTTCTGCATGGCGGTCTTAAGGGCGGGATGAGAAAGCAGTTCATCCACCCGGGCGGGAAAGTCGACGGGGCGGTCGAACACAAGGCCGTCCCTCCCATTGTTGATGATCTCCAGGTTCGTGGGATCATTTTTGGCAATAACCGGTAGGCCGCTTGCCATGGCCTCCACCGATACCAGACCCTGGGTTTCAGTAGTGGAGGCATTGACAAAAACATCCGAAGCCTTATAGGCCAGGGGTATTGACTGCCAGGACATGTATCCGCAGAAAATAACATGTTTCTCAACACCCAGTCCGTGCGCGAGTTTTTTAAACTCATCGATGGCCGGCCCGCCGCCGATAAGCAGCAGTTTAATGTCCGGATATTTTCTTTTTAAGGAGGGGATCCCCTTGATCAACAGATCGATCGACTTCTCCCTGCCCATACGGCCTACAAAAATCATCACCGGATCGTTTCGACCGATGCCCCATTTCCGGCGGAAACCGTTTCGTGCCTCACCGGTAACCGTGTAATCGTAAAAGTGCTCCAAGTGAAGTCCTGTGGGGATAACTTCCACCCAGCCCCGTATATTCATGGTATCCTGCAAATAAGTCTTTATTTTCCGTGAAGGTACGATAAAATAATGGGGGATTTTATAAAGCAGCGACAGTAAAAAACGGATTGTGCTGCGCGGGAATATGTCCCAAAAAAAATAATGGCTGTAACATTCCCATAGGGTGTGAAAAGTAAAAACCAAGGGGATACCCAGATTTTTGGCGATACGTGCCGCCACTACACCCATGGAAAACTCGGTGTGTGAATGAATAAGTTCAATATTCCACTGCCTGGCCTTTTTCAGGGCGCGGCGGATAAACATACTGGCAAAATTAAACTCGGGTTGAAAAGGGTAGGTAACCGAGCGCTGCCGGAAGAGCGTGGGGTTCGTATCGATATAGTTGTTACGGCTGGGCGCGAAAATATGGATGTGATTTCCCCTTTTTTCAAGTTCGTATTCCAGATTTCTCATGGAGGTAATCACCCCGTTTATCTGAGGTTCCCAGCACTCTGTAAAAAAAGCAATATTCATTTCTTAGCCAGATAGTCTTCTATTATCCAATTATAGTACGCGGTAACCCTTTTGCCAAATCCTTCCAGTGAATATTTTAGGGAGGCATCTTGTGCCCGTTTTGCCAGGTCAAGCCGCAGCCCGGGATTATCGAGCAGGCAGCCGACGCTTCCGACAAAATCACCATGTTCCCTGAAAATGAGACCGTACCTGCCGCCTTCGATGATATCCAGACTGGCCGGGTCATCGCGTACAACCACGGGCAGGCCGCAGGCCAGGGCTTCCACCGTCACCAGGCCCTGTGTTTCGGAAACCGAGGCCAGCGTAAATATGTCGCTGGACTTATACACCAGCGGAATATGTTTCCAGGGTATGTAGCCGGTGAACACAACCTCCTTTTTTACGCCCGCGCGTTCCGCCATTCTTTTTAATGAGGGGCCGGCCGGTCCGTCACCCACCACCAGCAGCCTGAGCCTTGGGTATTTCTTTTTTAACTCCGCCAGGCCGCGGATCAGCACATCAATAGATTTCTCTTTGCCGACCCTGCCCACAAAGAGCAGTATCGTATCTTCCTGTGCCAGGCCGTATTTGCGGCGAAACTCATCTTTCATCCGGGGGGTAACCGTATAACCAAAAAAATGATCCAGGTCCAGGCCGGTAGGAATAACCTCAATCACGGCGGAAACACGCATTTCGTTTTCCAGGTATGATTTGACCTTTTGGGAAGGAGCGATGAAATAATCGGTGGACGCATAAAGCATACGCAGGATATACCGGAATAGATTTTCAGGCAGCAGGTCCCACATGAAATAATGGCTGTAATACTCCCAGAAGGTATGGAAGGTCATGACGAACGGAAGCCTGAGCGCCCGGGCCACTCGTGAGCCGATAATCCCCAATGAAAACTCGGTGTGGGAGTGGATAAGGTCCAGCCTTTGCCCGCGCGCAAAGCGCAGGGGCCTGTATTTTAAAAGGCTGGCAAAGTTAAACTCGGGCTGGAAAATGTATTTGACCGCGAACTGCCTGAAAATACGGGGATCGTTATCGTGATAATTCCCGTACCTGGGGGCGAAAACGTATACCGCGTTATTCCGCCTGATAAGTTCATGCCGCAGGTTTTTCATTGAGGTAATTACGCCATTAATCTGAGGATCCCAGCATTCCGTGAAAAAGCCGATGTTCATGAAAACCGCTCCATAATCAGTGTCGATGTACGAGTGAAAATAGCACATTAAAGCGGAATTTGTCCAGTGCGTGGGACATAATTACCGCGTGCGCGGTGCTCAGCGGATTAAGGCAATCGCCGGCGGAGGCATATTTTGGAAAAAATCGCTTTTCAGTTTGAGAAAAACCTATCATAATATAGAATATAAACAGACTTTTTTAATGCCATGATTGAACCGTTGGAAATTATCGCAGAACTACTCATCCGTTATTACCCCCCCATAGGCAACCTGGAACATAAATATAAAACAAAGGTCACTGCCATCGGCCTGTTAAAATCCGCCGATATGATCGATACCATGTTTTACGCTCCCTATTACGAGCGCCTGATGAGTTACAAACTGCTGGTGAAAAACCTTATGGATCATTTTAAGCTTTCCCAGGAAATCTCAAAGAGCATCATTGCCGATGTGGTGTGGAAGACGGCCAAGGATGAGTATACACCGCCCGATCAAAGATACAAATCACCGCTCTTGATTTTCCTCATTTTGCTTTTGAATCCGGAGTTCGAGAAAAAAGGCAGGGAACAGATATTCAATGTAAGTAAAAGTTTTCTGGCCAATCTAAAGGATGACCAGTCTTGCCTGAAGGTGGCGGAGTTTATAATCTCACATTTTCTCAACCAGGAAAACTCGTTTGATGAGCTTGCCCAGCGTATTGTAAAGAAATGTTTAACGGGTGTAAAACAGGAAGAGGTGATAAAACGGCTGGAGGGGGCGATATACAACTTCTTTGTGTACGCCTATTTTGATCAGCCCAAGAGGCAGCTCCGATATGAAATCGCCTATCACTATAAAAATACGAAGGAGCGGCTGGAGCCCTTCTTCAATGTAAAAATGGTGGCCCGCTCCATCATCAGCCGGGTGGGAAGATATAAGACCAATGTGAATATATTCGGTACCAGGATTACCAATTACGATGAGATTAAGGAGTTTTTTCACAAGTACAGTAATATAACGGTGATGTTTTTTTAGTGGGTCGAAGCCTCTACCCGCACGCCGCGACACAATGGTCCCCGGCCGCTTACTCTACGCTGTAATGGTGTTTCCGGGAAGCCGCGTCCAGGCTGTAACTGAACACCAGGGAGTTCCTGGAATGGCTGTACTGCCGCTGCTTTTCCTCCGGCAGGTCGGAAAGCGCGGCCTTTTTAAAACCAAGGCCCACAAACCAGTCTGCCGTCTGTGTGGTCAGCACAAACACTTGAACCAGGCTTTTTTTACCCGCCTTTTCCAGGAGGAAATCTATTATTTTTTTACCGATGCCCAGGTTGTTATACGTCTTGTCTACGGCAATACCCGCTATTTCCCCCTGGCGGCTGTTGTACAGGTGCAGGGCGCCGCAGCCGTGGGTTGTCCCGTCCACTTCGTAAATGACATAATCATTTATT
>Ga0315555_1003508_pt1 | contig 10778 bp, 11 predicted proteins | sample SalMarSW160380MG_FD_202113 | JGI IMG/M metagenome (GOLD analysis project Ga0315555, IMG submission 202113) | Salt marsh sediment microbial communities from the Plum Island Ecosystem LTER, Massachusetts, United States - Salt Marsh Sediment SW1603-80 ...
ATGTAACCCAGCGAGTATATTGATATGATTAAGCCGAAGAAGGCAACTAGAACCACGAACAAGACGCTGAGCGGATCAATGAAGACGCCAGCGGTTATGCCTGAAGACGGAATCCAAGCCGTGGACAAGTCAAGAGGTTCAGCAGAACCAAAATAGACATCAGGAATGAGGGAAAACGCCAAAGCGGCAGTAACTAAGCTTATTAAAACCACGAAGTAGTTTCGCGCTTTTTCACCCAAACGTGCAATTAATGGCACAAATATGCTGGAAATAAGGGGAAGTAGCCAAACGAGCCATGATGAAACATCAGACAACACTAAATTTCAGCCTCTTTTTCTTGCTCCATCTTCATTATCTCGCCGATGTCGCTTGTTCCATACTTCTTGCAGGCGATTACCAATAATGCCAAGATTACGCCGCTGACGGCGGTGTCGGTTGAGAACGCCAAAATTAGGAATGCCTGTCCTAAATTTTTGCCGAGAGAAGATGCAAGCATTACAAAATTCAGTGTTGCTCCCATTGTAATCAATTCAACCGAAATAAACACTTTCAATAAGTGACGCTTGGTCAGCAAACCATAAATGCCGATAGCAATCATCGTTAGTGATAAAATGACGAAATCCATCATTTTTCACCTTTCTTCTTTTCATACAAGATTATGGCTGTTCCTAAAGCCACAGTCATTATAACTAAGCCTTGCAAGACGACGTCTACAGCTCTTAAGTTCCACAGTGCTTCTCCGAACTGGATGTCAGACCCAACGGTGGCTGGACTTGAAAGCGAGAGGAAGACCGCAGGAAAAGACAAAAGCGCACCTGCTGTGACGACCATTAACGATTTCCCAAGTGAAGTTTTCTTGTCGGGCTTTTCACTCAGCATTTCTCCAGACAAAAAGAGAATGGCTAAAGTTCCAACGCCCACCGCAAATTGAAAAATAGCAACAAAAATGGCGCCGCTAAGCACATACAAGAACGACGTGAAGAAAAATGCAGCCGCTAAAGCGGAAACGGCGTAGACAGCCTCGTCGAGAAATATTGCAAGGCAAACTGAAATTATCAATCCCGCCGAGAGTATTTCTAGGATCATTATTGAACATCGCTCCTTTTTTGGGCACTTGCTTTGGGTGTTATAACCAAGTTAGATTTATCAGTTGAGGCTAGTTCAAAAAACATTGAACTCTTTATCGCATTTCTAGGGCAGCTTTCAGCGCACTGGTAGCAAAAAATGCATAGATCAAGGTGAAATAGGGGTCTCTGTTTCCCGTCGACCTCAACCATCTCAATGGCTTTCGCAGGGCAATCCCTGGAGCATAACCCGCAGCTAATGCAGAGATTGATGTCGAACACCTGTTTACCTCGAAAATCCTCTGGAACTGAAGCCTTTACGAATGGATACTTGCTGGTAGCGGGTTTAGTGAAGATTTGTGAAAGCACTTCTTTTATCATAGGCGACAAAGCTTTCTTCCCCAAATTTTACACCACCGGAGGATAAACCCATGTAGCTAAAGCTACTGTTAGAATGAGTGTCAGCACGGAAAGTGGAAGCATTATTTTCCAATTGACTGTCAACACTTGATCGATGCGCAGTCTCGCGAACAAGCATGTCAAGTATTCCGAAATCACTATGACTGTCAGTAGTTTGAGCACGAACCAAAGACTGTACCAGAACGCTGGTAATCCGAAAAACACGGGTCCGTAGGGTCCGCCTAGGAACAACTCAACTACAAGTGCCGCTCCAAAAACTATCTGCACGTCTCTGGTAAGGTGTAAAAATGCTAGTTTTCCACCGCAATACTCAGTCTCCAGTCCACCGACCAATTCGCTTTCCGCGAGCGGAATGTCAAACGGGTCTTTTTCTAATTCGGCTTGCAGAGTTATTACAAACAGTACGAATGCCCAAGGTGCCAGAAGAATGAACGGTAGGTACTGATTCGCCGCTATTGAGGTTATGGTTAGGCTTTGTGCTAGAAACGCAGGCGTTAACGCGAGTAGGAACAAGGGAATGTCGTAGCCTAGAAACTGAGTTAACACTCTTGCGGCGCCAATAGCACCGTATGGACTTGCGGAAGCCCATCCTGAAAGGAACAGGAGAAAGTTTGCCACTGTAATCAAAGCCATAACAAAGATCAAGTCGCCTGCAAAGGCTGAATTGGGTATAATGGCTACGCCGTCGACAGGCAAAAAGCATATGGCAAAAACAACGACTGAGAAGGCAAGGATTGGCGCAAATCTGAAAGCCGCCTTTTTCGCGTCGCTCGGAACTATGTCTTCTTTTATTAGCAACTTGATGAAGTCAGCTAAAGGCTGAAGAATGCCAGAAGGACCCGTAAATGATGGACCAACTCTGTTTTGCATTCTGGCTTCGATTTTTCTCTCCACCCAGTCGCAGAACATAGTTAAAAAAAGTATGAAAGTAAAACCTGGGAAAACGAGCACGCGGAAGACTAAATCTAAGCCCAAGATCATTTCTTTCTCACCTGTCAGTGCATGAAAAGCATGGGTCTAAACTCACGAAACTCACGGGCACATCTGCTATGTTACCGCCTTCCGCAATTTTAATGAAGGATGGAATATTAGCGAAAGTTGGCGTCCGCACCTTAACACGTTCCGGATAAGCGGTGCCATTGCTCTTTACGTAATAGAAAAGCTCACCTCTAGGCGCTTCCGCGCGGTTAACCGCTTCGCCTGCAGGCACGATCCTTGGCACTCTAACCCTGTATGACCCATGAGGCAGATGATCTACCGCATAGTCGATTATGTTGATGCTCTCGACGATTTCATCTAAGCGAACCATCAATCGCGCCCATGAATCTCCAGTATTATAAGCGATTAGTTTAAAAGGAATTTCGCCATAAGCGTCGTAAGGCTCATCCTTGCGCACATCCATGTTAACACCTGAGCCTCTGGCAACAGGGCCGACTACGCTGAGGCTTATAGCGTCTTCCCTTGTGAGGATGCCGACGTTTTGTGTGCGCATCTTTATTGAAGGCTCGTTTTCATAGAGGTTTTTGTAGAAGTCCATTTTCTTCTTAAGGCTAGCCAGCACAGTTTTGATTTTTGGAATATGCGTTTCCTTAAGGTCTCGGCGCACGCCGCCTATTGTTATTGCCGAAGAGATTACGCGGTTGCCGGTGAGAAGTTCTGTTAGCTCCATTATTGGTTCTCGGTCGCGCCACATGTACTGGAAAAGCGTCTCATAGCCAATCTCGAAGCCAGAGTGGCCCAGCAGAAGCAGGTGGCTGTGAAGCCTATTCAACTCCAGAATTATGGTGCGCAGGTATTGGCTTCTGGGCGGTACGGTGACGCCCATTATTTTTTCTACTGTTTCAACAAAACATGCAGCATGGCATGAGTTGCATATCCCACAGATTCTTTCCACCAAGTAAACGTCTTGCAGGTAGGTGCGCTTTTCAGCTGCTTTTTCAATGCCCCTGTGAACATAGCCGATGCGCGGTTCGACATCTTTCACGATTTCTCCTTCAACCTTTAGAGAAAACTTCTCGGGTTCCAACAATGCAGGATGCTGAGGCCCCACAATCATATTAACGAGTGTACCCTCACCTTGGGGTTGTGCCTCCACTGTTTCGGCACAAGGGGTCTCACATTTTGTTGCGACGTCGTCAATTTCAGCGTCTTTTCTAAGTGGATACAGGTTTTCAGGCCAGTCTTCTGGAAGAATCAGTCTAGCTGGATTTGGGTGCCCTTGGAAGACTACACCGAAGAGGTCGGCTACTTCTCTTTCATGGAAGCTCGCACCCGGCATGATGTCTGTTATAGTAGCGATTTTTGGATTTTCTTTTGGGACTTCTGTCCTAATTGTGACGATTGTACCGTTGGTGCGCATGTGATACATTAAACCTATTTTCTCGCCAAGGTCTAGACCGCTAATTGCTGCGATGCCTGCATCATTGTCGGCTTCCATTAAGGTTTTAACAACGTTTCTGTTCAGTTTGGCTTCAACTTGGATGGTAGCTTTTCCAAGATGATCGGGCAGGATTTGGACGGTTTTCTTTAGCTTTTTTTGAAGAACTGCTAAAAGGTCGGCATTATTTACCGTTTGGTTTCGCCTCTTTTACTGAGTTGAGCAGTTTTACAATGCCATCAATTATGGCTTCAGGTTTTGGCGGACAGCCTGGAATGTAAACGTCAACTGGAATTATCTTGTCGACCCCACCTGCTATAGTGTAGTTGCCTTTGAAAACGCCGCCTGAACATGCACATGCGCCTATGGCTACCACAAACTTCGGTTCGGGCATCTGGTCGTAAATGCGCTTTAACCGTTCGGCACATTGTCTTGTGACTGCCCCTGTAGTTAATAGGACATCGGCGTGCCGCGGCGAAGGTTCAAGTTTGATGCCGAATCGTTCTACATCGTAGCGAGGTGTCAAAAGGGCTATGACTTCAATGTCGCAGCCGTTGCATGCGCCAGAGTTGAAATGGAGTACCCAAGGAGATTTGACCCGTGCCCATGTTGCTATACTATTCATTATCTTTGCCTCCTTCGAGCATGATTAGACCCGACGCCAGCATTAAAAATAGGTACAGAATTAGCAAGATTACGTTTCTTCCTTGTCCCACTAATGATGCGAATGCGATCAATATTATTGATGAGTCGAAAATAACAAAGTAAATGAGAAACTTGTATAATGAAACGTTGACTTTTAAGCCGTGGAACGTCGCTTTTTCTCCGCAAGCATACGCTGACCGCTCGCTTTCGCTTTGAACGGGCTTGGGTGAGGCACGGCGGCCGAGTGTGTAGATTAGCGAAGCGGCGACTACAATTAGTATGAAAGCGATGGCGGATTCAAGGAGCGTGTTGGCTGCCTCCCGCGGTTTTTGTTGTCTTGGCTTTTTTTGTTTCGTTAAGCGTTTTTATCAGAGCTCCATATTGTGCTTTGATTGGGTTTACATCTGTAATAGAAGCTACACTCACCATGAATATATATAAGCTTATCGTGGATTTTACTGGTTGAATGCTCAGAATTATTGAGAATTGATGCTGATTTGTCCAAAACGGTGCCTTCTCTCATGCTCTCCAAATTAGTCCAACTCAGCGTTGAGTATAATGCCTTTAACTTGCTCATAGTTTCCCGAACTGATGGTGTTAGAAATAAAGAACTGAGATTTAAATTTTAGCCATATGGTTCATTATAATTGATGAGTTTCAGCAAGAAATTAATGAATGCATGCCTATTCTGTTTCTGTTCCGCCATGCCATCTTCTTTCCAAGTACAGGATTAGGCTGAAGAGGCCTCTGCTGACGATTATAAGTATAAGCACTGAGAATTCTTCGAACGTTCGTGTGACCGTTGTTCTTATGATTTCTGCGCCTATGAAGAACTCTAAACTTAGCGTCAAGTACCCTGAGAGGTAACGCGTAACACAGGATGGTTTGTAAGGGTCTTTCAGCTTGCATTGTATGAATCGAATCGTTACGAGCAAGGCGCCAAAGGCCACTACTAAACCGCCAAGCAGGTAGAGAACGTTAGTGGCTATGGTGAGCAGAATGTAGATTGCTTCGTAGACGGCTCCTCCTGGAACGTAGACGGCTCCTCCGGGCTGGAACTCACTGCCGAAACTTTTATTGCTTACGCTAATAAGGACACTTAAAACTACTACGACCGCTATTACAGCCAACAACGCAACAGTTAAAGAATCTATACCTTTTCTAGGTGCGCTGCATTCTGTCATGTGTTAGGCAACCTATTAATGCCCTAAATATATTGCATCGCTTAATAATATTATTGTCTCCACGCAGGTCTTGATGGCGCAATAACCAGTTCTCATCCATGAATAGTTTCAGGCTCCTTGTCAATAAATTACATGTTACATGAGCATTTTAATATTATTTTGTCAACGTATGCATTAGATCTGTTTTAGTGACTATGCCCAAAATTTTCTTGGGGTCAGCTCGGTCAAAAACGAGGACGCGCCCTATTTCGTGTTCACTCATTTTTTTGAAAGCATATAGGGCAGTTTCTTCAGGGTAAACGGCAACGAGTTTCCGTATAGCTATTTGACCGACAAGAGTCGCATCTCTCATTTGTTTTTCAACTTTTGAGGCTTCTTCCAAAGTTATCCATCCAATGGGTTCACTGTTTTCATTTACTATCGGATATGCTATGTGATGATGTTTCGCCACCAATTCTAAGAACTGGCTGACAGTAAGGTCCTGCGGTATGGTCTTGACAACTCTTGTCATTATCTCTTCTATCTTGATATTAGCTAGGGCATCGGTTTCTCTAAGTAACAGAACAGGAAGATACCCATAAACTTCTTCCATTTCCTTTGCCTCTTTAAGGGCTGCCGTTCTCTTTTGCATCGCTGCTACAATTAACCGCTCAAAAACAGTTGGTTCCTGCTCTATGACCCATGTGTTAATAATACCGTTTTCAACTGCGTCATAAAAGAAGTCTTCTCCAACCTTGGTTCGGATGATCACCGTGGACCAGTCCTTTAGAGGGTATGCGCTTCCAACGGATATGTCCGCCAACTCAGAAGTGAAATCCGTACAGGTGCGGCAGCTAGGCAGAATGTGGTCTTCAATTTCAGCCATCGGAATCCGTATAACATCCTTTTCGGTTTCAATGACAAACTTTGAAGATAGACGCATGCGCTTTATGTCTGAAAGTTTAATTTTGTAAGTCTTTGTTATGTATTCCAGCAGGGGCGTTAATGAGAAGGTTCCAAAACAGAAAAGTCCGATTGTTATCTTCAAGTTACCACTGATCTTATGTTGCCATGCGTTCATCTTGCGGAGGGCAAGCACGTGACAAGGGACTCCTACGAAAGCTATGTTTGTTTTTCCATATCCATACACTGCGCGACCGTAAGCCCTCGCGACTGAGGATGGAAAAAACTTGCTCCCGATCGCCGAGAGAATGTCATCTGGCACCAAAGCAACCGTAGGCTTCGGCTTAGACGGGTTCTCCGGTTCAGCTTGGGACACTATCGCGCTGTCAAATTCCTTCTTTTCTATGCCATATGTCAAGAGGGAAGTGACGACAGCGCCCCCATGGCTTTGTTCTCTAAGCTTTGGATCGGTTGCTTGAGCAAGCACAATCTTTCGGTAATAGCCCAAAGCCTCGTTTCTAATTGGCGCATCTGCAACGCTGCTTAAGCTTCTGAGCAAGAGGGCTTCAGAATGAGGGCAAATTTCGTAGCAGATTGGACATAGATCTAAGTCTTCCGAACAGTCATGTAAGCGATTAATTTTTTCTTCACTTAGTTGTATTGCGCTCACTGGACATGCAGCCTCACATGCGCCGCACAACGTGCAAAAACCCGACTTGATAATTCGCTTTTCCAAAATATTGTAGGCTATGAGCGAATCGCTTTTCGATCCCACAATTACCCTCATAAAAATAAGAGCCTCTTCAAGCTTAAATAGTTAATTATTGAACGCAGCATATCCGTACAAAGCACGCTTTTGATGTTTAGAAAAGCGGAATTCCTGAGGATCTCGGTCTGTTTCAATGTTAGCACGGCATCATATGGCGCAGGCATATGCTTATCTAACTATGAGTACCGAAGTTCGTGCATGCATGCTCACATCTGCGCTTACACTGCCAAGCAAGAATCTTTTGATGCTGCTTATTCCTCGACTGCCCATAACAATCAAATCAAATTCGCCAAGCCAAGCCATCTTCAATATAATTTCTACTGGGCTCCCAGGTTTCAAACTTTTATCAAAGCTTACTCCTTCAAGTCTGCTTTCGGCTTCAAGAAGAATGTCTTCACCAACTTTTTTCGCGATTTCGGGCTTCAAACCAAAGAGCTTAGATTCCTCAACGTGCAACAATGTAATTCTCGCTCCGAAATTCTTCGCTATCGCGACTGCATGGTCGAGAGCCTTGTTTGCTTGCGCCGAGCCGTCAACAGCCACCAGCAACCTGCGAATTTCTGTCTTTCGTTTTGTTATGAGAACTGGGCATGGCGCATACATTGACACTTTTTCTGTAACGCTCCCCAGTGCGAAACGTTCATGCTGGGTTTTTGCGCGGTTTCCTATAACGATAAGGTCGTAACCACGTTCTTCGGCCATTTCCAGAATGATTTCAGCTGGATCCTCGGCTTTGATGAGTTCCGTCTCAACTACTATGCCCTCGTCCAAGAACAGTTCTTCAGCATGCCTCAGAATCTTTTTCCCCGCCCTCAAATACACCTTGTCCAACTCATGCAAGACTAAAGCAGGCAATTGATGATGAGCCTTAAGCTCCGGATGCATAAAGTCATGTGAAACGACATGAACCACAGTGACCTTTGATTGGAATTTCTTAGCAATCAAAGCAGCTAGTTGTTTGGCGCGGAGGCATGAAGTTGAACCATCCACAGGAACAAGAAGATTCTTGAAATAATTTTGGCTCGCCATAACAATCTAGTAGATAGGCAAAGTATTTTAGCGTTCTTCTCATCAATTTTGAAGAAACTTCAAAAATGCGCACTCTGCTCGATAGACAGTATAACAGATATAGAAAAATGCTAATACGGCAAGAATCAAGAGAAAATCAAGTTTTCTTGCTAGAAACACTCCTCGAATCTATTTTAAGGTCGTTTGTTATCCAAAACACTTGGCGTTATTACGCGTAGGACTTGAAGTGTTACATGATTCTCGTGTTGTGTTGCCATATAAGTCTCAACTTTTATTCGAAAACAGACTGTTTATAAACAATCCTTCTATCGTTTATGTTTGAGGGTTCTTTTGAAATGCCGAATAAAATAAAGGTTGGAGACAAAGCACCAGACTTCACTTTGCCAGACACTGATTTGAAACTTAGAAGCCTAAAAGATTTTGCAGGACATAATGTTATTTTAGCCTTTTTTGTTAGTTGCTTTACATCAGTTTGCACAAAAGAAATGTGTGCGTTCAGAGATTCTGCTGCTAGATTAACGAATTGGAACGCTCAAGTAGTTGGAATAAGTGTAAATGATCCATTATTGAACAAAGCTTTCGCTGAAAAGAACAAACTCGTATTTCCTATATTAAGTGACCATGACTGCGAAGTAATAAATCTATACGGAATTCAGTCATCTTGTTTTATAGGTGGAGAATACTGTACAGTTGCCAAACGCTCCATTTTCATTGTTGACAAAAACGGGGTAGTTCATTATGTGTGGACAACAGATAACCCCGAAATAGAGCCAGACTACTACGAAATAGAGCAAGCTCTGAAGAAAATTGGATAGCATGTGCAATTCAGCTTTTAAAGTAGTTCGGGATTCACCTTTATTTGCGTTTTAGAAATTTCGTTGGGTCCATACTAGATAAGCCGGTTTTTAACTTCTAAAGAGGAAAGATCACTCCTGCCTGTTGAAAGTTTCTCAAAAAGCTCGTTACAACTATCTTTCCTAGCTTCTTCAGTTTTTATCAGCCTATTATTGCTCATAAATACTCCATTTTAATACTTCAATCGCGGACTTAAAAATCTTCTATTTTGGAAATTTGCGTGCACACAAAGTAATTAATAATAGCTGCTAGTTGCACAAGGCGTCTTTTTCTCTGCATAAAGCCCAAGGAAGTGCGAGCAGTATTATCGGCGTCATAACCACTGCCGAAGCTATAAGCGCTGAGTATAAGTCCAATGTGATCAATCCTGAGATAAGCAAAACGTATTGCACAATAAGACCCGTGCTAAATCTTACGCTGAGACCTAACCCCAAAAGCAAAGAGTGCCTTTTCCCAAGCACCTTACGAAACAGCAAATAAGATCCAGACAGTTTTGCGCCAAATGTAGAAAGCAAAATAACCACTATCAGTAACGGGTAAACAAAAATTGAGGCAAACGACATACTAGCGCCTACACTCAGGAAAAACATAGGCGACAAGACAATATACCCTAAGAAATTAACAACTTTTTCGTCACTCTGAAAGTTCTCCGTAGGCAACAAACTTCTGGCAACAATTCCACCAAAAATCGCGCTGATAGCAGCCAAACTTTCAAAAACAAAACTACCTACCACCACAAAAGAGAAGAATATGAGCATTATCACAAGAGGACGAATAAACCCGAAATTAACGTTATTACTCAAAACATGTTTTATCTTTGACGCAATTTTCACCAAAACAAGGGTGAGAATAAAGATGCCGATTAAATCTAATACAACAAATGTGGGATCTGGAAAACCTTGAATGTGCAGCGTTGGAAGAAATATTGGCAAGAAAGGGATCATTATCAGAGTCAAAACTTCCAAGATGTCATCTAAAGTCCCTATTCCTAAAGTGAGTTGACCAAATTTGGTTTTAAGCAGGTTGAATTTTGCAAGAATTGGCAAAAGCACCGCCTCTCCAACAGTTGCAAAGGAAAGTGCTACAACAATTGCCACTAATGGAGAATTACCTACCTGCGTGGGAAACAGGAAGAAAAGAAGCGCTCCAACAATAACTGCTTCAAGACCTACAATTAGAATGGCACCTTTGAGAATCTGCTTTCCAAAGCGTTTCATCTGTCCAATTTCTAGATTAAAGCCAATCATAAAGAGCAAGAATAACATACCCATCGTAGATAGCACGTTAAAAGTCGCATCTTGAATTGTTGACTGAAAGAGGCTAAATGAAGAAAAAATGATGCCTAAAAACAAAGCCGAAAACATCCAAGGCATCCTGAGATACTTTTCCAATAAGAAACCTAGCCCCAATGAGAAAGCAAAAGTTACTGCTATTAAAAGAAAAACATATTCCACAGCTAAAAACCTCCAAGAACCCAGCTTTTCTGATAATGCTGGATTGAATAAGCAAGCCTTGCTTTCGTTTGTTGCGCCTTCTGATTATTCCCTGAAAAG
>Ga0315555_1003509_pt1 | contig 10777 bp, 11 predicted proteins | sample SalMarSW160380MG_FD_202113 | JGI IMG/M metagenome (GOLD analysis project Ga0315555, IMG submission 202113) | Salt marsh sediment microbial communities from the Plum Island Ecosystem LTER, Massachusetts, United States - Salt Marsh Sediment SW1603-80 ...
GTTCTTTATCTTTAGTATTGTCTTCATAGTGTTTTTTTCTCTTGATAGAAAAGAACCAAAAGACATGTCCGGAGGCCACCGGACTGGTCAAGACTATCAGAAAAAATCAGGAAATTCTGCGGTTCGTTTCACTGATCTGAAAATCCTGGATGATTTTCATCCCGAAAAAGACGGGAAGTCATGAAAGATCGAGATGAAATCGATAAAGTTCTAAACAGTAAGAAGTCATAATGAGTGTTGATGCTGAGACCGGAACCATTTTTTCTTTCCGCGGAACCGGATAATAAAGGGAGTATTATCTGATGATTCTGCTGTTTCGTTAAAAATTATCTTTGTTTATTTAGAAAATTTTTGAGTTTTTTATATGCGTTACCTGCGAAATGACGTGTTGAAGGAAGGACAAAAACTCACTGAATTTTGTCCGCCGAGAGTAAATTTTCATAAAAAATTCATTTATTAATTTTATATTATAATAGTTAAAAAAACCGGAGAAGAGCAGAATGAGTGTTTCATTTATTCCCGGAAAAACGGTGGAGGTTCCCGATATTAAATTCAGGGGTGAAATTGAACTTCCTGCAGGAAAAACGGCGATGATTGTGGTGGATATGCAGAATGATTTTGTAAAAGAGAAGGGTACTCTGGTTGTTCCTGCGGCCAGGCATACCATTCCTCATATTAAGAAGCTTCTGGTTGACGCTCGGGATTCGAAGGTTCGGATTGCCTATACCCAGGATACTCAGGTTGAGAATGATCCCGAATTTGATATCTGGCCATCTCATTGCGTCAAAGACACCTGGGGCTGGCAGATAATAGATGAGCTGAAACCGTTAAAAACAGAGCTGATTTGCCCCAAAAACCGCTATGATGGATTTTATGGAACGTGGCTGGGCCATTTTCTGCGAAATATCTGGAAAGTGGAGAATGTTGTCATCACCGGGACGGTATCCAACATTTGTGTTCTTCATACCGCTGCTTCGGCCGCATTACGCTGGCTGCATGTGGTTGTTCCGGCAAATGGTATTTCTGCCCTCACTGATTTTGACCAGGCACTTACTCTTCATCAGATCCATTCCTTGTATGCCGGAGACGTGCTGAGAAGCACTAATGATATCAAATTCAAAGTGTAGGAGCTTATAGAGTTTATTTTTAGAGTACCTGGTAAAGACAGATCAGAAAAATTCTTATCCGAGAAAATATAAAATTAACAGAGACCGCAAGAAGATGAATAATCAGTTAAAACCCGACACTGAATTAATAAAAAAAGAATTACATGAAATTAAAAAGGTTCTGAAAGGGGCCAGCCATCTTCTGATTATTGTTCATAACAATCCCGATCCTGATGCCATAGCCTCAGCGGCCGCACTTGCATATCTGGTTGATAAAAAATTTGGCCTCATCTCCAGTATAGGATATGGCGGCAATATCGGGCGGGCGGAAAACCTGGAAATGGTGCGGAAGCTGAATATTCACATGAAAAGGATGAATCGTATCAGCATGAAAAAATATGACAGGATTGCCCTGGTGGATACCCAGATCGGTGCGGGAAATCATGCCCTGGCGGAAAAAACCACCTGTGACATTGTCATCGATCATCATCCCAAGAGAGGAAAAGAAAAAGCCAGGCTCGAAGTTATAAAACCAAAAATCGGTGTGTCTTCCACTATTCTGGTTGAGTGGTTACAATACAGTGAACTGGAAGTACCTCCGGATTTGGCCACGGCGCTTTCTTATGCCATCGCCTCGGAGACGCAGAGTCTGGGAAGGGAAACCACCCAGCGGGATATCCAGGCTTATCTTTCCGTTTATACACGCTCAAGTATGCGCAAATTAGCACAGATTATGTATCCAAAGTTGAACCGGGCGTATTTTAAAACATTAGACAAGGCTTTACACAATGCGTTCATTTATCGTCATCTTCTGTACTCTCATCTGCAGGATGTCCCGGCCGCCGAAATTGTGTCAGAGATGGCTGACTTTCTGCTACGGCTGGAGCGCATCAGCTGGATTATGTGTACCGGCCGCTTGAAGGATCAACTGATTATTGCCGTACGTTCCTCCAATCCCAATGCGAGAGCGGGGGAGCTTGTAAAATCCCTGGTTTCCAATTCGCGCACGGTGGGAGGGCATGATATGATTGCCGGGGGGTATGTGCAGCTTGAAAAAGGCAAAAAACAGGAATTGATGGAAATGGAGATAAATATGACCAGAAAGTTTGCCCAGCAACAGGGTTACGAAAATGTGGAATGGAAATCGCTGTTAAATTTATCTGAATCGTAAAGGAAAAACTTTTAATGAGATCATCAAAGGAAAAGGAATATTACTCGGCGAGTCTTAATTCGTATGAAAAATTTAATCTGGTTCTGGACAAAATCTGTTCCCAGAATGAGAAGGTAGATTCATTGGTTCTTCGGTCTACCATAGAACTGGCCATTGAAATTGCCCGTGAAGGAAGGGAGGGAAGGAAGATTGGTACCATGTTTGTTGTTGGGGATGAAAAGGCGGTTCTGGCATTATCCAGGCCGTTGATTCTTGATCCGCTGGAAGGTCACAGTATCTCTCTTAAACATATCGATGATCCCAATATGAGGGAAACCATAAAAGAACTGGCCCAGCTGGACGGTGCTTTCATTGTCAGCAATGACGGTATTGTGATTTCAGCCACACGTTATATTGATTCCCAAAGTCAGAATATCGATCTGCCTCTGGGTTTGGGAAGCAGGCATGTGGCAGCCGCCTCCATAACCAAATCCACCGAGGCCGTGGCCATTGTGGTGTCGGAGAGTTCGGTGGTGAGACTTATAGAGGACGGGAAAATAATGGTAGAAATAATTCCCGAACTGTGGTTGATCCAGAGTGCCCGTTATAATGCCCTGCAACAGGCAAAAAGGAAAAAAAGTAAATGAGGGCGTTAATTGAAAATTAACGAAAGTTATTGGAAATAAGTTGTGTAAATGTGGAGTGAGGAGAAAGCTTCTGCGAAAAGATAATTATGAAGAATCGATGGTTATTAATCAAGATATTGATACGGTTTATGAGATTTGGAGGGAATTTGAAAAATTTCCCAAGTTTATGAAAAATGTTACTTCTGTCGTGAGGAAGAATAACAATCTGATCCAGTGGGTGGCAGAAGGCCCCTTTGACATAAAGATTGAACGGGGTACCAAAATTGTGGAACAGGAAGAGAACAGTAAAATTTCCTGGAGCAGTGCAGGTTGAGATATCCAGGCAGAGGGGGAAGTGAGATTCAAGCCGGTGGACGGACACCAGACACGGGTCACTTTATCCATGGATTACGAGTCGAATAAAGGAGTGGCGGCCTCAATATTTCAAAGACAGAGAAGAAGTTATAAATAATAAAAACCTAATAGAAAAATAGAATTCTAATAAAGGTATTTATAGTTTCCTTATTCAGAACTTATGAATTTTCAGGGTTCTGCTGTCTTTGTGGTTATATTTTTAAATAAATCAATATTAAAAACATTTACCAAAATCAAGGAGAAGAAGCCGTGAGTCAGGCGGAAGAGCAGAATGAAAAGAAATTTTATGAGACGATTGTGGAGAATACCCAGCGGGGTGATCTATATAGAGTAAAGTTCAAGAATAACAATACCATTTATCTGGGAATTCCGGTGATTTGTGCAACCTGCGAAGACGAGGAGAGGTTAAATTTTCCTTTAAGATCGTTGAACCCAGGGGGGAAAAGAATCTCATCACCGAATATATTTCTGAAATTGAATATATGCATCGAACCTGATCAGGACCGTCTGAATCATCCGGCTTCTGATGCGATATCATAAAACTAATCGTTCCGGCCGGAAACACCCGGGCTCATGAACTCAATCGTTATTCAATGACCGGATTTGAGGAACGGCATTGAAGGAAACAACCTGATGGGGAAGGAAGAACTGTTTTAGTATGAAACCTTACTTTTAGATATTAAAAATGGTTTTTATATTGGTGACAGTATATGACCAACAACGGGAAAAAAATACATATCGGCACTTCCGGCTGGAATTATAAACACTGGAAGAGCGTATTCTATCCCGAAGATCTTGCTCAGAAAGACTGGTTGGATTTTTATAAGTCCAGATTTCACAGTGTGGAAATCAATAATTCATTCTATCAGCTGCCGGCGAAATTGACTTTCAGACAATGGAAAGAAACGGTGAATGATGATTTTATTTTTACGGTTAAAGCCAGCAGATACATTACTCATATGAAAAAACTGAAAGATGCACTGGAGCCATTACACCGTTTGCTTGACCATGTGGCAGTTCTGGGCCCTTCCCTGGGTCCCATCCTGTTTCAGCTGCCACCCCGCTGGCACATCAACACAGAGAGGTTGTCTTCGTTTTTAAAGTCGCTTCCCGAAAAATACCGGTATACCATGGAGTTCCGGGATGACAGCTGGTGGCATAAGGATGTTTATGAATTATTGAAAAATCAGAATATCGCATTCTGCATTTATCAGCTGGCCGGGATCCTTTCACCCCGGGAAGTGACAGCTGATTTTATTTATATCCGTCTGCATGGACCTGCGGCACAGGCATATCAGGGTCAGTATGATGTTCAGGAACTGGCCGGCTGGGTGGGTGCCTTCAGCAGCTGGAGTAAACAGGGCAGAGAAATATTCTGTTTTTTCGATAACGACCAGAACGGTTATGCTGCCCGGGATGCTTTAAAACTGCAGGAAATGATTAACGGATAGTCTGTATGCGCCTGTCACATCACTTTGTGTGTCAAATCGAGTCCTGCTGTTCCGGCAAGCTTAATTAAACGGATTTTCCGGGGTGATTAAAACGGCTTTGTTATCATTTAATATTAATTTATTGCAGCTAAAATCTTCGCAATAAGTGTCAGGAAAAACAGTATAAAGGAGCAGGTTATTTCCGGGGAGATAAATCAGGGGCTCTGCAAAAAATGAACCAAATATTTCATACACCGGTCAGGCAGGTTATATTTCGTTATAAGGACAAGACAAACAGCAGGGGAAAGGGTTTAAAACTCCTGCCCTTGTAATAGCTGAAAGGACAATAGAATACTCCCGGTAAAGATCATTATTGTGTATTGTCTTAATCCTCTGGAATTATTTATTCCAGAAAATACTTTTTCATTCAATCTTCATGATCATTCAGTAATTAAATATTGAATATATTTTCTGTTATGAGAGATTAAAATACTGGGAATCAAAATAAGAGGAGTAAAAAATGTATAATGGTATGGGATGGGGATCCTGGGGTTTCGGTTGGTTCATATGGATAATTATACTGGTAATTATTATCTGGGGAGTGATAAAAATTGTGAGCAGCACCAGTAATAAACCGCAACATCATTCTGGTGATGATGCGCTTGAGATTTTGAAAAAAAGATATGCCAGGGGCGAAATTACTAAAGAACAGTATGATCAGATGCGAAAAGATCTACAGAGCTAAAATTTCAACTTTAGAATTAATCTTTGTTTAACTTTGATTTTACTTTTAGGTGATGAAATATCTGAATTTTTCGCCTCAACAGGGCAGGGGCTGATAGTTTAAAGCTAAAAAAGGTCAATGAATCCTTACTGCTGAATTTTATACCGGCAATCCGCAAATATTAAAAAATCAGTAAATTGAAGGAGGGGCTATGAACTATAAAAATGTTAAAATACTGAAAAAAGATGATCTTCAGGATGGCGGTATGAAAACGGTAAAAGTTGCTCAGAATGAGATCCTGGTTACCCGGGTGGATGATGAATTTCACGCTTTTGCCGCTCATTGCACTCATTACGGTGCCCCCCTGGGTGATGGGGTCCTGAGCGGAGTGCGGATTGTATGTCCCTGGCACCATGCCTGTTTCCATGCCAAATCCGGTGATTTGCTGGAACCTCCCGCACTTAACGCATTGCCAAGCTTTGAGGTGAAAGTGGAAGGTAATGATGTGATTGTCAGATTCCCGGAAAAACCGGAGGCAGCAAGAATTCCTGATATGACTAAATTGCAGCCGGAAAAAGACAAGAGGATTTATATTATCCTGGGAGCGGGTGCTGCCGGGAATGCGGCTGCACAGGTGTTGCGTGAAACGGGCTTCATGGGACGGATCCTGTTAATAAGCCGGGAAAAACGTCTTCCTTATGACCGGCCGAACCTGAGCAAGGATTATCTGCAGGGTGATGCAGATCCGGCCTGGATGCCGTTGCGGTCGGAGGAATTTTATAAATCACATGATATCGAATTGCTGCTGGGCCGACTGGTTAAACGGGTGAATATTCCCACCAGAACAGTAACATTCTCGGATGAGGACACGCTCATTTATGACAAATTGCTTATCGCCACCGGTGGAATTCCACGTACACTTGCGGTGGCCGGAGCAGACCTGAAAAATGTATTTACCCTCAGAAGCTTTGATGATTCTGATGCCATTATTAATGTTCTGGAAGGAGCGGGTGAGGCAGTAATTGTGGGATCCAGCTTTATCGGTATGGAGGCCACCTCAAGCCTGAGGCACCGTGGATTGAAAGTAACAGTGGTATCCCGGGATCAGTTTCCCTTTGAGAGAGTTTTCGGTCCGGATATCGGAAAACTTTTTAAGGATGGCCACGAAAAAAATGGAGTAACGTTCAAGCTGAAAACCGAAGTAAAAAAATTTGAGGGGAAGGATTCGGTAGAAGCTGTTGTGCTGAGTAACGGGGAGAGGTTAAAAGCAGATTTGGTTATTGCCGGAATCGGGGTTAAACCGGCAACTGATTTCATCCAGGGTCTTGAAAAGAGCAGTGATGGTGGAATCCTGGTTGACAAAAATCTTAAGGCGGCAGAAGATGTATATGTCGCTGGTGATATTGCCAGTTTCCCCTTTTGGCTGACCGGAAAAAATATCCGCATAGAGCACTGGCGTACCTCCGAACAACTGGGCCGGATTGCCGGCCGGAATATGGCGGGAAAAGAGACGACCTATAGCAGTATGCCCTTTTTCTGGACTAATCAGGCCGGATTGTATTTCCGGTATGTGGGCCATGCAACTACCTGGGATGAAATAATTGTTCAGGGAGAAATTCCGGCAAAAGACTTTCTGGCCTATTTCATTCAGGAAGATAGTGTTGTGGCTGTGGCCGGTATGGGACGGGACAAAGAGATGGCTGCTGTGGAAGAGCTTATCCGTTTGAAAAAAATGCCCTCACCGGAAGAAATAAGAAATGGTTCAATAGACCCCGTGCGGATGTTGTCAACATAAATTGCTATAGAAAAGTTATTATCATCGTTGTTCCTAAGACATATAAATTCAAGATGATCCCACATTTTTTCTTTGGCTATCCGGGAAAACAGGGAAACAGAATATGAGAATTATAAAATCAGCCATTTATGCGCCGTATTATGCCACTTCTAATGGATGTTAGCAAATTTTATGCCCCCGGAAAACAGCTTATCCGAAGAAACATCTTCTCAAAGAGGAACGGGTAATTCAAAAATCCGTCTCTGAGGTTTGCGCTCTTTCCCTGCGGGGAACAGTATAATTCTAATTGAATAGACCAAGGCTTCCTGGATATTCATGATGTTTATGATAATTGTCTGTAGCATGAAATTTTCTCATTTCTTCATAATTTCTTCATTTGATATTAATAATATTCGGATGCATTAAGAAGGATGCACATGAATATAAAAAAGGAGGATTACTCATGGCTAGTAAAGATGGTAGTCTGAGATTTTTAAAAGGGTTGATGGTCGGTGGAGCGGTTGCCGCCACCATGGCTCTCTTATATGCTCCCAAGTCAGGAAAAAAATTACGAAAGGATATTCGCAAGAAGTCAAATAATTTAATAAATGAAGCCGAATCCAAATTTGATGATTTACAGGAAATGGCGGAGAGTGTGCTTGGTGATACGGAAAAACGACTTAATAAAATGAGGAAAAATACGGAATCTGCCATAGATGATCTGGTTAAAAGAGTGAAAGACATGCGGGAGAATGTAGAAGGGCGGGTCAATAACACTTTTAAAAATTAAGAGTTAGTTGACCATACCGTTAAAATTCGTATCTGAACATTCAGGATGAATAAACGGTAAAGGCGAATGGAGTATTCTCTGCGAGAGTGAAACTTTGAGCGAAGAAGGAGAATTATAGTCCGGCAATAAGAAAAGGGAAAAAAATAGTAAGCCTGGGAGTCGTGAGTTTATAATAAAATAGGATTAGATTTTTGTGTGGTAAAATTCTTTCATTACAAAATATGTTCTGCGGCGGATTTTTCATTTTTTCAAAATTTATTTGGAAGTCATCTTTTAATTTTCCCTCAACTTTTTCCTTTCCGGCCCACACAATTTTGTTAATCCCGGTTATTTTCTTTTGTTAATCTGGATACCAGGTTTGTATGGTAGGTTGAAATAAAATGCCCGTTAAGGTAAAAGGAGGATTTGTATGACCGACGTTTCTGAAATAAAAATTGAGAATTTTTTAAATAAAGAACCGCAGTTAAGTTTGTCCCTGTATATGCCAACTCATCGCACAGGTAGTGATGTAAGGCAGAATGCTATTCGTTATAAAAATTTAATCGGCCGGATGAACAGCGAATTAACTAGGCGCAGAATAGTGGATAAAAAAATCAGTGAATTACTGGATCCTCTGGATCAACTCTTAAATGACACCTTCTTCTGGAATCATCAGAGTGACGGGCTGGCATTGTTTCGGTCTAAGGAGACCTTTTTAAAATACCGTGTTTCGTACTCTTTTCCGGAAACGGTCATGGTTGGGAACGGTTTTTATCTTAAACCATTGATTCCCCTTTTAAGTCGAAATAAGAAATATTACCTGCTTGCTCTGAATCTGAGTGATTTATCGCTGTATCGTGTAACGCTGGATACCATCTCTGAGTTGAACATTAAAGATTTACCTAAGAGCTTGAAGGATGCACTTAAATATAATGTGTTTGAAAAACAGGTCCAGTTTCATACCAAAGCTCCTGGGGGAAAGCATGGTCGACAGGCTATGTTTCATGGTCAGGGAGCAGGCGGAGATAATTCGGAGAGAAAGAAATACATTCTGGATTTTTTTCATCTTGTTAATCATGCTTTAAATGAGGGGATTGTGGATAAAAATATTCCTCTGTTGTTGATGGGTGCGGAATATCTGATCCCATTGTACAAAAAAACCAATTCTTATCATAATCTTGTTGAAAAAGGGCTGGGTAGAGATCCCTCCGGATACAGTAAGGAGGATCTGCATGAACAATCCTGGCAGTTCATGAAAGCTTATTTTGAGCGGCTGGAAGAAAAATATCGGCAGAAATTTGATAAAGCGGTCGGTGCCGATCAGGCAGGCTTCAAGATTGAAGAGATTGTGCCGGCAGCATATGATGGCCGGGTGGATGTCCTGTTTATTCAGACAGATCAAGCTGCGTGGGGTCTATTCAATCCGCAGGATCATCACACCACCCTTGGTGACGTTGAAAGCAGTCAGGATGAATCCATTGATCTAATTGAATTTGCCGTTGTTCATACCCTTCATGCAGATGGGCAAGTCATAGTGCTGCCGGGGGAAAAGATGCCCGCCGCCGTGAAAATGGCTGCTATTTACAGGTATTAACATGCCATTCTAATTAAATTACTAAAATGAGCATGGAAAGCTGGAGCCACCATCCTGTCCGCAGGATCCATAAATCAGGCAAAAGCCAAATCACAATATCTAAAATAAAAATTACAAAATTAGCTTTGCCTCCACTTTTGTGTAATCCTTGTCTTGTCTTTACCCTTTTGAAATCTTGGAAGATTTCATCTCCGGCAGCGGTCGGATCCGCCTTCCGGCTGACCGATTAGCCGACTGGAAGGCGGCGATGTTATAGGCAACCCTTTTCGCTTTATCCTCTTCTTTAATCTAGTTTTAGCATATCCTCGTTTTTTCTCCCGGTTGTAAAGCCCATTGCATGTTTAAATTTTGATAACGACTTTTTTCACACAATTTTTTTTGTATATTTATTCATGATCCGCCCATCAGAAAAGGAAAATCGCCGGTGAAATCTTGCAAGCTTTGTCTGACCATTTTATTATTTTTTTTCTTAATTGATGCCGCTTACATTCGCGCACAGGATAGTACCGAACAAAGAAAAGCCCGGGAAATTATCACCAGAATTGATGAACTGTACCGGAGTAAATCCAGCTACTCCGAAATGGAAATGGAGATTGTGACCCCACACTGGCAGCGTACTTTGAAAATGAAAGTATGGACGGAAGGAAAGTATAAGACGTTCATCCGAATCCTGGAACCCAAGAAGGAAAATGGTTTGGGGACGCTGCGAATAAAAAATGAAATGTGGAATTATCTTCCAAAAACCAATAAAGTCATTAAAGTCCCGCCCTCCATGATGATGAGCTCCTGGATGGGTTCGGATTTCAATAATGATGACCTGGTGGATGAATTTACACTGCTGGATGATTACCACTATAAAATAATTCATCCTGAAGATGCCCTGGAGGATCTTATTTATCTGCAGCTTATTCCCCGCCAGGGGTTGCCCATTGTCTGGGGAAAAATAGTTTCGTCTGTCCGCAAATCCGATTACATCCCGGTTCAGGATAAATACTATGATGAGAACGGTAATTTAATGCGAATTATGAATTACCGGGATATCAAAATTTTCGACAACAGGAAAATACCTTCCGTTATGGAATTAATTCCCCAGAATAAAGAGGGCAATAATACAATATTGCGATACCTTACTGCTTCATTTAATCTTGAACTGAAGGAAGATATTTTTACCCTTCGAAATCTGCGAACTCCGGAGTTTTAATCAATTGAAAATAACTTTGACCTGCACA
>Ga0315555_1003512_pt1 | contig 10769 bp, 9 predicted proteins | sample SalMarSW160380MG_FD_202113 | JGI IMG/M metagenome (GOLD analysis project Ga0315555, IMG submission 202113) | Salt marsh sediment microbial communities from the Plum Island Ecosystem LTER, Massachusetts, United States - Salt Marsh Sediment SW1603-80 ...
GGGCAGCGCTTCGCTATGGCGATCACCATGGGCAGCTCTTCCGGCCTCATTGGCTCGCCGTCCTGGTCTACTGGTTCAAAGATCGTTGACCACTCTTCCGCTGGCATCAATCCGGTTTCATCGTACCGGCGTCCGAGGATATTCTCGGCCGGTTCGTTATAAAATACCAAATTGCCTGCCGGATCCACGATAAAGATAGGCATAGCCAGGTATTCAGCCAGATGCCGTGATAGGATTACTTCGATTTCTTATTGGGACATGAGAATACTTCTAAAGGACCAAATCTACATCAACCGATCATACCTGATTCTTGGAATAACAGCAACTTCATAGCAATTATCCGATTTATTGGATTTTGCCACATAACGAAAAAACCGCTCAGCAGGCATTTCAAGCGGTCTGAGACCAACGGAGTTTGCCCAGCAAACTCCCGAATCAAAACAGACGAGCAGATCGCTCGTCTGTTTTGATCAGTGGGCGGTATAGGACTCGAACCTACGACCTTTGCGATGTCAACGCAACGCTCTAACCAACTGAGCTAACCGCCCTTATGTGCCGAATTATACCTACTCAAGAAAAAAATGGCAAGAACTATAGCATATTCATGGGTTCAGAGCCCAATCCCTGCAGCTTTTTTGGGAGATTACACGCTAAACATAAGGAATTTCCTTTAAAAATGCCATTAATCCTTCTGCAACGACCTTGGGTTGTTCCAGCATAACCATATGACCCGCATTAGGGACGATGTGCAGCTGGGCGTTGGGGATCTGGTCAGCTAGGAATTGGGAATAACGAGGCGGCGTGAGATGATCGTCTGATCCACAAACCACCAGAGTTGTTTGGATGATCTCAGTCACCCGCTCCATCACATCGAAGGTATTGCATGCCAAAAAATCCCCGTGTAAAACGCTGGATCGCGTCTCGGACATGCGCTTGGTAGCTAATTCTACCAGCCGTGCTGGCGCCTGCGGGCTGAAAGCCAGCGCTATGATAGCCTCCACCGCAAGTCGATAAGTTGTTTCATTGACCAGGTTTTCCAAAATATCGGGATGGACTCGCATGCGAACGCCAGCACCTAATAAGCCTAGCCCCAGGACATTTTCGGGAAATTCCAAGGCTATTGTCAGAGCTATGGCACCTCCGAGCGAATGTCCTACAAATACAGCCCGGGATAGGTTAAGCGCATCTAACCACTTCATCAAGGAGGTGGTATAGGCTCTAACGGATTGCAGACCAGGACCTCCGGATTTGCCATGCCCTGGTAGGTCCGGTGCAAAAATCCTGTATGGTTCAAGTCGACGAATTTCTGAAGGCCAATAAAGATGGGTGCCACCTGCCCCGTGGATCAGTACCACAGGGGGTTTCTGTTGGTCTCCGCCCTGATAAGTGAAATAGTACATATCAGCCGCAGTAGGCATTTAGGCTCTCCGCAGGTCAGTAATCTGTCAAATATTTAGGGAAATGGAGATCGATCGCCGGGGAGCGCGCTGATATCGCGCCAGGATAACCGCAACAACCCAAGTCCCAGGCCAAGGATAAAACCAATTCCGATCCAAACAGGAGTGCGCAGGAGCACGCTATAGAACTGAACCAGTGTAAAATCAGGCGTGGGGTGAAGGTGCAAACCAATCTTGAACACCATCAAAAAGGATGCTACCAGAGTGACGCCGGGACCTGTCAGGATTCCCATTAGCAGATGGCGTATTATAAAACCTTTTGCATCAGGTGGATGAGTAATCAACCAGCGGATTGACCACCAGGTATATATTCCAAACCCAAATAAAATCGCGTATCTTTCGCTGGTTTCTTCAACCGGGAGCCATAAAAGCAAGCCACAAACCAGCACAAAGGCCGCAATTCGTAGCCATCGCTGAATTTGATTACGGGTTTGTTGGGTCACAGTCCGCGGTTTAGTTAGTCAGAAGCTTATTCACTTAGATTGATTACAACTTGAAGGAGGGTACCATTTTCTTTGGCTGATTGGATACTTACCGCACCATTCACGAGCTCAGCCTGTTCGCGGATGTTGGTCATACTCAAAGGGTTATGTCTCAGATCGGAAGGGGCGACGTCATTTGCATCAAAACGAATTCCATTGTCCTCAATTTCCAACAGGATGGAATCAGGCTCTATCGATTTCAGGCGCACCCAAATATCCTCGGCTTTGGCATGTTTGCGTGCGCTGTTTACTGCTTCTTCCGCCATAGAAAGAAGCGCGTTTTGCTTATTCATCTCTAAATGAGAAAGGACCTCAGGGTCAACCTCAATGATTACGTTCTGACCAAATATTTCGAGCATTTTATCAGCCAGGGACTGAAGAGCAGCAATCAAGCCCTCGGATTCGAGGATAGGCGGTTTCAACGTAAACAAGATGTGGCGGATCTCTTTGGTTGTTCGGCGAGCCAAATCCTCGACTTTGAGTAATTCCTCCGCAACAGATTTGTCATCACGCTCCAATAAACGACGGGCGAAGTTTACCCGCATTGCCAAAGCTGCTACAGACTGGGTTAGGCCGTCATGTAGGGTACGCGCTAGTTTTTTACGGGATTCTTCCCGGGTCTTTATGATACTTTCTTTTTCCAATTCCAGATCATGGTATAGTTTGGCGTTTTGGATGGCGATTCTGGCTTGATCAGCGACCATTTTCAGAATTTCGCGTCGCTCAGGTGTGAAGTAATTTCCATCCGGATGAGCGAAAAACAATGCGCCATATGTATCCAGACCATTGCACAATGGAACACAATAAGCTGATTGACAGGCTCGCAACGCCACAAACTTTTTCAATTCGTCATCATCGTGAATCTTCTTTGAAAGAAGGGGCTTTCCCCCATCGATTGCCCGGCCGATCAAGCCCCTGGTCAGGGATATGGAAGCACGCATGTCCGCATGTGTAAATCGTCTAGCAGATCTGATTTGTAAGTGCGCTCCATTCGAATTATTTTCAGGGTAAAGCAATACAGAGCATACAAGACCCTTGGTTAGGTCTTCGGACGTTTCCAGAGCCTTGATACTCAGGTCAAGGGTCGTTTCAAGCACATTTTGGAAGTTAAGAGTGGCGTTTAACCCCGAAATCAGGTTGTAGATTGCGGGTTGCCGTTCGTGATCGGCTCGATCAGATTCCGGTTGCACAGCCATCCGTTCTCTTCGAATTCTTCCCAGCAGGCTGATAAAGCCTCCCCGCATATAGAATAAGAGCAATCCAAAGGCGATATAGAATACACTAGCTGCACTAATGAAGATCAATGCGGATAACGGAGTAGTTGAGAGAATGGCCTGGATTCCGAGGCTAAAAGCGGACACCAACGCTACTATAAACACATAGTCTCTCTCAAAATACAGGGCAGAGGGGATGAGCGGTAATATCCCTATCCAACCCAGAGATATCAATAAATGGCCGCTAAAGTAAAACATTAAATTAGCTGCCAATAAGTCGAGAGCGACGATCAAGTAGCGGTTAGGTGCCAGGCGTTGTGTAAGTGCGTTCATAGCCATTAAACCCAGATTCCAGATCCCCACTGCTAGGAAAGTGATTGTCAGGTAAATAGAAAACCTTTCCTGTGCAGCGATGGTTACGCTCAAACCTAGTAAAGTCACCCACCGGAGTGAAATCGACAACCGATTGATTAAAACAGGGGAGTTGGCTCCACGCATGGCATAATCATAACCCAAAACTAGAGGCCTTAGATTAACCATAATACATTCTTCATTACATTTCTGCAATTAATGTCAATATTAATGGTATTGCAGCTCTCACGGCGCGAGCCCGATGACTGATGCGGTTTTTTTCTTGCAAGGTTAATTCTGCCATCGTCCGTCCCAATTCCGGGATCAAGAATATAGGGTCATAACCAAACCCATTCTCACCCCGCTCCTGTGGGATGATTTCACCCTGACATTCACCTTGAGTATAGCTTATTTCTCCATTCGGGGTAGCTAGCGCTACGGTGCAATGAAAAGCAGCGCGCCAGGGGGGGCTATATTCCTTCAAAAGTTCTAAAAGGTAGGCACGCCGGTCAGCATCGGTAGCGCCGGTTTTAGGGGCAAAGCGCGCCGAAAATATCCCTGGGGCGCCCCCCAACGCTTCAACTTCTAAGCCAGAGTCATCACCTAATGCGAGAAGCCCGGATGAGCGCGAAAATGCCAAAGCCTTTCGAGCAGCATTGTCAGCGTAACTTTGCCCTTCTTCTTCAACATTAAGCACCAGGCCTTTATCAACTGGTGTGATTACCTGGATATCTGCATCTTGCAACAATGCCTGCATCTCGCGCAGCTTCCCAGGATTGTTGCTTGCTAATATCAACGCAGGCATGCTTTTCCTCCGTCTATGGCTGAATCTTTGCCTCCACTGAAAAACGCTTGGTAGTGAACAAGCAGAGAGATATAGAGTGGCGAGGGGAAAGCCCCTGCCACTATCAATCGCGTGGATCGCATGTATTCGTTTCAGTTCCTTGATTGCCAATGACACCTTATGAGAAAGAAGGTGACATTTTCACTGACCATTTAGATGGTGTCAATTTCGCTGAACAATAACAAAGAATATCGAAAGCTCTTGACAAATCTATCTCCCGAGTATAGACTTAGCCCAAGTTTGAGATAAAAGAACGAGAATCTGAACATCAATCTTGCAGAGTTTATGCAACAGCTTTTTATAAAGAGATGAACTACTACGTTTCAGTAATATCTATTTTAGTCATAATGTCTATAATGTCCATGGCGGGTACGTTTTACCGCGTCTATGTAGGGGCAGCAGCAGTTGCGAAAAGTCACGATCTTTGAGGAATTGAAGCAAAAGTAATTATTAATCGGGCTGCCCCAAAAGGGCAGCCTTATTTTTTCATCTCACTGTGAGGTAAACTTATTAAATCATCTTCTTGAATTTTTTATCATCTTGATTATCCTTGGAGGTCCGTCATGTCCGAGAATGTGCTAGTATCCATCGCCTGGCCTTATGCAAATTCCCACATTCATGTCGGCAATATCACCGGTAGTCACCTTCCCGGAGATATTTTCGCCCGGTTTCAGCGTCTTAATGGCAATCATGTCCTGATGGTCTCAGGATCTGATGCTCATGGCACTCCGGTCACAGTATACGCGGATGGGATTGGCTCCACGCCATTGAAGGTCTACCAGCAATTCCACACCGAGTTTCTGGAACTGTTCCAGAAACTCGGTATAACCTACGATCTTTTCACGACCACCCATACCGAGAACCACTTTAAGGTGGCTCAGGCAATCTTCCAGGCCTTGTTGAAAAATGAGTTTTTATATACCGAGAGTCAACCGCAATGGTATTCACCGGTTCAAAATCGTTTCCTCCCCGACCGTTACGTGGAGGGCACCTGTTACATTTGTGGTTACACCAATGCCCGTGGCGATCAGTGCGACCAGTGTGGAAATCTATTAGACGCTACCCAACTTATCGAGCCGCGCTCGAAAATAGATGGTTCTACGCCGGTGTTGCGCGAAACAGAGCATTTTTATTTGGATCTGGGAAAACTGCAATCTGGTATCGTGGCATTTCTGCGCAAGAAGGAGGCTTACTGGCGACCCAATGTGCTCCGCCAATCCCTCGGCCAAATATTAGCGGAGAATTTACATGGACGCGCCTACACGCGCGACCTCGACTGGGGAATTCCCGTGCCGGTAGAGGGTTGGGAAGGCAAATGTATTTATGTGTGGTTTGAAGCGGTGGTAGGTTATCTTTCCGCTTCTATCGAATGGGCCCAAATCAACCAGCAACCTGATGTTTGGCATGACTGGTGGTACAACCCGCAAGCCCATACCTACTATTTTATAGGAAAGGACAACATTCCATTCCATGCCGTCATCTGGCCTGGTCAGTTGATCGGGGTCGGGGATTGGTTCGGCAAGCTCTTTGAGGGGCGTGAAGGAACGCATCTAAACCTTCCTTATGATGTCCCTGCCAATGAATTTATGAATCTCGAGAGTCGCAAAATATCTGGTAGCCGAAACTGGGCTGTTTGGGGTTTAGACTTTCTCTACCGCTATGACCCTGATCCGCTGCGCTATTACCTCACGGCTAATATGCCTGAGAGCAAGGACACCGATTGGGATTGGGAAGATTTCCGGCGGCGCAATAACGATGAGTTGGTGGCTACCTGGGGAAATCTGGCTAATCGGGTGCTCTCCTTTGCCTTCAGATCCTGGGATGGGCGTGTTCCAGCTCCTGGTGAGTTGCGTCCCGAAGATCGAGAGTTATTGGCATCGGTTGAAGCGGGCTTTCAGAGTGTGGCGGATCACGTAAATGCTGTACGCCTGCGAGCGGGTTTGAACGAAGCCATGAGATTGGCTACCGAGGTCAACAAATATCTGGACCAGGCGGCTCCGTGGTTTGAAATAAAAAAGGACAAAGCCAGTGCAGCTACCACCATATACACTGCTTTGCGTACAATTGATTCGCTCAAAGTGCTGTTTTCCCCCTATTTGCCCTTCTCCAGCGAACGCCTGCACACCTTTTTCGGTTACCAACGGCCTTTGTTCGGCGAACAATTTATAGAAACCCGATCTGACCAGCTGGGAGAGCACAAAGTGCTGCGTTATACTCCTGAAAATGCAAGCGGTCGTTGGGAACCCAGCCAATTACCGCCGGGTCAGCTGATGCAACCACCTTCGGCACTCTTTCGCAAGCTAGATAAAAGCATTGTGGAGGCAGAGCGGGCAAAGCTTGGAAGTTAATCTCTCCGTGGAGGGCACCATGAAAACCTTGTTGGTCTTGCGCCATGCGAAATCGAGCTGGAAGGATCCAGAGCTGGCAGACTACCAGCGGCCGCTTAATAAGCGGGGAAAGCGGGATGCTCCCAAGGTCGGGCGCATGTTGCGTGAAGATGGCCTCGTGCCCGAATTGATCCTCAGCTCGCCAGCGCTCCGGGCACGTGCCACAGTTGAAGTGGTCGCAGAGGAAAGCGGCTACGAAGGGGAGATTGAGTATTTCCCTGAATTTTATCCAGGTGACCCTCAGGCGTACCTCCACGCCTTAAGCCGTTTACCAAATGAATACAGATATGTGATGGTCGTAGGACACAACCCTGGATTGGAAGAGCTACTCGAAACGCTAACCGGCGATTCGCTCAGATTGCCGACAGCTGCTTTAGCTCAGATATTATTTTCTATCCAAAGTTGGCGCGATTTGGATGAAGAGACGAAGGGTAGATTAATTAATTTATGGCGACCGCGCGATCTGTAGGACCACATTTCTCCAATTGAGAAACACGGGCGGTTATTTCTCCCAGAGGCCAAATCAGGGTGTGCTGCGCTTGGATAGACTGCCTAGAATTATCAAAGTAAGGCCAGAGAGGCCTAATACAGCGATAGCGACAAGCAGATAATCTGGACTGCTTTTCCCCACTCCCTCAGAGGTACTGAGCTGTCCTCCTGAAGCCTCACTGGATCGAGTTTCGGAAGGGGATATTTGAGCAATGGCTAGCGGTTCTTCGGCTGTTTCCGAAAGCGTGATTGGTGTCTGGGTAATTCGTTTTGCGGTTGGAGAAGCCGTTGGAGATCTGGTAGGGCTCTTTTCTAGAGTTGGCGTCACCGTATCAGTTGCTTCGAGAGTGACCGTCGCCCTGGTTGCGGGTTTGATAATCAGTTTATCCCCGGGATGGATAAAGGTATTTTCACTTATACCGTTGAGGGCGAGTAGATCGGATAAAGGGATTTTATAAACTGCGGCGATGTTCCAAAGGCTTTGCCCTGATCCCACGATATGTATGATGGAACCGTCTGGATTGGGGGTGGCTACTACGATCGGTTCAACAAGCACGGGGGTCGGTCCAGACGTTCCCACTGGAGATTGCGTGGTGCTGCCGGAAGGTGGGGAAGAATCACTCCCTTGAGAGCCAGCGACATATCCCACATCGATGGTGTAATATACGCGATTGTCTGAAACCGCCACGCCAGCACCAATATCATTGTATCGAGAGGATATCATCGTTTCCAGATGTAATGCGTCCTGCCACATCTCGTAAACTGCCTGCTGGGGTGAGAGGTTAATCCCCATAGCGATATTTTCGGAAATGTACACCTGGGCACCCCCGCCATAACCGGCTGCCACGGCGCGATCGTGAGGGCGAGAGCCACCAGGTCCAGAATGGGTGACGCTACCAGTTTCAAGCATGTAATTGCTATGGGCCTGTGCTGATGCCATCAAGGCGTTGTTCACCTTGTATGGCGGTAGACCGTAGGAGGTGCGCAACGCGTTGACTTCACCGATCAAAGCCCAGGCATCACCAGCTTGAGCTGCCCCCTTGCGAACCTGTATTCCCATGAACGTTATTGTTATGAGGCAAACTAAGGCGCTGAAAAAGAGCCTACGCATGGCGTCCAAGTATATCTCTTTATAGAATTATAACCAACCGTACTTTTGTCCAAATTTGATCGGGTTGTACCCCCTGGCGGGTGCCAGCTCAGTGCCTTGGTTATCAGGCTAAGGTCCGTCCCTCACCGATCTTTATAAGGAACCAACGACCTTCCTGGGGCTTGAACAAAAGTTCAAAAACGCGCTCCCCAGGGACCATCACCAGAATGTGCCTGCCGTGCTGGTCTTGCCAACGCCGGCCTGTTGATTCGATCGGATAGGTGTGTGCATTCCAAGTGAAATTCATCGGCGTGATATTCCCTTGGGCATCAAATCGGGCTAACACTTCGACTGCTTCCATTTACTTTTCCTATATTTTATCTGCAAGTTGGTACTGTGTATAAATCACAATCCGTTTAAATACTCTATCAGCATTTGTAAAACAGATTGGGCGGACTGTTGCTTAATACTTAACCGATTTCCTGACCAGTTAAACTGCCAAGCTTCATCCACGTGGTCGGCACTCAGGGCGATCCAGGTCAAACCCACCGGTTTTTCAGGGGTTGCTCCGCCTGGACCGGCGATACCGGTGACAGACACGCCAATATCGGCTGCCAGGGCATACCGCGCCCCTCGAGCCATCTCAAGTGCTGTCTCCTTGCTCACAGCCCCGTATTTTTCCATAGTCTCCCAGCGAACGTTTAACAGTCGCACTTTGGAATCGTAGGCATAAGCGATGATGCCACCCATGAAATAAGTAGATGCTCCCGGCACGTTGGTGATCAGATGGCCGATCAGCCCGCCTGTGCATGACTCTGCTGTGGCCAGCCTTAAACCGCGTTGCCGTAATAAATTACCGACAATTACTTCGATTGGTTCAGTCATTCGGCATATTATACCTGCAGGCATATAGAGCTGTGGGCTTTACAAATTTGGCTCTCTGGGATTTGCCGTGATGGGGTAGATATGTGGGGGTGTTGGGGGGGGGGGGGCCCCCCCAACACCCCCACATCTAACCTTTACCACGGGGATTTCCAAAGATCCAAAAATTTTATCCTTCAACTATACAGATCACCTTCCGGGCAATTTACTCGTGATAGAATAAATATGTAATGGAAGTTTCTTCTCATCTTCAGGCTATTCTAGATACTGCTCCCACCAAACCCGGCTGCTACTTAATGAAAGATACTGCCGGGAAAGTAATTTACGTGGGAAAGGCGATCAATCTCCGTAACCGCCTGCGGTCTTATTTTCACACCAGCACCCAGGAGAATCCACGAACGCGTCACATGGTGCGTAACATTACCGATATCGAATGGATCGTGGTTGGGTCGGAATTGGAAGCCTTGATCCTGGAGATGAATCTTATCAAGAAACATCGCCCGCACTACAATGTGCGCTTAAAGGATGATAAACGTTACCCCTATGTAAAGGTACATTGGGCGGATGCCTTCCCCAAAGTCACGGTAACCCGCCAGATCGTCAATGACGGATCCCGTTATTTTGGTCCTTATACCAGTGTCTGGGCTGTTCACCAGACCTTAGACGTTCTCAGGAGGATTTTTCCATATCTGACTTGTGATCGAACCATCACGGGTCAGGATGAGCGGGCTTGCCTGTATTATGACATTAAGCTTTGTACGGCCCCGTGCATTGGAGCCATCGATCAGGCAGGTTATCGCCAGGTTATCGATGATCTGTGTAAATTCCTGGAAGGACGCACAGAACCAATTGTTTCTCGCATGCAAAAGGAAATGGTCCAGGCAGCTGTTGAACTACGTTTTGAACGCGCTGCCACTCTGCGCGATCAACTCCAGGCCATCGAAAAAGTGGTCGAACGCCAGAAGATCGTCTCATCAGAATATGTGGATTCGGATGTGGTCGCTATGGCTCGATCTGACGGTGAGGCTTGTGTACAGGTCTTCTTCATCCGGGCTGGGAAGTTGATCGGGCGCGAATACTTTTTATTAGAGGGCGCTGATAATAGCCCGGATGCAGACGTGATTGCCGAGTTCCTCAAACAATTTTACGATCAGACGCCCATGGTCCCTGCCCAGGTAATGCTACCTCACGAGGTAGAGGAAGCCCAGATAATAAAACAATGGCTGAGCTCGCGCCGAAATGGGCAGAAAGTCGAGATAGTGATCCCGCGTGAAGGGCAGCAGCGCGAGTTGGTTCAAATGGCTGCAGAAAATGCAGCTGATACTCTGGCTGCCCTCAAGGCGCAATGGCAGGCGGATCGACACCGTCAAACTCAAGCGCTGGCTGAATTACAGCAATATCTTAATCTATCCGCTCCCCCGAACCGGATTGAATGTTATGATATTTCGAACACGCAAGGCACTGCTGCGGTCGGCAGCATGGTGGTTTTTGAACAGGGTGTGCCGAGTAAAAGAAATTACCGGCGCTTTAATATCCGCAGTGTCAGAGGCCCCGATGATTTCGCCAGCATGGA
>Ga0315555_1003516_pt1 | contig 10759 bp, 14 predicted proteins | sample SalMarSW160380MG_FD_202113 | JGI IMG/M metagenome (GOLD analysis project Ga0315555, IMG submission 202113) | Salt marsh sediment microbial communities from the Plum Island Ecosystem LTER, Massachusetts, United States - Salt Marsh Sediment SW1603-80 ...
GAACCCGCAAAGCCCATCACGATGGTTAAGTCTTTTTCTTTCAACATGTTTTCCCAAACATCAACTGCTTCGCCGAGTTTTCTTCCTTGATAAGCGGTTCGGCTCATTTCAGCCAGAAGCTGTGAAACGCTTTTTTCTTTGACCTTTATCGGTTCTAGTTTTTTGTTGAAGTATGAGTCGCTCATTAGCTTGCACCTCGTTGTAGATTAGGTGACTTATATATGAAATTTATCATTTTTGGACAGAACCCACCGTTGAGCAACCAGACAAAGAAACATGCTTTCGAATATGGTAACCTCAATTCGACAAAACTAACCACTAAAAAGCTAAAGCATAAAACCTGCCAAAGAGGCACAATGCCTAATAGTCAAACACTAGTTCTACACCGCGATTCAATCTCTGTTTCAGCCTTTATATAAGGGGGCTATAGTCTTTTCTACAGCTTATTCTCCGCAACAATCAGGAAACCACTTGTTCGGGTTACATTTTTTCTGGCGCCACTATCCCGATTAGGTTTAGAGCGTTGTGAAGCACGATTCGTATGGCGTCCGTTAAAGCTAGTCTTGCGTCGCTGAGTTCTTGCGGTTCCGCTTTTATAACGGGCAACGCGTTATAGAAAGTGTTAAACTTGTCCGCCAGCGCATTGGCAAAATCCGCAATTAAGTTGGGTTTAAGATATTCTGTGGCTTCGATGAACGCGTCTGGAAAACTGGCTAAAGATAGAACAAGCTCGCGTTCCAGTTTTTCCTTCAAAAGCGCGAAGTCTGCGTTTTCTGGTTCTCTTGCGGCTTTACGCAGGATGCTGCACGCCCTTGCATGAGCGTATTGCACGTAAGGCGCACTGTTAGTTTCGAAGTTCAGCACTCTATCCCACGTGAAAACAACGGGTTTGGAGGCATCAACATCAACAAGAGCGTAACGCACAGCGCCGATGCCGACGAAGTTGGCGATATTTCGCTTTTCTTCTTCTGACAACTGAGGCGAACGCTTCGAAACCTCTTCGTAGGCTCGTTCAACCGCTTCGTCAAGAACAGCATCGAAAGTGATATAGCGCCCTCGCCGACTGGACATTTTATAGCTTGGAAGAGTAACGAGGTTGTAAGCAAAATGAACAAAGTTGTCAGCGTATTTACCGTAGCCCAGCGCATACAGAGCTAATTTCAGCTGCAACTGCGCTAAAGACTGCTCCATCCCAATAACGTTTATAACCCTTTCCGCCCGGCTAAACTTCCACATAGTGTAAGCAACATCGCGCGTCGTGTAAAGCGTTGTGCCATCAGCCCGCATAAGCGTCAAAGGCGGAACTTCGTAATCCTCTCTTAAACCCAATTTTGCTTTAAGTTTCAAAACGCGCGCCACTTTTTCAGCATCGAACTCCAAGACTCCGCCTTCGGTGTAAACGAACGGTGATGTTTTCAGTTTTTGGAGAACTTTGGAAACTTGGCTGCTCCACACTAAGTCGCTTTCCCAATCCCACGAGTCATAACGTATTTCCACACGCTCTTGTGTTTCCCTGAACCCTTGAAGACACAACTCGCTCACGTCTCTCACGAGTTTTGTAGCTTCAGCGTCGCCGTCCTCGTAGGCGCGATTAAGCCTGTTTATTTCTTCCTCAGAATTTTCGTCTTTGCCTATTTTTGCCAAGAGCTTTTCGAAAAGCGTTGGAAATTTCTCTTCAAGCTCTGCGGCGATAGACATCCACTCGTCAATGTACTTGTTGATCTTCACTACTTCATCAGAAGACGAAAACGCCTTTGCAAGTTCAAACTCTTTTCTTAGGCGTTTGAGTTCCACCAAACAGCTGGTTATGGTGTATATTTTGCCCACAAAATGGTCTGCTTTCTCGTCGGGTTGCGGCCTGCCAAGCTTGGCGTAGCCGTAGGCAACAACCGAGGATTGACGTCCGACATCATCAATGTAATAGTGGCGGAAAACCGTGTGCCCTCTATACTTGAGAATGCGAGCTAAAGCGTCTCCCAGCATCGGGTTCCTAGCTTGCCCGATATGGATGGGATGAAGCGGATTGACGCTGGTGTGCTCAACGATGACTTTAACGGGTTTATCAGTTTTGACAAAACCATAATCGAAATTCAACTGTCTAACCGATGTAAGAGCCAAAGCAGAAAACTTGGGGAAATCTGCGTGAAAGTTTACGTAGCCTCCGCCAGCAGGAACAACCTTCTCGATTAGGGAAAAACCGGATTTACGCATGGCATTGACTAAATGTTCAGCTAGAGCAATGGGCTTCTGATTAAGCTTCTTTGCGAGTTCAAAGCATAGTGACGAAGCGAGCTGCCCAAAATTGGTGTTTGGCGGCTTATTCAAAGACAGCGTATCAATTTTAATCTCGGGCAGAGTCTTCTTCAAGGCATACGCTAATGTGGCTTCACATTCTTTACGGAACTCGGCGAAGGGATTTTCGGAAATCATCTGTGATCTTCTCCCAGTTTTTGGAGCGCGCTAAAGCTTTAAGAGGAGGTTGTATTTTAATGTGAAAAACGTCACTTATCTGTGTATGGATGCAGCCAGCAATGAAGACAAAAATAATCTTTTCAGAAAAATGTTTGGGCTATGGCGCTTGGCACATAGAAGGACCCCAAAGAGTAAAGATGGCTCACGAAATTTTGAAAGAAAAAGGATACGATTTTTTAGAACCCACCTCTGCGTCTGAAGAAGATTTGCTGAAGGTTCATGACTCTGAATACATTTGGAATCTCAAGAAGGGCTTGGTTGAAGATTCTGACACGCCAGCGTACGACAACATTTACGAGTATGCACGGCTTTCAGCTGGAGGAGCCATTTTAGCGGCTAAGAGTAATGGTTTTTCGCTTATGAGACCTCCTGGGCACCATGCAGGACGGAGCGGTGCAGCCTTGGGCGTTTACACACGAGGGTTCTGCTATTTGAATAACGTCGCAATAGCTGTGAAATCCCTTAACAAGCCAGCGTTGATATTAGATGTTGACGGACACCATGGAAACGGGACGCAAGAGATTTTCCAAGGCGACGAAAAAGTGGTTTACGTTTCGTTGCATCGCTACCCCCATTATCCTGGCACGGGAGCGTATTCCGAGGGAAATTGCCTGAACTTTCCATTGTCGGCTGATTGCGGCGAGCAGAAGTATCTGGAAACACTTGATCAAGCATTGGTGATGGCTGATGTAAGCAGGTTTGAAGTTGTGGCGGTCTCAGTGGGCTTTGACACTCATCTTGGAGATTTGGCGTCTTTTGGCTTGACGGAAAACAGTTATAGAAAAATAGGTGAAAGAATCGCCGCGCTGAAAAAACCCGCGTTCTTCGTTTTAGAAGGAGGGTATGTGGGCGAGCAAAATGGGAACGATATAGACCAGCTTCTTAGAGGTTATGAAGAAGGTTAGTTTCCTTTTTCTGTTTGACGAAATGGTATGAGAAAAAATCCTGTCGGATTAAGAATTAGGTAGTTATGGTTTTCGCAGAGGCGCTTCTTGTTTCCTGTGCATGGTTATTTTTGTTTTTTGGCGCTTGCCTTTTTGTTCAAGGCTTCAAGTTTCTCTGTGACTTTCATTGATCTTTCTTCAGCTTCTGCCAGCAGTGGTTTCCAGTCTTTATTTTTGACCGTGTTGCTTAAGCGCTCGGTTTCTGCAGGAAGTTTTTCCAGAGCGTCGGTGAACCTTTTTTCAGCTTCTTCATCAGTGCTTACGATGTCTAGGGCTTCTTCGGGGCAGAATTCGACACATTGGGGTTCTCCATCGCAGAAGTCGCAGGCTATGGCTATGCCCGTGTCAGGATGAAGTGTGATGCCGCCGTGTGGGCAGGCTTGGATGCACCAGTCGCAGCCTTTGCATTTCTTTTCTTTAACCATTAAAATGCCAGTTTTCTCGGATTGGACCAAAGCATCTTCTGGGCAAGCGGTCACGCATTTGGCGTCCTCGCAGAAACGGCAAGCAAGAGCAAAATTGAAAAGGGGTGTCATGCGGACGACACGTATTCTTGACCTGATGGGGTTCCAGAAGGCTTCGCCCTTTTCGAGTGTGCATGCGTATTCGCAGATTCCGCAGCCTGTGCATTTGCTTGGGTCGACAGAAACGAATTTTCTAGATTCAAATTTTGCTGGTGGCATTTCTATAATCAGACCTGTTTGAACTATCTAAATATTTCTGTATGTTCTGGAGGTTTTAACCGTTGCTTTTGGGAGTTTTTATGGTGAGTTGAGAACGTTCTCGGAGGCGTATAACCTTCCTCATAAGGGGGTAAGTTCTTGCAGAGCAGCCTAGAAAACGATTATACAGCCAAAACTGACGGCAACGTTTATTACTTTATTTTGTCATTGCTAAAAGCCGCGAAGCGGAATCACAATGGGTCACCGAAAAAAACACGCCCCAAAACACGGTTCACTTGCCTATTTGCCTAGGAAACGCGCCAAAAAGCCAGTCGCGCGAATCCGCTACTGGCCAAAACTCGACGCGGACACCCCTCGGCTTTTAGGCTTTACAGGTTACAAGGCGGGCATGACCTACATCTTCACAATAGAAGACAGAAAACGCTCACCCAACTTCGGGAAAGAAGTCGTGCGCCCCGCCACAGTAATAGAAACGCCGCCCATACTCATATGCGGCATACGCACTTACACAAAAACTCCATACGGCCTCAAAAACCTCACCGAAGCCTGGATGAAAGACCCACCCGCAGAACTCGACCGCGCACTAATTCTCCCAGATAACTTCAACACTGAACAAATGCTCCAAAAAATCGAGCAAAGCCTACCCCAAACAACCACCATCCGCGTCATCGCAGCAACACAACCCAAACAAACCAGCCTCGCAAAGAAAAAACCCGACATGACTGAAATCGAAATCGGCGGCGCAACCATCCCACAACAACTCGAATACGCAAAAACGCTTTTGGGCAAGACAGTGACCGCTGAAGAAGTCTTCAAAGACGGGCAATACACCGACATCGCCGCAGTCACAACAGGCAAAGGCTTCCAAGGCCCAGTCAAACGCTGGGGCGTCGCAATACTCCAACACAAAGGACGAAAAACCAAACGCGGCGTAGCCACACTCGGCCCCTGGAACCCCCACCACGTCATGTACTCAGTTCCACGCGCAGGACAAATGGGCTACCACCAACGAACCGAATACAACAAACGCATACTCAAAATCGGCAAAGACGGCAAAGAAATCACAGTAAAAGGCGGCTACATAAGATACGGCACGCTCAAAGGACCATACATCCTCATAGAAGGCAGCATAGCCGGCACAGAAAAACGCCCCATACGCCTACGCCACCCAGCAAGACCACCCAAAGAAACACCCGAAACACCACCGCAGATCACTTACGTATCACTAGAGTCGCCCCAAGGAAAATAACGGAGACAAAACAATGCCTGCCAAAAAAACCGCGAAAATCTTTGACCTTCAAGGAAAGCCCATAGGTAAAGCAACACTCCCCGATGTTTTCGCAACACCCCTAAGACCCGACGTCATAAAACGCGCTGTCCTCGCCATCCAATCCAGCAGGCTCCAACTACAAGGTCGCGACCCAATGGCAGGAAAAAGAACCAGCGCAGAATCCCGCGGCACAGGTCTGGGCATAGCACGAGTACCCCGCGTAAAAGGCGGAGGAGGAAGAGCTGCCTTCGCTCCTAGCACAGTAGGCGGAAGACAACCTCACCCACCAACATCAGAAAAGAAAATCCTAAAACGAGTTCCCAAAAAAGAGGCACGCCTCGCTCTGCTCTCCGCAATAGCCGCCACAGCATCAAAAGAAGCCGTAGCCTCTCGAGGCCACGCAATCGAAGACGTTCCCCAAATCCCTCTCATAGTCACTGGCTCAATTGAGGAGCTAAAGAAAACCAAAGAAGTAGAAGAAGCCCTCACACACTTGGGCATCCTATCCGACATCTACCGCGTAAAAGCCAGCAGAAAAATCCGCGCTGGCAAAGGCAAACGCAGGGGCAGAAAAATGAAGCAAGCCATAGGTCCCCTAATTGTAGTGGCTGAAAACAAAGGTATATTTGACGCGGCAAGCAACCTTCCAGGCGTCGACATCGCTACAGTGAACAATCTTAACGCAGAAATGCTGGCGCCAGGCACACATCCAGGCAGATTGACACTGTGGACAAACGGCGCCATTGAACGGCTGGATAAACTTTATGGCGGAGGAAAAGGCGCGTAATGGATCCCGCTGAGGTTATATTTTATCCTTTGATGACGGAATCCGCCAGTCTCATGGTGGAAAAAGATAACAAGCTAATCTTCATAGTCAACTTGAAGGCAGGCAAAAGTGATGTGAAAAGGGCGGTTGAGCAGCTTTATGAAGTGAAAGTGAACAAAGTCACTATGCTAATAACTCCGCAAGGCGAGAAAAAAGCCTTCGTTAAACTTAACCCAGAGTATAAGGCGTCAGATGTCGCCATCAAACTTGGCATTTTGTAAAATCGCATGGAGGCATGATTAATGGGCAAAAGAATTCGTGTTCAAAGACGCGGACGCGGTGGCTCAACCTTCAGAGCCTCAACCCACAAGAGAGTTGCTCCTGCTCAGTATCCACCCAAGATAACTCCCAAGGAATTTTTCGAGGCTTCAATTAAAGGCGTCATAGAAGCGCTTGTCCATGATCCTGGACGTGGAGCACCTTTGGCGTTTGTGCGTTTCGAAAACGGCGAAACATGTTACACCGTAACCTCTGAAGGCGTTTTCAAGGGGCAGCAAATCAGCCTAGGCGGGAAAGCTTCCGCGGAAGTGGGCAATATTCTTCCTTTGGGAAAAGTGCCAGAGGGAACTTTGGTCTGCAATCTTGAACTTCGACCAGGCGATGGAGGTAAGATGGCAAAATCGTCAGGTGCCTACGCTACGGTCGTGGGCCATACGCCTCAAGGCACAATGATAAAATTACCGTCTGGACGTACACGGTACGTTAATGATTATTGTATGGCAACCATAGGCGTGGTTTCCGGCGGGGGCAGAACAGAGAAGCCTTTCCTTAAGGCAGGAGAAAAATTCCATCTAATGAAAGCAAAGGGGCATAAGTACCCGAGAACCCGCGGAAGAGCTATGGTGGCCGCTGTACACCCATACGGTAGCAGCAAGAAAAGCGCTCGCAAAGTAACCACAGTTTCTCATGGTGCACCGCCAGGACAAAAAGTCGGCTTGATCGCGGCTAGAGGTGCTGGGCAGAAGAAGAAACGAAGAACAAGATGACAGAACGTTTATAGCATCTAAAGAATTTAAAAGTAAGGTGAAGAAAAAATGCCGAAAGAATTCATGTATCGCGGTCACAATCTCAACAGTTTGCAAGGCATGTCCATGGACGAATTCATTAATCTGCTTCCCTCAAGGCAGAGAAGAAGTCTCCAACGGGGCTTGACGCCTGAGCAGCGGATACTGCTGGAAAAGATTCGCGAAGCTCAAGAAGCCGTCAAGAAGGGGGAAGATGTCACCATCAAAACTCATGTGCGAGACATGATTATTCTGCCAGAAATGGTGGAAGTGAAAATTCTAATTCACAACGGCAGAGAATTTTTGCCTGTGGAGATAAAGCCTGAGATGATCGGGCACTACTTGGGCGAGTTTGCGGTAACAAACAAGCCAGTTAGACATGGAACTCCAGGTATTGGTGCGTCTCGGTCTTCGATGTACGTGCCACTGAAATAAGCAACTTTTCGACTTTCCACCTTTTGTCTACTGTTTTGATGATTTTTTAGGTAGTTTCCGCTATTTATGCTGTTGATACAACACGTGCCTGATTGCGTGTTCTTGTATATCTATCAATAACTGGGGTTCAATCGGGTCTCTATCGCTATCACAAGATTATACCCCCCTTATATAAAGACTGAAACTTGCAGAGAATCACTGGTTATTTCCAGAAAAGCGATAGCATAATCAATCTCGATTATATTCTGAACTTGACTGCGGCGCTTGGTCCATTGATATTTAAAAATAGCGAACTTGCCATTAAGGCTAAGCGCTGTAGTCTCTCCCAGCCGGCTTTGAACTCGGCGCTTTTGCTTGGGGTATTTGCGGTAACGGTATCGGTGGTGGAATGTTCAGTGTTCTTGATATGAGGACGGATTCAATGAAGACAACGTTGGATATTGACTGCACGATCAGGGGTGGTGGCGGTTTCTTTTCTTCATGATCCTTGAGGACTTTCTCGATTTCGCTTTTGTCGCCAGAGACGTAAGCGCTTCCTTTCAGGCTTATCTGCGCTATCGAAGGGTTATAATTTATCGCCAAAACAAACGGGACTTCAAGCGTGCCATCCGCCTTTTTCTCCATCCCTACAACGTTGATGTTCGTGCCTATTTGGATGGGCGGAATCGGTTTTCTGATATCCCAGAAGCGTTCTGCTGAAATATTCGTTATAGCTATGTTAACTCTAATCATCTAAATCATCAGAAAGTATGTGCGCGTTTAGAATTTAAAACTGCTTATTTTTCAACCTGCTTGTACCGTGTAAAACCACAATGCCCACAAGTGTATCTGTCCTGGTGATTAGCCATGAAGTATCCTGGACCGCATCTCTCGCAAGTTGGGCGCAGTCTCGTAACCTTCTCGCCCTCTACTTTGTACAAGGCGTGAACGCCCCTTTCCTCTTTTTTCTTCTTTTCTGGCCTAGCCTTTTCAACTTTTGGAGGTTTTACCTCTTCCTTTTTCGCTTCTTCGGCGGGTGCCTCTTCCTTTTTAGTCACTTTCTTGGACATTTTACTCCTCCGCCTCTTCCTTCGGTTCTTCTGGAGGACTGTTACGTTTTCTTATGTACTCGGGCTCGATGAATTTTGCTTGTTCTACCGTTTCATAAACGTTAGCAATTCCAACGGCAGTGTTTGTTCCCGTCATGGTTCGCATTCTCTTAACAAAAACCATTTCTTCGTTTATCTTCAGTTCGGCGGCTATAGCTTTTTTAACTTCTAACCTCGCCGGTGTTTTTCCTTTTGGCCCTTGTTCCACCCTGAAGCCCACTTCCTTTCGTTTTAAAAGGGGATTTTCCTTCGTTGATACTATTTTAACTTCCATCACGCTATCACTTGTTTAGGGTGTTGAGTTCATACAGTTTACTTCTTATTTAGCTTTTCGAACAGTTTTCATCGCTTTTAGAATTTCCTTAGCTTCAGCCTTTTTCTCAGATGTGACTTTAACGACCACAATGCCCTCGTACGGTTGCCCATAAACAACCAACGATTTTTCTGGCGCGTACAAAACGGCAATAAGCGCCAGCAAGTCTTCCTCTCCGTCCACGATTATATGAACGCGTTCGTCACTTTCCAAAGCCTCTTTTATTGCCGCGATTGCCTCTTCAGTTATTGTTCCTTGAGGATTTTTAACATGAAAAAGCTTGGCTGTAAATATTCTTGGTTTTATTCTCTTTCTCATGCGTTTGTTGTCGGTAATCGAAAGTTGAGGATTCATCTGATGTTCATGAAGGTTTCGTGAAACCGTGTCTCCAACAGATATTATCTTGGGCGGTTTTTCTCTTTTCACGATGTTATCCATTTTGCCCATGGTTTCGGCAAACGAGCCTCGGATTAACATACCAAAAGGTTCTTTGAGTCTCACACGCAGTTCTGGAGTGATACTATAAGCAATCGCCATTTTCTTTTCAACCTTGAAGTGGCACGGCTTATCCTTAATGTGCTCATTGTGCGGGTAGCAACTTTAACGTTGGAGTTAAGCCTCATCTGACCTTTAACGCATAACGCCCTTTCTCTTTTATGTTCATAGCTTTTGCGATAGCCGAATTTTCTGGATCAAACATTATGACTATGCCGCTGAAGTCTTCGCTTAGACTTGTTGATCTGCATTTTGGGCATACGTTTTCTTTGGTGATGAAATGGCAGTTTGTACACGCTTTCTCGTGCATTCCACGTCACTCCTATTCTGCGCTGCTTTCTTTTTTGCTTTCAGTTGCTTTCTTCTCTGGTGCTTCTTTTGTTTTGGAAGCTTCAAGCTTGAGCCATTCTAACTTGCCCAGAAATGGTTGTCTGGCAGTTACACCAATTTTCCCTGAGCTTCCCGCCCTGCCGAGAGAAACCGCTGTTATCCTGACGCGCACGTGATCTCCGCTCGTCAGTCTTCTTTTGGTTTCCTTTCCCAGCAAAACTCCTTGTTTTTCGTCATAAGACATGTAGTCATCCATGAGTTGCGAAACGTGGAGCAACGCGTCTACTGGGCCTATGCGCACGAACGCTCCGAAATCCGCGATTTCCACCACATCTCCCTCCACTATTTCCTGAATGATAGGATAGAACGTTAACAGAGTAAATGTTACTTTGTGATAAGTTGCGCCGTCGCCAGGAATTATCTTTCCTATGGGGCTTACTTCAACGCTGGTCACTGCTATGACATAGCCTAATTCCTCGTCTATGATTCCCTCGTATTTCGTCTTGACTTGGTCGCGGCCTACTTTTTCAAGAGGGTTGCCGAAGGTTTCAGGCGGAATGCGGATAGTATCCTGCAGATTTATGAGCTTAAACATTTAATTATATCATCCCGTCAATCTCTAGACGCGATTTTTGTCTCACATAAATCACTGGCACACTTATATCTCTTAGCCTCTTCTTAAGCTGTCTATCATTGGTAAACACTGGGAACCCCCATTCTTTGGCTATTTTAACTATTATATCATCAGTGAGTGATGAGGCTGACGCGAAAACTTCGATGTACTTACATTTCTCAGCAAGTTTCAACGCATAAGAGGCGTTTTTACGCATTTTAGGTGAGCCTTTTTCAGCGAGTGCTTCCAGTTCACGTTTGACTGGAGATAGCAAAATCAATTCAAA
>Ga0315555_1003517_pt1 | contig 10759 bp, 10 predicted proteins | sample SalMarSW160380MG_FD_202113 | JGI IMG/M metagenome (GOLD analysis project Ga0315555, IMG submission 202113) | Salt marsh sediment microbial communities from the Plum Island Ecosystem LTER, Massachusetts, United States - Salt Marsh Sediment SW1603-80 ...
ACCCACTTCGTAGGCCATATCGCCGACAACACGAATCGTCTGGTCACGAAGCTGAACGTTCCCTCCCGAAGCGAGACCGGCTACCTGCTCGAATGATTCACGAACGCCGTCCCATCCGGTCTGCAGGCCGCCTATGGGGTGCATGGTCGTGACGGTTTTCGCGTGCGACCATATTTTCGCCAGCGGATCGGCGTCGCCGTTGAGCATGCTGTTCAACGCGGTATAGAACCGCTCCGAGGCCTTGCGGACGTTGTTTTCTTCCGACATGATCTTTCTCCTTCAGAAATCAGGTTGCAACTCCATAGTCGTCATCTTTCCGTCAGCCGGCTGATAACCCGAGGCTAAATCAGGCATCGGTCGGCCCGGTGGATAATGTCCGATCGTAACTGAAGGGGCATATTCACAATGAATAATACGGGGGATTTTGAATAATGGTGAAAAATTATCTTTGATATAGTAATTATCGGCAGCAGGTACCCCATAGTCTGTTATGGGACAGGTGGATACATGTCAAAATACGCCGTCTCGTGAGCGTCAGACGTCCGCCTTCGGCGTCTGCATGTCCGCTTCCCGTCGGATCGCAGGTCGGGATTTCCATGCTCCCGACATTCTACCCTGACAATGGCTACGGAACAAGGTACTCCACCCAACGGGTGAGTTTCTTTGATTGTACTACTACGGTTATTTCAATGAAATGATCTGGCTGCTTGCTCTGACGTTTATATCACAAATCATACCCGGGTGCCCCACAACTTCGCTGTGGGATCAGTGTCCTCCTACTAACAGCCTGCCGATGTGCAAACCGGCGCACTGACCCTTTCAAATTTGCAGCGAATCGATACAGTTTGTCGTGCGGGGCCGTTTTATAGACGGACTTGTAGAGCATGGCAGAAGCCGCCGACTCTTTCCACTGGCGCTTTCGCAAGTCATAGCAAAAAAGGTAAAAATGAACAAACGAACCCATTTTGCTGTAAGCCAGTGCATCCCTTGAGGTAACCGGGGATTTTCACGAATTAGGATGTGGATAACTTTTCACAGCGCGACCTGCGGCCGAAAATTTGCGGCGGCAAACGCGCAAAATCGTAGTATATTATGCGTAGAACAAGTGCGAATGTACGAAACGGACAAGGTCAAAACAGCTGAGCGGGCCATCCTGGTCGGCACGGCGCTCGGCAACACCGACAAAGGTGAAGCCGAATACAGCCTCGACGAACTGGCCCGCCTGACCGATACTGCCGGCGGGGTCGAAATCGCGCGTTTTCTCCAGCACCGCGATGCCCCGAGCAGCGCTTATTTCATCGGGCGCGGTCTGGTCGAGCGGATCAAGCAGGCCGTCGTCGACCTCAAGGCCGATCTGGTCGTCTTCGACGAAACCCTGGCCGCCATTCAACTGCGAAATCTCAGCCGCGAACTCGACATCCGCGTCATCGACCGCCCCATGCTGATCCTCGATATTTTCGCCATGCACGCCCGCACCGCCGAGGCGCGTCTTCAGGTGGAACTGGCCCAGATGGAGTATCTCCTGCCCCGCCTGACCGGCCTGTGGGAGCATTTTTCCCGCCAGCGCGGCGGAATCGGCACCAAGGGTCCCGGCGAAACACAGCTCGAGGTCGACCGCCGCCGGGTCGGGCAAAAAATCGCGATCCTCAAGCAGAAATTGCTGAAAGTCGAAAAACAGCGGCAGATTCAACGCAAGACGCGTTCGAAATTTCATAAAATAACGCTGGTCGGCTACACCAACGCCGGCAAATCGACCCTGTTCAACCGCCTCACCCGTTCCGACGTCCACGAGGCTGATCAACTGTTTTCGACGCTCGATTCGACCACCCGCCTGGTCGGTTCCGGTTATCCGCAGACGATCGTCGTCACCGATACGGTCGGATTTATCGAAAAGCTGCCACCACAACTGGTAGCGTCGTTCAAATCCACGCTGGAAGAGGTCAATCTTGCCGATTTGATTCTAATAGTCCTCGACGCCTCCGATCCCTACCGCAACCGCAAAATCGGCGTCGTCGAAAAGGTGCTCCGGGAAATCGGCGCCGGCGACGTTCCCCGGCTGACGATTTATAACAAAATAGACTTATTGGATGATGATTTTGTGCCGCCGCCATCGGCCAATGGCGCCGTTCCCCTCTCGGCGCTCAAAAACACCGGCCTCAGCCGGCTCAAGGCGGAGATTCTTTCCCGGTTTGGCAAAAATAATTCTTAATAAATGTCTTTTCCATGCCGATATCGTTTAATGATAAAGGATTAATTGCATGAACGGTAAAATCCTCATCGTTGACGACAATCCCAATATGTCTTCCCTCCTGTCGGAGATGCTGGAGGTGTTCGACTACGAATCCGTCCGCGCCAACGACGGACTCGAAGCCATCGAAATGGTCGAGCAGAACGAGATCAGCCTCGTCATAACCGATATGCGCATGCCCAAAATGTCGGGTCTCGATCTTCTGCAGAGAATCAAGAAAATAAAGCCCGGGCTTCCCGTAGTCGTGATCTCCGGCTATGCCCTGGACGAAGAAGGCAACAACCTGCTGTCCAGCCTCGCCGACGGTTTCTTGAACAAGCCGTTCAAGATGTCTGATATCGAGGATCTGCTCAAGCAAGTCGTCGGCTGAGAAACTCTCACCTCTCGCAATTATGCTTTGCCGCCCCCGGGCGGTTTTTTTATATTCACCATATGTCTAAATCCCTTTCCGAATCGGTGCTTTTTTCCGGCCTTGATGCCGCCCATATGCGCCTCGTTGAGCAGGCTGCCCAGCAGGTATCGGTTGACAAGGGCGCGTTCCTATTCTTCCAGGACGATCCCGCCGACCGATTTTATGTGATCTTATCCGGCAAGGTGAAGATTTTCAAATCCTCGCCCGATGGCAAAGAACAGATTTTGCTCATGGCCGGACCCGGCGATTCATTCGGAGAAGCGGCTCTTTTCGCGACCAAAACGTATCCAGCCGCCGCTGAGGTGGTCGAATCGGGGGATCTCGTCTATTTCACGCTCAGGCGTTTTATGTCGCTCGTCCACGAAAACCCGACCATCGCCGTCAATATGATCGCGCGCCTGTCGATGCTCCTTCATCATCTGACGCGACTGGTCCAGCGACTGTCATTGGAAGACGTTGTTACCCGTCTGGCCGAATATATCCTCGATCTCCTGCCCGATGATCAGGCGGCGGGACAATCGATTGTCCTGGACGAAAAGAAAATGGTTTTGGCTTCGATCCTCGGTACCATCCCCGAAACACTCTCGCGGGCTTTCGCCGGGCTTGTCAAAACCGGCGCGATAAGCATCGACGGCCAGACGATTATTATGCACGACCGCCGCCGCCTGGCCGAGATCGCCGCCGGCGAAAAAATCCGACCGACTTGACCTAAATCAAGTCCTTGCTGCAACCTCTTGCCGATATTGCCATCGCGACGACGAAATAACATCAAGGAGTATATTGTGGCAATACGTGAAATCATCCGGATCGACGAGGACCTCTGCGACGGCTGCGGTGAATGCATTCTGAGCTGCGCCGAAGGAGCGCTGCAAATAATCAACGGCAAAGCCAGGCTGGTTAGCGAAACACTCTGTGACGGCTTCGGAAATTGCCTCGGCTCTTGCCCGCAGGACGCCATCACGATTATTGAACGAGAAGCGGACGATTTCGACGAAAGCGCCATAAAGCGGCATCGCGATGGCGGGCGCAAAGCGTCGACGGCAGATGCCGCGCAAAATGCACCTGCGGTCCAACCGCTCCCCGGGTCGAATCCGTCGCCCGTGACTATGCTTTCGCCCAAGTATCATACGACCGGGGGCTGCCCCGGTTCGGCCATGCGGATGTTTCCTGCCGGTGATAACACTCCGGCAAAAGAGCAAACCACGAGACCGGTACCGTCGCAACTCACCCAATGGCCGGTGCAACTGAGGCTCGTTCCGCCGACGGCTCCTTCCCTGAAAGGCCGCGAAATCCTCCTGGCGGCCGATTGCTGTCCCTTCGCCTACGCCGATTTTCATCGGGATTTTTTGACCGGCAAGACCCTTCTTGTCGGATGCCCCAAGCTGGATGATTTGCATCTTTACCGGGAGAAGCTCGAAGAGATATTCCGCGACTCCGGATGCACGGGCGTAACGGTGATGATGATGGAAGTGCCGTGTTGCGGTGGACTGAGATGGGCGGCGCAGCAGGCTATGGAAGCATCGGGAAAAAATCTGCCTTTAAGAGAAGTCATCGTCGGCATTCGGGGAGATATTCTTCGCGATTCTCCGTTATCCTGATGGACAATTAGGATTTCACGCCTCTGATTTCGCCTCAATGCGGCCCGGTCAGGCCATAAGCGCAAATCCCCTTTCTTTCCGGGAACCCCAGGTGTATAAAATATGGAGTATATCGGTACATCATTCAGAGTTAATGGAATTGTGTTGCCCATTTGCGTATATATTGTGTATATTTGAGTAGTTGGGGCAATATCAACTCCGAACCGATTGCCCGCGCACTCAACGGAAGGAGAACCTTCTATCGGCCATCGCGATATGACTGATCACGGCACCGGTTGATTCTGTTGAGAAAAGGTTCCATCCGGGGAACATTTGAGCGCCGCCCGTTGTTTTTATGATGGTCGGCTGATATTCCCCGGATAAAGGAGTATTATGGCTGACCATGAGCAAATTAATCTTCGTCATCGGTTTGAGCGGGAAGCGATGCCGCACATAGACTCATTGATGAGGACCGCTCGCCGGATGACCAAGAGTGAAAATGATGCGGAGGACTTGGTCCAGGAAACAATGCTAAAGGCCTACCGCTTCTTCGACAAGTTCGAAGAAGGCACCAATTGCAAAGCGTGGTTGTTTAAGATCATGACCAATATTTTTATCAACAACTACCGTTCCAAAGCGAAGGCTCCGCAGTCACTCACGTTCGAAGACATAGATGATGGCTTTCTTTACGGTCAGCTGGCCAAAAACAAAGACATCTCCGACCCGGAGAAGGAGTTTTTCTCCAAGATCCTCGATGAAGATGTTCGAAACGCCATCAGCGAATTACCCGAGGATTTTCGCCTGGTCGTGGTGCTGTCATTTCTCGAAGGGTTTTCGTACCAGGAAATCGCGGACATTACCGGCCTCCAGATTGGGACGGTCAAGTCGCGACTTCATCGGGGGCGTAAGTTGCTCCAGAAGGCCCTGTGGGATTATGCGCTGCGAAACGGTTTCATCAAGGAGCCTCAAAAGTGAACTGTCGAGACGCGCTACGGCTTCTCTATGATGTGGTTGATGACGAAGCCAATGAAAGTGAGAAGAACCAGGTTCAGGAGCATTTGAAAAAATGCCGACATTGTTCCGCTCGCTATGAACTTGAGATGAAATTCAAGAATTGTGTCGAGAACAAAGGGGCGTTCTCGCCCGACTGCGCCGACTTGCAAAAACGGATACTCGATCAGTTGGATTCGGTCGACGACACCGCCGCCGGGGAGGTCGGCTCTTCCCCATTCCCTTTTAGATGGATCGCTGTCAGCCTCGCCGCAGCGGCAGCGATCATCGTCTGTCTCACCGCGGCTTCGGCATTAAATGACTTTTATCACGTTCAAAACGATATCGTTCCCTTCACCAAGGCTCATATTGCCGGCCTTACCGAAACCCACGCCGCCGTTGCCTCATCCGACGCGTTTGATTTTCTATACGAGCATATCGGCATCCGTCTGGAATTGCCGCCCGAATTGAGTCCGGACAACATTCATTCGGTCATGATCGACACCATCAAGGGGATTCCCTTCGGATGCATCCAGCTGGCCGGCTTAGGGGATGAAATCGTCTCAATTTTCGTCGCCTCCAAGGATGCCTATACCCTGCCGGAATCTCCATGTGAACTCATCCGCGGATCAAAAATGCTGGTCAGCGGCTGTCGGCAGTGCAACCTCGTAGGCTGCGAAAAACGCGGTCTGGTATTTCTGGCTGTTTCGCGAAATGTGTACCAGCCGGAGCAATTGGCCGAATTGACATCGTATTTCTGATTCATCCCATAATATAATTGCCAACACGACCCCGGTGCTGTATCAATCGGTATGTCTACCGGGAGAAATCGCTTATTCGTAGTCGGCATCGTCGCAGCGCTTATTATGTCCGCCGCAGCCGGTGCCGAACGCTTTACTCCAGATATAAAAGCCTGCCTGCACCGGATCAGCGGCGATATATATAACGACCGCTTCGACCGCGCCTCCGCTCTTCTCGATTCCATGCAAAATCATAACGGGCCGGCACCAATCTGCCGCCTGTATCGCGCCATCACCTTTCAGGCGCAGATGATGGCCGACGAATCGGATTTCCTCAAGGATGATTTCTTTGCGTTATTGGACAGCATACAGGATGACGGAGACTCGCTCTTGGCCGACGGCGGCGATTCCGCTCTGGCCTACTGGCTGATCGGAAACAGCCACGCCTTCCGTTCGCTTTTTCTTGGCCGCGCCGGCAATATTCTGAACGCCCTGAGGCATGGACTGGCGGCCCGATCGGCATATACAAAAGGCTACGCCGTCGATCCGCACTTCCATGATATCGCCCTTGGACTCGGGTCGTACCGGTACTGGAAATCGGTCAAGACAGCCGCCGTCAACTGGACGCCGCTTTTTAAGAACGAGCGGCAGGCGGGGATCGACCTCCTGCGGCTGGCCGCCGATTCCGCCGAAATATCCGCCGACGCCGCCAAGGCGGCCCTGATCTGGGTCTATATCAACGAGAAGCGGTACCTTGAGGCGGTCCGTTTGGCCCGGCAGATGCGGCGGGAGTATCCTTATGGGTCGACCTTCCTCTGGGCGCTGGGCGAAGCCTACCGGAAATTCGGTGATTATCGGGGCGCGGCGCATATCTACGAGGAAATTCTCGCCCGGCTCAAGGAAAAACCCGGCAATTACTACAACATCATCGAGGCGGCCGATTATCTGTCCCGATGCTACCGAAAATTGGCGGATGAAAATGCCGAGATACATGCCCGACTGACGGCGTTGAAAAAACAGATCGCCGGCATGCCCGTTCCGGACGACACGCGAAAACGGCAATGGGATAAACTGCACGATATTCTCAATGAATAATGCCGGAGATGGCCTATTCACTGGCGGCCGGCATACAGGTCTTTTCTTAGCAGTCTCGCGACACATTCGGCGGCGACACGCGCGCCGTTGACATTGAAATGGCAATCATCATACATGATTTCGGATGATTTGGGCAGAACGCGGCCCAGATCGACGAGCGGGAGGTTGAATTCGGACGCGAGTCGGCGCGTGACGTCGTTATACTGCTCCATCGCGCGATCCATATCCGCCTCGCGATAGCTGACGGTATCGCAACAGTTCATCCAATGCCAGGCGGCGATGCCGGTGTCGAGACGGCTGTTCCAGGTTGTCGGCTGGGTCAGCAGTACCAGTTCGATATCATTGGCCCGGCAGATGCCGACAATGGTGCGGAGGTTCGTTTCAAACGCCGCAAGATCGGTCCGGGGGGGTGATGAGGACAGCGGATTCGATTTCCGCAACCGGACCAGATTTCTGTAATTGGAATGGAACGGCAGTGCCTGCCTGATTTCGCGTTCGGATCGCGTATGAAAAATGATCGAGATCCTCCGCGGAATCTGAAATTCCGTCGCCAGCAGGCCGGCCAGATCGGAAAACGAATAGTGGGTCCGCCGCTTTTGGGGATAATGCAGATAGTCGACGCCGGCCATGGCGGCCAACAGGTCGTTGATGCCGGAGAAAAGGATGATCATGTCCGGCTGCAGGTGGACTATCCGCTGGCTGATCATGGCGATATGGTCATAGCTTTTGTCGCCGCCCTTGCCGGCGTTATAGATCCGGACCGTCAGGTTGTCCGCGCGACGGGTGTTCATGAGTTTTTCCAGATCGGCCGTGATGGTGGCTTCGTCATCGAGATAGAGGCATTCGGTCGTGCTCCCGCCGACCATGAAGACGCGGTACTCGTCGGCCGGCTTGGGCATAACCAAGTCCCTGCCGCGGAACCCCATATTGTCAGTCGTGAACCGGGCGTAGTCACCCATCTGGGAAAGCTCTTTTTCAGGGTAAAACACGTAGGTTTCGTTCGGGAAAAATTGCGACTCGATATATTCCATTTCCGGCAGGCGCGATTTGCGGGCGACATTCGGATCGGCGATGGGGGAAAATAGGGTCAGGGCGATTTCGGTCAAAACGACGGCGATCACGAACGATAGACTTATCCATATAATATTCCGCTTCACAATATCGATGCCCTCCTCCAATTGGTCCCCGTCAGTTGATTGGTCAATGAGGCGAATCTATTGCGCACCTTGAGGAATTAAATCAATGAGCGCGTTGATCATACTGGCGGCATGATATAATGCAGCTATTTCATGTCCTGATATCAATATATGGCTCTTCCGCGGGGATACAACTCTTTTTTGCCCGAAGCGACCGGGCAACCGCCCCGATCGAGGCGCACGGATTTCATCGCGGCGATTCTATTCTCCGCAGTCCGCTTGAATTTTCGCCGGTACCGCCGAAATACAGACCAATAGGCGTTAATCGCAAACGACCGCCTTTTCGGCGGATCGGGGATGGAGTATATATGACAACGACTACCGAGACACAGCGGGCTCTGGACAAAATCATCTCGACCATCGGCGATCTGCCGACGACGCCGGCGATTATCGCCACTCTGATGAATTTGACCTCGGATATCAATACCGACATAAAAAAAATCACCCGGGCGATCATGGCCGATCAATCGCTGACGGCCAAAGTGCTCAAGTTATCCAATTCTACGTTTTACGGCCGGGCCAAGGAGGTCCGGACTCTCAACGAAGCCGTTATTATTCTCGGGTTCATGACCCTGCATTCTTTGATCATCGCCACCTCGACCCAGACCCTGTATCAGAAGGCCGTCAATGACGGCGTGTCCGGGAAACTCTGGGAGCACGCCTTCGCCGCCGCCCTGGCGTCGCGCCTGGTGGCGCAGGCGGTGCGCTTCCCCTACATCGAAGAGGCTTTTATCGGCGGTTTGCTGCATGATATCGGCAAATTGGTCCTCATACAGAAAACCCCGAGGGAATATCAGCGCATCATATCCGACGTCGAACAGACCCGGGGATCTTTCGTCGATCACGAGGAAGCCGTGCTCGGGTTCAATCATACCCATGTCGGTTCGCTGCTGTTGCAGAAATGGTCGTTTCCACAGGAATTGATCGATGCCGTCGAGCAACATCACTGTCCGATCGGGAGCGACGGCGACAGCCGGATGCTACCTTTTATCATCAATGTCGGAAATTACATGGCCAAGAATCTCGAGGTGGGCTTCAATGACTTCACGGTGGAGGATCTTTCCAGCCTGACCTCGGTTTCGACATTGAATCTGGACGCCGCCCAATTGGAGAGAATCCAGGCGCAACTGGAGGAGCATTACGACAACGAGCAGTATTTCTTCCGACTCGGGTCGTAATCGGTCACGGATATTACTGCACCAATCCCAACGACTTGCGACACAGACGTCCGGCCGGCCGTCTCTCCGATGGAGAATTACCGCTCTTGTTCCGATATATGACAAAAACCCGATAATGTAACGACTTCTGAGGTGTTGATGGCACGGATCGACCAACTTATTGAAATTATCAGCAAGGCCGACGCTACCGATTTACATATCGTGGCCGGCTCGGTTCCGGTGATCCGGGTCGAGGGGCGGCTCGAAAAAACCCGGCATCGGCATCTGACCGATAACGATATCAAGCAATTGATATATGAACTCTTGAGTGATCGGCAAATCCGGACGTTTGAAAAGACAGGCAGCCTGGATTTTGCCTATGATGTAAGCGACGTAACGCGGGTTCGTCTGAACGTCTACCAGACGCATACCGGCATGGCGGCGGCGATTCGGCTGATACCGTCGCACCCCCCGGATCTGGACTTCCTCGGCTTTTCCGACGCCGTCCGCCGCCTGGCGGAATCCAAATCAGGGCTGGTGCTGGTGACCGGCCCGACTAATTCCGGAAAGACGACAACGCTGGCCGCCATGATCAACCATGTCAACACCCGTTTCTCGCGGCATATCATAACCCTGGAAGATCCGATCGAGTATCTCCATGAAAGCGCCAACTCGCTGGTCTCGCAGCGGCAGGTCGGGCTTCACGTGGAATCGTTCGCCTCGGCGCTGCGGGCGGCGTTGCGCGAAGATCCCGACGTCATTATGGTCGGCGAAATGCGCGATATCGAAACGATATCTCTGGCAGTGACGGCTGCCGAAGTCGGCCTGCTGGTTCTGGGAACCCTGCACACCGGCACCGCCGCCGCGACCGTCGACCGGATTATCGACGTCTTCCCGACCGATCAGCAGCAGCAGATCCGCATCATGCTGGCCGATTCGCTGACGGGAATTATTTCCCAGCAGCTCGTGAAACGATGCGACGGACATGGCCGGATCGCCGCTTATGAATTGCTTCTCCGATCGACGTCGCTCTCCGGCATGATACGGGAGCGCAAGACGCATCAGATTTCCAACGCCATCCAGACCGGCGGCAAAATGGGGATGCAGCTTCTGGATAACCATCTCAAGGAGTTGGTCGAATCGGGCCGGATAGCGGCGACGGACGCCGCCAAGGTGGCGGTCGAACCGTCCCGATTCCAGGACCTGAAACCGTCGAACGAGACCATTCGGATCGGGGTATAGATGCACGGCAATAAACACAAAAGGCGCTTGGATGAGATACTCCTGGAGCAGGGGCTTATCTCGGAAGAGCAGATCAAAGATGCCCTGCTTCGCCAGAAGGCG
>Ga0315555_1003519_pt1 | contig 10757 bp, 10 predicted proteins | sample SalMarSW160380MG_FD_202113 | JGI IMG/M metagenome (GOLD analysis project Ga0315555, IMG submission 202113) | Salt marsh sediment microbial communities from the Plum Island Ecosystem LTER, Massachusetts, United States - Salt Marsh Sediment SW1603-80 ...
GGTGTCTTTGCCGAGGGCGCGCATTACGACGACGCGATGCTCGAAGTCTTTGGCGTGGACATGGACGGCATGGAGGATCTGTGGCGTGCATACATCGGCGCGCCGCCACGCAGCGGCGAGACGCGCGCTACGCCGGTCCCCGAGGTGACGGCTGCAGCGACAGCTACGCCGATTCCGGCCATGCCAACGCCGACCCAGCCGCTGCCGACGGCCACAGCCGTCGCTGCAGCGCCCACGCCGTCCGAGACTGCGCCTACCGCGACGCCAGCGTCGGTCGCAGGCATAACGCCCACGCCGACGCCTGTGGGCCGGCCCGCACTGCCGTGCTTGGGCGGCGCGCCTGCAATCGCCGGGCTTGCGCTCTGGATGCTCTTGCGTGCGCGGGCGGGAGGATAGCGGGCAGACGCTCGTCTGCGGTATGGGATACGTGTTTGACACCGTGCTCCAGGCAGTGTATCATTCTGCCAACTGATATAGATCGGCGATGACGGAGAAGCTCGACAGGTCACCTGCCTCCAGAGAGCTGCGGGTGCTGCGACGCAGCGACAGGCCCTCTCGAAAGACACTCCAGAGCCGCAGGGTCGAACGGTACCTCCCGCGTTGGAGGAGCCCTGCCCTCGATGATGACGGCAACGACGAACGCTGACTAGGCCTTGCCGGGCGCTCCCGTTACAGAGCGTGGGTTCGCAATGCCTGCCGTGCAGGCCGGGGACCCTCGAAGGCTGTCCGCCGTGAGGCGGCAGCGAAACAAGGTGGCACCATGAGCACCCCCTCATCCTTGTGATGGTGGGGGTGTTTTGATCCCATTCATGGAGGATGTCATGGAAGCTCTGGAGCGGATTCGGACCACGGAGGCACCCGAGCACGTGGGGCAGCGCGTGCGCCTGGCGGGCTGGCTGTACCGCCTTCGCCGGCTGGGCGGCATCAATTTCCTGATCGTGCGCGACGGGTACGGCCTGTTTCAAGCGGTGATCGACGATCCGGACGTCCTGGCGCCGCTGCACGACGCCGGCACCGAGTCGGTGATCGAGGTCGAAGGCACGGTCGTGGCCGAGCCGCAGGCGCCGGGCGGCTGCGAGCTGCATGACTGCCAGGCGCGCGTGATCGTGCCGGTGACCGAGACGCTGCCTTTCGAGCTGAACAAGCCCGTGCTCAGCGCCGGGCTGGACGTGTTCCTCGATCATGCCCCGGTGGGCCTGCGACACCCGCGCATGCGCGCCACCTTTCGCCTGTTCGGCGGGATCCTGGCCGCGTTCCGCAGACACCTGTCGAGCGAGGGTTTTACCGAGATCCAGTCGCCCAAGCTGGTTGGGACTGCGACCGAAGGCGGGGCCAACGTCTTTGCGGTCGAGTACTTTGGGCGCAAGGCCTACCTGGCCCAAAGCCCGCAGCTCTACAAGCAGATCATGGTCGGGGTGTTCGAGCGCGTCTTTGAGACGGGGCCGGTCTTTCGCGCCGAACCGCACGACACGACGCGGCACATCAACCAGTACACCAGCCTCGACGCCGAGATGGGCTTTATCGAGGATCACAGGGACGTGATGCGCATGCTCACCGGGGTGGTGCGCGCCATCTACACCGACCTGCGCGCGCACTATGCGCGGGAGCTAGAGCTGCTCGAGGCGGACGTGCCGTCGGTAGGTGACGAGATCCCGTCGATCCGCTTTCGCGAGGGACAGCAGCTCATCTATGACCGCTACGGAGAAGACTGCCGGGGCGAGGACGACCTGGCGCCGCAGCACGAGCGCTGGCTGTGCGAGTGGGCGGCAGAGGAATACGGCTCCGAGCTGCTCTTTGTCACGCACTATCCGGCGAGCAAGCGTCCCTTCTACACCATGCCCGCGGCCGGCGACCCGACGCACACGCACAGCTTCGACCTGCTCTGTCGTGGCACCGAGATCGTGACCGGTGGGCAGCGCGTGCACCGCTACGAGCAGTTGCTGGCGCACCTCGACCGGTGGGGCCTCACGGAGGAGGGGTTCGAAGGCTACCTGGAGGCGTTCCGCTACGGCATGCCGCCGCACGGCGGGTTCGGCATGGGCGCCGAGCGCCTGCTGCAGACGATCATCGGTGCGGGGAACCTGCGCGAGACGACGCTATTCCCGCGGGACATCAAGCGTCTGGCGCCGTAGCGGTGCCCTAGCCGTTCAGCGGACCGTCGGGAGCGATCGTCAGACGCTCTGGTGGCGTGACCGAGACCTCTCTCGGCGTGCCCAGCGCCGCGGTTTGTGGGCAATAGTCGTACGGGTAGCGGTAGGAGCGCGACGAGCCTTCGACGTACTCCCACACGATCTCGCACGCTGGCGTGACCTCAAAGACGCGCTTGCCAGCCGACTCGCAGATCAGCGCGTTGCCGTTGCCCAGGCGCTGCGCGCTCGATGTAAAGTTGGCGTGGAACTGCTCCCCGTCGTCGTAGACCCAGACGACCTCTTTCGTCGTCGGGTCGATCTCGAGCGCGTAGGAGCGCCCGCAGTGTGCCAGATCGCGAAAGGGCGAGGCGCCATTGTCGAACATGAGGATATTGCCCGCGCCGGGCAGGCCCTGCTCGATCATGTGCGGCTCGTGCTGCCCTGAGAGGCCGCCGCGATAGTCGCCGCGGTAGGACCACACGACCTCCTTGGTCTCACGGTCGATGATATAGATCCTGTCCATCGTACGCGGGCTGACAAGGACGTTCCCCGGCCGGAAGCGGCCATCGCCCCCGTCATACCACCTGTTCTCGGGCAACGCCTGCACGGTGTTGAAATGGGTCCAGTCGCAGGGCGCATTGTTGTACGGTCCGGCCCACCACGCCGGGTCGGCAAAGACGCGCTCGTTGTTGAGGTCCAGGTGCTCGTAGGCGTGCCACTCCCAGACGATCTCGCGCGCCCGGTTCACTTCCAGGATCGCGTCCACGTAGAGCGTCATGGCCTTGAACTCGGCGTCACGGACCCGGCTCATGTGGGCCGCTGGCACGGGGACGCGGCAGATCATGAGCGTGTTGCCGTTATCCTTGCGGAACACGTCGTGGTGCAAGCCCAGGAACGCCTCGCGCGGGTTGTAGGCGTGCGTATAGTCCCACACCATGTGGCCGTCCCAATCGTACTCCTGGATCGCGCCGTCGCGGTCCATCATCCCGCCGCGCTGCACGAGCACGTTGCCATCGGGCAGCAGGCGCGCGCGGCTGACGCCGTGATCGATCCCGCCCGCATCGCATTGCCATTGATGCACCGTGCGCCCGTTCATGTCGACGAGCTTGGGCGTCCGGCCTCGCCAGAGAAGCGTATAGCCGTTCCAGCACTCGTCCGGCTTGTACAGAGTGGTTCCTACTGGATAGACGGTCCTCATTCTGTCTTCCTCAGGACCCCGTCACACCGTGCCGGTCTGTCCGTGGGATCTGGGCCAACTGCATTACCAATCGCAGAGCCTCATTCACAGCTTCGGCATCGGGAAACACTGCGGCCACATCAGGAGCCAGCAGAACCAGGTTTGTGCCCTCTCTGTACCGACTGGCATACTTGCCTCGGACCCCTCCCTTGAGCAGTTCAGGCAAGTCGTATTCAGACCTCAGCTCGTCATTCATTCCAGCCTGCTTCTTCATATTGTCTTTTTTCCCTCGGCGTCAGCTCCCGGGCCCTGATGATCCGAATGGTGTCGTCTCGCTCGGTATGAGCGACCATCAACAGCCGATCCTGGCTCGACAAACCCACGGTGATGAACCGCTCTTCCTCCACCGAATGGTCCGGGTCTGGAACGCTGATGCTGAGTTCATCTCGGAACACCGTCGCCGCCTCTTCAAAGGTGACGCTATGTTTCCGCAAGTTCTGTACGGCCTTGTCTGGATCCCACTCGAAATCGATGCCCACCGTGTGACCGCGCCCTTCACTGATGCGCAGATTATAGCCTGTAGCGGACGCCGGGTCAACTGCAGGGACAGGCATCCAAGAGAGCTCTGATGGACCCCGGTGGTCGGTGGCTACCCCAGCTGTGCGTACTCTTCTTCGATCACGCTTTCATCCAGCTTTTTGAAGAGCGGCGCCGGCTCGCGCAGCGCCTGCCCGGGTGGCAGCTGGCTGGGTGCCCACGTGCCCTCTAGCTCCGAGTCGTCGTAGCGGATCGCGAGGTGCGAACGCGTCTCTTCTTCCAGCGTCTCGGTATAGATCCGGCCCACGATGCTGCCCTCGTAGCCCAGGTAGCCGTGCAGCGCCTGGCAGGTAAAGGGCAAGAAGGGCGTGAGCAGCGTCTTGAGCGAGTCGATTGCGTTCAGGATCACGTACACCGTCGTCGCCGCAGCCTCCCGGTCCTCGCGGATCTGGAACCAGGGCGCCTTCTCGTCGAGATAGCGGTTGGCCTCGTGCGCCACAGCCATGACTTCACCTAGCGCGGCCTTGAACTTGCAGGAGGCGATCAGATCGCCCACTGTGCCAAAAGCGCCTGCCACGCGGTCGAGCAGCGCGCGGTCGGTCTCGTCGAGCGTGTCGGGCTCGGGTACCTGACCAAAGCGCTTGTAGGCAAAGGAGAGCATGCGGTTGGCCAGGTTCCCCCACGTCGCGACCAGCTCGTCGTTGTTGCGCCGGACGAAATCCTCCCAGGTAAAGTTGACGTCCTTGGCCTCAGGGGCATTGATCGTCAGGTAGTAGCGCAGCGGATCGGGGTCGTAGCGCTCCAGGTAGTCCAGCGCTTCGATCACCCAGTGCTGGCTCTTGGAAAGCTTGCGGCCCTCGACGTTCAGGTACTCGTTCGCCGGTACGTCGTAGGGCAGGTTCAGACCGCCGTAGCCATAGAGCATGGCCGGCCAGATGATGGTGTGGAAGGTGATATTGTCCTTGCCGATGAAATAGTAGCTGTGCGCGTCCTCATCCTGCCACCACTCCCGCCATGCCTCGGGAGCGCCGACCAGCTTGGCCCACTCTACACTCGCGGCCAGGTAGCCGATCACGGCGTCGAACCAGACATAGATCCGCTTGTTCTCGAAACCTTCGACCGGCACCGGGATGCCCCAACTGATGTCGCGTGTGATCGGCCGCCCGCGCAGCTCGCCGCTCTCGAGCACCTGCATGGTAAAGTTGTAGACGTTGGGCCGCCACTCTCCCTTCCCCTCCGACATCCACTCCAGGAGGGGACCGTTGGCCTTGCCCAGGTCGAGGAAAAAGTGCTCGGTCTCTCGGATCTCTGGCACCGTGCCGCAGATCTGGCAGTGCGGCTGGATCAGCTCGACGGCGTCGATCGTGCGACCGCAGGTATCGCACTGGTCACCGCGCGCGCCCTCGGCGCCGCAGTGCGGGCAGATGCCGACCACGTAGCGGTCGGGCAGCCACATCTCGTCCTGGGGACAGTAGAGCCCGCGCTGCGTGTCGCGGTAGATATAGCCGTGCTCGAGCAGGGCGAGAAACATGTCGGTGGTCACGGCCCAGTGGTTCTCGGTGTCGGTGTGCGTATAGAGGTCGAAAGAGATGCCTAGCCGCTTGAACGCCTCGACTTGGTCAGTATGGTAGCGCCCGACCACCTCTGCCGGCGAGATGCCCTCCTCCTGGGCGCGGATCGTGATCGGCGTGCCGTGCGTGTCCGAGCCGGTGACGTGCAACACGTCGTTGCCGATCAGGCGGTGGTAACGGGCAAAGATGTCGGGCGGCAGGTATGCGCCGGCGATGTGGCCCAGGTGAACGCGCCCATTGGCATAGGGCCAGGCGACGCAGACGAGAATCTTCTCACTCATGTGATGCTCCTTGCTTTCGAACGTTCCGTTCATGGTTGGCGCTTGCCCGGCCTGTACATAGTGATTTACAGCCCGGCCGTGCGCTTCTGTTTACCCCAGTAGTGGCTGTAGAGAAAGCCCGTTTGGTGCTCGATGGGCGTGGCTCGGACGCGCTCCTCCCACCTCTGGGTGGCGACGGCGGCCTCGTCCAGGCACAGCCGCGAGAACTCGGCCAGGGCCGAGGCGCGCGCCTCGGGTGCGGCGTCGCGGTGCTGCTCGTAGAGCGCCGCTTCCTCGGCCACGAACGAGGCCTCCAGCCCGTCACGCTCCTCTTGATAGCGTGCTAGCCGCGTCGGGTAGTCGAGGAGGACGCTACGGTGCAGCCGCTCGTGCGCCCACCACATGGTCTCGGGGTCGGCACGGCCGGTGGGTTCGCCGATGCCCTGTGGGACAGGCGCCACGTAAAACGGCTTGAACAGGCCCGTGCACGGCGCCGAAGTGCCCGTCATCCAGTAAGTGGGCATGTCGGGGCGCAAGTGCGCGACGAGCGAAGCGGTGGACTGGCCACGGCGGCGCAGGTTGTTGGCTGCGTGCATGCAGACGGTGGTCCCACCCTGACTGGGAGCCCACCTACTGTCCTTGGCCGCGTCGCCGTGATCGCGGAGGTACGTGAAAGCTTTGGAGGGAACAATTTGCCCGGCGTCCTCCTGCAGGAGCGCAGCCGTTCGACGCTGGCGCGACTTGCACGCCGTAGCAATCCGCGTGTAGAAAAAGTCGGAATAGCAGCGCGCGAAGTCAAAATCTGCCTCTCCCTTACACCACCCCTGCTCGATCGCGTGCTCCACTAGGCCGGGCGAAGCCAGGTCGAAATCCGTGCCGATGGTCAGGCCGTTGGAGATACTGTATGTCCGCTCGACCTTTTTTGCCGCCCAGTAGCGGTCGGCGGTTTCGAGCACCCACGCCTCGCCCGGGTCGGCGATGAGAAAGCTGTTGTGATAGCTCGTCCCTGGATGGTAGAGGTCGCACGATCCGCCCTGTCCGTGCGCTGCCAGCAGCTCCACGATCACGTCCAGTGCACGGCGTGCCGTCTCGGCGCGTTCCAGCGCCAGGCGGATCAGGTCCATGCCCAGCAGGCCGATCCGGGCCAGCGGTTCCCTGGTCCACACCGCCTCGTTGCCGATCGCTACGCCGTGCTCGTTGACGCCCATTTCGCCGCCCCAGATCCAGAACGGCCTCGACAGCAATACGGAAAACGTCTCACGCACCTGGGGGATCTCGATGTGGGTGCAGCGCACGATCTCCTCGCTGTGCTGCGTGCGGGGCACGTAGAAGGGGTACTGTGCCTCGTTGGGCGAGCGATCGCTGTTCTTGGCCAGGATCACGCTCCCGTCCGCAGTGGCGTTCCCCAGGGCGACCATGGTATCACACATCGAGTTCTCTCCTTCCGTCGAGACCGTAGCCCTTGTGCTCGCGGAGGTACGCGCCGAACGCGTCCTCGTCCGCAACGCCACAGTCGAGAACGGCCTGGTAGATGTCCTGGCTCGAGTAGTACAGCCGATAGCCGGGCCGCGTCCAGACCGCCGACTTGATGCGCAGGATACGGTAGCGCGCTTCCACGCCCAACCGGTCCTCGATTGCGTCCTGGTAGGCTTGTAGGCGATCGTGTTCCTCCTCGTCGATCGCCCACAGATCGATCTTCCACGCGCCTGCGCGCTCGTCACCCAGGTAGATACCCCAATACAGGCCGTCACGGGGTAGCCCTGGCGTCCTTCCGACCCGCTCGTCCCGGTAGCGCATCTTGGGCGCGTCGAGCAGCTCAGCGATCCGGCGACCCAGGCGAAAGAACGCTGCCACCGGGATGCCGGGCGCGACGAGATACAGGTCGAGGTCGCGCCATACCATCAGCCGCAGGGCATAGCTACCTGCCGGATAAACTTTGCCGTACTGCGCGAGCAGGTGATGGAGGCCGCGCTCCCACAGGATCTGGTCTGCCTCGGCGCGGATCGCCTCATCCAGCGCGAACGGCTCTGCCCTGTTCATCGCGTCCCAATGCTACAGCACGCCAAAGACCCGGTATACTTCGTCGATCGGCATTCCTGCCGCCAATGCCTCGCGCTCTTTGTTCTCGTGCTCGAACGTCTTTTCGACGCGCAGCAGCACCTCGTCGACCAGGTCCTTGGGGATCAGCTGCACTCCATCGTTGTCGCCAAAAATGAAATCGCCGGGCATGACGCGCACGTAATGGGTCAGGTGTCCGGGTAGGTAGATCGGTTGGTTCACCTCGGTGATGATCCAGCCCCCGTACCAGTTGGGGCGCGTGCCAAAGCTGAACATTGGAAAGTCGGGCATCTTGAGCACGTACTGCGTGTCGCGGCAGTTGCCGGCGAGCAGCATGCCGCGGCAGCCGTGGGCGTAGGCCAACTGGCAGCTCATCTCCCCAAAGTGCGCCGGCTGCATGTCGCCGCCGCAGTCAAAGCACAGCACCACGCCCGGCTCGGCCTCCGCGACAGCGCGCATCATGCGCTTCTGCGGGTGCCCGCCTTCCGCCTCCCACTTGGCCTCCATCTCTTTCTGCAGGCCCGGGGTGAGGGCATAGTCGACCTGGGAGTGTACCTTGATCGGTAGCGCGCGCCCGACGAGCTGCATGCCCTGGCGCAGCGCCGTAAAGCGATCCGAGAACACGGTGTCGCGCACGCCCAGGCTGTACAGCGCGTCAGAGACCGATCCGCCATAGCCGGCGCGGCGGTAGCGCTCGATGCGTTCCAGGTCGGTGATGTCGAGGGTGCGGATCTCTTGCGTGTCCTTGTCAGGAGTAGCCATGCGTCCTTTCCTTTCGTGGTCTCGGTGAATGGCTCGCCGGCGCCCTAGCGCCAACGAGCGATGCGGTCGAGCAGGCCCCATTCTGCCCACTGGGCAGCGATCCAGGCCTGGCGGTACGACAGGTGGTCCTCCTGGTGCAGCTCGACGGCCGACATGGGCGACCCGGGGAGGATGGGGCGCAGTGGCCGTTCGGCAATGGTGAACTCGTGGGCGACGTGGTGTACGTGTTCGCGGCCGTCCGGCGCAATCACGACCCACGCCGCGACCCACCGCGCGGTGCGCCTGGCCTGGGGCACACCTTCGAGCCGGTGCAGCAGGTAGGCCAACCACGTCTCGTCGTCGACATCGTCTTTGAAGCGGCCGTTCCACCGCCGCACCTGCACGCCGGGTTCGCCGCCCAGCGCGTCGATCTCGAGCCCTGCATCGTCGCCGAATACGAGCGGCCATCGTTCGCTGTGATAGGCACGGGCCTTGAGCAGGGCGTTCTCCTCTGCTGTCTTGCCGGTTTCGGGCACGATGCGGTGCGCGAGGCCGGCATCGTGCAGCGTCAGGCAGCGGATGCCGTGTCCGGCAAAGACGGGGGCAAAGAGCGCCTTTTTGTGCGGGTTGCGCGTGGCAAAGAGCAGGGTCGGTGACATATCATGCGCCGCTGGGCGCCTTTTCGATCGCTTTGCGCGCTTTGCGCGAGATGCGGTTCCATACGCCGGTCAGGCCCATGGCCTTTTTCATCATCATCAGGGTCTCCTCGGCGATCTCTGAGACCTCGCGCGTACCTTCATAGATCACACGCTCGACATAGCCGGATTGGCTGGCGTACTGCTCGCGGCGCTCGCGCAGTGGATCGAGAAACGCATTCAGCGCGCGGACCAGCTTTTCCTTGACCTCGACGTCGCCCACGCGACCCTCGCGGTAGCGTGTCTTCAGGTCGTCGACCTCGGCCACGTTCGGGTTAAAGACGTCGTGATAGATGAACACCGGGTTTCCCTCGACGCGGCCCGGGATGTCGGCCCGGATCCGGTTGGGATCGGTGTACATGCTGAATACCTTGCGCCGCACCGTCTTGGCGTCGTCAGAGAGAAAGATGGCGTTGCCCAGGCTCTTGCTCATCTTGGCCTGGCCGTCGGTGCCGACCAGGGTGGGCACCTCGCCGATCATCACGTCCGGGATCGGGAATACCTCGCCGTACAAATAGTTGAACCGACGCGCGATCTCGCGCGTGATCTCGACGTGGGCCTCATTGTCCTTGCCCACCGGCACTAGGTGTGCGCGGGGCATGAGGATGTCGGCCGCCTGGAGCACCGGATAGCCGAGCAGGCCGTAAGGCATCGTCTCCTCGTCCATGTCCGCGGCGCGGGCCATGTCCTTGAGGCTGGGCAGGCGGCTCAGGCGTGGCACGGTGACTAGCATCTCGAAAAAGAGGTTCATCTCGTACACGACGTGCACTGCCGACTGGAGATAGATCGCGCTTTTGCTCGGGTCGATGCCGGCGGCGAGATAGTCGAGCACCATCTCGCTCACGTTCTCCCGCAGGGCGTCGATATACTCCTTCTCGGGCCGGGTGGTGAGCATGTGCAGGTCGGCGACGATAAAGTAGCACTTGAACTCATCCTGCAGGCGGACGCGGTTGGCCAGACTGCCTACGTAATGTCCCAGGTGCAGCTTGCCTGTAGGGCGATCGCCGGTCAATATGCGTTTACGTTCCATATTCTCCTCCTGGTCAGACTCGGCCCATTGTACACTACCTAGGGGGATCGTGCAACCACCCGATCAGGTGGGGCATCGAACACGGGCCCGTCGCGGCACACCAGGCAGCCGCCGACGGCGCACGAACCGCAAACGCCGATCGCGCACCGCATATAGGCCTCGTAGCTGAGTTGGCAAGCCAGGCCATGATCCTGGGCCAGTAGATAGAGGGCATCGAGCATCGGCTCCGGGCCGCAGGCATAGGCTGTGCTGATAGGCGCGCCCGAATCGAGCAATGAGGCGGCGAGGTCGATCGCCGTTCCGTGGTAGCCTGCCGAGCCGTCGTCGGTGGCGAGGTGCACGGCGCAACCCAGCGCCGCGTAGCGCTCTTGGAAAAAGAGCCCCTCTTCCGTCCGTGCGCCGAGCACGACGTGCACATCGCGTCCTGCGAGCCGAGCCAGGCCTGCCAGGTCATGGAGCGGCGCAGCACCGCATCCACCGCAGACCAGCAGCAACGTCCCCTCGCAAAGGGTAAAGCCCTGGCCAAAAGGCCCACGCAGCCACACGCGGTCGCCGGGGG
>Ga0315555_1003522_pt1 | contig 10752 bp, 3 predicted proteins | sample SalMarSW160380MG_FD_202113 | JGI IMG/M metagenome (GOLD analysis project Ga0315555, IMG submission 202113) | Salt marsh sediment microbial communities from the Plum Island Ecosystem LTER, Massachusetts, United States - Salt Marsh Sediment SW1603-80 ...
ACCTCGTTCGTCACGTCCTCGCCGCGCTCGTCGACGCCTGCAAGGACGATGTTCTGGTAGAACTGGGCGTCGCCGGACCCCCGGGGGAACACCTGCAGGGGAGACGGTGGGTCCTGCATGTACAGGTCGTCGCCGCGTATCCACTCGCAGCCCTTGATCCAGAAGTGGGCGACGAGGTCGCGCGCATCGTCCGGGGTGAGACGGCCATCGCGCAGGTCGCGCCGGAGGTACGGCCCGAGCATCTTGTCGAAGCGTCCGATGCCGCTCCAGTTGCCGCACAGCCGCTGGAACGCGTACGTGAACCAGAGGGACTGGAGGGCCTCGCGGAAATTCGAGGGAGGGTTTTCCGGCACGTTCGCGAGCGCGGCGCGCACCTTCTCGTAACCTGCGCGCTCCGGGCCCGCGCAGCCCGCGATGCGCTCGTCGAGGAGCCGGAGGTGGCGGCGGTGCCATTCCCCGGCCGCGTCCAGGCAGACGAGCATCGCCTCGAGCAGATCGCGGCCGTCGTCGTCGACCGGCCGGGCAAGGCGCGCGCGTATCTCGCGGCGGATGCCGGTCCAGCCGACGCGCAGCGCCTTCTGGAACCCGAGCGTGGTGTGGCTTATCGAGGAGAACGGGATGAGCGGCACCCGGTGCTCGCGGGCCTCGGCGAGCGTCGCCGATCCGACGATGCGTTCCCCGGAAAGGACGCGAAGCGGGGCGTGTTGGGCGATGAGGCGGACCGCTTCCGCGTAGATACGGTTCCGGGTCGGCATCGACAGCATGAAATCCGGGTCCATCGAGAACGCGGCCCTTTCCATGGAGCGGCCGTGCTCGCCGGCCAGCGCGCGCGCGGCGAGGCGGCGGGTGGCGTTCGGCAGGCGCCGGACGGTGCGGGCGGCGGTCGACACGTTCATATCGGCTTGCCTGAGAATCCTGTCATCATGAACGAATATCGTACGGGTCGTTGATATACTACCCTGAGGGGCGATATTGACAATATCCCGGAATGCTGAAATAATATCCAGGAATCCTTGCTGGAAGCGGAAAGGGGGCCGTCGCTGTGGGTGAAAGCCTTCTGAAGAGAATACCGGAACGCGCACTGACGATCGATTTCGTGGCCGCCGGACGGGGCGAATTCAGGAACGGGTGGGTCCATCGCAAGGTGGAACCGTGCACGATAGTGGCGCGGGTGCTCCAGGGACGCTACGAGGTGGAGGCGATGGGCGGCACGGGCGTTGCCCGGAAGGGGGAGGCGTTTCTCTCCTCCTCCGGCGTGCCGCTGGCGATAACTCATCACGGCGACCCTCGCCGGGGGAACCTGATGCGGTCGCACTGGCTGCACGCCCGGTACCTTCTATATGAAACGATCGATTTCGTGTCGCTGCTTCGCCTGCCCCGGGTGCTCGACGCGCGGCGAGCGGCGCCGTTCGGCGAGATGATAGACGAGCTTCTGGAGATGAAGGACCGGGAGCCGACGCTTGGAAGCGCCGCCCGGAAGAACGAGCTGGGCTTCCGCGCGCTGACGCTTCTCTGCGAGGCGGCGCCCCCGGACGACTCGGCGGCGGCCCGGCTGGCCGGCGCGGAGCGGCTGGCGGCCGTGATGCGGTTCGTCCGGGAGAATCTCGCCGGGCCGATTACCATCGAGCGCCTCGCGCGAGCGGCGCACCTGTCACGGTCGCGCCTCCACGTCCTCTTCCGGCAGCATCTGGCGACCACGCCGCTTAAATACGTGAAGACGGTGCGGATCGCCGAGGCCGGCCGGCGCCTGCTGGTGTCCGACGCGCCGATGTACGCCATCGCTGAGGAGACCGGCTTTGCCAACCAGTATCACTTCAGCCGGGAGTTCAGGTCGGCGACGGGGATGTCGCCGCGGGAGTACCGCAGGGCGCATGCTTGATCCCTGGTCGGCATCGACGGAACTCGGCTCCAATATCTTGTAGGGATATTCCTACAAAAACCATATAGAAAATCCTACAAGGCGGTTCATTGACGTGTACGGGCGACGGCTGTATTTTCGTCTCCTTCAGCCGAACAGTTTTTCAGCTGGGGATGAGAGAGCTGACAATCGTTGCGTCACGCACGTGATCGGAGTACGAGGCGACCACGCCGCGCATTTCCGTGAAGTCATCGGGCCGACGAACAGTCCAGATCGATCGTGAAGTGGAGTTGACAGGAAGGAGGAATCCACAGATGAGAGAAGATCAGAGAGCGGGAAACCGGCGGACGCGGGGAAGGATACTTACGGCGGTGCTGGTGCTGTGCGCGGCGTGGGCCGCGGCGGCGAGCGCCGACGGGTGGGTGAGCCCGACGGGGTTCGAGGACCCCGAAGGGAAATGGAGGAACGAGTCTCGCGGTTACGACGAGAACACCGGCACGTTCACGGACGATTATTCACTCCGGCTCGGCTGGGCGGCGTACATAGTGCTGACGATGAACCAGCCGGTGCGCAGCAGCAGGCTGCGCGTGAATGCGGACTGGTGGCTCGGCGCGGCGGACTGCGTGGACATCGACGTGTACAAGGACGGCGCGTGGGTCGACGTGCACGAGGGGTCAATCCTCAACTGCGCGTGGGACGAGAAGACGTTCCCCTCCGGGATGGTCGAGAAGGTCCGTTTCCGCTATCGCTACACGAACAGCAGATACATCTACTGGCTGTACGAGCTCGACCTGTACGAGGAGCCCGCGCAGGTGAACGCGCCGACGTGCGAGACCTTGGTGTCGTCTTCGGTGGAACAGACCTCGGCGATTCTGCACGGAGAGGTGACCGACGACGGGGGCGAGCCCTGCGAGTGCCGCATCGTCTACGGGCCGACACAGGAATACGGCACCGCCACGGACTGGCAGGCGAGCCGGGTGACGGGAGGATATTTCAGCGGAATCGTGACCGGTCTCGACGGCGAAACGACGTATCGTTTCCGCGCGGAGGCGAGAAACAGCGCCGGCACCGCGTGCGGCGCGGACATGACGTTCACCACCGGCGCTCCCGAGATCGGATGGCTCCCGGGGACGGAGCAGGGCGATCCGGACGAGGCGTGGGAGGACGAGGCGAGCGCGGCGGACGACGACGAGGACACGTGCGCCCGGTCCTACCACGACATCTGGGCCCCGCAGTGGGGGCCGTTCATCCACCTGTCCCGGGCCGCGATACCGTGCAACGGGGTGCGGTTCATCGCGCGCCAGGGGGGGTACATAGACGAAGTGGACGTCGACGTGTTGAAGGACGGCTCCTGGACGGACGTGTACCAGGGGACTTACGCGGACCGGCAGTGGGTGACGCATTTCTTCAGGGCCGGGGTCGTGACGGAGGCGCGGGTGAGGTTCCACGTGAACAGCACCAACTGCGGCCTGTACTGGGAGCTGTACGAGTTCGACTTCTCGATGAACCACGATCCCGTCGCCGTGGAGGACAGGGCCGAGACGAACCGGAGTATTCCGGTGACGGTCGACGTGCTGGCGAACGACACCGACGAGGACGGCGACACGCTCGTGGTGACCGAGGTGACGGACCCGGCGCACGGCACGGCCGTCATCAACGGCGGGACGACCATTACCTACATGCCGGGTGACGGGTACTCCGGCGACGAGGTGTTCGCGTACACCATCATCGACGGGCGCGGCTCGTCGGACACGGCGCAGGTGATCGTCAGCGTCGATTCCGGGGTGCCGACCACCACGGTCTATCCCGCCGGCGGCACGTACGCCCAGGCGCCGGTGGTGACGCTCACGGCGAACGAGGACGCGATCATCTACTACACCAGCGACGGAAGCACGCCGGAGGCGGGCGGGGTCACCACGCTGTCCGGCGCGTCGCCGGTGACGGATATCCAGATCTCGCAGACGGGTTCGCTGCAGTTCTTCGCGATGGACCCGGCGGGCAATGTGGAGGAGCCGCAGACGGAAGAGTACATCATTACCATATATGTAAGCGCCGCGGGCGGAGACGATTCGTACAACGGGCTCTACCCCAGCTACACGGAGGGAGAAAACGGACCGAAGAAATCGATCCGTGCCGCCATCACCGCGGCTACGTCCGGTACCACGATAGTAGTGGCGGACGGCACGTACGCCGGCGCCGACAACAGGAACCTCGACTTCGGCGGGAAGGCGCTGGTGCTTCGGTCCGAGAACGGCAAGGACCGCGCCACGATCGACTGCGAGAAGATCGCCGGCTCGCGCGGGTTCCTGTTCCGGAAGGGCGAGACGGCCGACGCGATCGTGGAGGGATTCACCATCACGAACGCCAACTCCGGTCTCGAGGGAGGCGGGATGTACATCGACGGCGCCTCTCCCACCATACGGGGGTGCCTGTTCCTGCGAAACAGCGCCGCCAACGGCGCGGGCATATACCTCTCCTCGACGTCTTCCCCGTCCATATCGGACTGCGTCGTCCGGGGGAACGTCGCTCAGACGAAGGGCGGCGGCATCTACTTCCACGCCGCCTCGAAGCCGAAGATCGAGAGGTGCGACATCAAGGAAAACCAGGCGCTGGCGGAGGGGGGAGGTGTCTATGCTGCGGAGTAAGCTTTCCAAAGTCGCGGGTGTTGCCTGTGCGACGGCTCTGTGCTTCCTCGTGATGTCTTTCGAGCCTGCCGGCGCGGAGGAGATTACCGTCCTGCAGCCGGACAATCATGATGATAATGATCATTTTGGAATCAGCGTCTCGGCGGATGGAGAGTACGCAGTGGTAGGGGCAGAGTATGATGAAACTCAGAGCGTGGGACCAACCGGCTCTGCAACGTTTCTATACCTGAATCCAGGAGGGCAGGGCGTCCTCAGCAGCCATCGGGCGGTGCCGAGCGACGGGGAATACGGTGACATGTTCGGCTACAGCGTTTCGATCGTCTCGCAGCACGTAGTGATAGGGGCGCCGGAAAGCCTGAACTACGGTCCGGGGGCTGCGTACTACTTCATCAATGGAGCGAATCAGGCGCCAATAGAAGTTGACTCCATCACCCCTTCCGAACAGAGCTGTCATGAGTTCGGGTACAGCGTATCTATCGTCAAGTTCTCTTCCGGTTACGGGGCAGCTGTCGGCGCGCCGGGAGATACGGAAAAGGGTACTGGGGCGGGGGCCGCCTACGCGTACTGGCTGAACGGCAGATTCCAGCAGAAGAGCAGGCTTCTCCCCGACGGATCTTCCGCTGCCGGCGACAGGTTCGGCGCGAGCGTGGACCTGACCTCCGGATATGTGGTCGTCGGAGCCCCCGGTGATGATGACAGGGGCGCTGACGCGGGTGCCGTCTATGTGTACCCTGACGGCTATCCGGAGAACAAGCGCAAGCTGCTGCCCTTCTGCGACGGTTCCGAAAACGTTCCCGGGGGAGCCTTCGGGACCACCGTTGCCATCCACGGCACTCTTATAGTCGTCGGCGCCCCGAAAGACGGCGAGTTCGGGACGTACGCGGGGGCGCTGTATCTGTTCCGCACGGACGACGAACAATACGCCGAAAAGATTGCCTGTCCGGTTCCGGGGAGCAGGAAATTCGGTTCCCGCGTGGACATTTCAGGAAATCTCATGATCGTTGCCGCCGACGAAATGGCGGAGCAGAGCGTATGGGTCTACAGGTTCAGCACGGGACAGTGGGGCATGATCGACCGGTTTTACGATCCGGACCTTACCTACAACTACTTCGGGTCGGATGTGGGCGTCTCGGATTCCAGCGGCGGCTTCGCTCTTGTCGGTGCGTTTCGCAGCTTCGCCGCAGATATGGATGCAGGGGCTGCGTTTCTCTTCAGCCATCGGAACACGATCTCCGTGACCGGCAGCGAGAATGGATCCGTCACGGGCGCGGGAACGTACACGAAACTTCTTCCCGACGTCACTCTCGAGGCACAGCCGGACCCCGGCTTCACCTTTTTGTACTGGTCGGGTGACATCTCGACCGACGCCAATCCCGTTGCTCCCGCGCTGGTGGAGAATATCTCGGTCGCGGCCCATTTCGCGAAGACGGATCGGGGCGTGCTCCTTGATTTCAACGACCAATCGTGGAATACCCGCGTCAGCGGGGATACCAGGTTCCACAACGCGCTTGCCGCGGATGAAGAAAGTTACGCGCCAGATACGGGATGTTCGTGTGCCGGCGCCACCTTCGAGTACAACACCAGGGGAGGAACGGCGCTGGCGTTCTCTGACGACGCGGAAAGCACGGTGGATTTCAGCATCGCCGGGCCCGCGGTGGGCTGGAGCAGGAAGTTCGCGCTGGAAACGTATCTGCGCCGATCCTCCGCCGCGGAAGGGACGCTCTCTCTCGTCCGCGACAGGAACGCTGCGGAGGAAGACGTGCTGCACTGGTACGTCGACGGCAGCGGAGAGAAGCTCTATCTGCGGCTGAACGACTGGGACGGGGACGGCACGGGAGGCACGCTGCTGGCGGTGACGAACACCTCCTCCGGTGACCCGATACTGCCTTCGAATGAATGGACGTTCCTTCGCGTGATCGTGGACCTGACGCAGGCCGAGCTGACCAACGCCGTTCTCGTCTATCGAAACGCCGAACAGGTCCCTCTCCTGCCCGCGACGGAGGGAGCGGGCGGCGAGTTCACCGGGGATTTCGCGGCCGGCGAGGGAATGCTGGAGCTCTCCGGTTCCGGGGCGGGCTTCATGAAGCGGGACGTGCGGATCGGGTACATGTGCGATTTCCTGAAGCTCACGTCCAACATCACCGGCGCTTTCGGCACGGATGATTTCTACGGCGGCGAGGTGTTCACCACCATCGGACAGAACGCCTCGGGCGCGATACTCGTTCATCCCCCCACGGTGATGCGCCGGGTGAAGAACTCGATGAAGCAGATCGACGCCATGCCCAGGGATTCGAGCGGCAAGGCGAGCGTGGAATACGACACACACCCCGATCCGGTGGGCGTGTTTCACGGCGTGTTCGAGGTCCGGTTCGCGATAGAAACGAGAAAATTCGACGGGACCATGTTCACCGACATCTATATGAAGAAAGCCGGGGAAACCGACTGGAGGAGAATAGGTGTCGCGAAGTCGGGACCCAAGCCTCCGCCGGGAAGCACGTGGTGGGTGACGTATTACTGGGATTCACGCGCGACGGCGTACGACTGGGACGGGTTACCGTACCGGACGCAGGCGGACGAAAACGTGCAGCTGAAGTTTGAGCTTCGCTAGGGGGTGATGACATGATACTCAACAGACAGCGGAACGGAAGCTCGATAAACTGGAAGATCGCGGTCTTCGTGATATGCGCATGCGGTATCGCGGCGGCGGCGCAGGCGGGGGACGATACCTCGACGGTGCTTCAGAACTGCGTCATCTCGGGGAACCGCGCGCCCGACGGGGCGGGCATCTATCTCGATACCGGGTCAGTCGAAGTCGTGAACTGCACGATTTCGGGGAACGTGGCGACGAACGCGGGAGGCGGCCTGACGGTGGGAGTGGGCGTGAGCCCTGTGGTGGTGAACACCATCATATGGGGCAACGCGGCGCCCTCGGATAAGGACATCCATGCGGCAGACGGTGCCTCCCCGGCCGTGCGCTGTTCGAACGTCGGTCAGGACGGGTACGCCGGGACGGACGGAAACATCAGCGCCGATCCCCGGTTTGTGGACGCGGCGAACGGGAATCTCTCGCTCTGTCCGGTGTCGCCCGCGGTTGGCACGGGAGATCCGGATGCGGCCCCGGCACAGGACAGGAACGGCGTTTCCCGGACCGAGCCGGTGGACATGGGCGCGTACGAGCTGAACGTCACCCCGTGCACGCTGTATGTTGACCCGGCGACAGGGTCCGATTCGTTCACCGGCCTCACTGAAGCCGATGGGGGCGGCAGCGGGCCGAAGAAGACGCTGCAGGCGGCGCTGGACGCGAGTATCATCGGAGGAACGGTGATCGCCGCGCCGGGCACGTATACCGGCACCGGCAACGTCAATATCGATTTCAAGGGGAAGCGTGTGACGCTCGTGTCGTCCGACGGCAGGGACACGACCATCATAGACTGCGCGGGCGCGGGCCGGGCGTTCAGCTTCCACAGCGGAGAGAACGAACAGGCGGTCCTGGACGGGTTCACCATCATCGGCGGCGACGCCGGCACGGGCGTCGGCGGAGCGATTCTGCTGAAGCATTCCGGACCGGTGATACTGAACTGCTCGATGCAGGGCAACAAGGCCCTTCGCGGCGGCGGGATGGCGCTCGATGCCGCCTCGGGCCGCGTGGAGAACTGTGTGATTGTGAAGAACTCCGCCGCGGAGTCGGATCCCTGCCGTCACTACGTCGGTGACGAGGCCGGTACGACCACGGAATTCATCAACTGCGTGCTGGACGACAGCGGGGAGACGGTGGTGTCTCTCGGCGGCTTCAGCTCGTGCAAGCGATACGTATACGATCTGGATCCGGTCGCGCGCACTCCCGATCGCGACTTCAGCGTGGTGGATCTCGGATGGTCCACCCAGGTGGAGACCGCGCCGTACGAGGAGCCGGACCAATCCATCGAGCACGTGATCGTGCGAACGCTGGACCCGGATGCCGAGCCGCTGAACGTAACCGAAGAAGACTGGTCGATCATGACGGGGAACGGGCATCCGGCGGACATCGCGGAGAAGAACGCGCGCGTGCTGTTCGTGGGCAGCCTGCTTGACGGAAGCGTGACTTCCGTGACGGACGCGAACATTACTCAGCACGGGCTGTACACCTACAAGGTGTTCACCCGGCTGTCCGATCCCTCCGGCATGTGGCCGACCGCGGTGCTCCCGGGCGACGAGGTGGTGCTGGATTCCGGCAGTGCCTTCGGGGGCGACATGAATCTGGACGAAAACCCGCCCGTCGTCGCCATGCTGGGGGGCCATCCGGCCGACGGCGCGGTGAGACTGTCGTGGCGGTACGTGGACCCGGCGGACGGCAGCAGCGCCGAACTGGAGGTCGACTCGTGCACCATTCGCTACCAGACGTCCGACGGGCTCCCGGTGACGCGGGAGGCCGGCGATACCCGGTGGTACCAGGTGACCGGGCTGACGAACGGCTGTGCCTACACGTTCTCCGTCGTCACGCGCGACGCGGCCGGCAACACGAGCGGGTCCAACTCGGTGACCGTCACGCCGCGGGCCGGCGGGTCGTGCATGTTCGACGTGTCGTCCCTCAACGCGTGGCCCGGCGCTACGCAGGTCCACCTGCGCTGGCGCTACGACGGCGCCGCGTCCGTCGCTCTCGCGGGAGACGGCGCTATCGGATTTCTCGTTCACCGCTCCGGCGGCGGCACCGATAAGCTCGTCGCCGCCCTGCCGGTGCGGCTGAACGCCGGCGCGGACGAGGCTGAGACCTTCTATTCCTGCGTTGACGACACCGCAGAGTCGGGAACGACCTGTATGTATCGGGTCGCCGTCATCAACAAGGCCAACATCCAGTCACCCGGAACCATGATCCCGGTCGTCACGGTGGACCCCGCGGCGGTGGAGGATTCGCCGGCATTCGTGGCGACGGGGCTCACTGCAGGCGAGCCGGCGCCCGGCTATACGAATCGGGAAGGGACATGGACCGGGTCCGCCAACGGCGCGTTCTTCGATCTGGCCGGGGAATCGGTCCTGCCGGAGGACGCCGGCGTGGAGGAGGAGGAAGGCTTCGCGTGCGTGCGGGTTCCGTCTCGGAACGCGCCGTCCCAGTTCTACCAGACGATCCTTCAGGAAAACCCGGTGTGTTCGTTGATGTTCACGGTAAGAGTCATGGGGCTCGATCCGTACAACCAGGGCGTGACGATCCTGAAGTTCAAGAATCTCGACGACGGCACCGAATCCGGAGCGAAGGAGCCGGTCCGTCTCGTCCGGCTTTTCAACGATCGTGTACAGATCGGGGATCTCGAGGGCAGGTTCTATCACGGCGGGCGGTTCCACGACTATGTGATAACCCGCGCCTTCGACGAGTTTCATCTATACATATATGTGCGGGACTTCGAGAATTCGGGATGGCGCGAGGTGGCGCTGTCCCCAGCCGGGGCGTCCGCTCCGTCCGGCACGGCGCCCGAGTCGGGGAACGCGTTCCTCCGCTTCGGCGCCGAGAGCGCCAACGGTAACATCGTCACCACGTGGAAATCGGTCTCGTTCCTTCACGGCGTCATCGACCACTTCCCCACGGGTGAACCGTGGGCCGACAGCACCGTTCCGCATTGGACCTGGCCGACCGAAAACCCCGGCGGACTGGCAGTCGACGATACCGTGCCGGGTACGGTGCACGCTTCGTGGATTGCGTCCGGGGAAGATGACCTCGCGTGCTATCTCGTCACCATCGACGGCATGCCGGGGTTCCGGGCGTTCGTTTCGGGGACGGAGGTGACCCCGTCGATCTCGATCCCGATTCCCGTTCCCGTCCCGTACACGTTCCAGGTGCGCATGGCGGACCACTACGGCAACATAAGCGATCTGATAGCCGCCGCGTTCACGGTGCTCCCGTCCCCGTCCGGTATGTCGGCGGTCTGCGGCAGCATGGCAGGGTTCGACGCCGCGGGTTACACCGCGTCGGGTCAGGGCGAGATATCCGAGATGAATGGGTGGATAACCCTGAGCGGGGGCGCGGCGTACACCAGTCCGGAGGTGACGGGCGGGGAGTGGAGCGTGGAGCTCACCTGCGCGGTCGCTCCCGACGAGGAGACGACGGACAGCGGCGTCGTCCGCACCGTGCCCGAACGGACGGACATACTGCGCATCGTCTCCCCGGACGGCGTTACCAGGATCCTGTCCGTCTGCCGGGACACGATCGAGATGAGCTCGAGCGACGGCAGCGAAACCGAGTCATGGAGCTTCGTCTCCGGCTGTTCGAGCCGCCGTCTG
>Ga0315555_1003528_pt1 | contig 10741 bp, 12 predicted proteins | sample SalMarSW160380MG_FD_202113 | JGI IMG/M metagenome (GOLD analysis project Ga0315555, IMG submission 202113) | Salt marsh sediment microbial communities from the Plum Island Ecosystem LTER, Massachusetts, United States - Salt Marsh Sediment SW1603-80 ...
CTTTGTGCGTCTTCATCCCAGCTCCAGATTCGTTTTATATAGTCCAGATAAACCTGTTTCTTCAGGCGGTAGATAAATTCGTAGTGGGACTTATCTGCGGGGATGGTTTTTATTAGAGAGAAATCAATCATTTAGTCAAATTTACTAATATTAAATACTCTTCTATTCCTTCCAGATTTGGCCGCCTTCCGGCAGGATGAAGAGGTCTTCGCCGGAGAGCTTGGCAAGCAGGGTGTCCTTGAGCGCGGCGACGGGCACGCGTATTTGTTTCATGCTGTCACGCTCTCTAATCGTAGCCATGTTGTCTTCCAGCGACTGGAAGTCGATAGTGACGCAGTAGGGCGTACCCAGCTCGTCCTGGCGGCGGTAGCGCCGCCCGATACTTTGCGTGTCGTCGTACTGGGTGGTGAAGCAGGGGCGCAGGGTCTTGTAAACATCCTTTGCAAAGGCGGCCAGGTTTTCCTTGCGGCTCAATGGCAGCACGGCTACCTTTATCGGGGCGATGTCGGGGTGGAAATGAAATACCACGCGTATTTCGTCCTTGTCCGGCTCTTCCTCGTAGGCGTCGCAGAGGAAAGCCAGTATCGCGCGGTCAACGCCCAGCGAAGGCTCGACGATATAAGGTATATAGTGCTCTTTGTTCTCGTCGTCGAAGTACTCCATGGACTTCCCGCTAGCGGCGGCGTGCTGCTTGAGGTCGAAATCAGTGCGGTTGGCGATGCCTTCAAGCTCCGACCAGCCGTGGGGGTAATTATAGGTAATATCGGTGCAGGAACGGGCGTAATGCGCCAGCTTTTCTTTGGGGTGTTCGTAAGGCTTGAGGTTCTCTTTCTTAATACCGAGCTTAAGATACCAGTTCAGGCGCTCCTCTACCCAGTAGTCGAACCACTTGGCATCCGTGCCCGGCTTGACAAAGTACTCGAACTCCATGAGTTCAAACTCGCGACTGCGGAAGATAAAGTTGCCGGTGGTGATTTCGTTGCGGAAGGAACGGCCCTGCTGGGCGATGCCAAACGGAATACGCTTACGACTGGTGCTGACGACATTCTGAAAGTTGACGAACATGCCCTGTGCTGTCTCCGGACGCAGGTAAACGACAGCGGCGTCTTCCTCTACCGGGCCGATGAAGGTCTTGAACATGGTATTGAACATGCGCTCCTCGGTAAGAGCACCGCCGCAGGAAGGGCACTTATTTTCTTTAAGGTCGTCGGCTTTCCATCTCAAGTGGCATTCCTTGCACTCCACCAGGGGGTCTTTAAAATTCGTTACGTGGCCGCTGGCTTCCCAGACCTTGGAGTTCATCAGGATGCTGGTATCCATACCCACCATGTCGTCGCGCTCCTGAACAATCGAGCGCCACCAGGCCTCCTTTACGTTCCTCTTCAACTCGATACCCACAGGACCGTAGTCCCAGCAGCCGGAAAGGCCGCCGTAGATATCGCTGCTGGGGAAGATAAAGCCGCGGCGCTGGCAGAGCGAGACGAGCTTTTCCATGGTCAATTTACCCGGTTTCTTTTCTGGCATCGGCATTACTCCTGACGAATTTCAGCTTTAAGACGGCGGGACTGCCGGATGGCGCGGACAAAGAACACGCCTAAAATGATTAGACCCGCTATCATAACAATAAGTGTAAATATCCATATGGATATCAAACTAATTTGATACGCATTATAAAGGAAAAAGCTTATCATAGCATAAACGAGGACGACCTGCGGCAGGGCGACGATATTGCCCATTAATGACAGGAGATTGGGCAGCGGTGATTTGCGCTGCGGCAGGTAGCGCCCGGTAAGCATGACCAGCCTGACGACAACGATTGAGAGGATGGTGAAGAAGACCTGCGGCAGGACCATCCAGCCGACGAAGGCGCCCCGGGACATCGTCCTGTCCGCGATATCGTTTTGGAAGTGATAGGCTATTTCATCTGATAGAAAGGGGAAAAAGCTCGCCGCCAGAATAATGGAAATTAGAAATAGTGCTACCGGCACGATGACGTAAGTCCAGCGGAAGTGTATTTTTGTTTCTTTTTCGGCGGAGTTGATAGCGGCCACCTGCCTTTAAGCTATTTACAGTAAAGATTAACAGCTTTCAGGCAGGGGTGTCAAAGGGGATGAAGTCCGATTAGTCGAAGAATCCCTCGGTAATATTGCCGGAATTGGAGAAGCCGCGCAATTCCCAGAAGCCTTTGTAGTCAATATCGTCGGAAAGCTCGATCTGCGTAATCCACTTAATCCACTTATAGCCCCACTTGCTCTCGGCCACCAGCGCGAAAGGGTAGCCTCTTTCCGGAGGCATGGTGATATCATTCATCTTGTAAGCCATGATGATGGGATTATCCATGATATATTCGATTGGTAAAGAGGTAGTATAGCCGTCATAGGCGTGGAAAATGACCACTTTAGCTTCGTCAAGGGGGCCGGCTTCCGCCAGGATATGCCGGACCTGCATGCCTTCCCATAGGATTCTGACGCTCCAGCCTTCGACGCAGTGCAATATGACGGCTTTCTCATAGTTCGTAAAGCCGTCGATAACTTCATCATAGGTGTAACTCATGGGATTCTGGACCAGTCCGGTAATCTGGAGTTGATACTCTTCGATATCGACGTACTGCGGGCCCTTGATGGAGTTCTCCCGGAAGTCGTTCACCGAGGAAAGGTCTTCACCCTCGTATTCCTTGACCTCGACGTCACCAAGCGGCACGACGCTTGTATCCGGAGACGACTGACACCCGAACAGACCGAAAGTGAAAACGGCAATTAATACAGCGCTGACTGTTGCGGCAATGATGCTGAATTTTTTCATGACATTATCCCCTCTCCACCTTACCTACTTTGATTCTATGGGGATAACAGGGGACAAAATAGGACTTTTATCGCATTTTCAAGGGGATAATGGGGAAAGAAGCGGATGCTTGACTATGAGGCGCACGTGCTGCAGTTACCGGAGCTGCAGCTGGAACATGAGCTGCCGGAGCCGGGTACGGACCTGGGGACGCCGCTGATGCTGGTGGTAAAGGCGGCAAAGGTGGAAATCTTGCGTTTGGCGGGCTTATGGCAAAGGGGACATTCGGCGGGGTCCCCCGATTGACTTAAAGGACGCATCTGCTCGAACTCGGACTTGCAGTTAGAACAGACATATTCGTAAATAGGCATAACAATACTCCTGCTTATAGTGTAACGTGTTTAAGCGGAAGGGTCAAGATGGCGCATGTTGCCAGCCCGTACGGCAGGGTGTAGGATATAGAAAAACGCAGGCGCGAGGTGGGGCTTGATACATAAACTTGACATAAAGACGAATTCGCAGGTGGAGTTACAGGAAATAACGGATAGAGTGAGAGATATCGTTGCGGCCAGCAGGATAAAGAACGGCATTTGCCATATTTTTGTGCCGCACACCACGGCCGGTATCCTGGTCAATGAGCACGCCGACCCAAGCGTGGTCGAGGATATAGCCGCGCAGCTTGATAAAATGGTACCGCAGAAGAAAAACTACCGTCACCTGGAGGGCAATTCGCCGGCGCATATAAAAGCCAGCATTATCGGTGATTCCAGGACATTATTTATAGAAGGCGGCAAGCTGGCGCTGGGGACGTGGCAGGGTGTCTTCTTTTGCGAGTTCGACGGGCCGAGAAACCGCAGCGTAATGGTGAAACTGACAGAAGACTAAATACTGCCCGTTAATCGGATTTATCAGGATTATCTTTATCCTTGGAAGAGATTAAATATGTACCGCAGTACCGGCAGCGGTAATACTGCTGTTTGATGTGGTACAGTCCTTTACGACCGCAATGTGGGCAATATTTAAATTGATTTTTCGGCTTTTCTGTATTGGATTTTTCGTCAGCCATAAGAAACACCCGGTTAATTTGTGAACAGTATAACGTGCGGGTGTTGCGTGACAATCACAAAATATGTAAAGAAAGTCACAAAAAAATCAAGTTTGAATAACAAAAAGAATTAAAAGCGTTAAACGGAGGATGAATTAGATAATACAGGTTTTTTCCTGATAAGGAACATTAGAGGAATGCCAAGCGCTGCCATGCCTGCCCATAATACAAAAGGCAGGCCCTGGTTGATATCTGCCAGGCTGTTGCCGAGCGGCGGTGCTATAAAAGCCCCGATCATAGAAATAGTACTGGCAAGACCGATGGCGGTGCCGCCGTAAGTGCTGCCGATATCCTTATTTTCGAAAAGCATGACGTTAAAAAGCGAGCTGGAGCCGCTGCGCAGGAAGTTGGCTATGATAATCACCAGCCAGACCCCGAGGGTATTAACCCAAGGCAATAGAACCAGGCCGACAGCCAGCGATATAATCGACATCATCAATACGCCCCAGCGCGACTTTAATTTATCTGAAAGCAGGACCATCGGAATAGAGCCGAGCAGCATCATTCCGCTGGATACGGTAATAACGCTGTCGGCGGAGGTGGGTGTCCAGCCCATGTTGCGCAGATAAAGGGGCAGGTAACCGATAAAGCCCATACTGGATCCCCAGACACAGAGGGTTATAAAGCCGATAATCCATACCTCTTTTACGCGCATAACGTGCGAAATCGACTGGCGAAAGGGTATTTTATCGGCGGATAGTTCCGGATTTTCGGACTTGTCCGGTTCACGTCCGGTAAAAAGCCAGAGTAAGCCAAGCGCAAACGAGATTCCGCCGAAAAGGAACATCACGCCTCTCCAGCTGCCTAAAAGGGGTGAAAGGGCGGTGGCGCTGAACTGTGTGGCAACCATAGCGCCGATAGACATAGCCACAATAAGTATGCCGTTAGCCAGTGCCAGGTGTTTATCCCCAAACCATACAGCGGTTGCTTTGGGCACGGTGCTCGGGGCGGCTGCCGCCATAAAACCGAAGAGGAACATGATAGCTGCCAGGGAGAAGAAGTTACCCGAAACCCCACGCAGCGCGCCGAACACTCCGGCAAGGATACAAAGAACTGTCATGGTACGTTTTATCCCGAAGCGGTCGATTAGCAGGCCGCTCGGCAGACCGATAAAAACACCGGCAAGCGGGTCCATCCCCCATACCGTGCCTATGGCCGTGATACTTAATTTAAGGTCGTCGCCTATCTGCTTGAAGAGCACCGGCATGCACATCCTGGAGGCACCGGCGACAATGGCGTAAGTAAGGCCGGCGAGGGCAAGAACATACCACCTGAAGTACGAACTAGGTTTTTTTATCATATAACGTTATCATTTTCATGAAGGAAAGTTAGATAAAATATAGCTGGAGAATATAGTATCCATGTCGTTTCGGTAAATATTCTGTATTAATCCTAACATTTTTATATACGGGTGACAATTAGTTCTGGCTTGGCTATACCTAGTCGGTCTATGCTATAATGTGGTGCAAATGACGATTGCAGTCACCGGCGCTACCGGGCACATCGGGGCAAATCTGGTACGCGCCTTAATTGATAAAGGTATTTCTCCCCGCTGCCTGGTGCATGTCAACTGCCGGGCAATCGACGGACTGGATGTGGAAAGAGTCCAGGGAGATGTACGCGACGTAGATTCACTCTGCCAGGCATTCGAGGGGGTCGATGTTGTCTATCACCTGGCGGCTTCTATCTCTCTATCGATGGCGGACTGGCAACGACTCGATGAGATAAATGTAAGAGGTACTGCCAACGTGGTTGAGGCATGCCTGCGCACAGGCGTACGACGTCTGGTCCATTTCAGCTCGATACACGCGCTGGTACAGGAGCCTTTGAATACACCCGTTGACGAGTCGCGTCCGCTGGTTGATTCCAGACGGTATCCGCCTTACGACCGTTCCAAGGCCGCCGCGGAAATTGTAGTAAGGCGGGGGATGGAAAAGGGGCTCGATACCGTAATCATTTACCCTACGGCGGTCTTCGGACCTTATGACTACCAGCCGTCTTTTTTCGGCGAGGCCTTGATTGCGATTGCGGAGCGGAGACTGCCGGCCCTCGTTACCGGGGGTTTCGACTGGGTGGACGCGCGCGATGTGACAACCGGGGCGATGGCGGCGGCGGAAAAGTCGCCAGCGGGGGCAAGCTACCTGCTTTCAGGCCACTGGGTGTCCATGTGTGAAATCGCAGCGATAATCGAGGAGATATGCGGCGTGTCCACTGGAAAGCCGGTCTGCCCGTTGTGGCTGGCACATGTCGGCGCACCGATTATCGGGGTAGCAAGCCGTTTAAGAGGGAAGAGACCGCTTTACACCAGCGTGTCTTTGAGAGCGCTGAAAAGTAACCGGGACATCAGCCACGAACGGGCTACGCGTGAACTCGGATACCGGCCCCGGCCATTCCGCGAAACACTGGTTGATACACTGAATTGGTTCCGGGAAAACGGGCAGCTACGATTACCTGATAAGGTGAAAATAGGGAAATAATGATGAACGAATCGATGATTTATAACGGCCTGCTGGTAGCCTGGTTTATCATCGGGGTCATCGTGCTCATCGCCCTGTTTTTCATCGTCGCTCCGTACGGGCGGCATATGAGGAAGGGGTGGGGTTACTCGGTAGGGAACAAGCTGGGCTGGGTGCTGATGGAAGCGCCGGCGCCGATTGTTTTTGCGGTCTGTTTTATCTTTAGTGATACCAGGAACAGCCCGGTCACGCTTATTTTTCTGGCTTTATGGGAGATGCATTACCTGCACCGCGCCTTTATTTATCCATTCAGTCTGCGCGGCGAGGTCAGGCGTATGCCGATAGGCGTTATAACGATGGGGTTCCTCTTTAATATCATGAACGGATATCTAAACGGACGCTATATATTTACGTTTTCCGGGGGCTATGAAAACAGCTGGCTGGCAGACCCCCGCTTTATCGTCGGGGCGCTGCTTTTTATTGTGGGCTATTTCATTAACCGACAGGCCGACCTGGCACTGCGCGCTCTAAGGCAGGCGGGAGAATCCGGTTATAAAATATCGTACTCACGACTGTACCGATGGGTATCCAGTCCCAACTATCTGGGTGAAATGACTATCTGGATAGGGTGGGCATTGGCTACATGGTCGCTGCCGGGGCTGGCATTTGCCTTCTGGACAGTTGCCAACCTGCTGCCGCGCGCCAGGGATAACCACGCCTGGTACCGCCGGACCTTCGCCGATTACCCAGCGGAACGTAAGGCCTTGATTCCCAAGGTCTGGTAGGCATATTTCATGAAAAAAGGTATTGACAAAAGCAGGCAGTCTCATTAAAATGTATTTAGCAGACAAGGGGGGTGGACTGCTAATCAAGGCTGAATGGCTTCAGCAGGAGTGAGGGAGAGATGAGAAACATAATCGCAGGAGTGCGCTGTCCCAGGTGCGGGGGAAACCTGTATCTGGATAGCGATTATATCGGGTGGTATGAGCAGTGTTTGCAGTGTGCCTATATGAAAGACCTGGGCGTTGTGTACCAGAATAAAAAGAAAACGCCGAAGAATATTGCCGAAACGGTACCAGTTAAAATTCAGGACAATATTGAGAAAAAAGAAAATATGCCTGATAAATAAGGGTTAGTATATTAAGTCGAAGACTGAGAGGTCTGGTTGTTAAACCAGACCTTGTTTTTTATAAGATGAAAGGGTTACATGATGAGGTTCAACAGGCCACCGACGGCTAAAGAAGCGACAATCATTACGACCATTGCTTTCAGTAAATTTAAAATGCCCAGCTCTCTTAGTAAAACAATAAAGGTAGCGATACATGGGAAAAACATCGCCATGACAACACTGCTGACGACTAATTGATCGGCGCTTAAGCCCAGCGGTGCCAGCATACCGAGAGCCACATCCTTACGCAGGAAACCGACGACTATAGCGGAAACAGCTTCTTTGGGTAATCCCAGCAGGCCGGTGATTACCGGCGCGGTAAAGTTAGCGATGGCATTGAAGACGCCAAAGTAGTACAGGATATTAATCAAGAAGACTGCCCCCAGAATGATAGGCAAGGCCTCCCTCAGGAAGCCATACATTCTCATCCATAATTTTTGCAGAACAGCCTGCCATGGCGGAAAACGGTAAGGCGGTATTTCTATAAGCAGTTCGGGAGAAAACCCCTTCACTGCGCGCGCGAGTATAAATCCCAGAACGAGCCAGACCACAAATAATGTTGCGTAGACGATAACTACATACTGGGCGCCCTGCTTGCCGACTAGCCCGACAATCATAGCCTGCAAGGCGGCGCACGGCACCGCGATGGAAATCAGGGTAGCGGTGATGAAACGCTCCCTTTTACTTTCTAAAATACGGGTGGAAAGAACGGCCGGTACGTTGCAGCCGAGTCCGAGCAGTGTGGGGATGATGGCGTAGCCATGCAGTCCCAACCGGTGCATCAGAGTATCTACCAGCATAGCTAAACGCGGCAGATAGCCGGTATCTTCCAGTATCCCCAGTATCAAATAGAAAGCCACGATATAGGGGAGGACCATAGCTATCGGTACATAAAGGCCGCTGGATAACAACCCGAAAGACTGGACGAAGTCCACCTCACCCCCGATAAGTTTACCGACAATGATGTCATGGAAAAAACCGCCTCTGCCCATGGCGTCGCTTAGGTTTGATAGTACCGGCAGCCACAGGTTGTTGAATAAAGGCTCGAATACATAGCTAATCAGGCTCTCGCCGATGAGGCGGATGACGAAAAACGAGGCGGCCAGAATCCCCGCCGCGATGATGCCGCCGGATATAGGTTTGATAGTGGCGTCGGATAATCTCTCCCGCCAGGTGTGATGGCGGTGAGTGATTTGCTGCACCTGTTCGGTGATATTGCCGATGGCTGTCCAGCGTTCGTCATGGCTACGGACGGGTTGAGGAGGAGAAACTGCCCTGGGGATATTGTCTACCAGTTCTTTGAGTCCCTGGCCGGTTACCGCGATGGTGGGAACGACTGGCACTCCGAGGAGTTCGCGTAATTTATCCAGGTCGATGTTAATGCCGTGATGCTTGGTATCATCCCACATATTCAGGGCGACTATTACCGGGACGTTTTTCTCCAGCAGCTGTAAAGTCAAGTAGAGGTTTCTCTCCAGGTTGGTGGCATTGACAACGTTTATTACCACGTCGCCGGTGTCGAGCATCTTTCGAGCTACTTCTTCGGCTTCGCTGGTCGGCTCCAGGGTGTAAGCGCCGGGTACGTCAATAACATCTGCTATATCCTCGCCCAGCTTCATCTTGCCGGAAGTGTATCCTACCGTGGTCCCAGGGTAGTTTGACGCAATAACGCGTACACCGGTAAGACGTGAAAAAACGACACTCTTGCCTACATTGGGATTACCCATCAGGAGAATTTTCATTATTAAGGCCTGTTAATCATCTGAACCAGTATCCGCTTGGCCATACCATAACCCAAGGCTACACGGGTTCTATCTACTTCTATCATCACCGGCCCCCGCATCAGCTGGGAGCTGATTTTAGTAATTTTCTTGCCCGGTATAATACCCAGTGTGCTAAGACGCCTTGCCATACCTGGCCCGCCGTCGATACCAAGTAACAGGCCGCTTTGCCCGGGCCGCATCTGGTCTAGTGATATCTGCTTTTCATATGGCATGATTTCTTGTCCTTCCGTTATTCGTGATGCCTGCTAAATAATTGGCTCAACCGGTCTGACTGGCTACTTTTTTAACAAAGACATTCCAGGTTATTTTATCTGCAAGAGATAATATTGAGTCCTTGAGGGTTATTTCTGTCGTTCCTTTGGGTGAAGCAACCCGATGAACCTTAACCTTCGTCCCCGGCTTCAGTCCCAGGTCCACCAGCTTGCGCAGCAGGCCGCTATCCCCTCTAATAAAGCTGATTAGCCCTTCCTGGTTCTCTTTCAGGTCGGCCAGCGAGACAATACGGGCTTTCCTCTTGGGTATTTTCTGCGGACTATCCTGACCCCACTGGCGGCATTCTTCGCAGCTGGAAAAAGCGAGGTCGCAGGGGGGGATAAGCTTGCCATCGTCGGGACATATGTAGGGGGAATTTAAGTACTGGCACATGGCCCGGGCGGTCCCGTCGGAGAGGGCATGTTCCATCTCGCAGGCTTCCTTGTGCACGCTATCCTTTTTTATCTTCAATACGTCGTACAGGAATCTCTCCAGCAAACGGTGCTTGCGGGTCATTTTCTCGGCGGAGCGGTAGCCTTTGGGCGTGAGGGTTACGCCCTGGTAAGGGGAATAATTGACATAACCCATTTTCGCCAGCTTCTGCATCATCTCGGTTACGCTGGCCGGGGCGATGTTGAGTCGCCTGGAAAGCGCTGAAGTGCTGACCGGTTCACGTTCGCGACTTAAATAATATAAAGCTTCAAGGTATTCTTCTGTGCTGGCGCTCATAATGCCTCTTTTTAGGCAAGCCTAATTATTAGGTACGCCTAAATATTAGCACTATTTTAAAAAATTGTCAATAGGGTTTACCTTTTTTTGACAGATAAATCTCGTGGCGATAATATGGAGGTGGCAAGAATAATATGGAGAACTGAACGATGGCAGACTTGAATGAGAGAATCGAAAGGCTGGCGCAGTGGCTTAAGGAGTCGAAATATTCAGTGGTGTTTACCGGGGCAGGCATAAGCACGGAATCGGGACTGCGCGACTTCCGCGGGCCGGATGGACTCTGGACGCGGCGCGATAAAGGACTTTCTACACCGCGGCAGGACTTTACAGACGCCGCGCCGAACAGCGGCCACTATGCAATCATGGAACTGCAAAAGCTGGGCAGGCTGGCGTTTCTGATTTCCCAGAACGTGGACAATCTCCACTTAAAATCGGGCATCAAGCCGGAACTACTGGCGGAACTGCA
>Ga0315555_1003532_pt1 | contig 10731 bp, 10 predicted proteins | sample SalMarSW160380MG_FD_202113 | JGI IMG/M metagenome (GOLD analysis project Ga0315555, IMG submission 202113) | Salt marsh sediment microbial communities from the Plum Island Ecosystem LTER, Massachusetts, United States - Salt Marsh Sediment SW1603-80 ...
TGGCTTCTTCAGCCGCCTCGGCTGCTACCGCAGGCTCTTCGGTGATCCCGGCGCGCCGCCTCCGCAGCGTCTCGAGTACTTGCTGCGTGCGGTCGAACGCAGTCTCTCTAGGTGGCGCCGGTGCCTCTTTTTCTGGCACACTCTCTGCTGCAGCCGCATCCGATTGTGAAGCAGACTGCTTCGCTACATCGGATGGCGGGATGGCTGCGCTGGGGATGCTTACTCCGCTGACCTCGGCCCCCTCTTTGGGCTGCTTGGGCTTTATTCCCTCTTCGATGAGGCGCCGGATCCGCTTCCGCTCTTCCTCAGGAGAGGCCGCTGGCGTTTCCTGACCGACTGCATCTGCTGCTGCTTCGGAGACGGTAGCGTTGAGCGCCGCCGAAGCGCCCCAAGTCTCCTCACTTCCGGCTGCCGAGCGCCGTTCCTGCAGGTCGGCCAGCACCTGCTGCGTCTTGGCTACGGCTGCAGTGGTGCCCGAACCATCGGATCCAGCCTCAGACGAGACTGCACTCCCAGGCTCGTCGCCGAGCTGATCGAAATCCTGTGCTGCGCGGAGGCGCTGCTGCTGAATCCGCGATGTGACATCTTGGGCGGCATCAGAGACCGCTGACTTGGCCGTGTCGATGCCGTCGATCATGTCTTCACGTGCCGTATTCATCGTTCCCGAAAGCTCGCGTTGTGCAGCCACGATCTCGTCGCGGATCCCCTTGACTTCGGCGACCGCGTCGTGGATCGCCAGCGCCTCCTCATGCCACTCGGTCATAAAGGCCTTGGAGTACTGGGTCAGATTCCCGACCCAACGCCCAAGCCGTGCGCCCATCTGGGGAAGGCGCTCGGGACCAAAGAACAAGAGGGCCAATAACGCGAGAAAGAAAAACTCGCCTAGGCCGAAATTATCCAACATCTATGTGTCACCTCATTCCCTGTCTACCGTCGACTGGTGCTTTGGCCGACGACTGGGTGACGTGCTATGCTGCGAGAGCAAAGTCCCCAACACACCGTTGACAAACCTGCGGGAGCTGTCGCTGCCAAAGCGCTTGGCCAGCTCGACCGCCTCATTGATCGCCACCTTGGGTGGCGTCCCACCCCCGATCAGAAACTCGAACAGGGCGATGCGCAGGATATTCCGGTCGATGATCGCCATCTGGTCGATCGGCCACTCGGGCGCATAGGTGGCGATCAGCTCATCCAGCTCATCCTGGTGTTTCAGCACACCCTGCACGATCCTGAGCAGAAAAGCCTCGCCCTCGGGGGGCAAATGCGCCTCGCGAATGCGTCGCTGCAGGACTGGTCCTGGCGCATGCTGTACAGAGTCAATTTCGTAAAGAGCTTGCAAGGCCGCGATACGTGCCTGCCGTCGAACCCGCAATCGCTATCCTCCTCGGAAGCGATCTATATGCTCGCCCGAGCGACGAGCGTACATCACCCTAGCTTTCCTCTGATGCATAGTACACATCCTCAATGTGCACATTGACGGTCCTGACGTCCATACCGACCATCTCTTCTACTGCTCGGGTGACTTCTGACTGTAGTGTTCTGCCGAGCTGCAGCATGTTCGCGTCGTGGTCGACGATGATGTACAGGTCGACGATTACCTCGCCGTCCTGGACCTTGATCTGTACGCCGTCACCGACATGTTCGTTGCCAAAGAAACGATTCACCTCGCGTGTCCAGGCCGGGCTCATCTCGTGCACGCCCTCGATGTCCTGGGTCGTCAGTTGTGCGATCGTCACCAGTACTTCGGGAGCGATGGTTACGGAACCGGATACTCGATCCACCTTCTGTGCTCCTTGCTCACGTAGGTATGCACGACGTTCGGAGGCGGCTGAGTGCCTCGATCTGCTGCTCGGCGGCAGAGATGATGCGTTCCAGCAGGACCTGGCACGGCACAATGTCATCGATCAGGCCACTGACTTGGCCGCTCATGACCGATCCGTTATCGATATCACCTGCTTCGGCCGCCAGGCGTAGCTTGCCCGTGCCAAAGGCGATTAGCTCCTCTTCGGTGACCACAGCATCGCGCTCGAGTTGTGCCATCTGGCGGCTCATCTTGTTCTTGATCGTGCGGATCGGATGGCCCAGCGACTGGCCGGTCACGACTGTCGAGCGGTCGTGAGCCTGGACAATCTTTTCTTTGTAGTTCGGATGGACGGTACACTCGGTGGTGCAGATGAAGCGTGTGCCCATCTGCACGCCCGCCGCACCCAAAGCCAAGGCTGCAGCCAAGCCTCGCCCGTCGGCAACGCCACCCGCTGCGATGACTGGAACATCTACAGCATCGACCACCTGGGGGATCAAAGGCATGGTGGAGATGTCTCCGATATGTCCTCCAGATTCCTGCCCTTCCACGATCACACCATCTGCGCCCTGCCGTTCCAGGCGCCGCGCCAGGGCAACTGATGACACGACCGGAAGGATGATGATCCCTGCCTCGTGTAGTGCGTCGATATATGAACCTGGGCTGCCTGCGCCGCTGGTGACGACAGGTACAGCCTTGTCGATACAAAGCTGCATCACCTCCGCCACATAGGGCGAGAAGAGAGGGATATTGACGCCAAAGACCTTCTCTGTCTGCGCCTGTACGGCATCGATCTGCGATGCGATCCAGCTAGGCGGTGCATTACCTCCACCGATAACGCCGAGCCCTCCCGCTTCTGACACTGCGACAACCAGCCTTGCGTCCGAGATCCAAGCCATACCCCCCTGGATAACAGGGTGGCGGATGCCCAAGAGGTCGCACAGTACGGTGTGGATCATGCGCCCATCCTTCTTGCTACGCTATGGCTCAACGCGGCACGCGAGTGCCCGTGGGAGAACTCTATCATGCAACAAGGGCCGTGATCACATCGCCAGGATGGCACGGCCCCAGTCCGACAGCGCAAGGTTACGATCGCCGGTCTACGAGACTTCGACGACCTGCACGCCGCGATAGTACCCACAAGACGGGCAGACGTGATGCGGAAGCCGCTTTGCCTGACACTGTGGGCACTCGACCAAGGTAGTTAGCTTGAGCGCGTCGTGCGCTCGCCGTCGGCCTCGACGGCCTTTCGAAACCTTACTTTTCGGGACACCTGCCACAGAAGCACTCCTACACGAGATTTATGAACCTACCAGCTAATGCTCTACCGCCAACGCAGTACACTATTATAGACAATAGCATGCCTCATGTCAAGCTGTAGCAGGGGGGCCGCGCCCCGCATGCGTGCCGCGCCACCTCTGTGCCACGTGAACCGCTTGCGTAGGCACAAGATGTAGATCGGTGGACGCGACGTGCCGGCCCCCACGGAAAGCAGTGGGAGGCAAACTCGCAAAGGCAGCATGGTAACGCGCCGTCGCTCGTGCGGCCGTATCTCGACGGCCGAGCGTGCTGTACGAGAAGCGCAATGCTGGCGCATACCGCGTGTGCCAGCCCGCCTACTTACTCTTCAGCCACTTCCTCGGCTAGCTTGCCATGGTCGAGTGCGAGGATGCCGTTCTGCACGGTCCCCAGGTTCTTGATGAGCTGCTCCTCTAGCTGGCGGAGGACAGAGAGGGCATACTCGTCGGCCCCCGCCTTGACCTCTTCTGCCTCGCGCTGTGCCCGCTCGATCATCACCTGTGCCTTGCCCTGCGCCTGCCTGGTGAGCCCGTGCTCGTCCGTCATCTCCACTGCTTGCTCACGGGCCAGGGCAATGATGCGCTCCGCTTCCTCGTTGGCATGCGCGATGATGCGGTCGCGTTCCTGATAGATTCGTTTGGATTTCTTTATCTCTTCGGGTATCGAGACACGCATCTGGTTGATGATGTCGAAGCAGCGGTCCCGATCCACCAGCACATTCGAACTGAGCATAAACTGGCGGCTTTCGACGAGCAAGGCCTCCAAACGGTCTAGAAGCAAGTTGATCTCGATGGCAATCACCTCCCCTCGTGCCCCGTAGATTTATCATGTCGGGGAAATTTGCACGCTAGCGCTTGTCGAACGTGCTCGGGCACCATCCCAGAGACGTCTCCTCCAGCGATAGCGACCTGTTTGACCGTACTCGAACTCAGAAACGCACGATTCAGGTTCGTGAACAGGCATACGGTCTCGATCCCGGTGTCCAGCGCCTTGTTGGTCAAGGCCATCTGATACTCTAGATCAAAGTCAGAGGACATGCGCATGCCACGCACGATGGCCTGTGCATCCAACTGCTTGGCGAGATCGACGGTTAGGCAGTCGTATTCACAGACCTCGATGTTGGATGTATCCTGTAAGGCTTCACGAAACATTTCAGCACGCTCGGTGACGGTAAAGAGCACGTCCTTGTATGGCCGTGCGTAGACGGCGACGATCAACTTCTCAAAGATCACAGCAGCGCGCAGTGCAATGTCGATGTGCCCATTGTGTACAGGGTCGAAACTACCCGGATAGATGGCTATAGTCATAAAATCTCTGGGCCTAGCTCAGTTCTCCTTCGCCTTGCCAGAACTCCTCGACGCGTCGCGCCAGGAGACGGTGGTCGGGGTGCTCGAGTGCTGGGTCTTGGGCAAAGATAGCCTTGGCCTCGCTGCGCGCCAGTTCGAGCAACGGCGTATTGCCGAGAGATGCCAGTTTGAGTTCGGGCAGACCGCTCTGCCGCGTCCCGAAAAAGTCGCCCGGGCCACGCATCTCCAGGTCCCGCTCTGCCAGCTTGAAGCCATCCTGCGTTTCCTCGATAGCGCGCAGGCGCTCTTCACTCACCTCGGTCGTTGTGTCAGCGAGGAGGATACAGAACGACTCGTGCTCGCCCCGCCCAACGCGCCCGCGAAACTGGTGCAACTGGGCGAGCCCGAAACGGTTGGCGCCCTCGATCAGCATGACGGTCGCATTGGGAACGTCGATGCCTACTTCGACTACCGAGGTGGAGACCAGGATGTCGATCTCGCCGCCGCCAAAGGCGCGCATCACTTTTTCCTTCTCGGCGTTCTTGAGCCGGCCGTGGAGCAGACCGACGCGTAGGTCGGGAAAGATGCTCTTCTGCAGGCGTTCGTGCTCAGCCGTAGCCGCCTTGGCTTCTACCTTGTCCGACTCTTCGACCAAGGGACAGATCACGTACGCCTGACGGCCCTTTTGCACCTGCGATCGAACGAAACGGTACGCGCGTTCACGCTCGCCGGGCGCAAACCACTTTGTCCTGATCGGCTGCCTGCCCGGGGGCATCTCGTCGATCAGCGAGAGGTCGAGATCGCCATATGCGGTCAGGGCCAGCGTCCGCGGGATGGGGGTCGCGCTCATCACCAGCATGTGGGGGTTGTAGCCTTTGCCGCGCAGCAGCCCGCGCTGGCGTACACCAAAGCGATGCTGCTCGTCGACGATCGCCAGCGCCAGTCGCGGCAGGTCAACTTGATCCTGGATCAACGCGTGCGTGCCGACGACGATCTGTATCTCTCCGGACGAGATGCCGGCATAGATCGCTTCCCGTTCCTCCTGGGGAACACTTCCAGTCAGGAGCGCAACGCCGAGCCCAAGCCCGCTGAGCGTCTTGCTGGCAGTGCTATAGTGCTGTTCCGCTAGGATCTCCGTCGGGGCCATGATCGTGGCCTGATAGCCGGCTTTGGCGACCAGGTACATGCCCGCCAGGGCGACTGCAGTCTTGCCAGAGCCGACGTCGCCTTGCAGCAAGCGACTCATTGGGTGCGGCCCGGCAATGTCTGCCAGGATCTCTTCCAGGGCGCGCTCTTGTGCGCCGGTCAGTCGATAGGGCAGCGCGTCGAGAAAGGTTTCCAGTTCCTTGCGATCTACCGGCACAGAGATGCCCGCCTGCTCGCGCCATTCCTGCCGCTGCCGGAGCACCCCGATCTGCAAAACAAAGAACTCGTCAAAGGCAAGGCGCCGGCGTGCACGGACCAGGCTGTCTGTATCATCAGGAAAGTGGATCTGGTACACGGCCTGTTCCAGCGCCATCAGATCATTTCGTTCCCGAATCGGCGTCGGCAGATGATCTGGCAAGCGCTTGGTCCAGTAATCGACGGTGCGCTTCATAATGCGGCGCAGCCAACGAGGCTTGATGCCGCTGGTCAGTGGATAGACCGGTACCACGCGGCCCGTATGCAAGAGCTCCGCCTCGAGCGGTTCCCACGTCGGGCTCGACATGACCAGGCGCCCCAGGTACTCGTCGACCTGGCCGCTTAGCACGATCTGCCGGCCACGCTTGAGGCGATTGGCCAGGTAGGGTTGGTTGAACCAGGTAGCCTGAATGGATCCCGACGCGTCGGCGACGATCGTGTTCACGATCGTCGCGCCAGCCGAGCGTCGCTTCACCCGCGTGTCACGGATCGTGCCGATAATGGTGACCTGCTCTCCATACTCGAGCTTGCCGATCGGCTTGAGCTGTGAATAGTCATCGTACCGTCGCGGAAAGAGGAACAACAGGTCGCCAATGGTCTCTACGCCGAGGCGCCGCAAGCGCTTGAACTGGGTCGGGCCGATGCCCGAGATCGCTGTCACCGGAGAGTCGAGCCCCTGGCGAGCGTAGCTAGTGGTGCGCGTTCGCTTCGCCCTGGCAGGCGCATCTCCGGAGCCACGATCGGCGACCTTGCTTTGAGTCTCTGGCTCAGACCTGGCGTCGTCAGTACTTGTCACATCGACAGGTTCCCCTGGTTCGGGGCGGGCCTCTGTCTTGGTGGCGCCAATTGCTTCAGTTGGTGCCTCTTTGTCGGGTAGCACCTCTTTCTCGGGCATTATCTTCTTGCTTGACGCTGCTTCTGCAACACGGGGTGGTGCGTTCGACGTGGCGGTGGCGATAGCGGTCAGCCTATCCTTGATCTGTGCAAGTGTACGAATGCGCCCGTCACGATCCAGTGCACGGTAGCCTCGGATCAGATCCACGATCTCCTCGATCAGGGAGCGCTGCTGAGGGAAGGAGCACTGCTGCCGTGCCTGTTCTGGCCACCAGTTGAGTACGCCATCCAGGCCACCGATCACAGCCTTGTTCTCGTAATGGCCCTCAACCTCAAGGTCGATCATTTTGCGCAGTGTTTCCAGCGATGCAGTCATAGGCTCCTTAGAGAATCAGAGGTCATAGCTCTCGTGGACGATAACGCCGAGCGTATCTAGCCCGATGTACGATGCCAGCACTGGGCCGTAGCTGAGGATCGGGATCTCGATCTTGGGAAATGCCTGGTGAAGTTCCTCGATAATGAGTGCGGTCTCTTGATCGGGCGTCGCATTTGCCTTGACGATGGCTAGCTGCTGGATCGCGTCGAATTCGGTGACGAACTCGAGCAGCTTTTCCACGGCTTCCTCGCGCGTGCGCACCTTTTCGATCGGCGTGATTGTGCCTTCCTCCAGGGTCAGGAATGGCTTGATGCCCAGGTACGTGCCCAGCAGCGCCTGTGCGTGGCCGATCCTGCCTGCCTGCTCGAGATAGGACAGCGTATCAGAGAAAAAGACGACATAGATCTGGGGGATCACGCCGCGAACCAAGCGCACGATCTCGTCGAGCGGATGCCCTTCTGCTGCCGCCTGCCCGGCCAACTCTACCAGGATGCCAAGGCCAGCCGAGACACTTTTGGAGTCGATCACTTCGATCTGGCAGCGTCCCAGCAAGCCGTCGGCCGCCATCTGTGCGTTCTCCGCCGCCTTGCTCAACGCGCCAGAGAGCAAGATGACAATGATCTCGCCCGTCTCTCTGTTCAGTCTCTCGTAGACACGCTGGAACTCGACAACAGAAGGGGGTTCTGCACGCGGCCTGAGACCTTGCTCCTGGACCAATTGGTGGAAGCTTTCGTCGCCCAATTCCACACCATCCAAGAACTCGCGTCCATCGATCCGGATGTGAAAGGGCACGACGGTAATGTCGAGTTCACGGACCAGGCCAGGGCGCAGGTAGGCGGACGAGTCCGTCACGACACGAACAGCCATAGTTCGTCTTTGCTCCGATCTATTCTGCAGAGATGATATAATGATAGTAGGGCTGGTTCCCCTCTATCACTTCGACTTCGATATCCGGGTAGCGCGACGAGAGCCGGTCTGCCAGTGCCTGTGTGCTCTCTGCCGTGGCTTCTCCTCCATAGTAGAGGGTAATGAGCTCGGTGTCGTCGGTGCACAATTGCGCTAACACCTGATCGATCACGGCGTCCATATCCTCACCCGCGACTCTGAGATCGCCGTCGATCAGGCCAATGACCTGATCCTCCTGCACGTCCAATCCATTCACGCTGACGCCGCGTACAGCGGTAGTGATCTCGGCGGTGCGTACCTCGCCAATGCTGCGCTCCATCGCGCGCGCGTTGCTATCCAGATCAGCATTGTAGCTAAAGGCAAGCAGCGCATTCACGCCCTGGGGCACAGTCTTGCTTGGAATCACGCGCACGCGCTTGCTCGATAGGGCCTGGGCTTGTTGTGCAGCGAGAATGATGTTCGAGTTGTTGGGTAGGACGATCACGTCAGGTGCGGGAGCGTCGTTCATCGCCTCTAGCAACCGCTCGACACTGGGGTTCATGGTCTGGCCGCCCGAGACAATCACGTGTGCGCCGAGGCTCTCGAACAGGTTGTCGAGTCCGGGCCCTGGCGACACGACCACGATCGCGGTCGACAGCTCCTCTGCGGTCTGCTCCGGCTGGACTGGAGAGGCCTGGCCCATAATAAAGTCCTGATACTGCTCCTGCATGTTCTCGACAATGACCCGGCTCAGCGATCCGCGCTGTGTGCCATAGTTCAGTGGATCGCCCGGGTTGGAGGTGTGAACGTGCACCTTGACCGCTGTACCGTCGCCTACCACCAGGGGGCAATCGCCCATGGCCGAGATGTCAGCACGGATCTGCGCGACATCCAGGTTCTCTCCCTCGAGAATGTATTGCACATCGTATCCATAGCCTGCTTCCGGCGCCGAAGGCTGCAGGCTCATTAGCTGGGACAGCTCTCCATTAAGCTTCATCTCTTCCCCATACAGACACTTGGTCATTCCTTCAAGAATAACAAAGAGGCCTTGTCCCCCTGCGTCGACGACGCCCGCCTCGCGCAAGACAGGCAGCAGTTGAGGCGTCCTGGCTACAGAATCACGAGCGGCATGCACCAGGTACTCGAATAACTCACGAAGGTCGCTTAACTGGGGGGCAGCATCGACCGCAGCCTCGCTCGACTCGCGAATGACGGTCAGGATCGTGCCTTCAACCGGCTTGATCACGGCCTGGTAGGCAACGGCGGAACCACGCTGCAGGGCCAAAGCGAACTCGACCGCGCTAAAGTCTTCCTTATCCTTCAAGCTCTGCGCAAAGCCGCGCAAGATCTGCGAAAAAATCACACCCGAGTTTCCACGAGCTCCCATCAGTGCGCCACGAGACGCCTGCTGGGCCACGACCCCGACTCGCGTTTCCGGCGAAGGACCAATCTCCTCGCACGCTGCTTGCAAGGTGAGGAACATATTGGTGCCGGTGTCTCCATCAGGAACAGGGAAGACGTTCAGGCTGTTGACCACGGTTCGGTGCTGCTCCAACCAGGCCAGGCCGGCGTTGAGCAGCCATTTGAGGCCTTGACCATCGCAGGCCAAGAGCGGCTTGTCTGGATCGAGTGGCGCACAGAAGCGTTCCTCTGTTCGTGACTGACTGCCCAAATTGCCTTGCTCCCCGGAAGGTCAGCTAGATCGACTCCACTTTGCACTCACGTGCAGTCCCTGCACGTGTACGTTTACCGCGGTGATGGGTACTCCCATGGCCTTTTCGACGCTGAACTTGACGCTGCTCATGACGTTCCTAGCAACGGTGGCGATGCGCACGCCGTACTCGATCACGACATACAGGTCGATCACGATCTGGTCGCCGTCGATGCGCACATCAACGCCGCGCTTGCTGTCTGGACGCAATACCTGGGCCAATCCGTTCACCAGGTTTCTGGACGACATGCCCACGACACCGTAAGAGTTGAGCACGGCGTGGTTGGCTATCGTCGCCACCGCTGCCGGTGAGACCTCAATGTGTCCTGAGACGCGCTCATCGGTCATTGCGTTTCCTCGCTTGCGTAATCCCGCGTGTTGTGCTATCATATGTGCTGTGTGCGGGACGATGTCATCGTTCCGCACAGTTTGTGTGATTCTCTCACCCGCGATCGGAATATGGGTGTTGGGCGAAAGGATAGGTTAGCTATGGCCAAGTGCGAGATTTGTGGGAAAGGCCCCATGTACGGGCACAACGTCCCCCATTCGCTTCACAAGACAAAGCGGCGCTGGAGCCCGAACGTGCAGAAGGTGCGAATCACCGAGCAAGGACGCACGCGTCAGGCATATGTGTGCACCAGGTGTCTGCGCACCCTAAACAAGAGCTAATCCGCACTCTGCTCTTGCTCTAGAGGCCAGGTCTCGAGTTTACGCGAGCCTGGCTTCTTTTCCTTCCCCCGCTGCCTGGCGTAGTGCGTGTATGGCGTCTGCGATCTGCTCTGCGGATGCATATCCATCGCCGTGCGCAAAGATCCCAGATCCCGAGACCAGGACGTTCGCTCCCGCCCGGACGACATACGGTGCCGTGTCCACGTGTATGCCTCCGTCTACCTCGATGTCGACGCGCAATCCCCGCCGCTGGATCGTCTCGTGCAGGCGTTCGATCTTGCGGCACATGGTTTCGATGAACGCCTGCCCACCAAAGCCGGGGTTAACGGTCATCAGCAGCACCATATCCACGTACGGTAGAATCTCGTCCAGGGCGGTCAGCGGTGTAGCCGGGTTGATGGTCACACTCGCGCCAACATCGAGCTCTCGGATCTGCTGCACCGTGCGATGCAGATGCGGGCAGGTCTCAGAG
>Ga0315555_1003537_pt1 | contig 10724 bp, 8 predicted proteins | sample SalMarSW160380MG_FD_202113 | JGI IMG/M metagenome (GOLD analysis project Ga0315555, IMG submission 202113) | Salt marsh sediment microbial communities from the Plum Island Ecosystem LTER, Massachusetts, United States - Salt Marsh Sediment SW1603-80 ...
AGTACACGCAACGCGATCCTGCGATGCAGGTTCCACTTTTCCATCGCCAGGGCGACGATAAAACCGCCGACGAAGAGAAAGACAACGTCATTCGTGTACAGTCCCGCGACTTTTCCCGCCGGCAAAACCCCGAGCACCGGAAAAAAGGCGAGCGGCAGGAGCGATGTGATCGCGAGAGGAACAGCTTCAGTCAACCACCAGGCCCCCATCCAGACAACGACCCCGGCGGTCGCCGATGCGGCGGCTGCCTCCGGGTTCGCGGGCATCAGAATCCACGTCACTACGGCAAGGGCAGGTCCAAGCGCCAGCTTGATACCCCCGATCGAGACAGCGCGCCGTGCCATTTGATCCTCCAACTGTCGTTCGCTAGCAAACCTACTTCAGAGAAGGGGGCTGGTGGAGACCGGAGCCGCCTCGATCAGAAAAAAGATGCCGAATCGTCTCCGCTCGAGATGCACGATGTTCAAGCCGGCTTCACGGACGAGAGCGGCATGGTCGCGGTGGGAATGGCAGGCGAGTTTTTCGGCGTGATACTCCTCGCGGCGCTCGATCCAGCGATCGATCCAGGAGACCGTGCTGGGGCCGTGTTCGATTAAAAGGATTCTCCCGTCCGGGCGGCAAACCCGCGCCATCTCGCGCAGCGCCTCCACCGGTTCCGGGGTCGTGCAGAGCACCTGGGAGGAGACGACAGTGGCGAACGAAGCGTCGGGAAAGGGCAGGTGCTGAGTATCCGCGAGGGCGAAACGAACGTGCGGCATCCCAAACCGGGCGGCCCGCCTACGGGCGACGTCGAGCATCACGTCGGAAACATCCGTCAACGTGACGTCCCGAAGACGGGAGTACGCCCGCAGCGTTTTTCCCGTTCCGGCTCCTACCTCGAGCAGCGGGCCGTTAATCCGGCGAAAAAGTTTTCGCCGCAGCAGAGGAATCCCCGCCAGCCGATCCGCCGTGCCCTCGAAGAGATCGTAAACCGGCGCGAAACGGTTGTACTTCCGCCGTATGTCCCGAATCGTGAATTGTCCGCTCATGGCGTCGATTCCGGTGTGCGGATGAAGCGATAGCCCGCGCCGTATTGTGTGAGGAGATGACGGGGGCGTTTGGGATTCTCTTCAAAATAACGCCTGAGGTTCAGGATCAGGTTGTCCACGGTGCGGCTCGTCGGAAACCTGTCGTACCCCCAGATCGTGTCGAGGATGGCCTCACGGTCAACGACCTCCCCCTCCCGCTCCACCAGCAGCTTGAGCAACATGCACTCCTTCTGTGTCAACACAACTGAGCCGCGCGGAGTTTCGGCGCGGTACGCTGAAAAATCAATAGTGTTTCCTCCGAAGGAATAGGTGGCGCCCTGTTTGGGAGGGGTTTCGTACCAGCCCTGCCGCCGCAGGATCGCCCGCACCCGCCCCAACAATTCGCGCAGGCTGAACGGCTTTGTCAGGTAATCGTCGCCCCCCGCTTCGAGACCCTGAAGCTTGTCATCCTCACGGTCGCGCGCGGTGAGAAACAGGATCGGCACGTGGGACCCGGAGCCGCGCACTCGCTCCGCCACCTCGAAACCGCTCGCCCCGGGAAGCATCACGTCGAGCAGCACGAGATCGGGAGGGTCCTCGAGGATGCGGTCGATCGCGGACGTGCCGTCTCCCACATGATCAGTGGCGTATCCCTCCGCCTCGAGGTTGATTTTCAAGCCCCGTGCGATGTGGTCCTCGTCCTCGACAATCAGGATCCGCGAACTCATCCAATCTCCTTCAGGCCAGCGGCAGGGTCACGGTGAATGTCGCCCCCTGTCCCTCGCCGGGGCTTTTTGCAGCGACCCTCCCGCCGTAGCTGCGCACGATCTCGCGGACCAGATAGAGCCCGAGGCCGGACCCGGAAGTGCGGCGGGTGTCTTCATTCTCCGTACGGTAGAAGCGGTCGAAAATGCGCCTCCGCTCGCGTCGCCGGAACCCTCTCCCCTGATCCTCAACGTTCAGTTTCGCCCGGCGTCCACGCCGCACGCAGGTCAGTGTGACCCTGCCGCCCCCTGGAGAGTACTTGACCGCGTTTTCGACAAGGTTGCTGACTACGATCCGGCATTGTTCGGAATCCATGAACAGGCGCAGCGTCTCGTCGAGAGCGAGCCGGAACTCGATGCCAAACAGCTCCCCGACGCTCTCGCGAACATGCTTTACAGCTTCCCGGATCTCGTCGGCTGCATGAATCACTTCCCGTTTTCTTTCCGGGCGCGACGTGATCATCGCACGGGCCTGGAGCAGCCGGTCGATCAGGCTTTGCAGCCGGTCGAGGTTCTGGTTCATCGAGCCGAGGATTTCCACCTGTTGGTCACGCGGCAGCTCGCGCCGCTGAAGCGTTTCGCCGTAAAGGCGAAGGGCTGTGATCGGGGTTTTCAGTTCGTGGCTGATCGCCGAGAGAAAGCTTGTCTGCCGCCGTTCGAAGGTCAGTTCGCGCCGCAGCGTCCAGTACATGAAGAAAGTGCCGGCAATCAGCACCGCGGAGAAAAAAACGCCCTCGTAGAGGAACATCCGCACCGTGCGCTGAGTCTCATCCTGCAACCTTTTCTCGGCAGCCGGACTGATCATGATCTTGCCGTCGTCGGTCACCGCCAGATCGGGGAAGGCGCTGGCGAGCCAGCGCTGCAGGGAGCCGGGTTCGTTCGTGTGGACCCCGGCCCAGAGCTGAGCCGTGGAAAGTTGCCGTTTCCACAGGTCCTCTTGAAGCGAGGCGAGCCGCTCCCCGCTGCGGATCTGGAAAATGATCCACCAGCTCACCTGGACGATAAGAAACAGCGTGAGCAGCACGAAGAGCAGGAGTTGAGCTCGCGTGGTATCGCGGGGACGTTTCATGCGTTCCGACTCGCAACGGATTCAGGCCGCGGACACCTCCCGCTCCACCGCAGGACGCGATCTTCTCCGGCCGTACGTGAGAGTGCCCATGATGATGAATATGAGCCCAATCAATTCACCCACGTAAAGTGCCTCCACCAGACCGGTTTTTGCCAGCGATCCTCCGATGCCGGGGAGCAACCCGCCGAGCGCGATCATCGCCGCCCCTCCCGCCTTGATACCCATGCCGGGGACGCGGGCGAACCGGATCGCGCTGAGCGCGGCGCCTCCAACGAGAAACAGCGCGGCATACCCGTTGAGCAGCGGCGTCAGCAGGCGCACCCACGACCAGCCGAGAATCGCCCCGGACGGTTTGTCCGGAAGCAGCGCCTCCGCACGAACCGGCGAGAGGATAACGAGAACGGCCGCTGCGGTCGCGAACAGCAAAGTCCCCATCGTCCAGCGGTCCGCTGTCCGCTGTTTCAGCATCAGGTATACCGTGCCCTGGGCGAGTGGGTAGGCTCCGAACAGGGCGCCCGCGATGTACCACGCTTTGGTGAGAAAGATGGAGTTGCCGAGCAGCGTGATCAGGCTCTCCAGCAACGTCCCAACCCCGTAGAGAAGAATCCCCAGTGTCCACCAGAACATTGGCCGGTCCCTGCTGATCGACCATCGCCGGAACAGATGGATGAAAAAGAACGCGGAGAGCGCCGTCGTCAGCAACGGCAGGTAGTGGAGGGTTTGCAGTCTCATCGCCGCCTCGTCTCGAATGGACTCCATTGTCCGGAAGAAACCAACCCGCACCGCGCTTAGGGGGTATAAACGGCGGTGCGGGCTGCGAAGATTCAGCGGTCAGTTCGTGAGCGCGTCAAAGCGAACCGTAATCCAACCGCTGATCGGGATTTCGTCCACGACACGGTAATAGCCCGTGATAGCGAGCTTCCACAGCGTGCCGTCCGCGGCCTTCAGGATGTACACGTGTCCGCGGGTTTCGATGACATGCACGGTCTCATCGTAGTTGTACCATTCGCTCCCCGGAATATTGGGCGCGCCGAAGATGGACTGGATCGCGTCCGGGAAGTAGCCTCCTCCCTGCGGAGCGGTCGAGACCGAAGCGAAGTCGTTCGTCTCGAGATACATCGGGTACACGGAGGCGTTCCCCGGACCGCTGTTTCCGCCGTTGATCCTGCATTCATACCCCTGGAATTCGAGGTCCCATGCCGTGGAGGTGGAGGGATCGGCGACGTCGATCAGGCCGCCCTTGGCGAATGAGAAATACCCCGTGCTCGCGCCGATGTCGAGCACGGCGGTCTGGGGGTCTCCGGAAAGGTCAGTGCTGCCGTTCGGCTGGAAGACATAGGTGATCTCGACGGTGCCCATGTCGGGCGGCATCCCGCCGCCGTACAGGGTGTCCACGTTGAATTTGGCGTAATCTCCCTGAGCGGTGACCATCACATAAAGGTCGTGAGTGGGCAGCAGGATGTGTCCCTGTTCGGGGAGATAGACGTACCAGTTCGAAACGGCGAGGTTCTCCTGGTCGCTCTCCCAGGCGTCGCTGGGAACCTGCGGCGCGGTTGTCACCGCTTCGAAATCCGTGCTGTCCGGGTCCCCGATATCCGCGAGATCCACACCGACCATGCCGCCGGGGCCGGAAACTCCGCCGTTCAGCTTGCCGTTGATTCGTGAGAACGCGATATCCCAGTCGGAGGATGCGGACGCTTCCTCGTCGGTCAGCGCGACGATCTCCCTGTTCTGCAGGCTGAAGTAAGCGTAGCTGTCGTAGCTGGTTGCGTTGATCATCGAGTACCAGGATCCGTCATTCCCCTGCCAGACGGTTGCCGTGTCAGTGGTGTCGTTGGACGGACCGGAGACGTCGTTCGAACTGTTGTTCGAGCAGGCTCCCATCAGCAATCCGACTGTGACCGCTGAGACCACTACCATCAGCGAACTCTTCCTCATCTCTTTGCTCCTTGCTTCCGTTGTCCCGGATTCTCCGTCCGGGCGCGCAGTTGTACTCAAGATCTCTCCGGCCGGTCATGCCCCGAGTTTCGGCACCCACGACCATCGCCAGCCGATTGTCGCGATTCGGCCCTGGAAAGGGCCATACCGCGGGTTCACCGTATCCAGCAGATTGTCCACCTTCGCGATCAGCGTCATGCCCCCGGAAAACCGGCGGCTGACCGCAAGCGACCAGATCGAGTAGGGTTCGGTGTACTCGTCGCTCGTCTGGCTGTCCCTGTTGAAGCGATCCTGGAACAGGGATTTGCCGATGTAGCGTCCCCAGACCCGCACGCTCCACTGCGGGGGCGTCCACGTCAGCTCCCAGCGGGCGGTGTGGGCTGGGCGGCGCAGCAGCGACCCGCCCGTCTCACGGTTGTGCGTCGCCAGATAGCTGTAGCCGCCCCTCATGTCCAGGTGGCGGAAAAGTCTGAAGCTCTGCTCCAGTTCGACGCCCGCCGTCCACGCGCTCGTGATGTTCTCGTACTGGTAAATGCCCACGTAGTAGGTGTCGGTCGAGGTGAGGCTGTCGAAATCGATCAGGCTGCGGAGGTCGTTGTAGAAGACGCTGATCCGCGACGTACTGCGGTTTTCAACCGTGTGCTCCAGAGAGAGATCGAGGTTTGTCGAGGTCTCGGGCTGCAGGTTCGGATTGCCGATCACCTCATAGCCCACGGAACTGTGGTTGAACGTGAAATACAGCTCCTTGGCGGATGGCGCGCGATAGCCCTTGCCCGCGCTCGCCCGGACACGGATCGCCTCCGTGGGCGACCACATCACAGAGAAGCGCGGACTGATGTTCTCCCCGTAAATCTGGTGCCGTTCGTAGCGAACGCCGGGGACCAGCATCCACTTTCGCGCGACTGTCCATTCATCCTGCGCGAAACCATCCCAGGCGTTCAGGTCGGAGGAGAAATCGTCCACGTTCAGCGCAGGCGTTCCGCCGTCCACAAGCGTCATCTCGGTTCGGGCCTTGATCCCCCAGAGGTAGGCGTCCGCCCCCAGGGTCAGTCGGTGCGCGGGATGCACGGTGCGAGTCAGTTGCAGCGAGACTTGGTTGTAGTCCTCCTGGTTCCTGCTCAAATCGAGACGGCGGTGTCTCTGCTGCGTGTACTTGGCCCAGTTGTGGTACATCGTCGAGCGGTACAGCTTCACCGAGTAGCGGTCCGCCCAGGATCGGCTGCCGGTCAGCTCCGCGGATAGTTCGTTGCGGACATTCAACTCCTCGTCATCCCGGACGAGATTGATCCCCGGAATCCCGGTGTCTTCCAGCCACACCTGGTTTTCGTGGAGCAGGCGGCCGCTGAGAATCAGCGTGGTGGTGGGACTGAGATTCACGTCCGCGCGCAGGTTTCCCCCGCTTCGCTCCGACTGCGCCGTTCCCTCGGTCTGGGGCGTGCTCGGGTCGATGTCCATGATCCCGTTGTTCTCATACTGGAGCCCGCCGCGGATACCGACCGCTCCGCGCTTCCAGCTGAAATCCACGGCCGGATTCGCTGTCCTGGCCCCGATCGCAGACGACCCCGACGGGAGCCATCCCCCGCCGGTGAGGTCGACGTCCAGCCGCAGCGGATCGACCGGATCGGCCGTGATCACATTGATCACCCCACCGATCGCTTCGCTCCCGTACAGCGTGCTGATCGCTCCCTTGACAACCTCGATCTGGCGGATGCCCTGCGTGGAAATCTGATCGAGATCGATGCTGCCGTTGATCCGCCCGATCACCCGGTTTCCATCCACCAGGATCAACACCCGTTGCGGATCGACGCCCTGGAGCATCACACCTTGTCCTGAGAAATCCTCGCGGACATCGACGCCGATCTGGCTCTCCAGCGCGTCCGCCGCGGTCAGCGCCACCGATTTGTCCATCTCGGACCGGGTGACAAGCTCGGTGCTGACGGGAACGTCCTTGAGCAGCTGCTCCGTGCGGGTCGCCGTGTAGACCACCTCGTTCAGCTTCACCGCGTTGGCTTTCATCCGGATTGAGACTACGAGTAGTGCGTCGCCATGGATTGCGACCGGCCGGGTGACGGTGGCATACCCGACGTGGCTGATCTCGAGCTTCCACTCGCCGGGCGGAACCGATGGGAGCGTGAAGCGCCCGTCGAGGTCGGCTGCCGTGCCGATGCGGGTTCCCGACAGGCGCACGTCCGCTCCCGGAAGAGGTCTCGAGGTGCTGTCGTCGAGGACGATTCCACCGAGCGTGCCCGCCTGGGCCGATGCGCCGACGAATAGAGTAAAAAGTGCAAGGTTGTATATTCTTTTCACAAAGCAGTGCATGCCCGTTCCCGCTCTCCCTGTGCAGCCCCCTATGCCGCTAAAGGCCCCACGTCCCCCTCTGAATCACCCCGATCCCTTTTCGGGCCGCGGAAATCGGACCCCGGTCCATTGCGAACCGAGGTCCGATTCATCCGTCTGCGGTCCCGTGGGGGCGGGTACACGCGAAAGAATACGTTTTCCGCAGACGGGCAATTGTCATGGAAATTTCACAGGAGAGTCGACGTTGCGGGCTCCCCTTCGCCGGGGAAAAGTCCCCCGCGCTCCTTAATTTCCGCCTCCTGCGGAGCACCACTTGCACTGCGGACGCGAAGTCTGGAAATTCACAGACACTTCAGCCGCGTTCAACCTCCGGGAAACGATCATGAGACTATCCTCTTTTTCGTTGCAAAAAGTATTAGATAATCTAAACTTATGGGCCCCTATTGTGCTCCGTATCATACTCATCCTCGTCGTCGCCTGGCTCATCTGGTGGCTCTTCAGCCGACTGATCGGCCGTCTCGCCGCGCGCACCGCCTCCAGCAGCCATGTCACGGCGCAACGCGTCAACACCCTATCGAGCCTTTTGCAGAGCGCGTTAGGCGTTGCAATTCTTACACTTGCAATCACACTCGTGTTGGGTGAGCTGGGGATCAACCTCGGTCCGCTGATCGCCGCCGCGGGAGTGGTCGGCCTCGCGATCGGTTTCGGCGCTCAATCCCTCGTCAAGGATGTGCTCAACGGGTTCTTTTTCCTGCTCGAGGGCCACGTTCGCGTCGGCGATGTGATCGAGGCCGCGGGAAAAACCGGACTGGTCGAACAGATCACGCTGCGGACCCTGGTGCTCAGGGATTTCGAGGGGAAGGTCCACGTCATCCCCCACGGCGAGATCGCGACAGTAACGAGCCTGACCAAAGATTATTCACGAGCCCTGATCAACATCGGCGTCGCCTACCGGGAAGACCACGAATGGGTAATGCAGCTGCTTCGCGAGGAGGGCGAAAAACTCAGGCAGGACCCCAATTTTTCCCGATCCATTCTCGACGGACCGGAGGTGTTCGGGATCGATGCGTTCAACGATTCCGACATCCTGTTCAAGGTTCGGTTCATGACCCAGCCGCTCCAGCAATGGGACGTCGCGCGAGCGTACAGAAGACGGGTGAAGCGCCGGTTCGACGAAGAGGGAGTGGAGATCCCCTTCCCCCACACGACCCTCTATTTCGGGGCGGAGCGGGATGGAAGCGCACCTCCAGCGTTCATCAAGCTCGCAAGCGCCGAACTGAAGAAGCTGGTCCGAACAAAGCCCCCCGAACAGATTCCTCGTCCCGAAGCGGACGAAACCCTGCCCGACGGCCCCGACGGAGGAGAATGAACGAGGGAGTAGCAAGAACTCCTTGGCATTTCTGGAATTAACCCGGTCGGTTCTCCAGCAGGGGACGATTGGGCAAAACATGCCTTTCTCCCGGCAGATTTCACGACTTTCCCTCCGATTTGCTCCTGTATTTACAAGATGTTAGAGTGGTACAGGGGTTGCTCTATCAAAGGTACGGAAGACTCTCGATTATCGAGAGGCCAGGGTGGACTGTATCGGCATCGGAGCGAAGACAAGCGGAGACTTCATGGCACGAGCTCTCATTCACATTCACCGCGCGAGCAACCTAGGCGCCGCTCTGCCCTTTGCGCACGCATTGCGGCACGGCGGCCCCTGGGACCTTGCCCTTTCGGTGACGCCGCATGATCCGGAGAATCATGTGGGCCTCGCCGAGAACGCCCTGGCTCGTCTGCGTAAACTGGGGATTTCCCTGTATGACGATCCCCGAGAAGCGTCGGCGCAAATCACTTTCACCTTCGATCCGGTGGAAAACCTGCTCGAGGACTGCGGGCTGCTGGTGCGGGTTCCGTCCGGCGTCCGTGGCGGAGGCAGGCGATTCACCAACCGCCCGGCAGGAAACGTGGACAACCTCGCGGACCTGATCCTGCTGCCGGGCCCGTGGCACGCCGACAGGCTTCGCAGCGGCGGTACCCTGTTCGCACCCACAGAAATCGTCGGTCTGCCGTCCCTCGATCCGTTGTCAGCGAACTGGCTGCCGAGCCGGGAGATTTTCTGTCACCAGCTTCGCATCGATCCAGCGAGGATGTTGATCCTCTATGCCCCCTCGCATGAGCCGGAACTCTCGGCGGTGCCGTTGCTCTGGACGCGGATCGGATCGCTGGCCGATGAAAAGAACCTGCTGATCGTGCGGCTGCACCCGGATAGCGACGTTGAAACTGTGCAGGCTCACGAAGCGCTGGCCGAGCGAAACCCGAACGTAATGCTCGCCCGCGAAGTGGATATCCAACCGTACCTGCGACTGGCGAACGTGGTGGTCACCGATGTCTCCACGATCGGCTTCGAGGCGGCCGCACTGGGGATCCCTGTCGTGCTGTTCGACAACCCCAACCAGCGTGAGCATCCCGGGTTCGACCGCGTGGATCCGGAGTATTCATTCCGGACCTTCTTCCCCCGGGCGCGCGACATCGGCGGCCTGAAACAGGAAGTGCAAAGGGTGATCGCAGATCCCAGCGCCTCGGCAAAGGCGATTGAAGAGGTGCGAACGAGGCTGATCAGCGTGGACGATGGGCTCGCGATCAACCGGGTGATCGAGGCGACGGCACGGCTGCTCGAGAAGCGGAGCCGGAAGCACGGGGAGGCGCCGCAGGCGGCGGCGTTGATCCCGGTCGGGGCCGGAGACACGGATGCCGCAAAAGAAACGCTCGAATCGCTGTTTACCCACGGCGGCGTTCCCGTTCGAGCGTTCCTGGCGGTGCAGGATGAGGATGCGGCGCGATACGAGGAGATCCGGTCCAAGTGGCCGGACAGGACCACAATCGTGCCCTGCAGGAAGCTCTCTGAAATCGAGGGCGAACTCGCGGCGTTGCCCTATTGCGTTGTCCTCCATCCCGGTGTTCACGGAGGGCATCGCTGGCTGCTGCGGTTGCTCAACCATCTGCGCCGCATTCCGGAGCTGACGGGTGTGGCCCCGCTGATGCCGGGAGCCGCGCCGGCCCAGGATCCCCGCATCCTGCTTCACATGCACCTCGCGCAGGGAGCTTCCACGAGGGAGTTGGACAGGAAACTCGCCGTGGAGCAGGCAGGCGTCGCGTTGCGTGCCGTAACCGCTCCGCGTCTGGACGCGGCCGTCCTGCGTACAGGCTCGGAAACCTGGCGCGCCGTCATGCGAAACCTCTCGCTGGGGCGGCTGGAGGCTGCTCACACAGGCATCGGGATTGCCGCTGATGTGGTGATGACCCATCCGAGCTGGACCCGTCCTCCGGTGTGGGGGCACATGATGCCGCTGACCCACCGTGAAATCGCCGAGACCGAACGCAGGATTCGCGAGCTCGCGGAATGGGTGGGCCGCATCGTTCCCTCCGAGAAAAAGCGACCGGGAAATGGAACTGCGCCTTCAGCGGTTTCGCAAGGCCAGTCAGCTGACTCCGCGGAGGAGGACGGCAGGTTTCGCCTTGCGCTTCATTACGAAAATCGGGGCGAGCGGGAAATGGCTGTTCGACACCTGAAAGGATTTCTCGCGGATCATCCCAGCCACCCCGCCGCTCTCGAAGCGGCCCGGAGGATGGGACTCGTTCCCGAACCGATCCATTGAAGGGACG
>Ga0315555_1003538_pt1 | contig 10723 bp, 11 predicted proteins | sample SalMarSW160380MG_FD_202113 | JGI IMG/M metagenome (GOLD analysis project Ga0315555, IMG submission 202113) | Salt marsh sediment microbial communities from the Plum Island Ecosystem LTER, Massachusetts, United States - Salt Marsh Sediment SW1603-80 ...
CCATCGACCGCTCATACCCTGCACACACGACGGGCGTATTCTTCGCTCGGCAAGTCAACGTACCTCCTTGCCAGTCTTCCGCCCAGAAACGAGGCCCCCCCGCGGGGCCTCGTCTTCGTCGAGAAGGAAGGTCCGGGCGGGATCGACGCTACGTCGGGTCTGTGTTCGCGATGTGAATCCGGATCTGATCGGCGCTCCGGAGCCGTCGTAGACCGTCAGCACGATCGTCCCCTGCATCCACCCTTTGGTCGCCGACCACGTGAAGACGACCCGTTGATGCGCGCCGCTCGCCTCACTAAGCTCTGTGGACCATGACAGGGAAGCTGTACCTGGTGGCCCTACCGATCGGAAACCTGGAGGACATCACGATCCGCGCGATCCGGACCCTCCGGTCGGTCGACGGGATCCTCGCCGAGGACACGCGGGTCACCAGGCGGATCCTCGACCGGTACCGGATCGAGACCCCGTTCTTCTCGAGCGTCTTCCAGGGAGGGGAACGTCAGCGGGTCGGCTGGCTCCTCGACCGGCTCCGCTCCGGAAGGGATCTCGCTCTCGTCAGCGACGCCGGGACCCCGCTGATCAGCGATCCCGGCTTCCCGCTGGTCCGTGCGGCGATCTCCGCCGGGATCCCGGTGATCCCGATCCCCGGCCCGTCGGCCGTGATCGCCGGGCTGATCGTTTCGGGGATGCCCCCGGATCGGTTCTGCTTCGAAGGCGCAGTCCCCCGGAAGTCCGGCGATCGGCGGGCGCTGTTCGAGCGGCTCCGTTCCGAGACACGGACGATCGTCCTGTTCGAGTCGTCGCACCGGTTGATCTCCACGCTCCGGGACCTCGCCGCCGTCCTCCCCGATCGGCCGGTCGCGTTGGCCCGCGAATTGACCAAGCACCACGAGGAGTTCCTGCGCGGAAGTCCCGAGGAGATCCTCGATGCACTGGGGGCGCGTGAGCGGGTGAAGGGAGAGTGCGTCCTCGTCCTCGCCGGGGGCGCGGTCGACACCGGGCCCGAGCCGGAGCGCATCCGCGAGGTTCTCGCCGTACTGAGAAAAGCCGGGCTGGCCAACAAGGCCGTCGTTCAGGTCCTGATCGCGGGATTCGGGCTCGCGCGCAACGCGGCCTACGGGCTTGTGCACGCCGCGGACGAGGTCACCGGAGACTAGGTGTGCTTGTCTGCGACCGCCGAGGCAGCGTAGGCGTGCGGCTTGATCCGAACGGCGAGGCCGTTCCCGATGATCATTCCGACGACCTCATCGATCAGCTCCTTCGTCCGCCCGTTCTCGCCGATGTCGACGTGGATCTCCAGATTGAACTGAAGGAACGAGATCGCTCCGAGCCGCTCGATCACTCGTTGAGCGAGCTCGAACGAGAGCCAGGCCTCCCGCCAGATCTGCTGACGCAGAGAGGGGGACCGCCGTTCCCGGCGACGCGTCCAGAAGTACCGACCGCCCCGACCGATGTTGTGAAGGACAATTGCGCTGACCAGATCGAGATGGTTCAGCGTCGTCGACGAATCGGTCCCGATCAGGATCTCGAATCGATCCTTCGGGTGGGACTTCATCTCCTTGACGACGGTCGCGATGACCCCGGCGAACGTCATCTCGCCGTCGCGCGGATTGAAGAACGACTGCCTGACCATGCCCCATCCTAGCGGATCTCGGGGGTGGACTCAAGAAATCGGGATCCGCAGAACGAATCGAGCGCCGCCTTCCGGACGATTCTCCGCTCGGATCGTCCCCCCATGCGCCTCGACCCACTGCCTGACGATGGCGAGTCCCAAACCGCTCCCCCCCGTCCGGCCGCGAGCCGGATCGCCTCGGTAGAACCGCTCGAACAGGTGCGGAAGATCCTCTTTCGAGATCCCCGGCCCGGTGTCCGAAACGCTCAGTTCGACCGAGTCCTCCACCCGCCGCACGTCGACGCGGATCTCCCCATCCACCGGGGTGTAGATCAGTGCGTTGCTGAGCAAATTGGCCAGAACCTGCCTGAATCGCTTCGGATCGACAGACACTTCGGGGATCTCCCCCGCGGACTCGACGCGGACGGTCGGGGACTGCTCCACGGATGAGCCAGCGGTTTCGGTGACCTGCCGAACCAGCTCGACGATGTCCATCCGCTCCTTGACGAGTCGCAGCTCGCCGGCCTCGGCGAGCGCGAGATCGCGCAGGTCGTCGATCAGGCTTCCCAGATGGAGCGTCTCCTCGTAGATCGGCGCGATCGTCTCGCTCGACGGGTCGTAGATCCCGTCGAGGATCGCCTCCAGCGTCCCCTGGATGATCGTCACGGGGGTGCGAAGCTCGTGGGCGATGTCGGCGGTCATCGTCTGACGGAGCGTTTCCGAGCGCCGTAGGCTGTCCACCATGTGGTCGAACGACGCCCCGAGCTGCCCCAGTTCGTCGCTCGACTTGATCCGGATTCGGTCGGGAAGATCTCCGTGCGCGATCCGCTCGGTGGCCCGGGTCAGCACTCGCAGCGGCGAGAGGATCTGCACGATGAGCAGGAAGGAGAGCACAAGGGCAATCCCGAACGCGATCCCGCCTCCGAGGAGCGCCGATCGCATCGCGAAGGCGAGGAAGTCGGCTTCGTCGGGGCCGTACTCGGACTCCACCTCTCCGACCAAGAGGGTCCCCTCCCTCGAATCACCGACCATGATCGGGATCCCCTCCGCGATCTCCTCCTCATCGAGGTACAGCCCCTCCCAGTTCTCCAGCCACTCCTGGCTGATCGTGGATCCTTCTTGTTCTTGCGCCTTGCGAAGCTCGTCGATCAACTCGTTGTACCGGGTGTTCTCGGTCGTCGTGATGATCCGCCCGTCCCAATCGGCCAGCGTGATCGGAACGTCGAAGATGAGGGCGGTCCCCTCGATCACCTGATCGCCGACCGCGATGAACGTCGGACGCGTCAGCATTCGTTCCAGTACGCCCTTCCAGCTTCCGTTCCACTCCCGATACCACGCAAGCTGGTCGGCAAGCTGCTCGCCAAACCGCTCGCGGCTCTCCTGCCTATACTCGTCGAACTGCTGCGTGATCGATCGAGCGGTCAGGTAGTAAACGAGCGCGACGGCCAACAGGATCAGAACGACAAACGCGACGCCGAGCTTGAGCGCGAGGGGAATCCGTCGCTTCATCCTAGCTTTCCCGAGCGAAGCGGTAGCCGACGCCGTGCACCGTGAGGATGTAGCGGGGACTCTTCGGATCCTGTTCGATCTTCCGGCGAAGGTTCTTCACATGGGTGTCGATCGTGCGCGCGAAGGAATCGTAGGTGTAGCCCTGGACCTCGCGGAGAAGCTGCAGCCGCGTGAACACTTGGCCGGGGTGCCGGGCGAGGTAGGCGAGGAGATCAAACTCCGTTGGCGTCAGCTCGACGTCCTGGCCGTCCACTTTCAGTTCGCGCGTCTTCAGATCGATCTCCAAGCCGCTGATGGCCACCCGCTCGACCTCCATCCCCTCCCCCTCGTATCGCCGGAGGACGGCACGGATGCGCGCGACCAGCTCACGCGGGCTGAACGGCTTCACGACGTAATCGTCGGCTCCCAGTTCGAGGCCGACGACCCGATCGGCCTCCGCCGCCTTGGCCGTCAGCATGATGATCGGTACGGAGGACTTCGATCGGATCGTGCGGGTCACCTCGATCCCGCTGACCTTGGGGAGCATCAGATCGAGCACGATCAGATCCGGCCCCTTCTCGTCGAAGGAGCGGAGCGCCTCCTCTCCGTCGTATGCGGTATAGGTCTTGAACCCCTCGCGATCGAGGTAGGCCTTGACGGTCCGAACGATCATCTCCTCATCGTCGACGATTAGAATCCGCTTCATCGCGCTTCGATTATAACCAGGAAGCTCAGGCGACAAATAGAGTGGATTCCGTCCGACGACGTCGGAGTAGACCTGCCGATCCTCTTCCATCCCGAAGGGATAGTATTCGCGGGCCGGATGAAGAAGCCGAGGCCGCGACGTGAGGATTCGATGTGCGCCGGCCCGTTTGCTGCGTTGCCTTCCCCGGCGCCCGGGACTACCATCGGGGAAACGTAGGCCTCATCGGAAAGGGCGGCGGACAGCCGACATGAAGCGGATCCTGATCGTCTCGACGGAGAAGCACTCCGGCAAGAGTCTCTTGGCGCTCGCCCTCGGGCGAACGCTCTTGGAGCGAGGACGCTCGATCGCCTATATGAAGCCGATCAGCTTCGAGGTTTCCTACACGACGGGCGAACCGATCGATCGAGACGCCGACGCGGTCCGATCGCTCCTCGGCCTCGACGACGACCTCCGCGACATCGCCCCGGTGCCGCTCGAGGGGCCGTTCCTCCGCGAGGCGATCGAATCGGGCGACCGTGGGTTCAGAAAGCGGATCCGCGAGGCGTTCGCCCGGGTCACGAACGGCCGGGACGTCGCGATCATTGAAGGGCGCAACTACCTCGGTCTCGGCGTCAGCGCGGGACTGAGCGATCTCGACCTCGCCGCCCTGTTGAACGCCGACGTCCTGCTGTTGACCGAGTACGACGGGGAGGAGGCGATCGATCGGATCCTCTGTGCGCTGCGCCTGTTCGAGGACGGACCGCCGGTCCTCGGCGTGATCCTGAAGGACGTGCCGATGGACCGATCGCTCAACCTCGTCAACGAGGTGCTGGTTTCCTTCCTCGCGAGCCGGGGCGCTGAGGTATTGGGGATCGTTCCTCAGGACCGAAATCTGCGCGCCGTCAGCACCGACGAGATCGCCAGACGCGTGGGTGGCCGAGTGCTGAACGACGAGGTCCCCGAGCAGGAGGTCCGTCACTTCGTCATCGGGGCGATGGGGCCGGAGGCGTCGCTGCGCCGATTCCGAAGGACACCGGAGCTCGCCGTCATCACCGGCGGAGATCGCGAGGAGATCCAGCGCGCGGCGCTCGAGGTTCCGAGCCTTCGCTGCCTCGTCCTGACGGGGGATCACCGCCCGACTCGCGAGATCATCGAGCGCGCGAGCACCCGCTCCGTTCCGGTGATCCTCACCGGGCAAGAGACGATGGTCACCGCGACGCTCTGCGAAGGGATGCTCACCCGACTGTGGGTCCGCCCCGGGAAGACGCTCGATTACGCGGTGGACTACGTCCGGTTCAACGTCGACATCGACAGGATCCTCGAGAAGTCGGCCGATCAGTGAGGCGGGACGATCCGGTATTCGGAGGTGATCCGTGCGACACCGGCGAGCGTGTTCGTGACCGTGCAGTACTTCCTCAGCGAGAGATCGATCGCCTTCGCCACGTTCTCTTCCGGGACGTCCCCCTCGACGATGTAAGTCAAGTGGAGCCTCGTGATCACCTTCGGGTACCCCGGCGCCTGCTCGTCGTCGATCTCAATTCGAAAGGCAGCTGGTTCGGTCCCCATCTTCCGGAGGATGGAGACGACGTCCATCCCGGTACACCCACCGAGCGCGCAGAGGAGGGTCTCCACCGGGCGAGGCGCCGAATCCTCCCCCCCGACCTTGCGGCCCGCGTCCATCCGAACCTCGTGCCCGCTCGCCCCGGACCCGCGAAATGCCATCCCGCCCGCGTACTCTACAATCGTTCGCCCCACGCACCCTCCAATCTTTCAAATATTTAAATACTTGACAGCCACAAGCTCACCCCGTATCATCATCCTAGATCGGATCATGAGGAGGAGCAACCGATGGACGATCGACAGAGGAGAGCCCGTTGGGCCGAGATCTTCGCGTCCTTGGCGAGCGAACCGCGACTGCACATCGTCGAACTCCTCACCGAGGACGCAGTCCAGTGTCAGGAGATCCTCGGCCAGCTCGACCTCAGTCAGCCGGCCGTTTCGTATCATTTGGCCAAGCTCGAACGGGCCGGCGTGGTTCACAAGGAACGACGAGGCACGAGGAACTGCTATCGGCTCCACGAGGAGCTATGCACGTTGATTCGGACCATCATGAAGGAGGAAGGGTCATGGGACACACGGTAACCGTATACTCGACGCCCGCTTGCTCGTGGTGTCAGGCCGCGAAGGAGCACTTGCGCTCGCACAACGTGCCGTTCGACGACATCGACGTCTCTGCCGACATGGAGCGGGCGCGCGAAATGATCGAGAAGAGCGGCCAATACGGCGTTCCTGTCCTCGACATCGACGGGGAGATCGTGATCGGATTCGACCGGCCGAGAATCAACGCGCTGCTGGGGATCGCATAGCCTCGGCGGTCGACGAACACCCTCCGTTCCGGCGGCGGGGCGACCCGTCTCAAGGGACGAACAGCGGCAACGGCTCCCGCTTCTCTCGTCTTCGTCGACCCGCTCTTTCTGGAGAAGGCGTCGGCGCTTCTCCGTCACGAAGCGGCGTCCCCCTCTCCACCCGAGCGAACCCTTCCCGCGCGTCGACCGGGTCGTACGAGCGAACCAATTCCTCGAATCGAGCCCTCGAAAGGTCGGTCACTCGAAGGTCGGGGGCCGACGCCGAAAGCCTCTCCAGCCTGCACTGCGTCCGGGCGAACAGCTCGTCGATCGGCTCGGACGGCATGACGTACGCGATCGTCTCTCTACCGGCCAGCTGCGCCAGTTCGATCAGCTCGCGTCGCGTGGTGCACGTCAGGTTCAGGTCATCGACGCAGACGACCTCGGCCGTGGAATCGACCACCTCGACCAGGGTCGACGCGAATACCCGATCGACCACCTCCTCGTGCTCCGGCGCGTAGTTGGAGTGGAAGATCCCCCGTCGGATCGCATCCTTCGACACGGCCGCCCATTCGGGATGCCGCCTCTGAAAAGCGGTCTTCCCGGAGCCGGGCAGACCGACGAGCACCACCAGTCTTTTCATCCCCTCACCTTCCGTCGACCGCGCCTGCCAGTATGGTTGAGATGTGCGCGCAGATCAAGACGCTCCCGGGGCGGGCGTGGAAACCCGGGCCGGAACGACCATCAGTAGGAGACGGCTTCGTATGCGTTGATCAGCCCGTTCCCGAACCACGGATCGAAACCCCGTGTACCGAGATCGACGATGGACCGCCGCAGGATCTCGATCGCATCTTCCTGGGAGATTCCCGGATGGGCCGAGAGGATCAGCGCCAGGGTTCCGGAGACGTGCGGGGCAGCGAACGAGGTCCCCGAACGGGTCGACGTCCCGCCGCCCGGCACGAACGAGACGATCCGCTCGCCCGGCGCGCAGACGAACACCTCAGGCCCGTACGAGCTGAACTCGGCCGCCAGGTCGTCTTGCGTCGTCGCCGAGACAGCATAGACCGCCTCGTACTTCCCTGGGTACAGGACGCCGGCCTTGCCGGTGTTCCCCGAGATTCCGACGATCAGCACACCTCGTGCAGCGGCGCTCCGCACTGCGTCCTCAAAGTAGCCGGGCGGTCGCCCGTTCGCGAAGATGCTCAGGTTGATGATCTGCGCTCCGTTGTCGACCGCGTACTCGATCGCCTCGGCAAACATGTGCCAATCCGAGGAGAGGAACAGGTTGTCCGAATTGAGGAACCGGACATCCATGATCCGTACGCCGGGCGCGATCCCGACGATCGGGAGCTCACCGGGGCGCGCCGCGATGATCCCCGCGCTGAACGTCCCGTGCCAATGGATCGGCGTGCCGACGAGCGAGCTGTTGTCCCCGTCCCGGAAGTCCCATCCATGGACGTCGTCGACGTAGCCGTTCCGATCGTCATCGATCCCGTTCCCGGGGATCTCGTCCTCGTTGACCCACATGCTCTCATGCAGTTGCGGAATCGACGTATCGATCCCCGAGTCGATCACCGCGACGACGACGTTCGGGTCCCCGTGGTCGATCGACCACGCCTCAGGGGCCGCGATCCGCACGAGCCCCCAGTTGACCGGCTGCTGATAGACGGTGTACAGCCCTTCCCCTTCGGCCGCCGGAGCCGGTTCGAGCGGCAACGGAATCGGGAGGATCCGGAATGCGAGCGAGTTCGAAATCGGACCGCCGGTTCCGACGTCCAGCGCAACCTCCGCGAGGTAAATCCCGGTCCGTTGGAAGTCCCACCGGCTCGCGACCGACACGTTCACCGTCCTGCCCGGCGCCGCCGAGAACGCGTCGATCGGAACGACCTCGATGATCTGGCCGAGCCGATCCTGCAGGGCCACCCTCCCTTCGATACCATCCAGCGGGGTGGCCCCGCGATTCGAGAATCGAAACGTGACCTCGAACGGAACGAGGCTAGCGATCTCGATCCGGTCGATCCACCCGCTCGACGGCTGAGCGGCGGCGTGGAGCCCGCCGAGCAGGAGGAGGAAAGCGACCAGCCAGAGGGCGATTCGACGTCTTCTCATTCACGCAGGTTTCCGAGCGGGCCGACGATCCGTTCGATCGCTTCGTCGATCGTCGGTGCCCCGTCCTCGCCCCACCCCATGTGCGTGATCGACAAGGCAAACGGGAACGCGAACTGCGCGGTCACGTCCGGGATGAGGCCGCGCAGCCGCTCGGCCGCAACGCCCGCCCCTTCCGCCGGCGTCTCGGGGAGCAGAGAGGCGAACCGCAGGTCGCCGACGCGGAAGAGGACGTCGACGTTGCGAAGGTTGCCGACGAGGAAGCTCGCCGTCCGAACGAGGACCTGGTCCCGCTCTTCCTCAGTCCGTGTTTCCAACCCGTCCACCTGGATCAGCAGCAGCGAGGTCGCGTGACCGTACCGCCGGGTCTTGCTCAGCTCGCGATCGAGTTCCGCCCGGAAGTGATCGAGCGTATAGGCGCCGGTCAGCTCGTCGAGCACGACGAGCTTCAGCAATTCCTGCTCGTGCGAGTGGATGACCTTGGTCATCAGATTGAAGCCGTCGATCAGCTGCCCGACCTCATCGCGGAGCGGGGTTCCCGGAATCCTGCGGAACGGCACCGGGACTTCCACGTCGTACCTCCGTTCGGCGACCGAACCGATCGCCCCCGCCAGCCGCCCGATCGGCTTTGTCACGATTGCTCGGAGGACGAAGTACAAGAGTCCGCCGAGGAGGACGAACCCGACGATCGACGCGATCCCGAACTGCCACGAGAGGCGGGAGATGAACCCCGCCTGTTCAGCGAGCGACATGTCCACGACGACGACGCCGAGAAGGTCCGGCCCCGAGAAGATCGGGTGGTACGCCCGCAAGTACGAGACCCCACCGAGTCGGACGGTGCTGACTTCCACGCCCTTGAGAAGCTCGAAGCGGTCCTGCTCCTCCTCGGTCGCCAGCACGCCGACCATCGTCGGATCGGTGCTCGCGACGGCGAGGAACCCACGTGCGCTCACGCCGATCACCGTGATCCCGACGACGGACTCGTAGCGTTCGAGGAGCCGACCGATGTCGGCGTCCAACTCGTCCGAGTAGTAGACGATGTACTCCTTCTCCTGGATCGACTTCGAGATGACGGCGGCGACGCTCCGCGCGCGCTGCTCGTAGATCGACGCGATCGAGGCCCGAAGGGAGACGAAGGCGAACCAGTACAGCGCCCCCACGGCCAGGACCGCGATCACAAGGACGAGCACGACAAGCTTGGCCCGCAGGCCCCACCCATATCGAAGCCAGGACCGGACGCGCAGGACCACCCGAGGCCACCGATCTCGCTTCCGAACGGCAGCGTCTTTCGTCTCCATCAGATCTCCTTTTCTTACTCCGCGAGAAGCCCCTGCTGCACGAGATACTCGCGCGCCACCTCGTCCGGCTGACGCTGCAGGAGGCGGACACGGCTGACCAGATCGTGAATCGTGGAGGTCGTCAGTGAATCGGTCAGGCTCGTCAGAACGTCCTCGATCTCCGGGAACCGCGTGAGGAGATTGCGACGGGAGGCGATGAGAATTCTGACGGGTTCGAAGGCCCCGAGATCGTCCTCGAGCGCCACGTAGCCGGAGAACGTCAGCGTCTCCTCGAGGTTGTCCACGATCGCCATCTCGACGGCGCCGAACTTGAGGAGCGTCTCGGCCTCCCCGAGGGTCCCCGCCCGGCTGACCGAAGCGACCGACTCCTCCAATCCGTACAGCTTTTCGAAGGACGCCGAGGCGGTCTCACCGAAGCCGCGCGTCGCGGCGTACCGGAATGCCTCCCCGGACTCGCGCATGAACGCGGCGAACGCGGAGAGCGTCGTTCCCGCCAGCCGGTGCGCTGTCCCCTCCGGGACGACGGCGGTCCAATGCCTCGTCGCCGGAATCGGCGAGGTGGAGATCTCCCCCTCGCTGTCCCCCTCTTCGGGGAGGATCGTCTCGGAGGTTCCCCACCAGATGAAGTCGACGTCCCGTGCTCGAAGCGCCTCTCTCACGCGGTCGCTGTCTCCGATCCCGATCAGATCGATCACCCGAAAGCCGGTCTCGATCAGCGCATATTGAAGGATCCGTCCCAAGATCTCCTGTGAGACGTCCGCCTCCGTCCCGATCGCGAGGGTCCCTCTCCAGGCCGAGCCTTCGAGATAGACGCCATCCGAAACCACCGCCAGCGAAGTCTCTCGCTCGCCCGTCACACCGCCCCACCAGTTCCCACTGGCATAGAAGGGGAGGGATGTCTCATTCGAGACATCGAGGAACTCGTTGCGGGCGAAGACGTTATTCACGACGACCGAGGGAGCGACCTCGCCGCCTTGGTCGAGCGACGGCCCGACCCCGGCGATGTCGATCGCGTCGGTCTGGCGGATCCCGATCCGATTCGCCTCGATCGCGTTGCCCTCGATCCGAGCGCCGGGACCGGAGCGCACGAGGAGCAAACCGGCGTCGTTCCCGGTGACCTTGTTGTTCAGCACCTCGCTCCTGCTCGAATCGGCCATCACGATCCCAACGAGGCTGCCCGTGATCCGGT
>Ga0315555_1003540_pt1 | contig 10722 bp, 9 predicted proteins | sample SalMarSW160380MG_FD_202113 | JGI IMG/M metagenome (GOLD analysis project Ga0315555, IMG submission 202113) | Salt marsh sediment microbial communities from the Plum Island Ecosystem LTER, Massachusetts, United States - Salt Marsh Sediment SW1603-80 ...
CATGAATGGAGACAAGAGCGTAACCGCAACATTCACCCAAGAAACATTTTCATTGACAGTTAATGTGGTTGGTTCAGGCTCTGTCAACCGTAATGCTGCTGGACCGTACGTTTATGGCACTGTTGTGGAGTTAACTGCTGTTCCTGATGCTGGGTGGACGTTTTCTGGCTGGAGCGGTGGTCTGTCCGGCTCAACCAATCCAACAACTATCGTCATGAACGGGGACAAGAGCGTAACCGCAACATTCTATATTGTGAATGATCCACCATATCAGCCTCAGTTATCGATCACAAGCCTTACCGTGGAGAATAGCAACGACTTGACTGTCACAGTTACTGGACCGACACCAGCAGATCCAGATGGAGACGCCGTCACGTACACATACAGATGGCTTGTAGATGTTGGAACCGGAGAGTTTCTGGATGACGAACTTGCAGGCAGGAGCAACCACACCGGAAATGTGATCCCGGCGGTAGACACGGTGGTAGGCGACACATGGAGAGTGGAAGTGACGCCAGAAGATGAACATGGCGCCGCAGGTCCTTACGCCGTAGCAACATGGCAGGTTGTTTCTGATGCCACAAAGCCTGTGGCTGAAGCAGGTCCAGACCAGATAGTCAATGAAGAAACTTTGGTGACTTTCAGCGGCTCAGACTCCTGGGACAACATGGAGATAGTGAGTTACACATGGACCTTCACGGATGTTACGCCCAGAACCTTGACTGGCATAAACCCATCTTATAGCTTCACGGAGCTTGGGGTCTATGCCGTCACGTTGAATGTCACAGACGCGCAAGGAAACTGGGACACAGACACAATCCTGATCACCGTCAAAGATGTAACGTCTCCAATAGCTAAAGCGGGCATAGACCAGACCGTGCTTACGGACAACGCCGTGAATTTCAACGCTGGAAGCTCCAGCGACAATGTTGGTATTAATAAATACGAGTGGGATTTCGGAGATGGAAACACTGGAACAGGACTAACCGCAACACACACCTACAACGAGACAGGAAATTATCTCGTCACGCTTACTGTTGAGGACAATGCAGGAAATAGGGCAACTGCCTCATGCATGATCACGGTTGAACCCCCGGAAGTAGCTGGTAAAGAAGTCGTGCGAGAACCGCGGTCCTTATCGTCTGTTGCCCAAGTGGCACTGGTTGGAACAGCTGCAGTCGCAGCAAGTGCCGTAGCGGCGAGTTCTGGTGCTGTTGGCCAAGCCCTTAATTCGGCTGTTTCAGGGCTACCAATCCCTGACTGGCTCAAAGAATTCCTGCAACTCTACGGCAAAGATGCATTCGAAACAGTTGATAAAACAGAAATGGCAGCCATGGAAAAAGCGCCATTAATTTCAAAAGGGGAACTGGCAGCCATTTCGATTTCAGCAGTAATTATGACTGTTGTCTTTTGTTTCGTTGAAACAAATGGTTTACCCGACTTTCTAAACGTGTCGGTGCTTGCGGTTGTCATTCCGTCAGTGTTGCTTGCTGTATTGATGGAGAATGTTGCTGAGGTGTTTGCCGAGGCTCTATCCGCGCGAATTTGCAGGGTCTATAGGAAGGTTAGTCTTTGGCTGTATGGAACTGGGCTGTTCATCGTTTCCGGTCTCCTTATTCGTTTGCCTTCTGGGGCTCCGACAATCACAAGATACCAAGGCGGAGAGATCACTGACAAGACAAAATGCCTAATTATCCTGTCAAAACTGCTGATACTCCTAACTCTGGCATTGCCTTTCGCAGGTTTGTATATGCTTGGATTCGAGATTTTAGGCGACGCTGGGTTGTTGATGACCCTGATGTCTGTCTTCTACTACTTTATACCACTGAAGCCTATTGTCGGAAAAGTTGTTTTCGACTACCAAAAAGTGGTGTCATTGTTAGCCTTAGTTTCGACTGGAATCCTCTTTTTCAGTTTTGCCCTTAACCTTCTGCCTCATATAGTATACTTGGTAGCAGGAGTAGGTTCACTGGCTCTGGCGGCAATTAGCCTATATCTGTTAAGCAAAAGCTCATCCGAAATAGCGAAACCAACAGCAAATATATGATTCCTCAAATGGTATACGAGAATTATCATCACTCAGCTTGATTTCTTGAGCAAATCTTACATGCTGATTTGATCTAAACATGTAACCCAAAATCTGCTTGAACTGTCTTCGCAAAGGGTGCTGATGACATCATTGCCCGTCAACAAGAAAATTGTCCTCTCAACAATAGTGATTCTAGTAACCGCTTTAGTTTTTGCCACATTAATTACAAGGAACAACACGTTATTTTCAGAGCAAAAGGAAGTGCCTCATGAGGATAAATGGGGAATCTACGTTTTAGACTTAGAAACCGAAAAAACAGAACGGGTTTACTCTTCAGCAAATACGATTTCGCGTATACGACTTAGCAATGCTGGAGACCAACTGGTCTTCTACCAGCAGATTGACCGCAACAACAGCGAGTGCATAGTGGAGGGTTCGCCTATAAACCTCTGTGAGGAGATTTGCAGTATCCGTGTTGACGGCGAGAATTATAGGAGACTTACTGACAACGAATTCTGGGATTTGGTTCCCTGCTGGTCATCTGATGACTCACAGATAGTTTTCCTTTCTTTCCGCGAAACCTTGGACATATTCATGATGGATGCTGATGGCAGCAACATCGTTGAGGTTTATGATTCTGGCTTTCATGACAGCGACCTGCACTGTTCCAACGGTAAGATAGTGTTCACGAGAAACAGTCAAGTATGGATGATAGATGAAGATGGAACCAACCTAGCTCAGGTTACGGATCCTCCTCGGGCAGATGAATGGGGCAACGCTGTTTTGCCTTTTGTGGACTATGATCCTAACCTGAGTCCTGACGGGACCAGAATAGTTTTTGAACGGCTGGTTAATGACGAGACAACTCACGGCAACTACAACATTTACGTAATCAGCTTGGACGGTTCAGGAGAAACAGCCATCACAGACAGCGGATACACGCAGGGTCTACCCGTCTGGTCTCACTCAGGAGAACGAATCGTGTACTTGGTAGGCGCCATAGGAAACGAGGCAAAATATGACATTTACCTAATGAATTCTGATGGCTCAGAAAACCGCAACATTACTCCAGAATATTTTCCAGCAGATTTTCTATGCCACGACCCCATCTTCTCAAAAGACGACCCGAAAATCTTTTTTATCGGAGAATGGCACTCAGATTAGACCACTTATACGTGTAATTACGTTAAATTCATTTATGAACAAACGCATATACATGAACAAATGTATATACTTTAATTACCAATTAAGTGATAGTAAAGAGGGAGATGAAGATGCCTAAAGATTCAGGTACCCAAGACATTGTGCACACACAACACAATCACAGTGTCGCGCGGTGCCCAAAGATAGGGGGGATTATGATCAAGGATGTTGCCACGATAACTCCTGAAAGCACATTATATGATGCCGCCAGAATAATGGGCGAAAAACGCATTGGAAGCTTGATAGTGATGAAGTATAAGACGGCAGTGGGCATAATCACAGAGAGGGATCTGCTGCGCGAAGTTGTGGAGAAAGAAATTGCTTTGGAAAAAGATTGGCTAGCTGGCGGAGCAACTATAAAAGAGGAAAAAGTTGAGAAAAGCATGTCCTACCCTCTCATTACGATATCCCTGAAAGCCAGCATAAAAGAGGCGGCTCAAAGGATGATCGAGAATAGAATTCGGCGACTTGCAGTCCGTGAACACGGAAAAGTTGTGGGAATCATAACCGCCGCAGACCTCCTTCGCTGTCTCCCTGAGACCCCAGAAACTATGCAAGCGTGGTTTGAAGTTGATTACTTCATGAGTAAACACATCATAACTGCCGATGTGGAAACGCCCGTAGAAGGTGTAGCAAAGATTATGGGTGAAAAAAGCATCGGTAGTGTTATCATCACTAGACACGGAGAACCGATAGGCATATTCACTGAAAGGGACCTGCTCACCAAGTTCTTGGCAAAAGATCAGTCGTTGAAGATAGAAGTGGGTAAAGTATGCTCATCGCCCCTTTTCACAGCGCCTTTGGGGATGTGCATTCACGATGCCGCTGCTATCATGACTTCAAAACATGTTAAGAGGCTGCCGATTACCAAAGACGGCAAACTTGTAGGTATCCTTTCAGCACGTGACCTGGTAGAGGCATACGCTCGAGCAAAATAGCCAAACTAGCACACGCGTATCTTCGTTTTTGGTGGCAAACTTTTAATCCTTCCGTGGCATCTGTTTTTGTTGGCGGGTCTAGGCGGGGGGCTAGGGGTCCCCTGAACCGTAAACCCTCTATATGACGGGCTGAATGCCCTGGCGAGGCGTCAAAGATCGTCAGGCATCCTCGGTCCTCTAACCGTGACTATCCGTCCCCTTAGGCTGGCGGTCATGGAGCAGCCTTCGTAGGGAGGCTGTCAACCGCGTCTACCAGGCGAACCTGGCCAGGCCCGGGAGGGAGCAACCTAAGCTTGGACGTTCAGCGCTTAGGGGATCGCGGATATGAGTTCAGAGATTGAGGAAACTGGCGAAAACTGGGCGACGAACCAGGGTGACCCGCCACTTCTATTAGTAGACTAATAACAGAGCATTGTTGAAAAACAGCTTTTTTTCTAAAAACCTGAGAAACACAAAAATGGCTTGGTTAGATGCTTCTTTGCATCTTTTATTTTCTAAAATTTGAATGCTGAAGGACAAATCTTGTTCAAACTGCATATGTTGCATTTTGGTTTTCTTGCCATGCAAACGTTTCTTCCATGAAATATCAGCAGATCGGTGATTCTCTTCCAGTGACTCTTCGGAACTATCTTCATAAGGTCCGCTTCGATTTTGTTTGGGTCCGTGTTTTCTGTTAGTCCAAGTCTTTTGGAGAGCCTGCGAACATGCGTGTCCACAGCTATTCCTTCAATTACACCGTAGGCGTTCGACAACACTATGTTAGCTGTTTTTCGGGCAACACCCGGCAACTTGATTATCTCATCCATTGTATTTGGAACCTTAGAATCATAGTTTTCAACCAGCAATCGACCGGCATTTTTTATGTTCTTGGCTTTGTTTCGGTAGAAGCCCGTGGACCTGATATCCTGTTCAAGCTCCTCTAAATCTGCGTTGGCATAATCTTCTGCGGTCTTGTACTTTTTGAAGAGGGATTTCGTGACAATGTTCACTCTTTTGTCGGTGCATTGAGCTGAAAGAATGGTGGCTATTAGTATCTCAAGAGGGCTGGTGTAATGTAGAGCTGTCTTCGCCTTTGGATACTCCTTCTCCAGCAACTCGATAATTTTCAGCACCTTTGTTTTCTTGTTAAGCTCTGTCTCAGTTTCCATCATTTTTTCCTCCAAGCATCATTTTAGCGATTTTTTCAGGGTCCTCAACCGAATTGCATCTTCTCTCAAAGCAGACATATGCTGTCGGCGCATCTGTGACGGGATACCCGAGATTCTTCAACCGCTCAGTGTCGTCTGTTGGGTCAATGACCTCTACGATCTTCAGCGGGTTATAGGCTCTCAGGCTCTCTCTTAAGAATCGGCGGGTCACATCATCTTTCAGGGAACCCACTACATGTATCTGCATTGGATGAAGATATAACTCAACAGCCAAGCCATAAACGGATCCCATAATACCATACCGCTGAATGTTTGAAGCAAAAAACTCTAACGTTTTCCTGGCAGTTTCCAAGTAATTTTGTTTACCCGTATAGTGATGAAGCCTCAAGAAAGCGTCGGCTGCTACACTGTTTTCGCTAAGAGGCTTATCCAAGAGCCTCAAAGCTCCAAAGGAGCCTGTCCATTCTGGCTTGTCGTAGAATCCTCCAATGTCGCTCCAAAGCTTGTCTAGCATGAAGACTGCAAGGCTTTCTGCCCTTTCCAGAAACTTTCTGTCTGAGGTTACCTGGTAACTGTCTATCAGGCACTTCATCATGTAAACTTGATCGGTGAGAAGACCTGAAAGATGGCTCTTGCCCTCGACGAGGAAATGAGCTATTCCATTTTTTGGACTGAAGCTCGTCTCCAAAAGCATGTTCACTGTCTTTAGAGCAAAATCATGATAGGACGGGTCATCAAGAACCACCGAAGCTAACAGGTAAGCTGAAGTCATCATGGCGTTCCAGTTTACGAATAAGGTCTGGTCTATTCTAGGGGGCGTTCGTTTCAGACGTTCGGGCAGACTTAGCTTATAGTAAACTTCGTCAGCGTCTTGGCTGCCATAAAATCCGCCATTAATTTGGTCACTAAGCTTGGCGTTGACGTATGCCATTATTCCTTTGGCGGTGTCCCTGAAAGCATTCTCTCCGGTGACCTGGTACGCTTCTAGGTAGTTGATGAGGAGTTTGGCGTTGTCTTCACACATCTTTTCGTAGTGTGGTATGCTCCAGTCTCTGGTGGTGGAGTAACGGAAGAAGCCTCCCTCCTCCTTATCGTAGATGCCGCCATTCTGCATCTCAGTTAATGTTTTTTTCACGATGTTTAATGCTGCCTTATGTCCCTGCAGGTGATGCTGCAGAAGCGCCAGCCTCAATGCTCCGCTGTGTGGAAACTTTGGTGCGTTGCCAAAGCCGCCATGCAAAGAGTCGAATCCTGAAGCGATCTGCAGAGTTAAACCGTCTATGACGGACAGGAAAGCTTCACTGTCCAAGCCATATTCTGTGGATGGAGGTTCGGTCTTTTCTTTTTTCAGCTCATTTATTTTGGACTTGAGGTTGTTCTTGTTTTTCTTGTAGAAGCTGCTTATGCTCTCAAGCAGAGCCTTCATCTGCTGCGGGGGAATGTAGGTGCCGCCCGTTAGAATCTCGCCGTCAGGAGTCAGAAACGCTGTGCTGGGCCAGCCTCCCATGTTGTATCGCTTATCTATGTCCGGTCGCTGGTCCCGATCCACCCGTATGGGCACGAACTTGTCTTCGATGAGTCGTGCAACTTCGCTGTTGGAGTATGTGGTCTGGTCCATGACGTGGCACCAGTGGCACCAAACAGCGCTGATGCCTAAAAGAATGGGTTTATCAAGCTCCTGTGCCTTCTTGAATGATTCTTGGTTCCATTGTAGCCATGAAACTTTGGTTTCCGTCAATAGAAAAGCCTCGTTAACTTTGCAACAAAACTACATTAACATAGCGTCTGGGTGGCTAAATAGTTTGCAGCAAATCTGCCGTTTTTCAGTTGCTGGGGCAGGTGCAGATTTTCTGAAAAAAGGCTATTTTCAACAATGAACCTCTATTAGGCGCCTAATATGATTGTTGGGTTTTTGTTCTGTGCAGTTTCTTTCTGAAGATTATAACCGCCACGGTTGCCAAAAGAAGCAAGGGCAGAATTGTCCATGAGGGAAACTCTGGAACAATTCCGTCAGGGTCGGTTGCCCATGAGGGAAACTCTGGAATAATTCCGTCAGGGTCGGTTTTTATTATCCATGTATGAGCGTCTCTTGTGCCTAAAATTGCGTAGCCTCCATCATGGGTCTGGATTAACCAATTCGTATAAAGGTAGATCAGATTTTGTGTCCACTGTATGTTGCCTTCAGAATCTGTCTTAGTAAGCATTGAAACTGAGAATAAAACGTAACCGCCGTCACCCGCACTCACCATTTTCGGGTGCCAAGCGCCAGGGTAATTCTTCATCCATAGCATGGTTCCGTTTGAGTCGGTTTTGATTAGACCCGCCATGTGATCAGTAGCACTACGATTCCATAACAAACCTGATAGCGTGTATCCGCCATCACTGTTTTGAATTATACAATTTCCCCCATTTTTGTCTGGTTTTTCATAGATTTTGCTCCACTCCAACTCTCCTGACGAATCAGTTTTGACAAGCATAAAATCGTGGCTATGAGTTCCCAGCATGGCGTATCCGCCATCGAGGGTTTGGATAAGTGAGGCAGCTCCGCCCTCCACCAATGTATCATACGTTTTGTTCCACATGTTATATCCCGACTCGTCAGTCTTGGCAAGCCAAAAATAATCCATTGGAGGAGACGTTGATCCATCCCCAGAATAACCTGCTATCGCGTATCCGCCATCGCTAGTTTGGATAAGCGAACGGGACGTGTTTCCGCCCAAAAGAGTTCTTTTCCACTCTACATTCCCATACGCGTCAGTTTTAACCAACTGATTGCCGCTAACTAGGGCGTATCCTCCATCGGACGCCTCAACCAAAGACTTAGGATGACCTATATCTACATATGTCTTGTTCCATTCCATATTTCCACTGGAATCAGTTTTTAAAAGCAAAGCACCAGAATCTGTCCAACCTGCTATTAAAAATCCACCATCATTAGCTTGGACAAACACTTCAGCATAAAAATCAATATTTCCCCCATACATTTGTACCCAACCTTCCGTTGATGACGCAGACACAAAGGGAATGGGGTTCAAAATAACAGCGAAAAATGTCAAGACGAAAAACGCCCCCAACGCTTTTCTCAACATAAGCATCCTACATTAATACTGGGGTCTAGTTTCTTTTAAACCTTATGAAGTAATAAAACAAAAAAATAGCGAAATTGTTTAATATTATTGGTAATGGACGGATTATGCGGAAAATGTCGCGCTCTTGTGGGTGCTGCGAATCGAGTTGAAATTGAAAAAAAGGGGGAAAGCGCTGTTCTATTGCTTTGAGGAGAATGTTAGACGAGTAGGGTTATGTCTGCGTCTGCGGCTATGTCAAGGAAGGCTGCTGCCCCTGCGATCTGATCCACCTCAGGAATCAGGGTTTCCTTTGTTACTCCGAACATCTTCATAGTGGGGCTGCAGGCATAGATTTTCACGTTTCCCGATGCCTTCATTCTTTTCAGCATCTCGTAGGGCGTGGGGTAATTCATTTCTTTCAATTTTGTTTTCAGCATTTCCTCGTATTGTTTGTAGGTTGCTGGGAGTCCGGCTTTCTCCATGGCTCCCTTCTTTAGCATGTTGAGACCCCAGAAAGTGAAGTATAGGTGAACTTCCATGTCCATGGCTGCTGCAGTGGAACCTAGTGTGAATGCGCAGAGGAGCTTGTCTATGGTTCCGCTGTGAATGATTAGTGCAAGTTTTTTTTGTTTGGTCATAAAATTTTCAACCTTTAGGTATAGGTACAATAACTTGGTTATAACGCTGTTATAAATTTTTTGTAGAAACGACAACCATACTTCAGTACACTTCCTGAAAAAGACAAGGATGACCAATTTGGTTCTTGGTCTTTGCAATCGTTCTCCCCGAAATGCAACATTTTTTCTGCGTTTTTTGGCTCTAGGAATCGTTGTTTTCTCCCTGTGATTGGGTTTGTTTGGTGCGCCGTAAAGCTTATAAACTACGTATGAATACATATTCATATGAAGTTTACTTCAACTAAATGGATGCACCAAAAGAAAAGGAGAGAAAAAACGAAGTGCCAAGAAATGTTATGGAAAACAAGAAAAAAGTAACTCTCTTTCAAATGTTCTTCCTGAAAAACGACGAAACCCAAAGCGTTGAAGTTGCAGAAGTAGACGAAATCGACATTGAAGAAGTGAAAAGCCACATTGAAAGAGGAGAATCTATATTTATAACACGGAAACAAGAACAGAAATCAGAAATGAAGTTCATTGCCTATGACACAGTAAAAGAACCTTGGTACCTTCTTAGAAGCTGAAAAGGGAAAGGAAAACAAGATGGTGCTAAGAAACATCGTTCTAATCGATGAAAAGAAATGCAATGGTTGCGGCTTATGCATACCCACCTGCGCCGAAGGAGCCATCCAAATAATAGATGAAAAAGCCAGACTGGTCAAGGACATATACTGTGACGGTTTAGGAGCCTGCCTAGGAAAATGCCCCCAAGACGCCATAACAATCATACAGAGAGAAGCAGAAGAATTCGACGTAAAAGCAGCAGAAGAACACATGAAAGCCACCCGAACAGCTCCAGCAGTCCATACCCATTCCACCGGTTGCCCCTCGACACAAACAATGCAATTCAATAAAGAGGAGGAAGCACCCACAAACATTACAGAAAAGAGGGCGTCAAGACTTTCAACATGGCCAGTCCAGCTAAAGTTGATGCCACCCAACGCGCCCTTCCTCAAGAAGGCGGATCTGCTGATAGCCGCTGATTGTGTGCCTTTTGCGTACGCGGATTTTCACGAGGACATGCTGAAGAACAGGACCCTTGCTGTTGGATGCCCCAAACTTGATGATTCAACTCTTTACAGGAACAAGTTGGCTGAAATATTCCGGACAGCAAACATAAGAAGCGTCACCGTCGTGAACATGGAGGTTCCATGCTGCTTCGGCTTAAACCGTCTCGTTCAAGATGCTATAGAACTTTCGGGAAAGAATGTTCCTTTGAGGCAAGAAACTATCAGCATTAAAGGAAAGAAAATGTTGTAATAGGGAGATGAAGAGTTGACAAGTTCCAATGAAGCAACGTGTCCGGGCATCAAAAAGTTTCTTCGTCCTAAACCAGAATATATTCAGTGCCCCAACTGTGCCGGAAACGTGGAGATTTGGAGCGACGAGGACACTGGCGTATGTGACATTTGTAACAAGGAAGTCGGCAGACCCGAAAAGGAGGCTTCCTGTCTAGACTGGTGCGAGTTTGCAGACAAATGCAGAGCAATAATCAAAAGCAAGAAGCATTAACAGCAGCAAAATCCAGCCTACAGCATATGGGTAATTTAGGAAGATGGATGCGGAATTTCTGGAAAAAGTACTGTTTTCAACAATGAAGTATTATTAGGCTCCTAATATGAGCGGCATTCAGTAGAGCGTTTATTTTTTTGATTCTTT